>Ga0316604_10000502_pt1 | contig 46701 bp, 42 predicted proteins | sample OWC_soil_day20_C_FD_207650 | JGI IMG/M metagenome (GOLD analysis project Ga0316604, IMG submission 207650) | Wetland soil microbial communities from Old Woman Creek delta, Ohio, United States - OWC_soil_day20_CT | ecosystem: Environmental > Terrestrial > Soil > Wetlands | place: USA: Ohio...
AATTGCTGGCTCTGGCCGAGCAGGTCGAAGGGATCACGCGCAATGTCGGCATGCATGCCGGCGGCGTGCTGATCGCGCCCGGCAAGCTGACCGATTTCTGCCCGCTCTACCGCCAGGGCGGCGAGGAAGCCGGTGTGGTGTCGCAGTACGACAAGGACGACGTCGAAGCCGTTGGGCTGGTGAAATTCGACTTTCTTGGGCTGACCACACTCACCATTCTCGACTGGGCGGTGCGTTACATCCGCCAGCTTGATCCGGCAATGGCGGAATTTAACCTGGAATCATTGCCGCTGAATGATCGGCCAACTTACGATTTGCTGACCAAGGCGAAAACGGTGGCGGTGTTCCAGCTTGAAAGCCGAGGCATGCAGGGGATGCTGAAGGATGCGAAGCCGGACCGGTTCGAGGACATCATTGCTCTGGTGGCATTGTACCGGCCGGGGCCGATGGATCTGATCCCCGATTTCTGCAAGCGCAAACACGGCGAGCGTTTCGATTATCCCGATCCGCGCACCGAGGGCATCCTGTCGGAAACCTACGGCATCATGGTGTATCAGGAGCAGGTGATGCAGATGGCGCAGGTGGTCGGCGGTTATTCGCTCGGCGGCGCCGATCTGCTGCGGCGCGCGATGGGCAAGAAAAAGCCTGAGGAAATGGCCGAGCACCGGCTGATCTTCCGTGAGGGGGCGGCGAAGAACGGCTTGCTGGCAGAAAAGGCGGACGAAATTTTCGATCTGATGGAAAAGTTCGCCGGTTATGGTTTCAACAAATCGCACGCCGCCGCGTATGCGTTGCTGGCCTATCAGACCGCCTACCTGAAAGCGCACCATCCAGCCGCGTTCATTGCGGCCAACATGTCGCTGGCGATGGACGATACTGACAAGATCAAGGTGCTGGTTGAGGATGCGCTGGAAATCTGCAAGCTGACGCTGTTGCCGCCGGATATCAACCAGTCCGATTACCGTTTCACCCCGGTTGGCGAGCCGCCGAGTGTGAGCAAGAAACCGGTGACGCAAATTCGCTATGGCCTAGGTGCCGTGCGTGGCGCGGGGCAGAACGCGATTGAAGCGATCGTCGAAGAACGCAAGAAGCGACCATTCACTGATTTGTTTGATTTCTGCCAGCGGATTGACCGGCGGCTGGCGAACCGGCGCACGATCGAGGCGTTAATTCGTGCTGGTGCGTTTGACTGTTTCGGCGTTGATCGCGCCGTGTTGCTGGCGTCGGTCAGCCTGGCGATGGAAGCGGCCGAGCAGGCGGAAGCGGCTGCGAACCAGAACAGCCTGTTCGGCGGTGAAGACAGCGATCTGGTGGCGCCGCCGGAATACGTGAAGGTTCCTCCTTGGAGCGAAAAGCAGAAACTGATAGAAGAAAAGGCGGCGCTCGGGCTTTATCTGTCGGGGCATATGTTCAATGCCTATGCCAGCGAGGCGCGCCATTTCGCCCGCACACGCCTGGCTGTGCTTGAGCCCTCGCGTGAGCCGAAATGGATCGCCGGCATCATCGCCGGCATGCGGCCGCAGATGACGCAGCGTGGCAGGATCGTGATTGTCACGCTTGATGATGGCAGCGCCACGCTCGATGTGACGGTTTTCGGTGAACTGTATGAAAGTTACCGTAGCTTGTTCAAGGAAGACGAATTTCTCGCAGTGCAGGGGAAAGTTTCGGAAGACCGGTTCACCGGCGGCATGCGCGTCACGGCCGACAATGTGCTCGATATTGCCGGCGTGCGGATGCGTCTGGGCAAGGCCTTGCAGATGGTGCTGCCGGCAAAGTCCACGCCAGCATCGATTGCAGATGTGCTGTCCGCGCACAGGAGCGAAGAAGGCTTGCCGGTGGTGGTGCAATGCGCGTTGTCCGGCTGTGAATGTGCGCTTCGGTTCGGTGACGACTGGCGCGTTGCGCCAACGGATGCGTTGAAGCAGGTGCTGGTGGAAAAACTAGGCGCAACCGATGTACGGGTCGAATATGGCGCATGATGATTCAAATGATTAATTGGGGGGCGGTTTGCGTTATCTGACATGGTTCATTGCTGCCGTTAGCGTGCTGTTCCCGGTGCTGGCATTGACTGTCCGCGGTGCGGCCAATACCTGCTTTTTCTTGATAGCCTTGTGTGGCATCCTGGCAATTGCTTGCCGCCTTAGAGGCGCAGGCTTGTCGTTTAGCGAAATGTGCAGGAATTACTGGCCGCTCAATCTGGCGATGGCCGGGATGTTCGTTGCGATATTGCTTAATCAGATTGCGACCGGCCACTTTTCGGCAAGGGAATATGATGCATCCTTAAGGCTGCTATTGTTTCCGCTAGTGTTCTGGGCATTGCTGATAGTGCCGGCAGCAACAGACAAATATCTTGAATGGGGATTGAGCGCCGGAGCATTGTTTGCATTTGCAAAAATGTTCTGGCTTATTCAAACTGGGGTTGACCGCTTGTGGATTGGTGGCTTCATTTCCATCATCCCCTATGCGGAAATGGCGATGATGCTGGGCGTGTTTGCTGCTTTTTCAATTGGCGGGGATGAAGATCTGTCGCCGTGGTTTGCTGTGCCGAAAATACTGGCATTGCTGGCAGGGCTGTCTGGGGCATACCTTTCACAGACGCGTGGTGCGTGGCTTGCTATTCCTGCAATGCTGGTTATTTCGCTTCTCGGGTGGCGCATGCGTCAGCGCCAAAAGCTTATGGTGGTGTCGGCTGTGTTTGCAGCGCTCGGCCTGATGTTGTGCTTTGGTAATATTGGGCAGCAAAGGGTGGTTGAGGCTCAAAGTGATATTGCCGCTTACATGCATGGACAGAACCGGGATACATCAATTGGCTTGCGTTTCCAGATGTGGCATGCCTCATGGCTCATTTTTGGACAGCATCCGTTGTTCGGCGCTGGCCGGGAGGTAGTTCCCAAGATGCTTGACGGACTGGCCGCACGTAATATTATTTCGCGTGATGCTGCCCGGAACGGGCAGGGGCATACGCACAATGAGATTTTATACAACTTGGCGTCTTTAGGATTGTTCGGGCTGATGTCGCTTCTGCTGACATATTTCGTACCTGCTTGGTATTTTTATCGAGCGGGACGCGAAACAGATCGGAAAATCCGCTGTGCTGGGAGAATGGGGCTGGCGCTATGCTTGGGTTTTTTTGTGTTTGGACTGACTGACGTGCAATTCCTGTGGGGGCATTGCAATACTTTTTATAGTATGCATGCAGCATTGTTTGTGGCCTGCATAGTCAGGCGCCAGGCGGCATTGCGTGACGCAAGGACGCATGAGATAGGTAATTTGCCGGTTAGTGCGAATAATACATTTGCCAGTTAATTTAAATGCGGTTCTCTCACTATTTTAAACGGTTGTTCATGCTTCATCGCCCTTATGTTGGGAGGATGATGCTGGCTTTCGGCGCGATGATCGTGACTGCCGCGACCGAGCCGCTGGTGCCATTTTTGCTGCAACTGCTGCTTGATCGCGGTTTTGTCGGCAAGCCGCTGTTTCCGTACTGGTGGGTGCCTATTGTTGCAGTCGGCCTATTCGCGATTCGCGGCTGTTCCACCTTTCTCAGCACCTACATGATGACCTGGGTTTCGGCGCGGATTCTGAACGAACTGCGCCGGCAGATGTTTGCGCGCATGCTGGACGTGCCGGTTGGCTATTTCGCGCAGCACTCAGTCGGTCGGGTGATCAATTCGATGATGTATGAAGTGCAGCAGATCATCGAAATGGTGACCAAGGTATTCACGTCAATTGTGCGTTCGGCGCTGACCGTGATCGGCCTGCTGGCGTGGCTGCTGTACCTGAACTGGATGCTGTCGATCATCACCCTGATTCTGCTGCCGCTGCTGGCGGTGGTGGTGCGTTTCACTGGCCGCCGCCTGAAGCGGCTGAACGAGGAATCGCTGAGCGTGAATGCGCAGTTGACGCAGGTGATCGAGGAAACGACGCGCGCGCACCAAGTGATCAAGATTTTCGGCGGGCAGGAGTACGAGAAATCGCGCTTCTGGCAGCGTTCGGAAAACCTGCGGCGCTACACGATGCGCATGACCAGCACCTTCGCCTCGACTGTGCCGATCACGCAACTGATGACCGCGTGCGCGATGTCGCTGGTGGTAGTTATTGCGCTGGTGCAGTCGAACGAAGGGCAGATCACGGTCGGTGGTTTCGTCTCGTTTATCACCGCGATGCTGATGCTGTTGGCGCCGTTGAAACAACTAGCCGAGGTCAATGGCCCGCTGCAGCGCGGCATGGCGGCGGCGGAAGCGGTGTTCCATCTGATTGACGCGCCGATCGAGCGTGAGAGCGGCAAGGCTTTGCCCGGGCGCGTTGCTGGCCGGGTTGATTTTGTCGATGTTAGCTTCAAGTATCCGGAGCAGCAGCAAAAGGCGCTCGATGGCATCAAACTGCATGTGGAACCGGGCGAGACGATTGCGTTCGTCGGCATGTCCGGCGGTGGCAAGACGACGCTGGTTAATCTGCTGCCGGGTTTCCATGCCGCCGTCAGCGGAAAAATCCTGCTCGACGGGGAGCCGATCGACGAGATTTCGCTGCCGAGCCTGCGCCAGCAGATTGCGATGGTGAGCCAGAACGTGGTGCTGTTCGACGATACCGTGGCGGCCAATATCGCGTATGGCGACGCGAATGCGGATCGAAGCCGGATCGAAGCGGCGGCCAAGGCGGCGCACCTGACCGATGTGATAGCCGGTTTGCCGCAGGGGCTGGATACCTGGATTGGCGACAACGGTTCGCGCCTGTCAGGCGGCCAGCGCCAGCGACTAGCGATTGCGCGCGCGATTTACAAGGACGCGCCGGTGCTGATTCTGGACGAGGCAACCTCGGCGCTGGATACCGAATCAGAGCGCACGGTGCAGGCGGCGCTAGACGAACTGATGCAAGGCCGGACCACGTTCGTGATTGCGCATCGCCTGTCGACCATCGAACGCGCCAGCCGGATCGTGGTGCTGGCCGAGGGACGGATCGTGGAAATCGGCACGCACGAGGAATTGCTGGCGAAGCAGGGCGTGTATGCGAACCTGCATCGCTTGCAATTCTCGCCCGCCGCAAGCGAGGGTTCTGCTGCTTGACGCATCGATGCATGTGGCGCAACGAATGACGAATCGAACAATGAGCACAAGCACTCAACTGGTTTCAACCGAACGGCTGCAGCGCGCCGACAAGATGCTGTTCATCACCCATCTGGCGCTGGGTGATTACACCTACCTGCAAAACTGCTTCAAGGCGTTTGCGCAAGCGTTTCCTCAGGTGAAGATTCATGTGTGGGTGGACGAACTGCGCCGCACTTCGCGCGCGGCCGACTGGGTGCACCTGAAGAAATACGCACTTTATGACTGGCTCGCCGCCTGTCCGTTTGTGGACAAGGTGTACAACCAGACCTACAGCCCGGATGGTTACCGGCAGTCGATTGCCGACGCCCAGCGGGAAAACTATCCGCTGGTGGTGTCGCTGGCGACCTTGCGGCCACATCGCTATGCGTCGCTGGCGCGGGAAATCTGCACGCAGGGCTTCGTCGTCGGCATGAGGGCTCGCGCCGGCCTGCTGGCCATTCACAAGCACTGGGGCTACACGAAGCTGGATGCGGCGCTCGATATGGCGGCATCGCAGCGGCCGGGGATGCACATCAGCGAGGTGTATGCCGACTGGTTTTACCGGCTGTTCGGGCTGGAAATCAATGCCGAGCGGCGTTTCCCGTTTGTCGAAATTCCGCTGCAGTGGCAGCAGCAGGCAGCCAGCCAGCTCGAACAGTGGGGCTTCGCACATGACGGACAGCGGGTAGCGAAAGTCGTGTTCGTGAATGCGTTCGCCAAGAACAACAAGCGCTGCTGGTCGCTCGAGCATGTGGCCGATCTGATCTTTGAGCTGCGGCAGCATGAGGCGTGGCAGGATGCGAGTTTCATCGTGAACTCGATGCCGGAGGAAATAGCGCGCGTCGAAGCCTTTTTCGCCGCACGTTCGCTCGAAAAGGTGAAACTGTTTAGCGCGGCCGACAATTTTTTCCAGTTGCCGGCGATTTTGCAGCAATGCGATTTGATCATTTCTGTCGAAACGGCGGTAATGCACCTGGCGAATGCGGTGCATGTGCCGGTGGTGGCGCTGATGCGGCAGAAAAACCCCGAATGGGTGCCGGTTGATGCGCACAACAGCACCGTGATCACGGCGGAAAAGCGCAGCGACTGGGTGAAGGATATTCCAGTACAGCGAGTGGTGGCGACAGTGAACGGATGCGTGGCATGAGCAGCCGGATAAAGTGCGAGGCGGAGTGCGCATGACCAATCAGATCGTGCCGCAGGAGTTGTTGCGCAACGCGAACAGAATCCTGTTCATCGCGCATCTGGCGCTGGGGGATTTCGCCTACCTGCAAAATTGTTTTCGCCAGTTTGCGGCAGCTTATCCGCACATCAAGCTCGACCTGTGGGTGGACGAACTACGTCGTACCGACCGCGCTGCCGACTGGCCGTTCCTGCAGAAATACGCGCTGTATGACTGGCTCGCGGCTTGCCCGTATTTTTCCAGGGTTTATAACCAGACTTACAGCCCGGCACTGTTCGAGCAATCGGTGTTCGAGGCGCAGCGGCAGAATTACCCGATTGTCGTTTCGCTGGCGGTGCTGCACCGGCCGGAATATGCGCGGCTGGCACGCCGCTTAAGTCCATCAGGATTTATCGTTGGTCAGAAGAAACGCTGGTTCCCGCATTTTTCAAGATTTCTTGCCTACCGCCAGCTGGATGCTGCCATTCCGGCGTATTCGTCATCCAAGGTCGGGCAGACGCACATCAGCGAGATTTATGCCGGCTGGTTTGGCGCCATGTTCGGCGCGCAGACGGTGCCGCAGGATCGCTTTCCGTTTGTCGAGATTCCGCCGGAATGGCAGCGCCGCACGCGCGAACAACTGGTGCAGTGGGGTTTCTCGCCTGGCGGCGAGAGCGGCAAGGTGGTGTTCGTGAATGCGTTTTCGAAAGCGCAGGATCGTAACTGGCCGCTGGAGCGGGTGGTCGAACTGATCCGGGCGCTGCGCCAGAAGGAGGCTTATGTTGACGCCGGTTTCATCGTGAATGCAGTGCCGGAAGAGCTGGCGCGGGTGCGGGCGCTGCTGGCGAATGCCGGACTGGCGCGCACGCACCTGTTTTCCGCCGACGAGAACTTCTTCCAGTTGCCGGCGGTGCTGAGTTTTTGCGACCTGATTGTGTCGGTCGAAACGGCGGTGATGCATCTGGCGAATGCGGTGCAGGTGCCGGTGGTGGCGTTGATGCGCCAGCGCAACCCGGAGTGGGTGCCTATCGACCGTGAGCGCAGCACCATCATCACTGTTCCCGGCAAGCGCGACTGGGTGGCGGCGATTACGGTGGAACAAGTGGTCGAAGTGGTGCAGCAACAGAATTTCCCGGAGGCCAGCCATGCCGCTGTTCGCTGACGCTTGGCAGGGCGAGCTGATCTGCGGCGTGGATGAAGCCGGGCGCGGGCCGCTGGCCGGGCCGGTGTTCGCCGCAGCAGTGATCCTCGATCCGACGCGGCCAATTGCCGGCTTGCGCGATTCGAAAAAACTGACGGAAGCGAAGCGCAATGCGCTGGCGCTGCAAATCAAGGCCGATGCGCTTTCGTGGTCGATCGCGTTTTGTTCCGAAGCCGAGATCGATGAATTCAACATCCTGCAGGCGACCATGCTGGCGATGCGGCGCGCGGTCGAAGGCTTGCGCGTTGCGCCGACGCTGGCGCTGATCGATGGCAACCGCTGTCCGCAAATGGCGGTAAGGGCGGAAGCGATCGTGAAGGGGGACGACAAGGTGGAAGCGATTTCGGCTGCTTCCATTCTGGCCAAGACCGCGCGCGATGCAGTGTGCGTGCAAATGCATGCGCGCTATCCGCAATACGCATTCGACCAGCACAAGGGCTACCCGACCGCGCTGCACCTGGCGCGCTTGCGCGAGCATGGTGTGTCGCCGGTGCACCGCAGGTCGTATGCGCCGGTGCGCGCATTGCTGCCGGAGGACGCATGAAAGCGATTACATCGCGCGAGAATGCGCTGTACAAGGAACTGAAGCGGCTGGCCGGCAGCTCGCAGGCGCGGCGCAAGGCCGGGCAGACGCTGCTCGACGGCGTGCATCTGTGCGACGCCTGCCTGAAAACGCATGGCAGGCCGCAGCAGTGCATCGTCGGCGAATCGGCTAGTACGCTGCCGGAAGTGGTAGACATCGTTGCCCGCTGCGAGGCGAAAAATGTGACCTGCGTGTTGCTGCCGGACGCGCTGTTCAAGCCGCTGAGCCAGGTTGAAAACGGGGTCGATCTGCTGTTTTTGATTGACACGCCTGCGCCGATGCTGCCAGAGAAATTGACCCAATTGGCGGTGCTGCTGGATGCGGTGCAAGACCCGGGCAACCTCGGCTCGATCCTGCGCAGCGCGGCCGCGGCTGGCATCAAGCAGGTGTTTTGCAGCCCCGGTACGGCGCAAGCGTGGTCACCGCGCGTGCTGCGCGCCGGCATGGGAGCGCATTTTTTGCTGCAGGTGTTCGAGAACGTCGATCTGGCGCAGCTGATTCGTTCGTCAGATGTGCCGGTGCTGGCCACCAGCCCGCATGCGACGAAAACGGTGTATCAGGCCGACCTGCGCCAGCCGCTGGCGTGGCTGTTCGGGCATGAAGGGCAGGGCGTGTCGGATGAACTGATGGCGCTGGCGACGCTGAAAGTGGCGATTCCTCAGCCGGGGGCGATGGAATCGCTGAACGTGGCTGCTTGCGCGGCGGTGTGTCTGTTCGAGCAGGTACGTCAAAATAACTGACTGAAATGAATTTTCGGTCAGTAAGGCCGGGAAATATACTCCACCCAGTATCTTAAAGCGGCCAGTAAATATGTGGTCTAGCGGCGTATTTTTGCTATATACCCCATCATATTCAACCCAAAAGCGCGGGCATGCCCGCGCTTTTGGGTTTTGTGGCACTAGGTAGGCGCCGCAACGCCGTCGTCCGGCTGCGGCGCTGTTTGATTACAGGCTGTCGCCGAAATCCGCCTTGAACTTCGCCACCAGCTTCTCGTGCCAGCCGGTCGTGCCTTCGAGCTTGCCGAAGAAGAAACGCAGCATTTTCGGTTCTTCGACAAATTTCAGGCCGCCGATCAGTTCGCGGTTCTGGTACAACCAGATGATGCGGTCGACCACGAATTTCAGCTGTGACAGCGTGAACACGCGTCGCGGCGCAGCTAGGCGCAGCAGTTCCATGTTGGCGTAGGTTTCGTTGCCGTCAGCATCGCGTTGTTCGGAGATCGAGCCGCGCTCCATGCCGCGGATGCCGCCGACCAGATACAGCGCCGCGGCCAGCGCGCCTGCCGGGTACTCGGATTGCGGGATGTGCGATACGAAGGCGCCGGCATTGATGTGCGCGCCCAGACCGCCTGCCGGGGTGATCACCGGCACGCCAGCTTTGTGCAGTTCATTCACCACGAATTCGATGAACTGCGGGCCCTGGTTGACCATGTTTTCGTCCATCGTTTCCTCGAGACCGACCGTCATCGCCTCAATTTCGCGCACCGACATGCCGCCATAGGTCAGGAAGCCTTCATACAGCGTGACCAGTTCGCGCATCTTCATGTAATCGTCGTGATTACGGGAGCAGATGCCACCGCCACGGGCACAGCCGAGCTTGCGCGCGGAGAAGTAAATGATGTCGCACAGGTCGCTGATTTCGCGCGTGATTTCGCGGATGCTCTTGTTCTTGCAGGATTCCTCGCGCGCCTTGATGAAGTACAAGTTGTCCGCCAGCAGGCTGGCATCGAATACCAGCTTGATGCCGTTTTTCTTGCAGATGCCGCTGACTTCGCGCAGGTTCTCTAGCGAGTGCGGCTGGCCGCCGATCAGGTTGGTGCCGGTTTCAACGCGCACATAGGCGATTTTCGATGCGCCGACGCGGTCGATCAGTTTTTGCAGCGCAACCGTATCCATGTTGCCCTTGAACGGATGGTCGCTGTTGAATTTCAGCCCTTCTTCGGTGATGAACTCTTCCACCGTGCCGCCATTCAGCACGATGTGCGCCTTGGTGGTGGTGAAGTGATAGTTCATCGGCACAAACGAGCCCGGCGTGACATACACTTTCGAGATGATGTTTTCTGCCGCGCGCCCCTGATGCACCGGCAGAAAATATTTCATGCCAAAGATTTCTTCGATTTTCTGTTCCAGCCTGGTGAACGATTCCGATCCGGCATAGCTGTCATCGGCTACCATCATGGAAGCGAGCTGCTGATCGCTCATCGCATTCACGCCGCTGTCGGTTAGCATGTCGAGGAAGATATCGCGGTTTTTCAGCAGGAAGGTGTTGTTGCCAGCTTCCTTGATGGCCTGCAGACGGCGGTCGATCGGTACCAGATCCAGCTTCTGGATGATACGTACCTTGTGCATTTCGAGGGGAACGTTCTCCCCGGAGTAAAATTTAACTTTGGACATGAAAATCTTCCGTGAAGGGTGGTTGCGGATACAAACTGCCCATTCTATAACCCGCTTAATCGATATGCAAACAAGAATTGCCGGAGTATTAAAACAACTGGGGGTGGCTGTTGCGCTGATGAGTCTGTCGTCATTCGCCAGCGCTCTTGAAGCTAACGAAGCGGTCAAGGCTGATACGCTGCTAAAAACGACGGCTACCTGGGATGGCCAGCCTATTGCATGGCCGCAAGGCAAGGCCGAGCTGACAGCGATGCGGATCGAGATTTCGCCTGGCGCGGAAACCGGCTGGCATACGCATGCTGTGCCATCGTTCGCGGTGATGCTGGAAGGCACGCTGGAGGTCAGGTTGGCAGACGGGCGGCGCAAGCGCCTGCATGCGGGGGACGTGCTGGCCGAAGTGGTGAACACGGCGCACATCGGGCGCAATATCGGCACCGTGCCGGTTCGGCTGGTAGTGTTTTATACCGGGATAGCTGGGCAGGCGACGTCAGCGTTAGCGACGCCGCCTGCACCTTTGAAAGTGCCGGCTGCAGTAGGCGCCGACCGTGACGCGCATGGCTGCATCGGTTCGGCCGGATATGCGTGGTGCGCGAAGGAAAATGCCTGCGTGCGCCCGTGGGAACTGGCGCGGCAAAAAGGCTTCGAGGCCGGTTTAGACCATTTCAAACGCTACTGTGCGGGCGGTGACGCGCGCTGATTGTTCACCGCCATTGGTTCAATGCCCCGGCACGCATGTTGTTTGCGAGGAAAAGGCGAACCAGATTTCCTGGCTGAATTGTTTCAGTCGGGAATGAAGCGGCTGTCAAAGCGGGCATTGGCTACCTGCAGCGGTTCGATCAGGCTTTCGTAGCGTTCGCGCCATGCTTTTCCCTGCTCGACCAACTCGGCAAAACGAGTCGTGGCGGGATTCAGGATCGCATCGGCCAGTTCCTCCTCTGGCCACACGAGCGTCTTGCCGCCACCGAAACTGTGCCACACCGGCAGAATGCCTTCTGCGATATAGCGTTTTATCGTGGCCGCTACCAGCGGGGATTCGAACACTGCTTTGGTTTTGACCGCCATGCAGGTGATGTGCGCATCCTCGAACAGGTAGCGTGGTTCTTCGTGCACCACGAGTGAGAAAATGATGCCGGAACGGTCGGGGCGCAATTCATCCGGCATTGCTGCATCGCGCCGCCACAGGCAATGCCAGGTGCGGCAGACGTTGGCCCGTTGTTCGTAGATGCTGCACCCCTGGTTGACGATGCAATGCGGGCACAATGTTTCTGCCGGCTTTTTTAGCGTCGCGCAGCTGATCGGCAGGTATTCGCAGCAAATCATGCATTCGCCGCATTGCCTCTCAGGAACAAGCGCAAAGTATTTGCCAGTGATGGGTGTGTTCGATGACATCGTTAGGTTCTCTGTGATGGGGCGTGCCAGGAAAGAGGGCGTACCAAAGGGCGCGTCAAGGCCCGCGATAGTACGCCAGAACGGGTGCCGAAGCTACGCCATTTTCGCCTTCACGCCAGCCACGGTGACAGCCAGCGCGTTCGACAGGTTCGCCAGCGCTTGCTCGCGGTTTAGCCCGGTGCGATAGCCGACCATGCGCTCGGCCTTTTCGGTGCTGAAGTGCCAGTCGTCGACCAAGAATACGCTGCCAGTCCACTGTTCCTTCGGGATTGCGACCACTTTTGCCTCGGGGTTGGCATGCGCCGCGATCATTTTTGCCAGTTCCTCCCAAGTTAGGTAGAAGGTGGCCAGGTTGAACATTTCGCCTTTCGGTTTCGCGTTGAAGATCGCCAGCACGCCGGAAACAAAGTCATCCAGTTGCAGGAAACTGCCGCCGCAACCGGCCGGTACTTCGATGCTGCCTTTTTCAATCGCATCCTTGGCCATGTTGCGCAGGTTGCGGCCGCCAATCACATCGCCGTACGCATACCAGATCATCACGTTGTTGATCGCGATGCCGTGCTGTTCTGCATAAATTTTGCCGAGCTCTTCGGTTGCCAGCTTGGCCAGCCCATAGACCGGGTTGCGCGCTTTCTCAACCAGATGCGGATGGTTTTCGTCCACCACAGCTGACAGCGGTTTGCCGTAGGAAACGGCAGTGGTAGTGTTGATCGCATGCTGCACGCCGTGTTCGACTGCTGCGTCGAGCAGGTTCCGGTAGCCCTTGACATCAATGTCGAGCAGATCGTTCAAGTCTTCCGAGAAGCTCCATGCCAGATGCAGGATGGCCTCCATGCCTGCTACGGCTTCGTGCACCAACTCGCGGTTGGTGATGTCGCCATGCACCGTTTGTACTTTCGGATCAGTAAATTGTTTCAGGCCTTCCGCATCCCTGTCCAGCACGCGGACTTCGTGCCCTTGCTGCGCAAGCGCGTTGATGACATGTCCGCCCATATTGCCGCAGCCGCCGGTAACCAGAATTTTCATTATTTATCCTCGAGCGAGTTAAGAATCACCCGATATGATAAAGGCGAATGGTCTATTCGCCTAACGTGATGCTGCCCGTTGTCAGGCGAAGTATTTACCAGTAAAAGGTGCCGGCGGAATAGGCGTCGCAATGCCGTTTCTCGCCCGGTAATTCGTCGTCGTCATAGCGACGGAAGGGGAATTGCTGCGCCATTCTGCGTCTGGTACGGCGTACCAGCGCGAAATAGATGCCGAGTCCAAGCACGCCGAGAAAGGTGGCCCCAAAAACGAGAGCGAGCAGAATATCCATGATGCGCCTCATGCAGATACTGGCGACACGCTTGCAAACGGGAAAAAGCAGTGCCGCAAATTGCCAGAAAGGAAGAAAAACCGGTATCATTTCCCGTTTAATGCATGTTACGACAAGTGCAAAATTCTTGCTTTGGAGGTAGAAATGTTGGTGCCAAATCTGTTGCCGGAGTTTGAGGCTAAGCCGCGTGTGTTTGTGAGAAAAATGGGTGGAGAGTATCTGGAAATTGCCGGAGTCAAATCGTTCGAGAGGAACGACCATGGCAGCGCCGGTGCTGAAATTTCGTTTGTCATCGCGGAAAAACAGGATGATGCCGTTAAGCGCATCCTGCAAAAGGAAAGCGACGGGTTTATCGATGTCAAAATCGAACTTTCGCTTGGCTCGTTGATGGTGATGAAATTTTCAGGCCAAGTTGAACACTATTCCGGTGGGGCGGTGAGTTTCGCGTTGTCTTCGGACATTACGACCGATGTGGTCGAAACGCCTGATACGCTTCATTGAAGAAAACCTTTGCTGGTATGGCGTAAGGCTGTTCACCACCCCTAACCCCAGACGCGTCCGCCTGGGGTTTTTGTTGCATTGGCGTTTTAGCCATCCTGCCGCTGTTCACCGCCCAGCGCAGAAACCAAGTCATTGAGCAGGTGGCCAAGTTCGCCAGTCATTAGGGCGAAATCGGAATCGAAGCGTTCTTCGTCATCCTGTGCGCCTGAAGCGGCGGATTCCTTCAGCACATCGAGCGGCGCAACGCGCTTGAGGGTCAGGTTTTCCGTAAGGACGAACGACACGCGATCGGCCCAGGTAAGCGCAAGGCGGGTGCATTGCTTGCCCGCCGCAAGGTGTCGCCTGACATCATCCGCTTCTAGCGTATGGCGCACATAACGCACGGTGGCCTTGCTTTCATTCGTGGATTGCAGCACCGCCTCCTGGTCGACAGTGAAGCCGTGCGGTGCTTCATCGGCCAGCAGCCAGGATGTCATCGCGGATACCGGCGACATGGCAACCTCCAGTGGTGCCGTTGGCAAATCGGGAATTGATTTGTGCAGCAATTTTAGCAGTTCGTCCGCCTTGGCCGGGCTGGCAGCATCAATCACGAGCCAGCCGTTGACTGGGGCGATCCAGGCAAAGGTGTTTTTGAGGATGCTGAAGGCGCGGGGCCTGAGTTCATCTGCAACCAACTCCTTGAGTTCGCGCAACTGCTTCCGGCCTGGCTTGAAACCCTGCTGCTCTTCAAGTTCCTGCGCCCTGGCCTTGGCAACCTGATTGACCACCGAGGTCGGCAACAGTTTTTTCTCGGTGGCGAGCGCGATCAGCATTTGCCGGTTGACGGTATGCACCAGCAAATCATTCTGGCGGGGGCTTGCCCAGCCCTGGGTTTGCATCTCCAGGCTGGTGCCGGGAGTGAATGCATTCGGAATCAGGCATTCATTCAATTGGTCTGATGACATTTCCCACGAACTGGGAAGGCGGTACAGTTGCAGATTTTTGAACCACATGACTTGCTCTCACTGACAAAACTTGCTGAAGGAAGGGCGGCATTTTACCGCTGCTAAGGGTTTGTGGTGGCGATAATCTGCGCTGCGGCAATCAAAACTTGCCTGTCATCAGTGCGGTTGAGGCCTTAAAGGTCAGATTGCCAGACGACCGGGCGGTGGCGTCAGGAAAGGCAGCAGGCGGTGCATGAATGCGCGACGGCATGCGCGGTTGAATTCCTGTTGCAGCAGTTTCGGATCGGGGCCGATATACCAGATGCCCTGTTCGCCAAGTACGGCGCTGACCTGATAGCCTTTTGGGCGTTTGGACAGCAAGCCTTTTTGCCAGCCCCAGATACTGAATAGCTCGATTGTCATGATGACCTCCGTTCACAGGCATGAAAACGCTTTGGCCTTCATGCTTTTTTTTCTGATGATGTGTTTGTTGGATTTAATGTACTGTAAATAAATACAGTGGTCAAGCCTGGAAACGGCAAGTGCCGGATGCATGTGGGAAATTTCAGTATCGTTAAATGCTGTTAAATTCCGCCCTTTTCCGCCATCCGGCTAAAATGCAGCATTGACAGCTTGCCGGAATGATCCACGCGTCGTGAAGCAGGACGAATTATTGCGCCATGAAGGAAAAGTTTTTGCACTTGTATAAAAGGGTTGCCGGCTATTTCACCGGGATGCTGGCGCCTGAGCTCACGCGAAAACAAAGGATGCTTTGTGGCGTGAAGGCGCTCGCTTGTGTGGGCGTGATGGGGTTGGCACTGCTGTGCCTTTATGTCGCGCTCCTGATACCGTTCACGCCGAGTATTTCCGAACTGCGAAAAGCCAAGGTCGATCAGCCAGCGCAGCTCATGTCTTCTGACGGCAAGCAGATTGCGATCTACAAGCGCCTGAACCATGAACTGGTCGAACTGAAAAATGTTTCGCCGCATGTGGTCAATGCATTGATCGCCACCGAGGATCACCGTTTTTACAGCCACCATGGGATCGACCTCTTGCGCACTGCGGCCAGCGCCGTGCGCACGCTGACAGGCAGAACCGAAGGCGGCTCGACCATCACCCAGCAACTGGCGCGCAATCTGTATCCTGAAGAAATCGGTCGCAAGCGCAGTATCAACAGGAAAATCAAGGAAGCCATTACAGCTTTGAAAATCGAGCTGGTTTATTCAAAAAAGGAAATCCTGGAAAAATATCTGAATACGGTTCCTTTCCTGTATAACGCCTTCGGCATCGAGATGGCGGCACGCACATATTTCGACAAGCCATCATCGAAGCTGACCGTTCTTGAAAGTGCGACCCTGATTGGCATGCTCAAGGGCAACAGCTACTACAACCCGATGCTGAATCCGGAGCGCGCAGTGGCGCGCCGCAATGTCGTGCTGGCGCAGATGGTGAAGCACAACATGTTGAGCCAGGAAAATTTCGACGTCCTGAAAAACCGCGAATTGCGCCTTGAGTTCGAGCGCCAGCCGGAACTGCTCGGCCCGGCGCCGCACTTTGCCGAATATGTGCGCAAATGGCTGATTGAATGGGCCGATCGTAACGATTACAACATCTACTCTGACGGGCTGGTGGTGCATACCACGCTCGATTCCCGTCTGCAGGCGATTGCTAATCAGGCGGTAAAGCGCCAGTTAGACACGCTGCAGGCCATCGCCGATGTCGAATGGGGCATGGCTTCGGATCGATTGATTTCGAAGAGCGCCGGTTCGTATCCGTCGTTGCGCAGGGGCGTGCGGCCATTTGCCCACTTCTGGAAAACCAGAACCGACATCGTCAACGCATTCATCCGCGAGTCGAATGCCTATCAAAGCGCGGTCAAGTTGGGCACCAAACCGGAAGTGGCCCTTGCGCAGCTGAGAAAAGATGCGAAATTCATGGAAGCGCTGCGCCAGGAAAAAACGCTGCTGCAGACCGGGCTGGTTGCAATCGAACCGGCAACAGGCCAGGTAAGGGCATGGGTGGGGAGCCGCGATTATGAAACGGATCAGTACGACCATGTGGCGAGGGCGCAGCGCCAGCCCGGCTCGACCTTCAAGCCGTTTGTCTACGGCGCCGCGCTGGAACAGGGCCTCTCGCCGAACAAGCGTTATCTCGATCAGGAAGTTGAAATTCCGATGCAGGATGGCACCGTCTGGCGACCGACTGATGCAAGCGCGCCCAGCGGCCGCGAAATGTCGATGCGCGAAGGGTTGGCGTATTCGAAAAACACCATCACGGCGCAGGTGATGCAGGATGTCGGGACAAGGAAAACGGTGGCTTTCGCGCGCAAATCGGGGGTGAACCAGAGCAAGCTCGAACCAGTGCCGGCACTGGCGCTTGGTACCAGCCCGGTCACATTGCTGGAAATGGTTTCCGCTTATGGCACCTTCGCCAACAAGGGGGAATATCGTCGGCCCGCCTTCATCACGCGCATTACCGATAGAAAAGGCAATTTGCTGGCGCAGTTCGAAACCGACGGCAGCCGGGCTTTGTCAGAGAAAACGGCAGCGGACTTGACCGATATGCTGCGTGGCGTGATCCGGCAGGGCACTGGCACGGCAATCAGGACGCAATTCGGCATCAGGGCTGACGTTGCCGGCAAGACCGGAACTACTCAAAACAACACTGACGGCTGGTTCATTCTGATGCATCCGCAACTGGTTGCCGGTTCCTGGGTCGGGTTCAATGATTCACGTGTGACGATGCGCAGCGATTACTGGGGGCAGGGGGCACACAATGCGCTGAACGTGGTCGGCGATTTTTTCCAGCAGTCGATCAATACCCGCCTGATTGAAGGCAAGGCTCAGTTGGCAAAACCGCGCGACGATAGTTCGAAATCGTCGATTTGGGATTCGGTCATCGGCAAAATCAAGGAGTGGTTCGGGGCAGACAAGAAAGAGGTGAAGTCCGCGCCGAAGGTGCGCAGGAACCGCAGCAAGGAGCCATCGCAGAAATCCGACGGCATGAATCAGATTATCAATCAGGTTCAGCAGGAGGAAAAGAATACGAAAGAGATGAAGGATGCCGGCATTGCACCCAATGCGGTGCGGAACAGGCCGCAGGAGGAAATGGGCTTGTCCAGGGAATTGAAGGAAGAACTGATTGATCCTGATACCCTTGAGCCAAGCAACAGCCAGCAGAAACCGTAGGAATGTTGTTGGGCATGTGCCAGCAGATTGGCCGGCACATGAATGTGCGTGCTAGCAAACATGTGCGTGCTAGCAAACAGCACATAAACAAAAAGGCTTTCTGATAATCAACGTAACACATTAGTTACGCCGATCATAAGAAAGCCTTTTTCTGCTGCTTTTTCTTTCTGGAATCGACCACTTTAAAAAGTGGTGGTGCCCACGGAGGGATTTGAACCCCCACACCTCGCGGCACATGGACCTGAACCATGCGCGTCTACCAATTCCGCCACGTGGGCTTTCCGGCATCTGCTATCATAAGCAACTTGGTAATCAGGATAAAAACAGAACCAAGCGATGCGAAGAACAAAATTATAGCGCAAAATCGCAGGAAGTCAAACATCATTTTTAAAAAAGAGCATGTTGCCGGTTGGGAGGGAATTTTTTCCTGCGCTGTGCGACAATCCGCTTCGCATCAATCCTGGCCAACTACCAAGGAAACATTTACCAAGGAAACATTTGAACCGATATCCGTACCCTATACCCAGCCGTGAAGACATTCTCGGCTTGTTGCGCGCAGACAAATCAAAATACGACGCGCATGCAATCTCGCTTGCGCTCGGCGTCAAACCGCGCGAGATGGAAGGCCTGACGCGCCGCTTGGCGGCGATGGAGCGCGATGGCCAGATCAGAAAGGATGCCAGTGGGCAGTATCAGCTGATTAATCAGCATGATTTCATCCCTGGCCGTGTCAGCAGCCATATCGATGGCTACGGCTTCCTGATTCCGGACGAAGGTGGCGAAGACATCTTTCTGCCAGAAGGCGAAATGCGCAAGGTGCTGCATGGCGATCGTGTGCAGGTGCGCATCGTCGGTGCCGACCGGCGCGGGCGGCCGGAAGGCACGATCGTCGAAGTCATCAGCCGCGCCAATACCCATGTCATCGGCCGTTTGCTGAATGAAAATGGTGTATGGGTGGTGGCGCCGGAAGACCGCCGCATCAATCAGGATATTCTGCTTGCTGGTTCGCCTGGCAAGGCGAAGCACGGGCAGGTGGTCAGTGTCAGGCTGATTGAGCAGCCGTCGCGCTATACGCAGCCGATTGGCAAGATGGAAGAGGTGCTGGGCAATATTGACGACCCAGGCATCGAGATTGAGATTGCGGTGCGCAAGTTTGGCGTGCCGCATATTTTCCCGCCGGCGACGTTGGATCTCGCGGCCAAATTGCCATCCGAAGTGCTGGCGGCTGATTTGGCCGATCGGGTCGATTTGCGCGATGTTCCGCTGGTGACGATCGATGGTGAGGATGCGCGCGATTTTGATGATGCCGTGTATTGCGAACAGGTGAAGATTGGTCGCGCCAGCGGCTTCCGCCTGATCGTGGCGATTGCCGACGTCAGCCATTATGTGCAGCCGAACGATGCGCTGGATCAGGAGGCGTTGAAGCGCAGCACGTCGGTCTATTTCCCGCGGCGTGTGATTCCGATGCTGCCCGAAAAATTGTCGAATGGCTTGTGTTCATTGAATCCGGCCGTTGATCGACTGACGCTGGTGTGCGACGCTGTGATTACCGCCACCGGCGAGGTGACGGCCTATCAGTTTTACCCGGCAGTAATCCATTCGGCGGCGCGTCTTACCTATACTGAAGTGGCAGCGATTCTGGGTAACACCAAGGGGCTGGAAGCGGCGAAGCGCAAGGATTTGGTGCCGCATCTGCTGGATTTGTACGAGCTGTTTCGTGTGCTGCATCAGGCGCGTGAAAAGCGCGGCGCGATCGATTTCGAGATGACCGAAACCTATATCGTCAGCAACGATCAGGGCAAGATCGAGAAAATCCTGCCGCGTGTGCGCAATGATGCGCATCGGCTGATCGAGGAATGCATGCTGGCGGCGAACGTGTGCGCGGCCGACTTGTTGCAGCGCCATTCGCAGCCGGGAACTTTCCGCATCCATGCCGGGCCGACGGTCGAGCGGCTGACGCAATTGAAATCGTTTCTGAAGCAAGCGGGATTGACCTTGGGAGGTGGCGACAACCCGGCGCCGTCGGATTACGCTGAATTGATGGGCAAGGTGCAGGAGCGGCCGGATTCGGTGCTGATTCAGACGATGATGCTGCGTTCGATGCAGCAGGCGGTATACAGCCCGGACAATATCGGCCACTTTGGTCTGGCGTATGAGGCGTACACCCATTTCACCAGCCCGATCCGCCGCTATCCGGATTTGCTGACGCACCGCGCAATAAAGGCGATTTTGCAGGGCAAGCGTTACGAGCCGAAGGGCATCGAAACCAGCACGCTGAACACGATGGTGTCGCCGCAGGTGAAGAAGCAGCAGTTGAAGGACAAGGCCGAAGGCAAGGCGAAGCCGGAATCGGAAATAACCATCTGGGATGCGCTTGGCATCCATTGCTCGGCCAACGAGCGCCGTGCCGACGAGGCTTCGCGTGATGTCGAGGCATGGCTGAAGTGCTATTTCATCCGCGATAAACTGGGCGAGCATTTCACTGGCACGGTGTCCGCCGTGACCACGTTTGGCATTTTCGTGCAGCTCGATGAAATGTTCATCGAAGGGATGGTGCACATCAGTGAGCTGGGCGGCGATTATTTCCAGTACGATGAAGCACGGCATGAGTTGCGCGGCGAACGCACCGGCAAGCGTTTCCGACTGACCGACCGCGTGACGGTGCAGGTCAGTCGGGTCGACCTAGATGCGCGCCGTATCGATTTGCGGCTGGTCGAGGAGCCGGGCGTCAGTGGCCGCAAGGGAAAGCCGCGCGGCGAAGTGTTGTACGAGAAAACGCCGTCGCGCGCCAGAACCACTCAGATTGAAACGCCGAAGGAAGCGTTTAGGCAGTCTGGCAAGGGGGGCGGCAGGCAGCGCGCCGGGAAAGCAACAGCAAAAGTGGCGGATCAGCGGTCTGCCAGACCATCAAAAAAGAAAAAGCACAAATGAAAAGCAAACTGATTTTCGGCTTCCATGCCGTGACTTCCCGTCTGCGCCATGAAGCGTCGTCGGTCGAGGAAATTTATGTTGATGCCGGGCGTTCCGATCGGCGCATGCAGGATTTGCTGCAGGCAGCGAAAGCAGCCAGCGTGCGCGTGATTCAGGCAGATGATACGCGGCTGAACAACATGGTTGGCACGCGCCGCCATCAGGGGGTGGTGGCGCAAGCGGCGCCGCTGTCACTGGCGCGCAACCTCGATGAACTGCTGGATGCGATCGAAGGCCCGCCATTGTTGCTGGTGCTCGATGGCATCACCGATCCGCACAACCTCGGTGCCTGCCTGCGCGTGGCCGACGGTGCTGGCGCGCATGCGGTGATTGCGCCGCGCGACAAGGCGGTCGGATTGAATGCGACAGCGGTCAAGGTGGCCAGCGGCGCAGCCGATACCGTGCCGTACATCACGGTCACCAATCTGGCACGCACCTTGCGTGATTTGAAGGAACGCGACATCTGGGTGATTGGCACGACTGACGATGCCGACAAAAGCCTGTATGAAGCGGATTTCACCGGCGGCGTGGCATTGGTGATGGGTTCCGAAGGCGAGGGCATGCGGCGGCTGACGCGCGAAACCTGCGATATCCTCGCCAGCATTCCGATGGCAGGCGCCGTCGAAAGCCTGAACGTGTCGGTTGCTTCCGGCGTGTGCTTGTACGAGGCGAAAAGGCAGCGTCTGGCGAAGAAATAGCAGCAACACCGCCGGGAGCGGTAAGGTATCATTGCGGACTCTTTATTTTCGGATTTCACAGGCATTACCATGTTTCCCCAGCTTCGCGAAGACATCGCCAGCATCATCAAGCGCGACCCGGCGGCACGAACCGCTTGGGAAGTTCTGACTTGCTATCCCGGTTTGCAGGCAATCGCGATCCATCGCGCTGCGCGCTGGTGCTGGACGCATGGCATGAAGTGGCTTGGGCGTTTTATCTCGCATATCGGGCGCGTGCTGACAGGCATTGAGATTCACCCAGGCGCCGTCATCGGCAGGCGGGTGTTCATCGATCATGGCTTTGGCGTGGTGATCGGCGAAACGGCGGAAATCGGCGACGACTGCACCATTTATCAAGGCGTGACGCTGGGCGGCACGTCGCTGTCGAAAGGCAAAAAGCGCCATCCAACGCTCGAGGCGGGTGTGATCATCGGCGCCGGTGCCAAGGTTCTGGGTGCGTTCACCGTTGGTGAAAATGCCAAGATAGGTTCCAACGCGGTGGTGCTGAAAGAAGTGCCGCCGTGCGCGACCGCGGTCGGCAATCCGGCGCGCATCATCCTGAAGGAAGAACACGCGAACGCCGGCAGCGATGCCGCCACGCGCGTGTTTTCATCGTATGGCATCACGCCCGATCTGGACGACCCGCTGATCAAGGCATTGCAGGGCTTGATCAATCATGCCGCGGCGCAGGATCAGCAAATCAAGGTTCTCACTGCTGCGCTGGAAAAGGCCGGCATCGCGCATGACAAACTGCCTGAAGATATCCGGTTCGATCTGGAGAAGTTCAGCAAGCTGGTGAATTGACGTTTTTGACTACGGGTAACGGCGCTCAGCCGAAGGGAGACGGCATGAACATCGATTTCAAGGTTTTTCGCGCGGCGACGGGCAAGAAAGTGCGGCTGAAGAGCAGGCCGACATTGGTTGAGCCGTTTTATGGCTCGAAGGCGGACTACCGCAAGCTGCTGGCTTCACAGGTCGAGGAACTGAGTTCGCTGCAACGCCTGCTGTATGCCGATGATCGCTATTCGCTGCTGCTGGTGTTTCAGGCGATGGATGCAGCCGGCAAGGATGGCGTTATCCAGCACGTGATGTCGGGCGTGAACCCGCAGGGCTGCCAGGTGTATAGCTTCAAGCATCCGAGCGCAGCCGACCTCGATCACGATTTTCTGTGGCGCACGTCGCAATGCCTGCCGGAGCGCGGCCGGATCGGCATTTTCAATCGTTCGTATTACGAGGAAGTGCTGATTGTGCGCGTGCATCCGGAAATCCTGCACGCGCAGCGCATCCCCAACGGCTTGCTGAACAAGCGCAACATCTGGCACGACCGCTACCGTTCGATAGTCGAGCAGGAACAGCATCTGCACCGCAACGGCACGCGCATTATCAAATTTTTCCTGCACCTGTCGAAGGAAGAGCAGCGAAAGCGCTTTCTGGCGCGCATCGACGAACCGAACAAGAACTGGAAATTCTCGATGGCCGATATCGAGGAACGCCAGCACTGGGACGATTACATGCTGGCGTACGAGGATTGCATCGCCGCTACCAGCACGAAGGAGGCGCCGTGGTACATCGTGCCGGCGGACGACAAGGAAAATGCGCGGCTGATCGTGTCTGAAATCATCGTCGAAACGCTGAAGACATTGCCGATGGAATACCCGCAGCTCGATGCAGCGCGGTTGGCCGAACTTAAGGAAATCCGCAAGCAGCTGGCCGAGTAGGGCGGAGTCTGGCGCGTCCGGTTGCGCGGCTTGACCGATTTCAGGCATGAAGGTGCCGATTTGGCCCGGCTTGACGCCTATAGTTGCTGAGTGTGCTGTTGCTGGCAGCCTTATTTCCGTGCCCTGTCGCTGGTAGTTAAAATAACTGACTCAAACGGTGTTTTTGTTCAATAAAGCCAAGAAATATACTCCCGCTAGTATTTAAAAACGGCCAGAAAGACTGTGGCCTGGTGGGGTGTTTTGGATGTATACCCCAGTCTTTTCTGGCGCAGTGCCGCGCAAACATTAAACGGTGTTCAAATGCACAGGCGAAAAGAGGCGTTCAGGTGACCATCCGGCCCTTGATGTCGAACCGCCGCAGCGTGCCATCGGCAAACAGCGCCAGCCAGCCGCCGCGTTCAGGCTTGGAATCGGCGTCCCAGTCGGTCAGCACATGACGCGTGCGCTTGCCCTCGGCCAAATCGTGCCGCGCCGGACGGTGCGTGTGGCCGTGAATCATCACTTCCGCCCCGGTTTGCACGAACAGTTCGTCGACCGCGCCGGCATTCACGTCCATAATGGCGCTGGTCTTTGCTTTTTGCGCCGCCACGCTGTCGCTGCGCATGCCTTCGATGATGCTTTTGCGTTTGGACAGCGGCATCGCCAGGAACAGTTTCTGCGCCAGCGTGTTACGCACCTTGGCGCGGAACGCCATGTAGCCGACATCGTCGGTGCAGAGCGCATCGCCGTGCGTGAGCACGATGCGCTGGCGGGCCAGCGTCACCAGATGCGGGTCGGGCAGCAGCGAGAATCCGGCTTCGCGTGCAAATTTCTTGCCGACCAGAAAATCACGGTTGCCGCCTATCCAGCCGATTTCCACGCCAGCATCGCTGACGGCACGGATCGAATCGCAGATTTCGCGGTTCCACGACGTGGCTAGTTCGTCGTCACCCGCCCAGGATTCAAAGATGTCGCCCAGCAGGAACAACTGCTGCGTTCGGCGCGCCGGGCCGCGCAGGAAAGCGTGAAACGCTTGCGCCGTTCTCGGGCAGGACGGGTGCAGGTGCAGATCGGAAATGAAAAGCGCAACCGTTTCTGGTTGCGCTTGCGGGGTTATCCCTGTCATGGTCATGCGGAATGGATTAGACGATTTCTGCTTTCTCGATCACGACGTCTTCCACCGGCACGTCGGCATGCATGCCAGCGCGGGTGGTTTTCACGCCCTTGATCTTGTCCACTACATCGGTGCCCTCGACCACTTCGCCGAATACGCAGTAACCCCAGCCATCCTGGCCCGGATAGTTCAGGAAGTGGTTGTCGTTGACGTTGATGAAGAATTGCGCGGAGGCTGAATGCGGGTCTGACGTGCGTGCCATCGCAATCGTGTAGGCATCATTGTGCAGGCCGTTTTTCGCTTCGTTTTCGACCGGTGCCTGAGTCGGCTTTTGCGCCATGCCGGAAGCAAAGCCGCCACCCTGGATCATGAAGCCGTCAATCACGCGATGGAAAATCGTGCCGTCATAGTGGCCGGAACGCACATAGTTGAGGAAGTTTTCGACAGTCTTCGGCGCTTTTTCTGCGTTCAGTTCAAGCTTGATGTTGCCGAGATTGGTGGTGAAGAGGACAGCCATGATTTTCCTTGTTGTGAAATTGAAATGATTGGTTTGACTGCAATAGTTTATTTGATGACGGACGCAGATTCAATGACCACCGGCGTTAGCGGCACATCCTGCCTGCTGGTCGGGACGCGCTTGATTTTATCGACCACGTCGGCGCCTTTGACGACCTTGCCGAAGACCGCATAGCCCCAGCCATCCTGGCCTGGGTAATCGAGGAACCCGTTATCCTTGACGTTGATGAAGAATTGCGCCGAGGCCGAATGCGGCGCCGCTGTGCGCGCCATCGCCACAGTGTAGGCGCTGTTCTTCAGGCCGTTGGCTGCTTCATTTTCAATCGGCGCGCGCGTTGCCTTTTGCCGCCCGCTCTGGTCGAAGCCGCCGCCCTGGATCATGAAATTGTCGATCACGCGATGGAAGACTGTGCCGTTGTAATGACCATCCTTCACGTATCGCAGAAAGTTGGCCACGCTTTTCGGCGCCTTGGACGGATACAGTTCGAGCACGATTTCGCCCATGCCAGTTTTTAGTTTCACGCGCGGGTTGTCCGCCGCCATGGCCAGGCAGTTTGCGCCTGCGAGAATAAGGCCGAACACGAGTGCGGTCAGACGTCGGAACAGGTTTGGCATCACTTACTCCTAAAGTCTGGTTTCATGCACGATTTTCCACTTCGTGCCTTCTTTGGCCCAGTATTGACGGCGGTGGAGCGAGTTCACGCTTTTCCCGGACTGGATGTCCTGCGTGAAAATAGCCACTATCAGGTTGTTTTCTCCTGGATAGTGGAACAGCGCCAGATCACGTAATTTGACTGTGGCGTTCGCGCTTGGCGGCGGCGTGTAGTTTCGGGTCATCCATGCCGACAGGTCCTCGCCTGTGCCTGACTTGAATTTGGACGAATAATTGCGCACCAGCACCTGCACGTCGCCGTTCTGGGCATCGCGCCGCCATTGTTCGAGCATCCGATGGGCGGCCTTGCGATCGCGGTTCACGACAGCGGCATTGACCATTTGCACCTGGTCGCTGATGATGACTGGTGCGGTACGGATGTCCGGCGACGAAAGCAGGACGTCCATGTCCGGGTTCGTCAGCGCAACACAGCCGTCAGATGCCTGCGGCGGCCGGCTGAAGCTGGCTGAAGGCATGCCGTGCAGCCAGATTCCCGAACCACCGCGGTTGTGCAGCCGATCCCATTCGTTCGGATAGTTCAGCGGCAGCGCACCGACACCGTAGAAATCCGGCAGACTGGAGCGAGGCATCTTGCCGGTGATGCGGTATAGGCCGACCGGAGTTTTCTGATCGCCTTCTCGCAATTTGTTGACGCCCAGCTTGCCGTGAGAAATGTAGTAGTGGTTCAGTAGCGCAAGCTTGCCGCCCTTGTTCTGATACAGATAGAGGCGGGAGTGCGCGGTATCGACCATGATGGCGAATTTGTTTTCGGCGCGCAATTGCACGAAGGCACGCGGGAACAAATCTGGATCGGGGGCGTAGCGCAGCGATTTCAGACGCTGCATCATCTCTGCCCGCAATTCAGGCAGCTTGTTGCCATTCTTGTTCGGCGCTTCGCCCACAGTCGCGACTGGCCGTGTATGCATCAACAGCAGGTCGCCGCGAATCAGGTGGCCGGGGAAGAATTTCGGATAGGCCTCGACCAGCCGATCCGCCTTCGCCGTCGCCGCCTTCAGGTGGCCAGCTTCTAGATTGGCGTAGATGCCGGCCAGCAATGCATCCACCGACGGATGAGATCCATTGCCAGCGGTTGCATCAACTGGCTTGAAACGGCCTTTTTTAGCCTTGGTCTTGGGCGTGGAGGCAGAGGCTGCCCTGTTCTTGGCTGATGTCTTGGGCTTGGCCTTTGCATGCACTGCAATCGGTGTCATGCTTGCACCAACGAACGACAGCAGTGCCAGCGCCAGTACCAATTTGCGGCCACTGAGCGAAGCCGCGCGGCACATGCCTGAATAGAAGTGCCGCATCAGTTACCCGCCGACTCCTGCTGGATTTTCCATTTGCCGCCTGCCTTGACGAACACCATGGTCTTCCGGCTCGAAACAGCGAGCTTGTCAGCTTTGTAGGCTTGCCTGAACTTGACCGTCGCGGTGTTGCCGGAAATCGTGATTTGCGGCGATTCGATCTTCACGCTGATACTGCTTTTGCCGGCAATGCGCGACTGGCGCTCATCCGCCCAGGCCTTGCGCGATTTGCCTTTCGGCAGATGGAAATCGTTGGAGTAATAGCTCAAATATCGCTTCACGTCCTTCGCACTCCAGGCCGCAGCCCAGTCATTGAGCGCCCTGGCCACATCATCCTGACCTGGCTGGCTAGCTGGTTCCTTGTTTTTCTGAGCCGATGGTGCTGCAGGCTTTGGTTCAGGTTGCGCCACTGAAACTGATGCCGGCCTCGACGCTGAAGCAGGCCTAGAAACGGACGCGGACCTGGAAATGGACGGCGCGGCTGCGGAAGCAGCAGATGCGGATGCGCGGCGCGATGGTCTGGATGCGGAAGCGGCGGACGAATCACCCGTCAGCGAGTTCAGCATCGCCAGCTTGGTTTTGGTGGATGCATTGTTGCCATTGATCTGCAATGCCTTGTCGTAAGCCTGGCTGGCCAGCTTGGCATAAATGTCGCCAAGATTTTCATGCGCGGTTGCATACGAAGGATTGGTGCGGATGGCGGCTTCCAGTGCGGCGCGAGCCTTGTCGAACTGTCCGCTGGCAGCGTGCAGCACGGCAAGGTTGTTGTATGGTTCCGGCAATGCAGGGTATTGCTCGGTCAGACGGGTGAACACCGCAATTGCTTTTGCGCTCTGGTTCTGTTCGGTCAGGATCAAGCCCTTGAGAAACAGCATGTGCGCATCGTTTGGCTGTTTCGACAGATAACTGTCGGCAATCGACAGCGCTTCATTTAATTTTCCGCTGGCAAGGAACTGGCGCGCATTTGCTAGTTCATCAGCGGATGCCGACGGAGAAAACTGGACCAGCACGACGCAAAATGCAGCTGCCAGAAAGCGGCTGGCGGTACGCCAGAACCGTTGAAAAGCGGGGCTGAAGAAACAGGAAGCGAGGTTCATAAATGTTATACTTCGCGGCTAAAGCTTTCATTCTATCAAATTAGCCCTGCAAATAGCAGTCGGCTGTTGTATTGTTTGCGGCAAAATTGCCATCGTCTCCGCGTTAAAGGCGATGCACTGGTGACGTTTTGCTGCAGGTTCCTTTTTTTCTGATCATCCATGAGCGACTTGACGATTTACAACACGCTGGCGCGTGACAAACAGGCTTTCACTCCGATTGAACCAGGCAAAGTGCGGATGTATGTTTGCGGCATGACGGTGTACGACTATTGCCATGTCGGGCACGCACGGATGATGACGGTGTTCGATATCGTCTACCGCTGGCTGAAGGCGTCCGGCTACGATGTGACCTACGTGCGCAATATTACCGACATTGACGACAAGATCATTGCCCGCGCAGTTGAAAACGGTGAAACCATATCGCAGCTGACATCACGCTTCATTGGCTATATGCATGAAGATACCGAAGCGCTTGGTATCTTGCGGCCGGATCACGAACCGCGCGCGACCGAATTTGTACCGCAGATGTTGGGTATTATCGAGAAACTCGAAACCAATGGCTTGGCATACAAGGCAGCCGATGGCGACGTGAATTTCTCTGTGCGCGATTTTCAGGGCTACGGCAAGCTGTCGGGCAAGTCGCTGGATGATTTGCGCGCCGGCGAACGCGTGGACGTCAATACCGGCAAGCGCGACCCGCTCGATTTTGTACTGTGGAAAGCGTCGAAGGAAACAGAGCCGGAAGAAGTCAAATGGCAATCGAAGTGGGGTAGTGGTCGTCCAGGCTGGCATATCGAATGCTCGGCCATGTCGAGCGCGCTTCTGGGCGAACGGTTCGATATTCATGGCGGCGGCGCAGATTTGCAGTTTCCGCACCATGAGAATGAAATCGCGCAATCCGAAGGCGCTTGCCGTCACACCTTTGTCAATTACTGGATGCACAACGGTTTCGTGCGCGTCGATGATGAAAAGATGTCGAAGTCGCTCGGCAATTTTTTTACCATTCGCGAAGTGCTGGATAAATACGACCCCGAAGTTGTGCGCTTTTTCATCATCCGCGCGCATTACCGCAGCCCATTGAATTATTCGGATGCTCATTTGGATGATGCGCGTGGCGCACTGACCCGTTTGTACACGGCGCTTAAGGAAACGCCGGCGGACGATTTGCCTCTGGACTGGAACGAAGCGCATGCGGCGCGATTTGCGGAGGCGATGAACGACGATTTCAACACACCGCTGGCTATTTCGGTGCTGTTCGAGCTGGCGACCGAGGTCAATCGCAGCAAATCGGCGCGGCTGGCGGGGCAACTGAAGGCGCTGGCCGGTGTGATCGGCTTGCTGCAACGCTCGCCGCAGCAATTTTTGCAAGGCGACGGAGAGATCGACGAAGTGGCGGTTCTGGCGCAGATCGATGCGCGCATAGCGGCCAAAAAGGCGAAGAATTTTGCCGAAGCTGACCGCATCCGTGCCGAATTGCTGGCACAGGGCATCGTGCTGGAAGACAAGCCGGGCAACGTGACCGAATGGCGGCGCGCATGACCACGCTCGCTAATTCAGGCGAACTGTTGTCTCCGCCGTACTGGGAGCAGGCGAAGGCCGAACTGATGAAGCGCGATCGCGTGATGAAAAAACTGATTCCCCAGTATGGTGACTTGCAATTGACTGGACGAAACGATCCGTTCATGACGCTGGCGCGTTCAATTGTCGGTCAGCAGATTTCGGTCAAGGCGGCGGAGGCTGTGTGGCAACGGTTTTTGCAGGCGTGCACGAAATGTGCGCCGGCGAACGTGCTGAAAGCCGGACAGGAAGGGTTGGCCGGGTGCGGCTTGTCGAAGCGCAAGGCTGAATATTTGCTCGACCTGTCCAGTCATTTCGCCGAGAGGCGCATTCATGTCGCCAAGTGGGCGGACATGCCGGATGAGGAAGTGATTGCCGAACTGACAGGCATTCGCGGCATCGGGCGCTGGACAGCGGAGATGTTTTTGATATTTAATCTGCTCCGGCCGAATGTTCTGCCGCTCGACGACCTCGGGCTGCTCAAGGGCATCAGCCTCTGTTATTTCTCCGGCGAGCCGGTATCGCGCAGCGACGCGCGAGAAGTGGCTGCCAACTGGGAACCGTGGCGCACGGTCGGTACATGGTACCTGTGGCGCAGCCTCGACCCTGTTCCGGTAGAATACTGATTTGGCGCCGCAAGGCTGCAACGAAAGGAAATACGGTGGGCAAGACGACTTTTCTCCAATTTGAGCAACCGATCGCGGAACTCGATTCGAAAATCGAGGAGCTGCGTTTCGTGCAGGATGATTCGGCAGTCGATATTTCGGAAGAAATCGAGCGGCTGGCAAAGAAGAGCCAGCAGCTTACCAAGGATATCTATTCAAAGCTGACGCCGTGGCAGGTGTCGCAGATTGCGCGCCATCCGCAGCGTCCGTACACGCTCGATTACGTCCGCGAAATCTTCACCGATTTTCATGAGCTGCACGGGGATCGCCATTTCGCCGACGACAAGGCGATCGTTGGTGGTCTGGCGCGTTTCAACGGTCAGGCCTGTATGGTGATTGGCCATCAGAAGGGGCGCGATACGAAGGAACGCGGCTACCGCAATTTCGGCATGCCGCGGCCGGAAGGCTACCGCAAGGCGTTGCGCATGATGCGATTGGCAGAGAAATTCAACCTGCCAATTTTCACCTTTGTCGATACGCCAGGCGCATTCCCGGGCATTGATGCCGAGGAGCGAGGCCAGTCGGAAGCGATTGGCTACAACCTGTTTGCAATGACCGAGCTGAAAGTGCCGGTGATCACGACCATCATCGGCGAAGGCGGTTCCGGTGGCGCGCTCGCGATTGCGGTTGGCGATGCGATCTTGATGCTGCAATATTCAGTCTATTCGGTGATTTCGCCCGAGGGTTGCGCGTCGATCCTGTGGAAATCGGCCGAGCGCGCTTCAGACGCCGCCGATGCGCTGGGCTTGACCGCGCACCGGTTGAAGGCGATGGGGTTGATCGACAAAATCGTGAACGAACCGCTCGGCGGCGCGCACCGCGATCCGAAGCAGATGGCGGTGATGCTCAAGCGCGCACTGGCGGATACGCTGCGTCAGTTCCAGGGGGTGAAAACGGCGGATCTGCTGAAGGCGCGGATGGAAAAAATCATGCAATACGGCCAGTACAAGGAGATTCAGCCCTGAGTGCGGCCAGCGGTGACGTGATCGAAACGTTCACATCACCGCAATCGGGAGATGGCATCGCGAATGCACCACATTGAATCGGTAGCTGCAATTTTCGAACGCGCGCTGGATCGCATTCTGGCGCGCGTTTTTGTTTCTGCGACCAATCCGTTGCCGCCACTTGCGGTGGCCTACAGTGGCGGGCTTGATTCGTCGGTATTGCTGCATCTGGCGCATGAATTTGCGGCGCGGCGCGGCATCCGTTTGCTGGCATTTCACATCCATCACGGGCTCAGCCCGCACGCCGATGCCTGGCTCGCGCATTGCGACAGTGAATGCGTGCGCATGGGCGTCGGTTTTGATGCCCGCCGGGTGCTGGTGGCGGTGGATGATGGGCGCGGGCTGGAAGCGGCCGCGCGCACCGCGCGCTATGCGGCGCTGGGCGAACTGTGCCGCGCGCACCGCGTACCATTGTTGCTGACCGCGCATCATCAGGATGATCAGGCTGAAACCGTGCTGCTGCAAATGCTGCGCGGCGCGGGGATGGCGGGAATGTCCGGCATGGCAGAGGCGGGTGATGCGCCGGATTTGCTTGGCGATGAACAGACGCTGCTGGCACGGCCTCTGCTCGATGTGCCGCGAACCATGTTGCGCGACTGGGTCGTAGTCTGCGGCATTGCGCATGTCGAGGATGAATCGAATCTCGATACGCGCCATCCACGCAATGCGCTGCGGAATGCAATCTGGCCGCTGTTGCAAGCGCATTTCCCGGCTTTTCGCGAATGCATTGTTCGCAGTGCGCAGCATGCGCAGGCGGGGCAGCGCATGCTGGATGAACTGGCGGCGCAGGATTTGGTCGCGTGCATGGACGCAGGCGGGCTTGATGTCAGACGCATGCGAGGCCTGAGCCGTGAGCGGGCCGATAATCTGTTGCGCCACTGGCTGATGGTGAATGGAGTGCGCATGCCGTCGAGCGCTTGGCTGCGTGAAGCGCGCTTGCAGCTGTTCGATGCACGTGACGATGCGCAAGTCTGCGTCAGGCTGGAGGGGTGGCAACTGCGGCGCTACCGCAGCCGCATCATGCTGACGACGATCGACGATGGTGCGCCGGAGGCGGCGTCTGCCAGCTTTCATTGGGCGGGCGAAGCGAGCATTCGGTTTGTTGCCTTTGGTGGTACGCTGCATTTCGACGCCGTTGATGGCGGCCTCGATTCGGACTGGTTGCGCGGCCAGAGCCTGCGCATTGAATATCACCGTGGAGGCGGCAAACTGAAGCCGGCGCTGAACCGCCCGGGCGCAGGCCTGAAAAAACTGTACCAGGAACGCTCGATCCCGGCTTGGGAGCGCAAGCGCTTGCCACTGGTGTGGGCGGGCGAGGCGCTGCTGTTCGCTGCCGGCATCGGTCAGGATTGCCGCTTCCCAGTTGCTGCGGCAGGAATTTCGCTGCGCTGGGAACGGCATACATCATAATCGCAGCCCCTGCGGCCGGGCCACTTGTTATTTTGCATTGTGGCATGTAAAGTTGAGGGCTAATTTTTTGTCCAATATTCATTACCTATGGCTTTGATTGTCCACAAATATGGCGGTACGTCGATGGGTTCGACCGAACGCATCAAGAATGTCGCCAAACGGGTTGCCAAATGGCACGATGCCGGTTATCAGATGGTCGTGGTGCCGTCGGCGATGTCGGGCGAAACCAATCGACTGATTGCTCTGGCAAGGGAAATCATGCCGCAGCCGGATCAGCGCGAGCTGGATTTGATCGCCTCGACTGGCGAGCAGGTATCGATTGGTTTGCTGTCGATGGCGCTGCAGGCGCTGGGCAAGCAGGCGGTCGCCTATGCTGGCTGGCAGGTGCCGATCCGTACCGATTCGGCCTTCACCAAGGCGCGCATCCAGTCGATCGATGATGCGAAGATCAAGGCTGATCTTGCTGCTGGCAAAATCGTGATTATCGCCGGTTTCCAGGGAGTGGACGAAAATAACAATATCACCACACTGGGGCGCGGCGGTTCCGATACGTCGGCGGTGGCGGTGGCCGCAGCGGTCAAGGCCGACGAATGCCTGATTTATACCGACGTCGATGGCGTGTACACGACCGACCCGCGCGTTGTGTCCGAGGCGCGCCGCCTGAAGAAAATCACGTTCGAGGAAATGCTGGAAATGGCATCACTCGGCTCAAAAGTGCTGCAAATCCGTTCGGTCGAATTTGCCGGCAACTATAAGGTGCCGACGCGTGTGCTGTCATCGTTGACTGATCCGATGATGTCGCTGGAAGAAGAAACCAAGTCTGGTACCCTGATTTCGTTTGAGGAAGATAACCACATGGAACAAGCAGTTATTTCTGGCATTGCCTTCAGCCGCGACGAAGCGAAGATCACCGTTCTTGGCGTGCCCGACCGGCCGGGCATTGCGTTCCAGATCCTCGGAGCAATTGCCGAAGCGAACATTGAAGTCGACATGATCATCCAGAACCAGTCGGTCGATGGCAAGACGGATTTCACCTTCACCGTGCCGCGTGGTGATTACGCGCGTTCGATGGATATCCTCAACAACACGGTCAAGCAACAGATCGGAGCGACCAGCATCGTCGGCGACACGCAGGTATCGAAAGTCTCGGTCGTCGGTGTCGGTATGCGCAGCCACGTCGGTATTGCTGCCAAGATGTTCAAGACGCTGTTCGACGAAGGTATCAACATTCAGATGATTTCCACCTCCGAAATCAAGATTTCCGTGCTGATCAATGAAAAATACATGGAACTGGCTGTGCGTGCGCTGCACAAGGCATTCGGGCTTGAGAATGTCTGATTGGTTCTGCCGTTTGTGTGGGGTATAGGTTGGAATCAGTGCTTTGGGCCGCGTATTCTGCGGCTCTCGCAGGATACTTGCGGTAGTATTTTTAGGGGCGGCTTGTCGGTTGTCTAGTCAGGCGTGGTAAGCATCGGGTAGGGGGGGCGTCGTTTGCCATTTGAGTGGTGCTTGCGATTTCTCAAAAGCCGTTATCATGCCTCAACTTGCGTTTGCCGAACGCTTCATAGCGTTCTTTGCGCGCCCTATAATGCATCATCTGCCGAGTGAAAAAGGAGTGCGTCATGCCGTACAAGACCATACTGGTGCATCTGGATGAAACCGTGCGTTGCAAGGAGCGGATCCGGATTGCTGCGGGAATCGCAAACGCAGAGGGGGCGCATCTGGTTGGTGCGGCGATGATAGGCGTCTCCACCTATTCGTTCCAGTCCAGCAGCGCTTCCGAAAGGGACCCGAACCTAGTAAAACACTTGGAATTCCTGCGCGAAAAAGCAGCACGGGCTGTGGCCAATTTTGAAAAACAGGTGCAGCAACTTGGGATTGCATCATTCGAGGGGCGGGTCGTGGATGGCGAGGCCGGCGAGGGTATGAGCCTGCAGGCGCGTTACTGCGATTTGGTGGTGATTGGTCAGACTGATCTGGACGAACCAACGCCATCAGTGGCGCCGGATTTTCCGGAGTATATGGTGTTGCATGCGGGGCGGCCGGTGCTGGTCATTCCGAGCAAGGGCGAATTTTCCCATTTCGGTGAGCGGGCGCTGATTTCCTGGGATGCCAGCCGTGGCGCGACCCGCGCAGTTACCGATGCGATTCCACTTCTGCGGCAGGCGAACCTGGTGCAACTGGCGGTATTCAATGCTGATTCAAGAAGGGCGGAGCATGGCGATCGTCCGGGCGACGACGTGGCACTATATCTAGCACGGCATGGTGTCAACATCGAGGTCTTGCAGCATCAGACGAGTCAGGATGTTGGTAGTGCCTTGCTGGCGCTGGCGGATGAATTGTCGTCCGATTTGCTGGTGATGGGCGGATATGGCCATTCGCGTTTCCGCCAGATGCTGCTGGGCGGCGTGACTCGCACTGTGCTGGCAGGTATGACCGTACCGGTGATCATGTCGCATTGAAAGCGGCGCATCCACCCGAACCCGCGACGGCTGGTTTCGTGGTATCGTCGCACAGACAGTTACGCCAACGCGCATTTTCGTTCTTGTATTGTGTTCTTGCCGAGCAGAACGCCGAAAAAACGCGCAGCTTGAGTTAGAATGCTTGATTTATTTCGTCTCCCGGTAGCGCGGCGTCATGCCAGCGTTTTCGGTTTTTCGTGTTAACAAAGGTTTGACGGCAGTCCAAGGAAAGTAATGAAACGTGTTGATGATTTCCGCCTTAAGTTCGGCAACAAGGAACTGGTTCCCATTGTAATCGGCGGAATGGGTGTGGATATTTCGACCGCTGAGCTTGCATTGGAAGCTGCGAGGCTGGGCGGCATCGGGACGATTTCCGATGCGATGATATTGGATGTGTCGGACAAACTCTTTGGTACTGACTATACCAAGCAAAAAGCCCGTCTGTACCGGAGCAATATCAGCAATTTTGACAAGTCGGGCATTGTGTTCGATCCGAACCTGATTGCAGATGCCACTCGTCGCCAGGTAAAGGCAGTGATGGAAGCCAAGCGTGGCGAAGGCATGGTTTTCACCAACTGCATGGAAAAGCTGACGATGAATGCGCCCAAGGAAACATTGCGCGCGCGTCTGACAGCGGCGCTTGATGCAGGCATCGATGGCATCACGCTGAGTGCCGGCTTGCATCAGGGATCGTTCAAGCTGATCGAGGAACATCCGCGTTTTCGTGACGCGAAGCTTGGCATCATTGTTTCATCGGTGCGCGCGCTACAAATTTTCCTGCGCAAGAATGCGCGACTGAGCCGTCTGCCAGACTTTGTCGTGGTTGAGGGGCCGCTGGCTGGCGGTCACCTTGGTTTTGGTGCCGAGGACTGGTCGAAATATGATTTGGCAACCATTGTGGAAGAAGTGCTGCAGTTCATGAAAGCCGAGAATTTGGCCATTCCTGTCATTGCGGCTGGTGGCATTTTACCGGTTCGGATGCGGCTTCTTTCCTCGAACGAGGCGTGTCGGCAGTGCAGGTCGCGACCCGCTTCACGGTGGCGAACGAGTGCGGCCTGCCTGCGAATGTCAAGCAAGAGTTCTTCAAGGCGAGCGAGAACGACATTGAGGTCAATACGATTTCGCCAACAGGCTATCCGATGCGGATGTTGAAGAATTCGCCGGCAACCTGTTCCGGTATTCGTCCGAACTGCGAACCTTACGGCTATCTGCTTGAAGATGGAAAATGCTCCTACATCGCATCTTACGAGCGAGAGCTGAAATTGCAGCCAGACGAAAGAAAAGTGTTCGTGAAAGACAAGACCTGCTTGTGCACCTACATGCGCAATTACAACGTCTGGACTTGCGGCCACTATACTTACCGGCTGAAAGATACGACCAACAAGTTGCCCGACGGTAGTTACCAGCCGCTGTCGGCGGAACATATTTTCCGTGATTATCAATACAGCACGGACGGGCAGATCATGCTGCCAAAACTAGGCTTCTGACATGTGATGGAGGCAGATTCGTCTGCCTCCGTTAATTCTGTTCGTCAATCAACCAGAGAGTCCAACGCCTTCTGGAAGCGGTTTGCTTGAGCGCGTTCCGCTTTTGACAGCAATTCAAACCAGTCTGCTATATCAGTAAACCCTTCGTCGCGCGCGATCTGTGCCATCTCCGGATAGAAGTCTGCATATCGGCGCGATTCGCCATCGACTGAAATTCGCAGGTTCTTGCGGGTCGAGCCTATGGTCTGATCGGTCAGCGGCTCGCCGACCGCTTCGAGATATTTAAGGTGGCCGAATGCCTGCCCGTTCTTGCCGTCCGCAATTGCGCGGAACAGCGCGGCCACATCCGTCTGTCCTTCGATATCGGCCTTGCTGGCAAAGTATTTGTACAGGCGGTTCGCCTGCGCTTCGGCGGCGAATGCCGCTTTCAGATTGGCTTCAGTTTTCGATCCCTTGATGCTTGCCATGTTTCCCCCCCGAGTGGATATGCAGCATGGAATGGAGCATACGCTCTTACGAAAATTCTACCGCGGAAAAATCGCAAAAACGCAAAAATGGATTTTTTATTGCTGCGGATTGATTTATGTCGTTTGATGAAGGCGGCAAGACTCAAATATACTGGGTGCCGTATTACCTAAGGGGCTCAATCCATTCGGCGGATTGGCATGGAATTGGTTCATGCACCCACTGTCCGGATCGCAGGCAGGGGCGTTGCGGCTGGCCACGTTTCAGGGCGGATGATGGCAAACATGCCGGCACGCGCCGTTTTGCGTGCCAGTTTCAGAAGCGCCTTGTCTTTCGTTACCAGCAATGCAGCGTCGGCATCGCGCGCCAGTTCAAGGAATTTCTGGTCGTCCGAATCGGTGCATAGCGGTAGAGGCGTTGCCTTTTGCACTGGTTCGATGCAGGCGATCAGTGCGTCGAACTCAGTTGCGGCGCGGAGTTTTGATTCGTCGTTCAGCGGCAGGCTCTGATAATCCAGCACGCGCAGCCATTCATTGCGGCAATGCTCATTGGTGACGGCTTCGATTTCGCCGGCACGCAATGCAGCCAGCAGTGCCGTCCAGCGCGGGTCGTGGAAAACGAACAGATCGAGGCAGACGTTGGTGTCGAGCACGACGCGTTTGGGTTTCATCGCAAGAAAATGGCTTTGACTAGAATGGACATACTGATTTGGTCGGCATTTTACGTCAGCATTTGCCGGCGGAGATCACTAGCCTGATGAAAATTGCCGATGCGCTGGCGGCGAAAGGTGGCGCGTGGGTTTTCCAGATCAGGAAAATCTAGCGCTCCTCAGGATGATGCGTTGCGCGTCTTAAGGTGGGCCTATTGCACGAAAACAAAAACAGCGCCCCAGGGGCGCTGTTTTGCGGGAAAATCGGTGTTTATTTCACCGGCGTCAGCCAGTGCTGGTACTTCGGCACCTTGCCGGCAACCACATCGAAGAACAGCGTTTGCAGTTTTTCTGTGATTGGGCCGCGTGCGCCAGCACCTATCTGTCGCTTGTCCAGTTCGCGGATCGGCGTGATTTCGGCGGCAGTGCCGGTAAAGAACGCTTCGTCGGCGCAATAGACTTCATCGCGCGTGATGCGCTTTTCCACCACTTCAATGCCAAGGTCGCGCGCCATCGTCAGCACCGAATCGCGGGTGATTCCGTCGAGGCAGCTTGCCAAATCCGGCGTGAAAATCTTGCCCTTGTTGACGATGAACACGTTTTCGCCCGAGCCTTCGGATACGAAACCTTCGGTATCCAGCAACAGAGCTTCATCGTAGCCGTCTGCCGTCGCTTCCTGGTTCGCCAGGATCGAGTTGATGTAGTAGCCGCTGGCTTTTGCGCGCACCATCGACACGTTCACATGGTGGCGGGTGTACGACGAAGTTTTCACGCGGATGCCTTTTGCCAGCCCTTCCTCGCCGAGATACGCGCCCCAAGGCCACGCCGCGATCGCGGTATGAATCTGGTTTTCCTTGGCTCCGATGCCGAGTTTTTGCGAACCGACCCAGATGATCGGGCGGATGTAGCAGGATTCCAGCTGGTTTTCGCGCACAACCTGTTTTTGCGCTTCCATCAGTGTGTCAAGGTCGTACGGTACGGCCATCTGGAAAATCTTGGCCGAGTTCAGCAGGCGCTGGGTATGCTCTTTCAGACGGAAAATTGCGGTGCCATTCACCGTGTTGTAGGCGCGCACGCCTTCGAACACGCTCATGCCATAGTGCAGCGAATGCGTCAGAACATGAACGGTGGCGTTGCGCCATTCGATCAGATGCCCATCCTTCCAGATTTTTCCGTCGCGATTAGCCATTCCCATGATGCAGCCTCCAGAAAACGATTTTTAAAAAAAACGATTCTAACGGATTCCTTCATGCGGGCGTAAAAATTCATCATTTCGTTGGGGGGGATAGTGTTTGAGGATTGTCATGCGCGCCACAAAAAGCGTTTTTCGCCATTGCCGGCTGCGGTAGAATAAGGGGTTTTTCAACCAACCTTTTTTCCGTCATGGCTGCCGCTCTCAAATTCAACCGTCTCACCGACTTGGCCGAACGCAACGAACTCAAGGGCAAGCGCGTCTTTATCCGTTCCGACCTGAACGTGCCGCTGGATGTGGCTGGCAATATCACCGAAGATACCCGCATTCGCGCCTCCATTCCTGCGATCCAGTTGGCGCTGAAGGCTGGCGCGGCAGTGATGGTGGTTTCACACTTGGGACGGCCGACCGAAGGTGAATTCAAGCCGGAAGATTCGCTGGTACCGATTGTCGGCCGCCTATCGGAACTGCTTGGCCTGCCGGTCGAACTCAAGCGCGACTGGGTCGACGGTGTCGAGGTCTCGCCGGGTCAGGTGGTGCTGCTGGAAAACTGCCGCGTCAACAAGGGCGAGAAAAAGAACAGCGACGATCTGGCGCAGAAAATGGCGGCATTGTGCGATGTGTACGTGAACGATGCGTTCGGCACTGCACATCGTGCGGAAGCGACCACGCACGGCATGGCGAAATTTGCTGCCGTCGCTTGCGCCGGGCCGCTGATGGCGGCGGAACTTGATGCGCTGGGCAAGGCGCTCGATCATCCAGCACACCCGCTGGTGGCGATTGTCGGCGGTTCGAAAGTTTCCTCCAAGCTCACTATCCTGAAATCGCTGGCAGACAAGGTCGATAATCTGATCGTTGGCGGCGGCATTGCAAACACTTTCCTGCAGGCTTCCGGTTACAAGATCGGCAAATCGTTGGTAGAGCCGGAACTGCTGGAAGAAGCCAAATCAATTATCGATATGATGGCCAAGCGTGGCGCATCGGTGCCGATTCCGGTCGATGTGGTGTGCGCAAAGAATTTTGCCGCAAGCGAACCTGCCAGCGTGAAGGATGTGTCGCAGATCGAGGATGATGACATGATCCTCGACATCGGTCCCCAAACGGCGGCGATGCTGGCGGAGAAGCTGTCGGCGGCTGGCACTATCGTCTGGAATGGTCCGGTAGGTGTATTCGAATTCGATCAGTTCGGTGGTGGCACGAAAACACTGGCGCTGGCGATTGCGAATTCAAAAGCGTTTTCAATCGCGGGTGGTGGCGACACGCTGGCGGCGATCGCCAAGTACGGCATCACTGACAAGGTCGGCTACATTTCGACTGGTGGCGGCGCGTTCCTTGAATTCCTCGAAGGCAAAGTGCTGCCGGCAGTGGACATTCTGATGCAGCGCGCACAATAACAACGAACACAACACAAACTACAAGGAGAAGCAGATGCCTATCGTATCCATGCGTCAATTGCTCGATCACGCGGCCGAAAATGGCTATGGTCTGCCGGCTTTCAATGTGAACAATCTCGAACAGGTGCAGGCGATCATGGCGGCAGCAGACCAGGTCAATGCACCGGTGATCATGCAGGCATCGGCAGGTGCGCGCCGCTATGCGGGCGAAGCCTTTCTGCGGCATCTGATCGAAGCCGCGGTCGAATCGTATCCGCACATTCCGGTGGTGATGCATCAGGATCATGGCCAGTCGCCGGCAGTGTGCATGGCGGCAATCCGCTCCGGTTTTTCGTCGGTGATGATGGATGGTTCACTAATGGAAGATGGCAAGAACGTCGCCAGCTACGATTACAACGTGCAAGTGACGAAGGAAGTGGTCAAGTTTTCGCATGCGATTGGCGTGACCGTCGAGGCCGAACTAGGCGTGCTCGGTTCGCTGGAAACGATGCAGGGCGATAAAGAGGATGGTCACGGAGCCGAAGGCAAGATGTCGCGCGAGCAGTTGCTGACCGATGTTAGCCAGGCGGCGGATTTCGTGCAGCAGACTCAATGCGACGCGCTGGCAATCGCGATTGGTACCTCGCATGGTGCATACAAATTTTCGCGCAAGCCGACCGGCGATATCTTGGCGATCGACCGCATCAAGGAAATCCATGCGCGTATTCCGAACACTCATCTGGTGATGCATGGTTCGTCGTCTGTACCGCAGGAACTGCTGGCTGAGATTCGCGAATTCGGCGGCGACATGAAGGAAACCTATGGCGTGCCGGTAGAAGAAATTCAGCAGGGCATCAAGCATGGGGTGCGCAAGATCAACATCGATACTGACATCCGTCTGGCAATGACGGGGGCCATTCGACGTTTTCTGGCGACCACCCCGTCGAAATTCGACCCGCGCGAATTCCTGATTCCGGCGCGCGAAGCGGCGAAGAATGTTTGCATCGAGCGTTATCTTGCGTTTGGCTGCGAGGGCCAGGCAGCGAAGATCAAGCCGATTCCGCTCGACAAGATGGCGGAGACCTACAAAAAGGGCGGGCTGGCGCAGATTGTGAAATAATTACGTTTTTCCAAACAGCATTTCGGCATGACTTCGGTGGCGTTCCCGCTGAAGTCATGCCGGTTGTTTTTCAAACCGGGTGTTTGCATTGGCCCGCCATTTTGGGGGGGGCGCATGTGGTACCGATGATTCAAAAGAAGGTAAGTTATGTCAGAGAAAAAACTGGTTGGCATCGTGATGGGTTCCACTTCCGACTGGGAAGTGATGAAGGAAGCCGCACAGGTATGCAAGGATTTTGGCGTCAGCTATGAGGCGCGTGCGCTGTCGGCTCATCGCACGCCGGTTGAGCTGGAAGAGTGGATCGAGCAGATGCAGGAAAATGGTTGCCAGGCATTCATTGCAGGCGCCGGTGGTGCAGCGCATCTGGCTGGTGTGGTTGCTGCCCAGACCATTTTGCCGACGTTCGGTGTGCCGATTCCATCGAAATACATGAAGGGCCTGGATTCGCTGCTGGCGATGGTGCAGATGCCGAAGGGCATTCCGGTGCCGACGCTGGCGATCGGTGAAGCAGGCGCAGCGAATGCGGCGTTGTCCGTGGTCGCGATGCTGGCGCTGCACGATCCGGAAATGAAGGAGAAGCTGCAGTCGTTCCGCGACAAGCAGTCGGAAAAGGTGCGTACTGCTACGCTGCCGGAACTGGGTTGAACTGAGGCAAACTGAACGAAAGGAAGAATCATGGCTGGTTTGCTGCAAACGAACATCAAGTCGCTGCCGTTCATTCATCGCGGCAAGGTGCGCGACATTTATGCGGTCGGGGACGATAAGCTGCTGGTGGTGCAGACCGACCGGCTTTCCGCGTTTGACGTGGTGCTGGATGACCCGATCCCCAACAAGGGCAAGATACTGACGGCAATGTCGAACTTCTGGTTCAAGAAATTCGGTGAGCTGATGCCGAACCACATGACCGATATCGATCCGACCACCGTAGTCGCGCCGGAAGAGCGCGCTCAGGTCGAGGGTCGCGCGATCGTGGTGAAAAAATTGAAGGCACTGCCGATCGAAGCGATTGTACGCGGCTACATCATTGGCACCGGCTGGAAGGATTACAAGAAAACCGGCGCGGTGTGTGGTATTTCGCTGCCGGCCGGCTTGCAGGAAGCGCAGAAATTGCCACAGACGATTTTCACGCCATCGACCAAAGCGGCTGTGGGAGAGCATGACGAAAACATTTCGTTCGAGCAGATGGAAAAAATCATCGGCGCTGATCTGGCGAAACAGGTGCGCGACTACGCGATCAAGCTCTATGCCGCTGCGGCTGAGTATGCTGCCACGAAGGGCATTATCATTGCCGACACCAAGTTCGAGTTCGGGTTGGACGACAGTGGAAAGGTGCACCTGATCGATGAAATCCTGACGCCGGACTCATCGCGCTTCTGGCCGGTTTCCAGCTATCAAATCGGTATGTCGCCGCCGTCGTTCGACAAGCAGTTCGTGCGCGACTGGCTGGAAGCGCAACCGTGGAACAAGCAGGCACCGGCGCCGAAGCTGCCGGATGATGTGGCGCAAAAGACTGCTGACAAATACACAGAAGCGCTGAAACTGCTCACCTGCTGAATGTTTTGAGTAAAAATTGAGGGGTATGTGGCATTTTTACCCTTCTTGGCCTGATAATCTGCTGGCGTCTGAAAATACACCCACCAGTATTTTTAGATCCGGCGGAATGCTATTTTGACCGATGACGCCATCTGCTGACGATATCCGCCGTGCTGCCGCTTTGCTCGAATCGGGCCGGCTGGTCGCGTTCCCGACAGAAACCGTTTATGGACTCGGGGCGGATGCAGAAGATCCGGCCGCGGTGGCGCAAATTTATGCGGCCAAGGGACGGCCATCGACCCATCCGTTGATCGTGCATCTGGCGCCGGAAGCCGACCTCGGCCAGTGGGCGCGTGAAGTGCCGGAAGCAGCGAAGAAGCTGATAGCCGCTTTCTGGCCCGGCCCGCTGACCTTGATCATGAAAAAGTCGCTGCAGGTGCCAGATGCCGCCACCGGCGGACAGGACACGATAGGTTTGCGCTGCCCATCGCATCCTGTTGCGCAGGCGTTGCTGCGCGCATTCAAACAGGGCCGGGGCGGCGTGGCTGCGCCATCGGCCAACAGGTTCGGCCATGTCAGCCCGACCACTGCGCAGCATGTCAAAGACGAATTCCGAGACGATATTGGCGATAGCGGCCGCATTGGCATGGTGCTTGATGGCGGCCAAAGCCAAGTGGGAATCGAATCGACGATTATCGATTTGTCTCGCTGGGAAACGCACGGGCCGGTGCTGTTGCGCCCCGGTCATATTGGTGCGGACGCAATCGCCGCCGTGCTCGGAGTTGAACCGCGCCTGCCGGACGCAGCTGCGCCACGTGCGTCGGGCACGCTGGAGGCGCATTACGCACCGCTTGCGCCTGTCGCGCTGGTGTCATCCGGTGAATTGGTGGCGACTGTGGCGCAATTGCATGCGGTGCGCAAGCGGGTGGTGCTGCTGTGCCATACGCCGCATTCACTGCCAACGGGGATTGCGCAAATTAGTCTGCCATCCACTCCAGAAGGCTATGCGCACGGGTTGTATGCTGCACTGCGTGTGCTTGATGGCGAGCGGGCGGATCTGATTTTGGTCGAGGCACCGCCTGCCGCTGCCGCATGGCAGGGCGTGAATGATCGGTTGCGCCGCGCTGCGCACGATTCGTCCGGTGTAATTGAGCGGTTGCTTGATGGGGATTAGTTGCTAAGGTGTTATTGCGCTGGTGACCTCAATTTCTTCGGATTGACGTAATCCGAGGGGGCACCAGCGCAGTCTCTCTCCGAACGGACAGAAATCAGACGCCAATGCGAGGCACGAAAGAGGCTCGTTTTTCCTGCTCAGGGCTGGGCTCCTGCCGCAATCGGTAGATAAGTGTCGGGATCTGCGTGCTCGACAGCACCTTGGTGGCTACGCTGCCCAGCAAGTTATGCCCCCAGCCGGCGCAGCCATGCGAACCCATGAAAATCATGCTGCACAGCTGTTCTTCGGCTGTTTCCACGATCGTGCGCGCGGTGGCGTTGGAAATCTTGATGACGCTGGAAAACTTGATGCCAGCTTTCTCGGCCGCTTCCTTGATGGGGGCGAGATAGCCGTGCCCGGCGTTATTGACCATCTCGGCGTATTCCTCTTTGGTCGGATAACTCTTTGGCTTGATTTCGGAAAAGTCGAAAAGCGGATTTTGCGCTTCGCGCGCAACGTAAATACCCACTACTTCTGCGCCAACTTTTTGCGCCATTGATACGCCTTCAAGCGCGGAGATGTTTCCGAGGGTGGAACCGTCAGTGGGAATGAGGATTTTGGTAAGCATGCTTTTTCCTAACGATAAGTGAGAACACAAATGGCTGGGGGATTTAATGCTTTCGACTGCCAGGATCATGCGTGTCAAGCATTGTTTTCAGGGAATGCTTGCTTTTTCATTTTTCAGGAATTATGAGGGGGCGTCAATATTGGTGGGCGCATATTTGTTAATGAACGGCAATAATTTGACCTGTTGGTGGAAATATAACGACATTTTGTGGCCGATGGCAGCGCCATACGGCGTTTGGCAAATATGGGCATAATGAGAGAACCGATTCAGATTAAAGGCAATGGGAGGCAAAATGGCGACGGAAGCGGCAACGGAGGTGGCAACACTCGGTGGCGGGTGTTTCTGGTGCACCGAGGCGATTTATCAGCAGCTCAAGGGTGTGTTGTCGGTAGAGTCCGGTTATACCGGCGGGCATGTGCCGAATCCGGACTACGAGATGATTTGCACCGGCGAAACGGGCCATGCAGAAGTGGTGCAGCTGACATTCGACCCTGCGGTCATCAGCTATCGTGAAATTCTGGAGGTCTTTTTCACCAACCACGACCCGACGACCTTGAATCAGCAGGGCAACGATGTCGGCACGCAGTACCGTTCGGTGATTTATTACCATTCGCCGGAACAGGAGGCTACGGCAAGGCAGGTGATGACCGAGATGGCTCATGTGTGGGATGGGCAGATCGTAACTGAAATCAGCCCGGCCACGACTTTTTACAAGGCTGAGGATTTCCACCAGAATTATTTTCGCGACAATCCTTACCAGGGCTACTGCGCTTTCGTGATCGCGCCGAAGCTGGCCCATTTCCGCCGGCTTTTTGCCGCCAAACTCAAAGGCGCATAAGGATGCATGATGGCAGTGTGAACGAAAAATGCCGGTTTTACCCGGCATTTTTCATTTGCGGCTGATTTGTGGCCGCGATGCTTACGAATAGATGTAACGGCGCGATGTCGGTAACAGCGGCTGGTGCAGGCCGGCTTTAGTGCACACCACCTGATAGAGGGAGATCAGGTCGTTGGTAAAGGCATACGAACAACCAGCAAGGTAGACGCGCCAGATGCGGTAGCGCTTGTCATCGATCATCTTCCGGACTTCAGCCGTATTCGTTTCAAAATTGTCGGCCCAAAGAGCGCAGGTTCTCGCATAATGGAAACGCAGGTTTTCGATGTCGTGCGCTTCCAGCCCGCCTTCCTGCATAGTTTTCAGCACCATGCCGATATGTGGCAATTCACCGTGCGGGAACACGTATTTGTCGATGAATTCACCACCGCCGTATGGCGTGTCGCGGCCTTCGGCATCGGACGAGGTTATGCCGTGATTCATCACGATGCCATCATCGGTTAGCAGCGAATTGATCTTCGAGAAGTAAGCTGCGAGGTGGTTGCGTCCGACATGCTCGAACATGCCGACGCTGGTGATGCGGTCGAACTGGCCGCTGACATCGCGGTAATCTTGCAAGCGTATTTCAATTTTGTCCGACAGACCGGCTTGCTTGACGCGTTCGGTCGCCAGATCGAACTGCCGTTGCGACAGCGTGATGCCGACGCAGTTTGCGCCGAATTTCTGCGCAGCGCGGATCACCAGCGCACCCCAGCCGCAGCCGATGTCGAGCAGCTTTTGTCCCGGCTGCACGCGGATCTTTGTCAGGATATGGTCGATTTTTTTCAGTTGGGCGGTAGCCAGATCTTCGTCGCCGTTTTCGAAATAGGCGCACGAATAGACCATGTTCGGATCGAGCCAGAGCGAATAGAAGTCATTTGATACGTCATAGTGGTACTGGATCGCTTCGGCATCCTTTTTCTTTGTGTGCTTGAACGAGCGCAGCATCCGGCCGAATGTGCTGTCCGATGAAAGTGTCCGCTGAGCCAGGCCGTGCGCCAGATCGATGATGTCGTTTAGCCTGCCTTTGACATCGATTTTGCCTTCGACATAGGCGGTGCCAAGATTCGATAGCGACGGGGTCAGCAGATAGCTCAGCGATGAAACGCCAGGAATCCTAATGGTGACGTTTGGATTGTTGCTGCTGAAATCGTATTGCTTGCCATTCCAAAGCTCCAGCCGTAGCGGCAGGGCAGCTTGATTGCGGATGCCATCCACCCAGTTTGTCAGTTTCTTTTCCCAAACCACGATTTCCTCCGTGAATGTGAACTGATACTTCAAAACACGCAACCGGAACGGGACGGTAAAGGAAATGCCAATATCT
>Ga0316604_10000503_pt1 | contig 46644 bp, 38 predicted proteins | sample OWC_soil_day20_C_FD_207650 | JGI IMG/M metagenome (GOLD analysis project Ga0316604, IMG submission 207650) | Wetland soil microbial communities from Old Woman Creek delta, Ohio, United States - OWC_soil_day20_CT | ecosystem: Environmental > Terrestrial > Soil > Wetlands | place: USA: Ohio...
TATTTTAGCCTAGGTTCGAGTTAGATACTATTCAGCTGAACTAGAAGGTTAGGGATTAGTCTAGCATCTTTATTTTTGATCTTTTAAAAGCGGGAGATTTCACACAGTCTGCTGTCCCCTTGTCCCACACTGACCGCTTGTTATTTTGTCTTAGCTTTTAGAAGCTCCACCGGCAGCCGGCGTTAAACTGCCAGCCACTGCTGACATCGCCGCCAAAGAGTTTTTCGAGATTGACATAGCCAGTGCTGTGTTTGCTCAGTTTGCCGCTGGCTCCTAGGATGAACTCGCACCAGGTTCCGCCCATGTCCTGGCTGTAGGTTAAGGTGTCGGCCTTGATGTTTTCGTCGCCGTTAAATTCATGGAGTACTGACAGCGACGTATAGAGGTTGGCGCCAGTTGTCAGCTTTTTGCCAAGGCCAAGTCCCATGCGGCCGATTAAGTGGTCAATGCCGTCCTGTTTGACACTCATGCCTGTACTTGTTGTGTAATTCACGCCGTTGATGTGGCCATAGGTCAGCTCGACCTGGGGTTCAAGGTACCAGCCGTCTTTTAGTTGTTTGCGATAACCATATTCGGCTGATAAGCTGCTTGTCCGGGTATGATAGTCGGCAGTGGAATAGTTGTTACTTAAGTCGGTGACATGATAGTCGCTGGCTAAGCGGCCGTGTTTGGCAATCAGGTCATAATAGTGACCGTCATTGCCGACCCAGGTTTGATAAAGTGCCAAATCACTGTTTTTGCTTTCGCCGCTGCCCCGGTAAAAGCTGTTGTCAGCTTCGGTGTAGCTTACCGCGCCGCCGGTGTAGGTTCTGCCGTCTTTGACTTCACGACTTTTGTCATAGCCTAGCTGCATTCCTTTGTAGGCCGATTCAACGCTGGTATATTTGTCATTGCTGACTTCACCGCTATAGATTCTCGCCCAGATACCGTCCTCGGTTTCCGGTGCATCCCGCAAATCGCCCAGGCGTTTTCTGAGGTGATTGATACTGGTCTGTAACATGTTGGACTGACTGCTGGCCGAACTGGCCGCTGCTTTGGTGTTGGAGCCGACACCTACAGTAAGACTGGTTAGACTTGTCCCACTAAAGGTCGGCATAAGAGAAAATGCGCCGCTATCGGTTGTAACGCCAGTCACAGTAAGATTATTAGCTCCTGCAGAAGCGCTAACAGGTGTATAGCTGGTTGCATAGAGCGTTGTTGGCTGTGTAATTGTGGACAAACTACGATCATACGTCACGCCAACCTTTAGATTAGCTGCCGAATTCAAGGTGCCAGTGGCAACCATATCGCCGGTATTATCGGCCAGATTGGTAGCAATTCTAACATTGCCGCCGCTACCGCTTACACTGTTAAGCGTCAATGTCCTGTAGGAAGTACGGGTGGGATTGTCCCAGGTCAGGTCAATAATGCCGCCATCCAGGGCAAGGGTGCTGATGGTATTTTTTGTTGTGGAATAGCCGCTTAGCGAATTATCTGTTGCATAGGTAATTGTCCCATTGCGGTCATCATAGACAGGCTGCCAGACAGCCTGATTCGCCAGGCTAAGGTTTACCGTACCGCCCGTCCTGACTATAACATTGCCTCGCAGAAAGGAATTACTGTTATTCAAGGCCACATTAATTGTGCCGCCTGTTGCCAGCACATCACCGGTAAGCTCAACGGTATAAGGATGCCCGGCTGCCTGATTGATATTAGTTGTTCCTCCTTTTGCATAGAGCGAATAGGCATAGGCATGCGCGCCACTCTGCTTTACGGTCGCCGTTGCCGTGATAGTTGCATTTTGTTGGAGGTTGACTGTACCAGAAATATTAAATATTCCAGATGCCTGCGCTTTTGCATCCACAGTTGCCGCAGTAGCACTGCCACCAGTTGCTGTTACTGTTATCTCTGCATTCCCGGCAATTATTGTAGTGCTGTCGTACCTATTATCGATGCCAGACGCAGTCGCATATGTAGACGCAGATGCAGATGTCGCGCTACCACCTGTTGCTGCTACTGTTATCTCTGCTGCTCCGCCAATTTTCGTTGTTGATGCATAACTAGTAGATATGCCATACGCATTCGCATATGCAGATGCGAATGTAGCTGTAGCTCTACCACCTATTGCTGCTACTGTTATCTTTGCAGCTCCGTCAATTTTCGTTGTTGATGAGCCAAAACTAGAAGCTATGCCATACGCAGACGCGTTCGCATACGTGTTCGCAGATGTAGATGTCGCGCTACCACCTGTTGCTACTACTGTTATCTCTGCAGCTCCGCCAATTTTCGTTGTTGATGTGTCAAAACTAACTATGCCATACGCAAATGCATCTGCAGATGTAGCTGTACCACCTGTTGCACTTGCCGTAATCGGGAAATATTGCCCGGTTATCCCTTGCCCCTGCAGCGTTACTGTACCTGCCATATCATTATACACGCCGTAGGCTCTTGCACTCGTATTCGCACCTGACATGCCGCTGTTATCCACACTCCCGGTAATACTGCCGCTTGGTATGGTGATTGTCGTAGTACCGTCAGGAACTTCATAGCCTTTCGCAGCATCTGTTGTATTTGTGCGTATGTCTGTCCCCACAGTTGTAGCATGACCGGTTGCAGCACTGCAGACCGCCCCCAGGCAAAGCGCCAGAATAATTTTCTTTTTTAAAAACTTTGCACGCATATTCAGTACCCCTTTGTCACTTTTTTCAAGGCTAACAACCCTTCCCGTATTGGCCGCTGTCTTTCTAGCAAGTGTAGGTGCAGCGCTATTTTTATCGCTGTTAATTTTTGGTTTTCTAGTACAGCATAGCAAAACCTATAAAAAAACACACTAGACTAAAGTATAGTCAAACACAAAAAAGTATAATTTTTTCAAGATTTAGATGTACTAACTGTGTACATGGGACAAGGGGGCACATAAAGGGCCGTCACGCTAAGTATTTTGTGCAATGGCTTTGTTATACCCAAGAATTCAGGCGGTGTTAAACTGCCTGAATTAAGTCTCCATTTTTTAGTTTGAGGGAGTTGAGGAGGCCCTCTAGAGCAATGGGCGCAAACGCAACTTTCGTTACTTCCGTAACCCATCGGCCTTTGCCGGAAAAAGCGCTCCGCAGGAGAAAAGCCGGGCGGTATTCCGTATAGAAATTCGTGTGGGACAAGGGGACAGGTTACTTGTCCCACACTCACTAAGGCTTGCAGCAACGAAAGCATTTGAATGGATTAGTCATCAATAAGCAAAATTAAAGCGGTCAGTCGCCTTATTCAAGGCTACTAACCGCTTTGCAGCGTCACTTATCAGTCTATTATTTTGCCACCGTAAATCCCGCTTCTGCCTCCGGCACTTCCTGATCAGCCGTTTTGTTTTTTAAGGTCAGCATAATTCCTCCAGCAACCAGCAGCGAACAAGCCAGATACACCCAGGAGCCGACAAATGAACCTGTCGCGTCCTTAACAAAGCCGGTAACATAAGGGCCGATAAAGCCGCCGATATTGCCGCAGGAATTGATAAGGCCGATTGCGCCGGCTGCTGCCGGACCGGAAAGGAAGGTTGTCGGATATGACCACCACACGCCAAATGGTGCATAGGTGCCAACAGCCGCCAGCGTAAGGAAGAACAAGCTAATCACCGGGTCAGTCATGAATACGCCTACGCCCAAACCAATAGCGCCGATAAACATGCCGATGGCACCATGCCAGCGTTTTTCATTGCGCTTGGACGAAGAGTGTCCGATATACAGCATAACTGCCAGTGATATGGCCATAGGAATGACCACAAGCCAGCCAATTTTCATATTTGACCAGCCGGACACACTTTTGAGCACCTGCGGCATCCAATAGTTAAAGCCCCAGAAACCTGTAATCCAGCAAAAATAAGCCAGACATAACTTTAATACTTCCTTGTCCTTAAAAGCGTCCATGACCGAGTAGCGTTTGACCGCAGTCTTCATTGCCACTTCGTCTTCGTATTGTTTTTGCAGATAATCGCGCTCTTCCTGAGTAAGCCACTTGGCATCTTTCGGCCAGTCAGCCATCCAATACACAATAATAAAACCAAAAATCACAGCCGGCAAGGCTTCCAAAATAAACAAGGTCTGCCAGCCTTTTAAGCCAAATATCGATACCTCCAGCAGCATACCCGCAAGCGGCGCACCGATAATTGCCGACACCTGCATAGAAGTCAACATTAAGGCAATTGCCCTCGCCCGGTCGGCGGCATTGAACCACCGTGGAATACAGGAAGCATACAAAACCGGATACAAACTGGCTTCTGCCGCCCCCAGCAAAAAGCGATACAGATAAAATTCCCAGGTGGTACTCATAAACGCCATCAAGCCACATACCACGCCCCAGGAAATCATAATGCGCGCCAGCCAAAACCGTGGACTGTACTTCTCGGCAATAAGCGCACCAGGTATTTCAAATATGACATAACCGGCAAAAAATATACCGGCTCCCAATCCAAAAACTTGGGCGCTAAAATTCAGGTCTTTGTTCATTGTCAGTGCGGCATACCCGACATTAACCCGGTCCAAGAAGGCTATAACCGAAATAATAAATAATGGCAATATCATATTTACATAAGCTTTGCGTTTTGCGCTGGCCGCAACCGTTGCTTCTACCATACTATCCATCCTCTCTTATCCTCTCAAGACAATAACCCCAGGGCTGCGTTAGCAAGCTACGCAGTCTGCATTACCGTTGTCCTCCCCTCTGCTGAAGTGTTGTTACCAATTCTACATTTGCATATAACATATTGTATACATGAGATGTTGCATGACTTTTGCTTGAATAATATACCAGTTATATATATTTTTCATATTATTTGAATTTTTGTTTTCTGTCAATAGACTTATACGCTCTATTGTTTTAATTTTTGTGTTACTTTGTAATATTTATCCGTTTGTTACAACTTACTCTGCTAAAAATCAAAAACCTCTGAGTAACAGGCTTTTTTCTTAGGCCTATTCAGCAGAGGTTTTTACCACAGACATTTAGCTATATCTAATTATTTAATACCATAAAACCCGGCCTGCAAGCCTGATACCCACAGTATCTCAGCAGTCGTAAAACCGGCTTGTTTTATTGTATGTATATGTTCTTCAACCGTAATCGGCAATAGTTCACTGCCATAGCGACTGATATGCTTATCTACCGACTCAGCACTTTTTCCGTTTCGCAGTTGAGCAGCTCGCCAGCGCTGCAGACCAATTTGCGTTCCGGACTGAGTGTTTGGTTTGATAGTTTCAAAAGTAATATAAATACCGTCTTGTTTCAGCATGTTGTAACAGTTTTCTGTTGCTTGTTTGCGTAATTCTTTATCCAAATAGTGATGAACCATAATAGCAGTCACTACATCAAAAATGCCAACACCGCATAAAGCTTCACTGCTGACCTGGTTATAGGTTATATCATAGTTCATCAGTTTTTCCCGGGCAATCTCCAGCATGCTTTCGGACGGATCTGCCGCTACAATTTTCATTGTTCCAAAGCATGCAAGGGCTTTTAAAATAAGAGTCCCTGTGCCACAGCCGGTATCAAGCCAGGTTTGCGGCTTGGGTACAACAGCTTTCACAATATCCAGTGTTTCTTCATGGAATAAATGATACCGGGGAATAGTCTTATGGACATTGTCATCATACTCATTGGCTGCTTGGGATGTTTTATTATCACGCATATGGTTACCCTCTTCTTAACGCTAGCGTCTATAAATATATTAAAAAAGTATGTAGCAGGACTTATGCAATTGCAGCCTGATTTTTTTCGTATTTGTGTAGATTGGCGGCTAACGTAAACTTTGTTATTTTTTCTTCTATCAACTATAAGTCCTGGCAATTCAGGGTTTCTGCAATCTGGTCAAGCTGCGCCACCATTTTACTGACTTGCTGAATGGTCTCAGCAACCTGGGTTACTGCCGTCGCAATTTGGTTAATTGATTGTTGTGTATCATTAATCTGACTATAGATAGTTGCTCCATCTGATTTAATGCTGCCAATAATGCTTTCAATTTTTTCAACAGATTCTGCGCTGGTTGTTGCCAATTTGCGTATTTCCCCGGCGACAACGCCAAATCCCCGCCCCTGGTCTCCTACTCTAGCGGCTTCGATGGCTGCATTGAGCCCTAATAAATTAGTCTGGCTTGTTACATTCCTGATCAAGCCTAACACTTGGTCAGTCTCCTTGGTACGTGTCTGTGATTCACTTGCCACCTGAGACAATGTTTGAGATGTAGCCGCTATCTCCTGCGTCTGTGCGGAAATTTCTTCGGTAGTGGCAGCTAGTAGATTCATACTATCCAGAAGTTCACTTGCCATTTGCTGAATAGATTCCTGCAGTTCAACCGGCTGCGTTATGGCAACGGCCCCGATTACTTCGTCTTGTTCATTAAAAACAGGTACCGCGACCGAAGTATAGGGCAGGCCATATAAAGTATTATCAAACCGCATGGCTACCCGCCGTTTTTCATGGATGGCGCAATAGACACCACTGCCGGTTTTGATGGGCTGATTGTCAGGCACCTTAAGATCAAGCTGTTTACCCGGCTTGTACAATAAAAATTTTTCTCTGTCGGTAAGAGTTACCCCGGCACCTCCATTAAGCGCCTGCTGAATAATTGGTAAAGCAAAGACCAAGTTAGCTAAAATATCCTCGTTAGTAGTAGACATACATTCGCCTCCTTAAAATTTTGAGCAATTAGCAGCCCTTGTAAAATAAGCGTAAAAACGCCGCAAGCAAATTACGTGCTTTGGCGTTTACGCAAGACGACCTTTTATTTTACATAAGTATTTTCATACTCGCGAATTTGCGGCAGTCCAATCAACTCGTTAAATTCAGCAAAAGTAACCATTTGATCAAGCATCCCGGCCGTTGTCCCGGTTTGTTTTAGGTTTTCCATAAGTACCGTAATGGCTTTGGTCAAGGTATAGGTCGAAGCGGTTGGGAAAATAGCAATATCATAACCGAGTGCAGCCAGTTCCTGGACAGTCAGGAGTGGTGTCCGACCACCTTCCACCATGTTAGCCAGTACGGGCACGTTAAACAGTGACGTGATTTTTTTCATCTCATCAATGCTTTCCGGCGACTCAATAAATAAGAGATCTGCTCCAGCCTGTTCATAGGCTTTTGCCCGTTCAAGAGCTTCGTCAATGCCATGCACTGTCCGCGCATCAGTACGGGCAATGATAACTAAATCCCGATCCCGGCGTGCATCAACAGCGGCTTTGATTTTCCCCACCATCTCAGCCTGCGGCACAACCTGACGACCAGTCATATGACCACATTTTTTTGGGGCAACCTGGTCTTCTAATTGGATGGCGGCCACTCCTGCTTTTTCATATTCACGAACTGTCCGCATAACATTAATGGCATTACCAAAGCCGGTATCACCGTCGGCAATAATCGGTATATTGACGGCTTCAACAATATTAGCCGCCCGGGCCACCATTTCACTCATGGTCAAAAGTCCTACATCGGGTTTTCCTAAGTGGCTGGCCGCTTGGCCGTAACCTGTCATATATACAGCCGGGAAACCGGTTTTTTCGATAATTTTAGCAGTAAGAGCGTCATGGGCGCCAGGAGCCACAACAATGGATTCGCTCGCCAATAGTTGTCGTAACGCAGTGGTTTGTTTCATAGTTCAGTCTCCTTTTGGTATAATGTTAAAATATTGTTTAGCAAATTTCGCACATAGATCAGCATATTGAGAACCCAAAGCGCCGAGCGCATACAGTACATATTGCTCATCAATAATAAACTGCGGCTTTGTTGGCAATAAGGAAATACCCGGATTTTTGAAGGCTTCCTGCAGCACAAACTGCTTTTCATTCGCTGTACCATGGGTAAACAGCCCGCCCACGGCAATCACATACTGTACCCGCCGCAAGTCCCTGCCTATTGGCGTTCCCGGGGTAATACCCATAACGGCATTAAATTCCTGAGCAATATGCCCGGCATGGCGTTTCAAGGCTACTTCAATGGCACTGGCAGCCAATGCCAGGTCAAATTGCTTTTCCAGCGGCGCTTGGCTGATATGTTCAGGATTTTTTTCCAGGTACTCGGTATAGGTTACTAGCTGCTCAGCAAGCTCAGGGTCGCTATAGCCAATTTTGCCCAGTACGCCCAGTGGGCCGACAGTCTCTACAATGCCGGTTGCGCTTACCCGCAGTCCGAGATTTCCTTCAACCGTACGATAAGACGGTTGTTTTTCATTATTTACAATAAGCCCTTTTTCTTCGATGCTGAGTTTCTCTAAATCAGGTAAAACGGAATGAATATCAGTAGTCGCGCCGCCAAGGTCGATAACAATGACATCACCAACGCCAGCTTCCTGAAAAGTTCCTTTCGCCAATAGCTCTGCCCCCAGCAACACCGCTCCGGGAGTAGGCACAACCTTTTTGCCAGAGACAATGTCAAGCAGCTTGTTTAGGCCTTTGGCTAACGTGATTTGCTTGATGAACTGCTCATGAATGGCTTCCCTGGCAGGCTTTACCCTCAATTCATGAATTGTTGGCATAACATTGGGAACCCGGATACAAGCTACATCTCTTGCCGCAAAAATCTCAGCAACCTGTCCCTGCGCGTCTTTGTTGCCGGCAAGAATAACCACCGCCTTGCTTCTGGCCTGTACAATAATACCGGCATTCTCCAGCAGCGACTCCTGGTCACCGCCGTCGGTGCCGCCAGCCAGCAGGATAATATCGGGTTTTATTTCCTGCAGCACCTGCAAACGATACTCAGGCGGATCTTCGTGACTTATGATTTCCAGTACCCGGGCACCGGCGTTCATCGCCACCTCTTTAGCGGCTTTGGCAGTTACCCGGGGCATATAGCCCAGCGCCACCATCCGCAGGCCGCCGGCAGCGCTGCTGGTAGAATACACAGTAGCATCAGCAGCCACACAGACACCGGTTTGCTCCAGGTTATGTCTGGCAGCCATAATGCCTGTTTCGATATCAGCGATTGTCGTAGGCGCCTGAGAACGGACAACCAATTCCAGGCGCTCTTCGGTTAACCGGAAAGCCGTTAATTTGGTATAGGTACTTCCCACATCAAATACCAGCAGATTTGCTTGCATGGTATCGCCCCCGTTTTTCTAACTATTTCTTACATACACATACCCTTCCATAATCCGGCGGGCTGTCCGGGCAAAAGCGGCACGAGCCAGCTCACCGTCCTGGAATGCGGCTTCAATTTCAATAATACCGGCCGGATGACCAATGCGAATTACCTTTAGAGAATCAATGTGCGGAATGGCTTCATGGACAATGGTTCCCGGAATTTTGGCCGCCGCTCCGGTGCAGGCGGTACCGGTACCCGGATAAGTCTTATGCAGCACCTGCATAAACATCATCCGCGAAAGAAAATCCACCTGTTCCTTCTTAATGGTTTGGTTTGTTGTAAAATCAACATAATCGGCTGCCGGTGCCACAAAAGCAATCATAGGAAATGCCGGGCTTTTTTGGGTGGCTGTCTGAACATCAGGAGCCATGCCGATCATGACTGTAGTCTTGGCCCGGATTTCTTCAAGCAATGCAAGTAAACCGGTATTGCTGTTGATTTCCTGCGGCGTTTCCCGGCCTGTCATGCCAATATCCTTAGCTCTGACAAACACGCAGGGATTGGACACATCGACAATAGATACATCCAGGTTCCCTTTGCTTGTTGCAATTATGTCAACGGGCTTGCCTGTCGGCAGCAACTTGTCAGTAGCCGAACCGGCCGTACCCGAAAAATCCATCATGATTTTGGCACCGGTACCGGGAACACCGTCAATCTTACAATCTCCGTTGACTTTTGCCCGGCCATTTTCGGTAGGCACTTCGGCAATTAGAATCCGGCCTGTATTGGTGTTGTGAATTCGTACTGTCGTTACCGGTGACTTAGCGGCAACAAAGCCTTCATCAATGGCAAACGGCCCCACTGCCGAAGAAATATTGCCACAATTGCCGTTGTAATCAATATACGGTGCTGTCATGCTGACCTGCCCAAAAGTATAATCAATATCGGCGTTAGGATGGGTGGCAGGCCCGACAATAGCCAGTTTGCTGGTAAGCGGATCTGCACCTCCCAACCCGTCAATCTGGCGGACATCCGGGCTGCCGAAAATCTCCAGAATGATCTTATCCCGTTTGGCAATATCCTGGGGAAGATGATTGGCTTTTAGGAACATGGCCTTGCTTGTGCCGCCACGCATAATTACACAAGGAATTCTCTGCATTTCACTAGTCATTACAAGCCTCTCCTCTCCAACTCTTGTTCTGTCCATTTAACACACTCTACCGGGTCTGTACCCGGGCCGAAAAATTTGTCTACTCCCAGGAAAGCTGTTCCTTCCTTGGCCATTTTTTCTTCGTAAAAAGTATGTTCTTCTTCTTTTTCACTAATCCGTCCACCGGCAATCAGCAGGACTTTATCGCGCAGACCCAGTTGCTTCAGCCGGTCTTCGACCCGTGGAAACAACTCCCGTCCTAGACCTAACAAATTGGCAACACCCACAATTTCGGCTTTGGCTTCAGCCACTACCTCAGCAACGGTTTCCGGCAAATTCATGCCGCGCATATAAATAACCTCATACCCGGCTTTTTCGAATTCCTCGCGAATCAGATTAACCCCCATCACATGGGCATCGGCACCAACGGTAGCCAATACCATTTTTTGTTTACGGGTAGGTTTTTTTTCTACAGGCACTTCTACCTGTTCACTTGTCACCGCAACACATTTTGCATCAACACCCAGCGGGGTAAAGCCCGGTATGTACCGTTTGATGCCATCCTTATCACGATGAGTTTTTACGTGACGTTTCAAATCCCAGCCACCTGCCCGCGGGCAGTCCATTATGCCGGCTTTTCCGGCCTGAACGATTTTTTCAATGAGCTCAGCCGCTTCATACTGCCGCCAAAACTCTTCGTTGATTTCACCAGGCGTTAAGGGCTTATCATGGCTTAAGACGCTTTGCAGCACAGCCATAGCTTCCTGCAGGATTTCCTGTTTGCGTTCTTCAATATAGGGGTCGCGAATTTCCACAGCAACCGTATTTTCAAATACATTTTGGGTTGCCCAGATAGCTTTAGCCATCGAGCCGCCGGTCGGAATCCCCACCGATTCAGCTGCCTTAGGCCGGTAAAAATGAGCCCCACCCAATTTGGCACTGACAGCCATGCGGGCAAAGTGCGCAGCTTCGGCGATTAAATCGCCGGGCGGATTCTGGAAGGTTTCCGGCACCACAATAAGACTCTTGCTCCACATGGTTTCTTTAAAGGCTCTCATTACCGCCAGATCAGCCAGTATATTAATACCGGCCACATTCATCTGGACTGCGCTGAGTTCAGGCGGCAACCCAGCCAGTATTCCCAATCCCTCGGCCAGCAAGCACATAGCCAAGGCCATCCCGTCGGTGCCGCCGATATTATTAAGGTGTTTGTGAGATTCAATTTGCACGAAGATATTGTTTTCAGCGCAAATTTCAAGCGCTTTAAAGCCGTTGACAACTTTGGTCTTGTAGTCATGTATGCCCCGCCCGCCAAAGTGGACGTGAATGACCGGGCCGATGTCGGTACCGTCAAAACCGGCAATCAACGCATTTAAGATAGATAGGTGCGGCGTATCGCCGGTAGCATTAATCCGCATAGGATGAACCGAACCGCCGCCCAGTTCTACCAATTCCCGTTCACCGGCAGGTGTAATGCCGCCTTTTCCTCTTGATTGCTCAATCAAATCCCGGCCTTTTAACGGATCAATATGGCGGGTTGCCTCAGAGTGAACAAAATGAAACAGCTTGACCCCCAAAGTTTTGGCCATATTGTACATTTCCAGTGATTCCTGGTACGTTTCTTCCGCCGTATTGCGGCCTAATATCGGATTTTGCACAGGTATTCCGGAGACGGCAGCCTGCTGCGCCAACTCATAAATCCGGTAGCCGCTGCGTTCGACCCCATTTACTACCCGCGGATAAGGTGCTGGCAGCCCGTCAATAGAACCATCCGGATTTATTGTCGGCATCGGTACACCGAAGGTATCCTGGTAGGCCCTGATGCTGTCATAGTCTTCCCGAATAATTCGTTTTGTTTTTTCTTGCATGTATACTCCCCCTACGGCTTACTTAGCTGTTGTCTATCCCCAATTCCCGGCGAACCCGGTTAATCAACCCGCCGGCAGCAATGGTTGCCAAAGCATTGGGCGACAACGCACAAGCGGCAACCTCGCCTTCAGGTGTAATGATATTTCCCTGCTCAAGGTCGGCAGCAATTACCTGCCCTTGCCTGATTGTTTGCCACAGTTCACTTGTCAGAACCGGCAGCCCGATATTAATGGCATTGCGGCGAAAAATCCGGGCAAAAGATTCGGCAATTATCAGACTGACACCAGCCGCCTTCAAAGCGACAGGCGCCTGTTCCCGGCTTGATCCGCAGCCAAAATTTTTACCGGCAACAATAATGTCACCGGGCTTTACCTTGCCGGAAAAATCCGGTAGACTGCTACCGGCCATGGCATATTTCCCTAAGCCGTCAAAGTCCTCCGCCATGGCATACCCCGGCAGTATTTGATCGGTATCAATGTTGTTACCAAAAACCCATACGGTTCCTGTAATCTTATTCATTTACACACCGCCTTCCACCGGCAAAGTCCCTGGCGCGGTTATTTTGCCGCAAACCGCCGTTTCCGCGGCAGTTGCCGGTGAGGCCAGATATATCTGCGCCTTGCCGTGTCCCATTCTGCCGGGAAAATTCCGGTTGGTCGTGGAAACAATAACATCCCGCTCGGTTCCAAGCCCCTGATGGGCTCCAAAGCACGGCCCACAGCCCGGATTAGTAACTACGGCCCCGGCCTCACGCAGAATTTTGCACCAGCCAGCTTGTTCCATAGCTGCCAGAATTTTTTTGGAGGCAGGCACTATCAACATAGTTACTGACGGGTGAACATTATGGTGCCGAAGAATCTCGACTACTTTTTCCATATCAGACAGCCGCCCATTTGTGCAGCTGCCGACAACTACCTGCGTCACAGTAGTCCCGGCCACTTCTGAAGCAGGCCGGACATTAGCCGGTGAATGCGGACAAGCGACAACGGTAGCCACTTGCTCCAGCGGCAGCTCTATCGTCTCTGCTACCCCGTCTGCCGGCGTTTCCTGACCAAAACAGGCAATCATGGCCCCCATTTCAATGCCCATGTTACAGATTGTCATGCGATCATCCATACTAAGTGCGGCAATGCCCGGGCCGGTAAAGACAACGGCCTTATCGGTTAGCCCTGCCACCCCAAACTTTTTAATCAGCGTTAGTACAATATCTTTACCGCAAACATGCCGCCCAGGCTGCCCGGTCATATAAACCTCAACAACCTCTGGCACCTCAAGATCAATGCTGCCAGTAGCCATCGCGGCCGCCAGCTCGGTCGAGCCCACAGGCAAAGCAATCACGCCGTATGCACCGGCAGTGCAGGTATGGGAATCTGCCCCCACCAGTATTTGCCCGGGTTGCAGCCGGTGGTTCTCGGCAAGTACCTGGTGGGTAACCCCTTGCCCTTGATCATAGAGAGTAATGTTATATTGTTGGGCAAAATCTTTGATAATCCAGTACATGGTTCTGGCCTGAACGGTAGCAGCCGGGAAAATATGATCAATGACCATTACTACTTTTGCCGGATCAAATACATGATCTATACCAATATGTGCAAACTGTTGTATAGCCATCGGCCCGGTAACATCATGCGCCGCTACCAAATCCACTTTACAGCGGATTTCCTGTCCGACAGCCACCCTCTCCAGTCCGGCAGCCGCCGCCAGGTACTTTTCTATAAAATTCATGGCTCCCCCTATTTAACTATCTCAATTCCCAGTCTTTTAGCAATTTGAAAGGCTTCTGTTTCATCAGAGGCACGCTGCAGTACCAGCCGACCGCCGCCACGATTAAGAGCCTCAACCATACCGCTTTTTTCGACTGCCGTTATCGTAATCCGCTGCATTTGGGGTTCATTAACCTGCACTATTTCGACTTCAATTCGATCTTCTGCTACCTTGTTCATAACTTCCCGGTATAATTGACTATTGTCAGTACCAGCCCCGTACACGGCCGCCATCAAAATTCCGGGAACATTAATTCCCCGGCGGGCAAACAGTTCGGGATACAGTTCTATCTTAACCTTGGAGATTTTCCCCTTAGTTAAAAAGTGAGCAATCCGCGCTGTATTGGTCGGCGATCCTACAGCCTGGCTGCTGCCGCCAACAACGGCTTCGCCAAAGGGTTTAACAATGGCATTGGCGCTTTTCGCCATTTGCCGGGCCTCAGCCAGCGCCTCTCGCATAGTATCATCAATACGCGCCTTTTCTTCTGCTTGGTCCTCTTGGCTAATATAGTTTTCCACAGCCATATTGGTTTTGAAAAAGGGCTCCATATACTGAATGACAATTGGTACCACCTGTTTGGCCGATACCGGATGCACAGCAGCCGCCATGGCAATCATAACGTCAACAGGAACTGTCACCGGAATTGAGGTATGTATGGCCAGTTGGGCCGCCAGTTTGCCGATCATAACTCCGCCACCGATATGGGTGGCGCACAGTCCTGCCACCATCACCCGCGGCGTACACGGCGTGGCAATTGTCGGTGACAAAGCCAGCACAATGGCTTTAGCCATAGCCTCCGGATTGCCACCTGCCAGTTCTACGAAGGCGGCAGCCGAAGCAGCTGCGCCGGCACCAAAACCTTCCATATTGCAACCTGTTGAAGTCTTTCCCACCCGAAAGATGGTGCCGATTTTTAACATAACAGCAGCAACCCGCGCGACAGTTTCTTTGTCGTCGACTTCTTCCAACATAGCCTGCACAAAGCCTGAATATGTACAAGAATCGCCTGTACCGGCACAAGGCTGCATCCCTACCGAATGATTTCCTACTTGCGCGCCTACCGTATAGGCCAACACCTTATTAAGAAACTCATCTTCCACCAAGCGTGGCGCTCCTGCTTGTGCCAATTCCCGGCCTGCTGTCCCCATCAGAAAGCTTGACCCTGTTGTTGTTCCAATTTCGATTGCATATAAATTGTGTGAAAAACTGGCAAGCACTGCGGAATATACTTCCGACCGGGTCATATTGCTTGTCACCATAGCTTCGGCAACAACAACATCACTAACTTGCACCCTGGCTTTGCGGGCAATATCAATGCAGTCGCCAATTGTCAGTTCGCCCCAGCTTAGTCCCAGTTCTCCAATGATTTCATCTACTGTTTTCATAACAAACACCGACCCTTATTCCCGTACTTGAACGCCTGCCAGTTCTTCCCATACCTTAATTACGGCTGAAATATCTTCCCTTCCCAACCCTTTGGCTTTTGCCATGGCAAATACCTGCTGGGCCATAGCCGCCAGCGGCAATGGCATATCCAGGCCTTTTGCAGTTTCCATGGCTAGCTCTAAATCTTTGTATTCCAGATCAATAGCAAAACCGGGAGCAAAATTGTTTTTCAAAATAAAGTTAGCGGTTTTCGCTTCCAAAGCATAACTGCGCCCTGAACTTTCCTTGATAATTTCCAGCATAACCTGCGGATCAAGGCCGGATTTTACACCAAGCACCAGTGCTTCGGCTACTGCCGCCATGTTGATGCCCAACAGGAGATTATTAACGACTTTTATCGAATCACCGGCACCAATACCGCCGACATGGTAAATCTTTTTCCCAAGAACTTTTAGAATGGGTTCAACAGCCTGAACAGCCGTTGTTTCGCCGCCTACCATAATAGTAAGCGTTCCGGCTGCTGCACCGGTAACACCACCGCTCACCGGCGCATCAATATAGTTGATCTGTTGAACTTGCGCCAAAGCTGCCATTCGTCTGGTACTGGCGGAAGCCACACTGCTCATATCAATAATGGTCTGTCCGGCCTGGCCGCCGGCCAGCAGTCCCTGTTCACCTGTCAGCGTGGTTTCCACAATGGCTGCATTGGGCAGCATCAGAATGATTACCTGGCAATTTTGCGCCAGCTCCCGGGGAGAGTTACATGCAATTGCGCCCTGCGCCACCATATCGGCCACGGCAGGCTGGTTAACGTCATATATATATAGTGGATAGTTTGCGGTTACTAGATTTTGCGCCATTGGTTTTCCCATGGCACCAATACCGATAAAACCAACATTCATAGGTTGTTCTCCTTATGCTGTAATTTTAGCGCAGTCTGCAGCTTGTTTGTTCCAGACTATCTTAGACCGTCTTCGCCTTTTATTTCCTGTACCTGCAAGCCGCCAATCCGGGGGTGCGGACGTCCGCCTGAGGTAACGACAACCGCTACCACAATTTCATCAGCAGCCGGTGCATCAGGCAGTCTGACTTCCATGGCATCATAGTGAGTTCTGACAAAAGCGGCATCTTTGTAATGCAGCGGCACATCAAGTGAGATTCCCGGCCCGCCAAGCTTCTTAGCAGACGGAATAATGGCTTTACCACCGCCAACAGCCTCCCGCATGGGCTTGCCCAGTTTAGGATGAAGTATGGCTGCACCATGCTCCAGTTCGCCACCCATACCGATAATTGCCCCTTTGCCATAGCTCTCGGCTTGTTCTTTGGCAATTCCCATGGCGGCCACTGCCTTTTCGGCCAGAACGCCGCCCAAATATTCACCAATATCGGTTAATACGCTCAAGTCCTCTACATAATTACCGGCAAAAGGGTTTTTGATAACAGCAATTGCCGCACATTTTTTGTAAGGTTTTGCAACCGCTTTCTGTCCGTCCCTGCAAATTTCTTCCACAACAGTAACTACTTTGCGTATTGTTAACTCCATTACAATCCCTCCCATTACTTGTAAAACACATTAAATTTCCGTGATGAAATTTTCCGGAATCATAACTACCCGCTGCTGAACGAAAATAGCCGCCCCCTTGATTAAACCTGTTTTATATAACTGCACAGCCTGTGTCCAACTGTTATGCAGCGCCTGTTCAACAACATGTGTTGGCAGCAGGCCGACCTCTTCCACCACTTTGTGGCCGCGGATATCGGTATTGGGGTCAAGCTGTTCAGCAAGCTTCACTTTCACTGCCGGATGGTCAATATAAGTAGCATTACCAAGGCTTGTCGCACAAGCATCGGCGAGCGAAGCCCTTGCGGCTGCCACAACCGCAGCACTGGCAATCCCTTTGGTAAAGCTGCGTCCGCCCAAACCACTTGTGGCAATCCCACCAATATTGTTATCGGCAGCAAGCACCAAGGCGTGCGTAGGGTTATGCCCAATCGCCGGTGCCACTCCCACCGTGGTGGTCTGGGAACCTGTCAGCCTAACGGCAATATCACCGCCATTATTGACAAGAACTTTGGTTGCCCCCCTTGCGTGCAGCCAGTCTGCCGTCAAATCAGCTATACTTCCTGCAACTGCGGCCATAGGAGTCAGTGTACGGTCTCCCGAACCTGTTACAGCGTCAATCATCTGACGCAATACAGCCGGCCAATTTTCGCTCGCTGGCAGCTCCTGTTGGGGACTTGCCGCTATGACTTTGTAACTCGCCAGTTCTGACAGGATTTCCATCGCATGCTGCGCCGCGTCGCGGGCTCGTTGCGGCATCGGCCCCCAGTCATCTTCAGCGGAAATTGTCATTTGCATAGGACCATAGTCGAGTCTGACGATTCCCGGTTTACTGTTATCTATCATAATTGACCAGCCTGTTTTAGGTCGGTTACTGCTTTGATATGTTGCGTGTGCCCGCCGATTTTTTCGAAGGTATTTCGCGTCATGGTATATTCAACAGGAGCCACCGTTGCCGGCGTAGCTACCCAGCTAAAGGCTTTTGGAACCACTTTTTCAACATCAACCATGAAGTTAATGCCGCCGCCTGGCAAAACATAGGTAGGCGCCCCGCCAATTGTCAGCTTGACTTCTCCGGCATGCACCGCCTGCGAAAGCTTGATCGGATAGGTAGTCACCCCGGCACGGGCACTCCCGCCTGTTCCGCCTACATAAATAGCAGAAACACGGGCGTCTTCACAGTTATCCGCAATCAAATCAACCACTGCCTGAATTTCGGCAGTGATCGCTATTTCAGCAAGGGTACCGCCTGACTGCACCTCGATCAATCCGGCTTTTTGGCCTGTCGTTTCGGTAACCAGTATCTTCATACCCGGCTTAACCAGTGTCATATCCACGCTTTTGACAGCTTCCAGCGGGGTTGTTATCGATGTTCCGCCCCAACCATGTCCCTGTTCGCCAAAATAACGCCCACGCGTGCTTTTGCGTCCGTTAGGAATAACGCCGCTATAGTTCATACCAACCTCTTCACCGGCCCGGTGTTCGGATAATAGACCAATTACATGGTGGTCAAGGACAATAGCCTCATCCACCACTTTACTCAATTGAGTTGCAAACATGCCAACTGTCGCACTGCCACAGCCCACCCGCATTTTTTTCTCGGTCACACCGTCAATTACCGGCGGCTGGCCGACTGCAATTTCCAGTTTGCTGCCTTTCTCCACTTGTAATATCACTTTTTCTCCATTGGCCAACCCGACAATTGTCCGTGCGGCCATGAAGCCTTGCTTGCCGCTCAAAATAGTAGCGCCTCCAATGGACAGCATTTTTGCGCCATATTCCTCGGTATCTACCATGCCAATAACTGCGCCGTCTCTGAGGACTTTTGCCCCTTCGGCTCCAATATGTGCATTGGCGTCAATCTTAACCTTAATTCCGCTATAACTGAGCGGTGCTTCAGTAACTACCGTAACCACTTCAATATCCTGCACATTGGCGGCAACAATATGAGGTGCCGGCTTACAGCAGGGATATTCTGTCCCGGCGCCTACGGCCGTAATTAGCGGACGGTCAGGTACTTCCGGATACAGGCTGCCTGCCTGGTCGTTAGCTTTCACTAATGCACGGTTGCGCACCAGTGTACCGCTATTATTGGTATAACGGCGACAGGCCCCTTCGAACCCGGCCTGAATCGCGCATTGTACAGGACAAGCCCGGCAAACCACGGCACCGTCAGACAACACCTCATCCCGCAAAATTGCATTAACAGGACAGACGCGCATACAGACGCCACAACTGCTGCAAGCCGAGCCCAGTCGCGCGATTTTATCTTGTAACCCAATCGCGCCTGTGGGACAATTTTTTACACAAAGCCCGCAGCCTTTACACAAGCTTTCCTGAATGACAATCATGGTTTTATCCTCCTAGCTCTAGCCAAACACTACTTTACCGGTTGCAGGCGGTGTGTTGCGACTCTTGTTTACTTTGATTTCACCGTCAATCATGACAAGCGCCACTCCCGGCAAATCCCCGGCCTTAATAGCTTCCAGCGCCGTTTTTCCGACTGACCCTAAGGGAGTATCAATGATCGCCAGATCGGCTTCCTTACCAGGCGCAATACTGCCGGTATTTAGTCCGTAAACCTGCGCCGTATTGCCGCTTGCCATAGCAATGGCGGCTTCTGCCGGAATGTCCGACATGCTGGCAATCTGCACAATGGTTCTCAGAATACCGAGCGGAATAACACCAGTACCGGATGGAGCATCATTGCCGCAGATGATCCGGTTAAGTTTACCCAGTTTGGCCAGTTTGCGTACAACCAGATCAGCAATTTTGGGATTGCCGCATTGTACAATCTCTAGCGTCAGTTCACTTTCATTAATCAATTTATCGACTTCTTCCGTAGAAATCGCAGTCGGCCCGCCATTGATATGGGAAACCACATCAGGATTAACTGCCAATACATCGGCTGCTGTAACTGTCGAACTTCCCGGAATGGAGGTTCCGCCTGTATGCATCATGACTTTCATGTTATGGGCTTTGGCCCACTGTACCATCGGCGCAGCCTCGTCCGGTTTTTTGATGGAACCCAGGCCGACTTCGCCGACCAGCCATACACCATTGGCTGCCAGTTCTGCAAAATCAGCTTCAGTCAAACCTTTTTCCAAAATGACCGCCCCACCGTGAACCTTGACGCCACCGGGCCGCAGTTTTTGAAAAGAACGCTGTGCCAGCACAGCCAGTGCTTTAACACCGGCCGGATCAGTGGGACGTCCCGGGGTATGACATTCGCCGGCCGAAATCATGGTGGTTACGCCGCCATGCAAAGAGCTATCTATAAAATCAGCCATTTTCTGCCGCGGCGTATAATCGCCAATAACCGGATGCACATGGGAATCAATGAGTCCCGGCACTACCGTCATACCACCGGCATCAATAACTTTATAATCATCAGAATTGTTCTTAAGCGCTTCAAGAAGTTTGTGATCGCCCACAGCTTCAATTTTTCCATCATGAATAATAATTGTATCTGCCGCTAGAACCGGCTCAGAAATGTTTCCCGAAACTAAAGTTCCGATATTTGATATTACTGTATATGCCATGTCAGCCACCTCCTGAAATTGGTAAAGAACAGGCAGAGAAACTTATATTTCTCTGCCGATTCTTTTGTGTAACACTACTTACTGCTTCTTAATTTAAAGCCTTCTGTTTGGTTTCGTCACCCAGAATAATCATGTCCAGGGCGGCGATAACCAGCACTGCGGTAAACATCATAAATACTAAAGGAATTTTTTCAGGACCGGTAATCATTCCAGCTACAACCATTGGCGCTACAATACCGCCAATCCGGCCAAAGCCTGCGGCCCAGCCCACACCGGTTGAACGCGCTTCTGTTGGATACAATTCTGGTGTATAGGTGTATAAAATACCCCAGGCACCGAGATTAAAGAAGGACATCAGGCAACCCCACAGGTAAATTTCCGCAATTGAAGTTGCGTTGCCGAACATATAGGCGGTAAAGGCACAGCCAAGCAAAAACGCTGCCATTGTCGGTTTACGGCCAATCTTATCAACCAAAGCAGCAGCGGCAAAATATCCGGGAATTTGCGCTACTGTCATCCATAATACAAACTCAAAGGATTTAACCATATCATGTCCAGCCTTAACCAATAAGGTCGGCAACCAGAGGAAAATACCGTAATAGGAGAATACAATGCAGAACCACAATATCCACAAGCAGGCTGTCCGCTTGAAGTAGGTAGCGTTAAACAGTTGCGTAACACTAAAGGCAGGCGCTGTCGATGCTGCTTCCAGCTCTGCCAGCGATGGTTTTGGTCCTTGCGCTACACCAAGCTCCTCTTCAACTTTGGAAACCAAGGCATGTGCTTCGTCTACCCGCCCTCTTTTCATCAAATAGAGAGCCGACTCGGGCACCATCCGCCACAGGTAGAAAACATACAGCGCCGGAACAGCACCAATGTAGAAAGCTACTTCCCAGCCATACTTCGGAATAATTAGATACGAAATAACTGATGCTGCCAGCCAGCCAAAAGCCCAGGAGCTTTCCAGCAAAACAATCATACGTCCGCGATATTTTGTCGGCGAGTACTCACTCATCAGCGTGATCGCTACAGGCAGCTGACCACCCAAACCAAAACCAACCAGGAAGCGGAAAAACAGTAAAGATTCATAATTCCAGGCCAAACCGCAAGCGCCTGTACCCAAGCTGTAGAGAACCAAAGTTGCGGCAAAAACCTTTTTCCGGCCGATGTAGTCGGCAATTGTGCCGCCAATCATCGCCCCAATGGCCATGCCCACAAGCCCTACACTGCCAATCATCCCCACTTGGGCTGAACTTAATTTCCAGGCAGCCATCAGTTTGGGTAAAACAAACGAAACAATCCCGGTATCCATGGCGTCAAACGCCCATCCTAAACACATAATCAGCAATAACCGCCAGTGAAACTTTCCCAGAGGTAAGTTTCCTAAACGTTCCGTAATCGTCGACATGCAATCAACCCCTTTGTTTTAATCTATAAACTCCTAATTGAATTGTTTGCACTTTATTGCAAACTCTGCCCCTGGGTTTCTTTACCCAAGATGGCAACCACAATACCGGCAGCAATAAACGCACCGGCCACAATGGCAATGGCTCCGGTAACACCAACAAAATTAAGTGCGTAACCGATAACCAGCGGCGCCAGCATTGAACCCATCCGCGAACAGGTTGCCGCCATGCTGGTTCCGGTTACCCGTATTCCCGTGGGATAAAGCTCGGGTGTGTAGGTATAAGTAATTCCCCATACACCTGATACAAAGAAAGAAGTCAGTACTCCCAAAAGCACAACCTGACTGATTTCCAAAGCACCATAACCTAACGCCCAGCCAAATAACACGGTAGCCACTCCCGCCAGCAGCAGGTTGGCTGTCAACAGCCGTTTTCTCCCATACTTGTCCATACCGTAAGCGCACAATATTTGATTGGGAATATACGCCAACTGCATAACAACCACATAAAGGAAGGATTTAACCATACTGTGTCCGGCTTTGACTAATAAGGACGGCAGCCAGGCAAAAAGACCATAGTAGCCGAACATGCCCAAAAACCAGAGCAACCAAAGCATTATTGTGGTTTTCCAGTATGTCTGCGAAAACAACATGCTGATCGAGCTTTTTCCAGCTACTGATACCGCCGCCAGATTAGCCTCGGTTAGCGGTAGTATAGTTTTGGTTTTAGCCACCTCCTGCTCAATATGTTCTACAATTCGCAAGGCATCCTTATCCCGCCCTTGTAATGCAAGCCAGCGAGGAGATTCCGGCAGTTTCCTGCGGACTACCCAAATGTAGAAGGCCGGCAAAGCCCCGGCTGCAAAAGCCCAGCGCCAGCCATCCTGGATACCTGGAATAATAAAGTAGGAAAGAGCGGCGGCAGCAAGCCAGCCAAGAGCCCAGAAAGTATTAATCAAACCCTGAACTTTTCCTCTGTCACCTGCCGGAATAAACTCTCCCATCAGCGCAGTTACAACCGGAGTTTCACCGCCAAGTCCCACACCAACCAAAAACCGGAAGAAAATTAGCGAAGTAAAATCCCAGGCAAAAGCGCAAGCCAGCGAAGCAATTGAAAACAATAGCATTGTCCATTGAAAAACAGCTTTACGTCCAAAGCGGTCTGCCGCAGGGCCTGAAAGAAAAGCTCCGGCCATCATGCCGAATAATCCTGAACTGAGCAAAATCCCAACCTGTGCCGAGCTTAAATGCCAGGACTGGATAAGCGCCGTGGCAATAAAGGTTACCAAGCCAACATCAAAAGCATCAAATGCCCAGGCACAACCATTGATTATTAACAGTTTGTAGTGAAACCGCGAAAGTGGCAATCTGTCAAGTCTAGCCGCCACAACTACCGGAGTTCCATAGTTATTCATAACAGCTACCTCTGATTAATCTTTAGAATTCAATAGTCTCTTACAAAACAATTACCTTTGTCGCATCGCCTCCATCTTGCTGCATCATTGCTCGCTTTCTCTCGGTTGCCATTGCAATTATCCGTTTCAGGAATCATTGCAATAAATCTATTTATACACCGATCACAGCATAGACGTCGTTGGCTATAGCTGCGGCGGCCGGAACTTAAACCGGCTCCCCACACCTTTACAATAAAGGTTGAATTCAGTTTTACTTAATCATTGGTTAATTCCGGCACACCGAATGGTGAGAATTATTCAAGACACGCGCTTACAGGCTTTGCAGCTCCGCCAACACTTTCTCCGGCGTTATCGGCAACGTGGTAAACCTAATACCGATCGCATTGTAGACAGCATTGGCAATTGCGGCAGCCGTAGGAATTAGGGAAGGTTCGCCTACTCCTTTTGCGCCAAATGGGCCGGTTTCCTCTGGCTCTTCGACTATCATGGAATGTACTTCCGGAACATCTAGCGCGGTTGGTATCAGATAGGTAGCCAGATTATTGGTAAGGATTTTTCCCGCATTAACTTTTATTTCTTCTGTTAATGCATACCCCAGGCCCATTGTGCAACCGCCCTCAATCTGACCTTCAATATTAATAGGATTGACAGCTTTGCCCACATCATGGGCCGCCACAATCTGGATAACTTCAATTTCTCCCGACTCAATATCTACCTCCACTTCAGCAATCTGAGTGGCAAAGGCATAGGTGGCGTAGGGTTTTCCCTGACCGTTATCCGGGTTAAGCCCTGTTGTATCGGGGTTAAACCAGCCATGTCCCATGGTAAGTTTTCCGGTTGACCGACACTCTGCAATACAGTTTACCAACCCAACCGACAACTCTTTTTGCCTGGTCGTCAATCCTAAATCCCGGCGGCACTCAGTCCGGCAGTCGGTTAAGGCCGGTGACTGCGCATAATCATTTCTGACACTGAGCACTTTATTGCCAATAACAATTTCACCAGGTGTAACTCCCAACATGGAAGCAGCCGTTTCCATAAGTACTTTTTTGGCTGCTTGCGCCGCAAGGCGGACGGCATTACCGGAGATGTAGGTCTGCCGACTGGCCGACGAAGCTCCGCCGTCAGGGGTAACGCCGGTATCTGCCGACACTACCCGGATATCTTCGATATTTATGCCAAATTCTTCAGCAGCAATTTGCGCTAAGGTAGTGTCTGAACCTTGTCCAATATCAGCGCAGCCTGTCAGAATCAATACAGTTCCGTCATCTAAGAGGTTGACATAGGCACCCGCCGGATTGGGAAGTCCGGTATTACCAATCCCATACCACATGGAACCAATACCCACGCCGCGTTTTTTCGTGCCTTTTGCGGCTGCGCATGTATCACCAATCAGTGTTTTGGCAACGGCTCCGGTCTGTTCCAGAGTAGGAACAATACCCACACTTTGCGTCAGTTCTGCACCTGTGGCCGTCACCGCGCCAGGACGGAAGGCATTTTGCAGTCTGATTTGCAGCGGCGAAATACCTAATTTTTCAGCAAGTATATCCATTTGCGATTCATGCGCAAAAGCCACCTGCGGCACGCCAAAGCCCCGCATGGCGCCGGCAGTGGGATTATTGGTATATACGGTATACGCATCGATGGTAACATGGGGAACTTCATACGGACCAGTCGCATGCACCGCACTCCGGGTGAGTGTACCCGGACCGTAAGATGCATAAGCCCCAGTGTCACCGATAATAGTACATTCCATTGCCAGGAGTTTACCGGTATTGTCCGCCCCCGTTTTCATTTTAACGATGCAGGGATGGCGTTTGGAGGAATTAATGATTGACTCAGTCCGCGAATAAACAAGCTTTACCGGCCGCCGTGTTCGCATGGCCAAAAGTCCGAGATGAATTTGCACAGAGATGTCAAGTTTACCGCCAAAGCCACCGCCGGTGGCAGCCTGAATTACCCGCACCTTATCTAAGCCTATTTTCAGGTTTCTGGCTACCTCTTTGGCATCAAAATGCGTATTTTGCGTGGATACCCAGATGGTTAAAACGTCACCGTCAAGCCTGGCTACACCAGCTTCCGGCTCAATATAGCTATGCTCTGTCATTTGAGTCCTGTACTCATTTTCAACCACTACGGCACATTGCCCAAAAGCATCCTGACTGTCGCCTTTACGAATTTTTCTCACTGCCAGCACATTGCCATCATCATATAGTTTGGGCGCTGCCTCAGTCATAGCTGCCAGCGGATCAAATACCGCCGGTAATTCTTCTATCTCAACCTCAATGAGTTCCAGCGCTTTCTCTGCAATCTCTTCGGTTTCGGCTGCAATAAGCGCCAGTGGATCACCAATCTTGCGTATTTTTTCATTGATCTTCACCAGCACAGGTTCATCTTTGACAATGATGCCTGCACTATTAGCGCCTGGTACGTCTTTGCCACTAAGCACGCTCACCACGCCTGCCAAGGCTTCGGCTTTCGCTATATTGATTGAGCGCAATATCCCATGCGGCACAGTGCTGCGAAATACTTTAGCATACAGCATGTTGTCAAACTGAATATCAGCGGCAAATTGAGCTTTACCTAATACTTTATCAACTGCATCTATTTTTTTTACTGATTGTCCTACGACCCGATAATCACTCAAGCTGCTCACCTCCTCAGACCGGCTGGCCTTTAGCCACTTTTTCAATAGCATTAATTATTTTGGCATAACCTGTACAGCGGCACAGGTTTCCTGAAATATGTCTGGCAATTTGGGTGCGCGTAGGCTGTGGATTTTCATCCAACAACGCTTTGGCACTGAGCAACATGCCAGGAGTGCAAAAGCCGCACTGTACCGCCCCTTCAGCAATAAAGGCATCTTGCAGCGGATGAAGTTTGTCATAAGTACCCAGACCCTCAACAGTGAGCACTTCATGACCATCTACCTGCCTTGCCAGTATCAAACAAGAATTTACCATCTTCCCGTCAAGCAGCACCGTACAGGCCCCGCAGTCCCCTTCACCACAGCCTAATTTAGTTCCAGTCAAGCTTAAGTTGTTACGCAGCATATCAACAAGCAGCAGTGTTGGTTCAACGTCGACTTCTGTTTTTTGTCCATTTAAAATAAAGCATATCGTTTCCTTATTCACAGCGACATCTCCCCTCTGCTTGTTCCCATGCGCTCATTAATCCCCGAAATACAATAACCTGTGCCAGGCGTTTACGATAATTTGCTGTGCAGCGTATATCGTCAATTGGTTTAATCAATTGTGCGGCTCTTGCCCCAGCCTGGGCAAACAACTCTTTTTCAGCCGGTTTGCCGACAAGCCATTTTTCCAGTTCGTATAACCGAATGGGAGTTGGCGCCACAGAGCCAAACGCAATTCTCACATCATTAATAACACCATCTGCCAGCTTTAACCATATGGCGGCATTAACCATCGCAATCGCCAATGCTTTTCTTTTACCGAACTTCAGAAAGGCAGCTCCTTCATTACGCTGCACTGGCCGAATCTTGATCCGCGAAATAAATTGTCCAGGCAGCAAACAAGTCTTCCCCGGACCTTTAAACACATCTGCCAGCGGTACATGCCGCCTGCCGCTTTGATCACTGATTTCTACACTGGCATTAAGCGCCAGCAAGGCAGGCACAGTGTCAGCCGCCGGTGATGCATTGCAAATATTGCCGCCAACCGTTCCTTTATTGCGGATTTGCGGCGAACCTACCTGACTTGCCGCTTCTGCCAATACCCCGGCCTTTTCCAGAATCAGCCTAGATTGGGTTAACGCCGTGTGGCTGACAGCCGAACCAATCCACAGATAGCCGTCTATTTCGGCTATTTCCTTTAAATCGCCGATTTCATTTATATCTACAACTGCTTGCGGCATTGGGCGCAGCAACTTTTCCTTCATCTTCACCAACAAATCCGTGCCGCCGGCAAGTACAGCATAGTTTTGTAAACTACTCAGAGTGTCTAGTAGTGACTGCATGTTTTTCGGATTATAATAAGCAAATTCCATAAGTGGTTCATCCCTTCGAGTTTACTTAGTAATATATAATGCAATAACCATGCCAATTGTTTTATACCGGCATTAATTCGTAAACTTTCTTTAAAATACGCTTTTTTTGTCATACTTTTATATAAAAAGCGTATTTTTTGAACCAGTTTCCATTATTCATATCTCCCCGTAACCACTTAGTAAATTACAAGCCCGTAAATAAAATAAAATGCATTTCATTACTGAAATGCATTTTATTAGTAATTGCCAGAAACCACTTTGTATTCTGAGTTAAACGTATTCCATTTTTGCAATGCCTCATTCATACTCGCAATTCACTATAAGCAAGTTACATTAACACTTGTTTCAATACCTAATTCGACCATCTTGCGCCACAATGTTGTTGTACTAATCCCTAATGCTTTAGCAGCCTCTTTTTTTGCTCCACCAGACTGTGTAAGCGCCCAGGTAATTGATTTTCTCTCTACTGCAGCAACCGCATCAGCCAGCGTGCCGACAAATTGCTGATCGTCCTGCAGCTCCGTGTTTTGTATATACTGTGGTAAATGACCAATTCCAATTGTACTTTCATTAATACTGACAATATTCATGATATATTCAATACAATTCTTTAATTCACGAACATTCCCCGGCCAGGAATAGCGACATAACTGACGAATGGCCTGATCGGAAACACCGGTTACAAATTTCCCCATCAAATTATTAAATTCATTAATCAGTGCCTTAACCAACGCCGGGATATCTTCTGCCCGTTCACGCAAAGGCGGAACTTTGAGCTCAACGACATTTAAGCGGTAATACAGATCATTTCGAAACGATCCGTTGTTTATCATCTCAATCAAATCCCGATTAGTTGAGGCAATTACCCTTACGTCAATACGTAGTGGTTTACTGCCTCCGATTCTGGTAACCTCGCGCTCCTGTAACACCCGTAGCAACTTGCTCTGCAGATTAAAATCCATTTCACTGATTTCATCTAAAAATATCGTGCCGCCATTGGCCTGTTCAAAGGCTCCAGGACTCCCCTTTTTTTTCGCACCGGTAAACGCCCCTTCCTCATAACCAAAAAAACAACTCTCAATCAGCGACTCAGGTAAAGCACCGCAATTGATGGCAATGAACGGTTTACTGCGTCTGTCGCTGGCATTGTGAATAGATTGGGCAAACAGTTCCTTGCCTGTCCCGGTCTCGCCGGAGATAATAATCGAAGATATTCCTTTTGCAACAAAAGCCGCTCTGCTTTTTATCTTGTCGATTGCTTCGCTCGAACCAATAATATCGGAGAAATTATAACGGGCATATTGGAATTTCTTAACCTCTTCCATTAATTTTTGTTGTCGCTGCACACCTTGTTCGTTGTTAAATCCAAAACCAAATTTTTTCGTTATTGGAATACGCACAGCCACAGCTCCTAGCCCGGATATAGACTCACCAATTACCGGCCGTTGACTTGCAATTGCCTGCTGAGCGGCAACACTTACCTTTCCTATATAATTGACATTGGTTTGCCCGTCAACTCCGACACTGGCAACTCTTCTTCCCTCTTCATTAAAAAGTACAGCTTCTCCGCCTGCCACACGGGCTATGAATGGCAATGCCTGTTTCAGCGATTCTTCTAACTCCAATTCGCCTTTCAAACGTTCAAAATTGCTTGCTGCCAAAACATAATCTCCCACCGGTAAACTCCAGGCTTCAGCACCCTCGGTAATTTGCGACGGCCCTACACCGACACTGCCCAAAGCACCAGCCTCTTTTGCCAAGTTATATACTTTGCCTTTTAATGATTCTACTTCCCGGCCCTGCGAATCAACCGTTTTGATTCTAACACCGTCTTTATCCGTGAGAGTTGCATAACCGCCGGTAATACGCGCTATAGGTGGAAGCGATTGCAACAGACATTCCTTTAATTCCAACATAGTAACCACCTCATTTGCATATTGCACCAAATAATAACCAAATACTTCTTATCATTTAATTTTATTACAAAAATGGTACTTTATGTTATTATCGAGAAAAATTTGTAAAAGCACAATATCAGATTAAAAAAACAAGACTTTCCCAGTAATCTAGGAAAGTCTTCGCTGACTTATTTTGTGTAATTTAATTGTTATCATAATAAATTATAAAAGGGCGCCCTGTCAAGATGACAAGACACCCCTAACTGCAGATGCTTTTTGTCTTAGCAAACCGTCTGTCGTTTTGCAATTTCATAAACGGCCTTTACGTTCTCTAGCCGCATATTCTCAAAAAGACCGCTGCTGGTACCAAAAATCAGTCCGCTATTGCCGCCGGCAGCCTTAACAATCTGGGTTACTGTTTGTTCAAGCTGGCTTACACTGCGTGGTTCAATGAGTTCTGCCGGGTCCAAATTACCCCACAAGCAAAGCCTAGCACCATACTGCCGCTTTACTTCACCGATATTCATGCCAGCTAATTTCTCAATACACTGTAGCCCGTCAAAGCCGGCATCCACAACATCCTCAAGCATCATTGTCAGGTTACCGTCAGAATGAAAGAAGACCGGCAAACCCAGCTTATGGGCAGATTCAACCTGTGCTGTGAGCGAAGGAAAAATAAGTTTCCGCAGCAACGCAGGCCTGGCGATCACACCCTGATTATAGGCAATGTCGTCTGCCAGGAGAATACCGTTGATGCCGCTTGCGGCCAATCGCTCAATCAGCGCGATATTCAAGGTCTCAACAGCAGCCACCAACTCGCAAAATGCCGGAGTTGAGCGCGCCATTTGCATTAACATCTGCTCAAAACCAAGAATCTTCCCGGACCAGCCCATCGGACCATCCAGGACGGCAAAAGTAAATAAATCGCTGTTTACCCAGTCATGTATATCGTCAAATACAACTTCCCCGGCAACGGGAACGCTTGGCAGAGCACTATTGCACACAGGCTGCAGACAAATGGCATCAAGGCCCAGGGCATCGACAAAGGCCAGCCGCTCGGCAAACCCGACAGCCGCCCGACCAGCCACGGTTTGTATCAGTTTATCGTTAATGATAAGCTCGGCACAGGGCACCTGATCAACTGGCAAATGCTTAATGGCATGTTCTACTCTTGTTCTTTTGTTCATATTACCCCTTACTGTTAATTTATTTTTTCCTAAAACTAGCGCACCATTATAACTTATAAAACAAATTCTTCATCAGCCTATTTCTTCCTGCCTCAGTTATCCCATAATACATGGGGACTTAATTTAGACGGCAGGCTAACACGGTCTGCACAGACGGAAGTATCATAGTAAGTTACTCCCCAAATAAAAACCTAAAGAATTCGCTATCTATAAGCAAATAATGTGTTGACTACTTATTCCTTCAATGATATAATATAGAATTTTATTTGATTTTTTCCTTCTGATGTGTTATACTCAATAGTATCGCGACTAGGGGGTGACTTCATGTTTCAGGTTGGTGATAAGATTTTTTATCCGATGCATGGCGGGGGTATTATTGAACGGATTGAGGAAAAAGAAATTTTCGGTCAAACACAAGTGTATTATGTTGTAAATATACCTCATAGAAACATGCAGGTAATGCTCCCCTTTGATAAGACAGAACAACTGGGGATGCGTCCGATTGTAGGTCCTGACCAGCTAGACGACGTACTGAGTTCTTTTCACAGCGTTGAGCCCGAAGCCACGCCGATGAATGACACACAAAGACAGCGGCTGAACATGAGCAAAATAAAGTCAGGTGACATCTACGAAGAAGTTGCGGTTATCCGCGATTTACTCCGCATCAAAAACAAGCGTAAACTGGGAATGGCCGACAAAAACATGCTTGATAATGCCAGGCAGATTTTAATCAGTGAGGTTGTCCTGGTAAAAGACATTCCCCATGAACAAGCTACGCATTTGCTAGACCAGCTTTGTGATTTTTCTTGAATATGACTGCAAATAATAAAACACCCCATGCTCAAAAGCATGGGGTGTTTTATTGCCTGGCAACTACTTAGAAATGACCCAGCTATCAATAAGTGCACCGCTTTGCTTAAATGCTTTCACCACAAGAGCAGTCTGTTCCACTTCAACAGTCAGATAATTAGGCTCGTCCTGTGGATTATAGAAAAACTCATGCCAGTCTTTCGCCAGCAAGTTCCGATAGGTTTTCGTACCGCTCCGCCCGGCCGCGACATAAACCGTTCCTTTCTGGGAACTATCGGTGATCATCCCGCCATAAAGGGGATATGTCCGGGCATACGCATGGTCATGACCGGTAAAGACCAGATCAACATGGTATTTGTCAAAGATCGGACCAAATGTTCCGCGGATATTGACATCGCCTTCCCCATCCTTGTTGTTATAGAGCGGGCGATGGATAAAACCGATCTTCCATTTTTTTCGGGTAGTTTGCAAATCACGTTCCAGCCAGACTTTCTGGCGTTCCAGCATATCAGGCACAAAGGCATGCTGCTCGCCTTCCTGACTGTCCAGCATAACAAAATGGACATTGCCATAGTCAAAGGAATATACCTGCCCCTTGAGGTTATCCGGGCCATTTAGCGGCAATTTTAATTGAGCGGTAAACAATACCGGCATAGAAAACTGGCGCTGCGGCGTATAGGATTCATGATTGCCGGTAACAGGCATAACCGGAATTGTATCCACAACCCCTTGAGCACCGCTAAACCAGGCGTTCCACTGGGCATAATCCTGGCCTACGTCGACAAGGTCGCCGACATTAGCAAAGAAAGCAGCATTAGGATTAGCCTGATAAGCTGTATGCAAGGTAGTTCCCCAAACGCCATAATTAACGCTTTGCGAATCGCCAAACACCAGGAAGGAAAACGCCTTCGGCACTGATGGCGCCGTAACAAAATACCGCGACTCACTCCAGCTATTGGGGGTGCCGACACGGTAGACATATCGAGTCTCAGGCTTAAGCCCTGTTAATGTGGCCGAATGAGTGGCCATGTCGCCGATATTAGTATAAAGCGCTTCCACTCCGGCAGTTATTGTTATTGCTCGTTCCGGGAATAACCGCTCATTCACCGCCTCGGCATACTGCACTTGCCCACCGACCTCGTCAGCTGCCGTTCGCCAGGTTATAGTCTGCGTGGTTTGGGGATCATCTGCCCAGGTCAGGGTAATATGATCTGGTACAGCACCAGCGCCAATAGTTATTGGTGACAGAAAAATCGATGAACTGCCCAGCAGTAAAACAACAACTAGAAAAAAGATGTGTAAAAAGAGCTTTGGTTTTCTCATCAAATTCACCGACCTTTTATTAATACCCTCTGAAAAACACTATACTCACAATAGCTTATTTCGCCGTACTTGGCAAGCAAAACCGCGCAATAATCTCACCCAAAAGCTTAATCCCCTGCAGAATCTGCGCCGAGCCAGCCACTGCAAAACTAAGCCTAATAAACCGGTCAGGCGCTTGCCGCGGAAAAAATGCCGTTCCTGGTGTCAGCAGCAGCCCCTGAGCTTCTGCCTCTGCCACAACCTGCCTGGCAGATACCCCTTCCGGCAACGCCAACCAGCAGGTCAGCCCACCTCGGGGTCGATGACAGGTTACTGTCGGCGGCACAAACTGCTCAATAGCCGCCAGCGTTGTTTGGTACCGTTCTAGGTAAATGCGGCGAATGGCAGCAATATGCTGCAGCCAGATACCTTTGCGCAAATAAAGGTCAAAAGCGCGCTGGGTCAGACCTGATGTAGAAATATCGGAATTGTGCTTACTGGCCATCACTCTTGTTGCCACCGACGGCGGCATTAATAGAAAAGCCAGCCTGAGACCAGGCATAAATATTTTTGAAAAGCTCTTTAGATAAATAACCCGCTGATCCCGGTCCAGTGCCTTTAAAGGCGCTAACGGCACATTGGAAACATCCAGTTCACTAATATAGTCATCTTCTAAAATCATGGCGTTATACCGCCGGGCAAGACCGATTAATCGGTTCCTTTTGGCAATCGAATAGGAATACCCGGTGGGATTTTGAATATTGGCCATTACATAAATAAGCTTAGGACGAAATGTTCTGATTTTAGTCTCAAGTTCTCGAATATCCATCCCGTCATTTTCCATATTGATTTCGATAATTTTTGCGCCCCGGGAGCGAAAGGCTGCGATCGCCCCAGGATAGGTGGGGTTTTCGGTAAATACATAATCGCCGTAATTTAAGAGGCTCTTAGCCACAATATCAATCCCCTGCTGCGCTCCGGAAATGATCTGCACATTATCAGCCTGCGCCCTGACGCCCTGGTCTTTCAAATACCTGGCAATCGACTGCCGCAAAGGCAAAAAGCCCTGACTATCCTGGTAACTGAACGCATTTCCCTGATCCCTGTCCAACACCTCAATCAGTACACTTTTAAAATCATCAATTGGTAGTAAATCCGGCGGCGGCATCACAGTCGCAAAATCAAGACAATTATGAGGTACAACCGCCTTAGGCACAACTGCTTCAAATTCGGCTTCCAATGCCGGCGGTTGACAATTATCCTCGCTGTCGCCGCTGATTTCAGCTACATAACTGCCACTGCCGCTGCGAGAAAAGATATAGCCATTTTGCTCCAAGAGTTTATAGGCACTTACCACTGTACCGGGATTAACCTGAAGATATGCCGCCAGTTTGCGTACAGGCGGCAGCAAATACCCATGACTCAATTTCCCGTTTATAATGAGTTCCCTCAACGCATCATACAATTGGACATACAGCGATATTTTATTCTCTCGGCTTAATTGTATCGATACGAAATTCAAAAATTCTTGGCTCATCTTGAATCCCTCTTATTACCCTGTTATAATTACAAAAATTTTGTACCAAAACCAAATAATTGTATTGGTACAATTATTGTAACACAAATTTTTGCATTTACAAAGAGGAGGACTTTTGCATGACCAAACAATATGAACTCAACAAAAACCTGGCACAAATGTTAAAGGGCGGCGTCATTATGGATGTCACCAATGTTGAACAAGCCAAAATTGCTGAAGCCGCCGGTGCCGTTGCCGTTATGGCTCTTGAGCGAGTACCTGCCGATATCCGCAAGGAAGGCGGTGTAGCCCGCATGTCAGACCCCAAAATGATTCGCGAAATAAAAGCTGCTGTTACCATCCCTGTCATGGCCAAAGCCAGAATCGGCCATTTTGTTGAAGCGCAAATCCTGGAAGCCCTGGGTATCGACTATGTTGACGAAAGCGAAGTCTTAACCCCGGCCGATGATGCTTTCCATATCAATAAGCATGATTTTAAAATCCCCTTTGTCTGCGGCGCCCGCAACCTTAGCGAAGCTTTACGCCGCATTGGCGAGGGCGCAGCCATGATTCGCACCAAAGGCGAAGCCGGCACAGGCAACGTGGTTGAAGCTGTACGGCATATGCGGACAATGCTTGCCGATATGCGCCGGGTAAAAACCGCGCCACGCGAAGAATTAATGAGCATTGCCAAAGAACTGAACGTACCCTATGATTTGCTTGACTATGTCTGGCAGCAGGGCAAACTGCCTGTTGTTAACTTTGCTGCCGGCGGCATTGCCACCCCGGCCGATGCCGCCCTCATGATGCAGCTCGGCTGTGACGGCGTATTTGTCGGCTCCGGCATTTTTAAATCAGGCGATCCTGCCAAACGCGCCAATGCCATTGTCCAGGCTACCACCCATTACAATGCTCCGGACACCCTAGCCCGCATTTCTGAAGACTTAGGCGAACCAATGGTGGGTATTGAAATGGATAAACTCCAGCCGGCAGAACGTTTGGCAGGCAGAGGGTGGTAAACTTGGTCAGCATGGGTGTTCTTGCCCTGCAAGGCGCTGTCCGGGAACATTTGGACTGCCTGCATTCCCTTCCTGGCATAACAGGCGTTCCAATAAAAAAAGCCGCCGACCTAGACAGAATTGACGGGCTTATCCTACCTGGCGGTGAATCCACTGCTATCGGCAAGCTGCTGCTGGAGTGTCAACTAGGCTTGCCATTAATCGAAAAAATCCAAGCCGGCCTACCGGTATGGGGAACCTGCGCCGGTATGATTTTGCTGGCTAAAAATATTATTGGACAGACCCACTGCCATCTGGGACTCATGGATATTATCGTCAGACGCAATGCCTATGGCAGCCAGCTTGATAGTTTTACCACAAGTGCCTGCATACCAGAAGTCTCCAGTGCCCCAATCCCTTTGGTATTTATCCGAGCTCCTTATGTGGAGCAAGTTGGCCCTGACGTCAAAGTGCTTGCCACAGTCGCTGATAAATTCGTCGCCGTCGAACAGGCCCACATGTTGGCAACTGCTTTCCATCCTGAACTGACCAGCAATCTGGAGTTTCACAAATACTTTGTTAGCAAAGTCAGAAAGCAAAAATTAACATTTTCTTAACACAAACTTCCTAGTACCTATCCCAAAAACTTGTTATAGTTGTTTAAAGAAAGTTTTCGGGAGGGACTACTCGAATGCGAGAAACCATCACCATTAACAGAATTACCCGTTGTTCTTTGACCGGCAAAGAAGTAGCACAGCAGTTTTCGGCTTATGTGTTAAGCAGCAAACAAGACGCTAAGCCAACCAGCGAGCTGCTAACAAAATACTGCAGCGGCGAGAGTACTTGCAAAAGCACCGACTGCCAATTCATCATCGGCCTATCAGGAAAACAATACTCCAAATCAATCGACAGCATCTTTAATTACAGCAACGCCTGATACTTCCCCCAGTAACCCATGAAGACAAATTAGTTTGTCTTCATGGGTTTTCTTTTTTTGCCGGCAAAATGCAACTCCTTAGTTGTCTGTTGCTGGCGTTCACCCGCATACTGCCCAAATCATGTTTATAACTATAGCCGAAGGAATTTTTACCATTATTGGCTAATAAAAGAGGAAATACACTTATTTGGAAAGAATATATTTTTCCCTCATCAAATATAAAGGAGCAAATTTGTAACTACATGATAATGAATGAAAAAATGTTAGAATTGGTTGAGCAAATTGCAAATTTGGGTTTTTTTGAATGGGATTTAACTACAGGCCGTTTTTGCTGCTCTGATCAGGTCTACAAACAGGTAGGGCTGACACCGCAGAGCAACACGCCCTCACCTGATTGGTTTTTACATACTGTTCATCCGGAAGATCTGGAACTAATGCGTGCAAAATTTATAAATCCGCCTGCCACCGGAATATCTGAAACCGAGTACCGGGCCGTCCGGCCTGATGGTTCTATTGTTTGGCTACACCTGCGAATTTGCTCGGTACTTGATCCAAGCTGCACTTCCCACAAAAAAATCGGCACATTGCAAGATATAACGAACAGGAAAAAACATGAAATTGAATTAAAAGAACTAGCCGAATGCCTGACCCAGATCACCAATACTCTACGCAGCAGCCAACGCAATGACAAAATGGCACAAACCATTGCCAAGCTGGGTTATTTCGAATGGAATATCACTAAGCGGAAAATATTTTGGTCTGAGCAGCAATACATAAATTTCGGTTATACCCCACAACAGTTTACACCATCGACAGCTCTTTTCCGCAGGCATCTTCACCCGGATGATGTCAAAAAGTTGAATACAGCCTTGCGTAATATTCCACCAGGAAAATATGCAGAAACAGAATTCCGAATTGTAAACAGCACCGGCTCGGTCACTTGGCTACACGCCCGCGCCACTGTCATTACCGCCCCCCAGGGAAATCCAGGAATATTATTAGGAATAACCCAGGATATCACCGAAAAGAAACTAACAGAAGAACGCATTAAGAAAGCCGAGAAAGAGTTAATTTTCATTAACCAGCTAAACACTCGCAGCGACTATCTTAATCGCTTGCTTACTAATGACTATCCTCCGGAATATTCGAGCAAAGCCCTCAATGAATTTGGCATTGAAAGCCAGACAAGCTATTGTTGTTTTGTCATTCAGACCTCTGACAAGACAGCCCATCCGTCCGGAGATGAGACCGCAGAAACATCAACAATTATGCAGAAAGTACTTATTTGGCTGGCTGGCAGAGGCTATGATAAAATCTGGAGTTTGCATAATAATATAATTTTCCTTATGCCTATAATTGATGAACGCCTGGCAAGCCCCCACAGCCAACTTGCATTTTCCGCTAATTTATCTCAAGCAATACAAAAACACCATCCCTCTTTCTCGGTAATAATCGGTATATCAGGCGTATCAGGCATACCTTTTAATATTAAGGAAGTGTATGAAAAAGCTTCCCGCGCTGCTATTGTCGCAACTGCCAACAGTGCATCACCAATCCTTCACTTTGATGACATTGGGCTTTATGACATTGCTTTTCAACTGATAAAAGATAAAACTATCACGGCATTAGCCAACAACACAATTGGCCGACTTGCAAAGTATGATCAGATTCGCGGCGGCAATTTACTGTTAACGCTAAAATATATTTTGGAAGACGAATGTCTAAAAACAGTTGCGAAAAAGCTCTATATCCATCCGAATACCGCAATCTGGCGCAAACGGCGTATTGAGGAACTATTAAGTCTGTCATTGGATAAAACGGAAACCAAAGTAACCCTTATGTTACATTTAAAAATCTGGGAATTGCAGCACATCTCCAATTGCCGCTAAAATGGTATCGCCTTTATACTAGGCTAAATAGGAGCAGCTATTGTTTCTGAATAACAATAGCTGCTCCTATTTTTTAGTAATCTGTCCAATAGCAAATTGCCAGTATCTGTCTTACACTTATGAGCAGGGTAGAATTTTGACATATTTAAACAAATCATAAGATTTTTAGGGGGAATGTCGTTTCACGTTTATATGATATCAATGCGCGGAGGCTAGCATGTTTTCAAAAAATGACATGGTATTAACTCGAGATCTCCAGGCCGGTATGATCATTGCACAGCCGGTATTCTCAGAAAAAAGGCAGATTCTGTTAGAACAAGGGGCTGTTGTTACCGCCGATACCATAAAACAACTTACAGCTTGGGGAGTTTGGGGCGTCAGTGTAGCTTGCCCCAATACACCCCCCTTTACAAATCCCGACTTATTTCATATGTACAACGAGACACTTGATGTGATATCTTCAACATTTAAAAAAGCACGGCGTTTTAAAGAAGTTCCGCTTGCCGAATGCAGCGAACTGGTTGGAAATTATGTTGAACTTATGATTGATATTGAAAGTGTTTTGGATAATCTATACCGGATTAGAACCCACCATGAATACACCTTCACTCACTCTCTTCATGTAGCCATCCTGACCGGGCTGCTCGGCAAATGGATGGGTTTTACCGGCAGCAATTTAAAAAACCTGATTTTAGCAGGCCTCTTGCATGATATTGGCAAAGCACTTATTCCTCAAAGAATACTGGATAAGCCAGGCCCGCTTACAACCGCAGAAATGGATATTATTAAGCTGCATTCCACACAAGGCTATAACCTGCTTGGTAATTGCATAGAGATCCCTGAAGAAGTAAAATTAGGAGTACTGCAACACCATGAACGCGAAGACGGCAGTGGTTACCCGTTTGGTTTAAAAGGAAAAGATATAAGCATTTACGCCAAGTTTGTTGCGATTGCCGATGTATATGACGCAATGACTACAGACCGGGTGTACCGTGCAAAACACCCTCCTATCACTACTATTCATACCATGCTTACACACATGCACACTAAACTTGATTCAATCATATGTTTAACCTTCTCTGCAAAGCTTCAGAAATTTTTGTTAGGATCACGGGTTTTGCTAAACAATGGCCTGCAAGGGACAGTAGTGCAAATGCCTAATATCGCCACAGCCAGGCCTGTAGTGCGGCTTGACAGTGGCGTTTTGGTTGATTTGGATAACGACGAAAAAATCATTATCACCGAAATATTGGATTAACCGTCACACACCCTAGGCTCTTCGGTATGCAAACCATTTCGCCCGCAAACAATAATCACCAGGAGGTGATATTGTGGCGAAATACAATACCAATGATTCTTTGGCGCAAAAACAAGCCAAAGAACAAAACCGCAGCCTCAAAAGCAAAAACGCCGGCGGCGCCAAGCATCTCACAGGCCCTAATCATCCGGCAACCTAAGTACCACAGACTATCCCCAATACCAGTTGATTGGAGGAAATTCACACTAACTTTGTTTAAATTCCGCAGGGATTGAATATACTAGATACAGTAAGTTCAATCCCCCCCTTCGAATAGGCCTGCAGGCCTATTTTTTTTGCCCTAGCAGTCCGGCAAATTACCAACTGGCTACTTGCTGGTATTTATCCTCAATAAGCAGTGATAAAAACATCGGATCAATATTGCCGCCGCTTACGACCACCGCCACTTTCTGCGAGGGTAGTTTGATTTTCTCGGCCAGGAGAGCAGCTACTCCGGCAACGCCGGCTCCCTCGGTAATAATTTTGCCGCGTTCCAGCATAAATAAAATGCCGGCCATAAGTTCTTCCTCACTAACCGCAATAACTTCATCAACATATTTACGCGTATAGCGGAAAGTTAAATCACCTGGCTGTTTTACTGCAATACCGTCGGCAAGCGTACTGACAGACTCCAGGCAGGTGCCTCTGCCGCACTCCAGCGACTGCACCATTGAGGCCGCACCGGCTGCTTGCACGCCGATTACTTTGATTTTAGGGTTATGCTCTTTAGCAGCGACTGCCAGGCCAGCGATCAGGCCGCCGCCACCTACAGGCGCAACAATAGCGTCAACATCAAACATTTGTGACAATATTTCCAGCGCAATTGTCCCTTGACCGGCAATAACGGCCTGATCATCAAACGCATGGATAAAAGTCAGCTTGCGTTCTGCTTGCAGCTGCCGTGCATGCTGATAGGCCTCATCATAATTTTGTCCGTAAAGCACCACCTCAGCACCATAGGATTTGGTAGCCCGCACCTTGGCAGCCGGCGCCTGCTCTGACATAACAACTGTTGCCGGCACACCGCAAGCTTTTGCCCCCCAGGCAACACCCTGCGCATGATTCCCGGCCGAAGCCGTTATCACACCACAGGCCATTTCAGCCGGACTCAGACTAAATATTTTATTGACAGCACCTCGGATTTTAAACGAACCTGTTCTTTGCATATTCTCCAATTTCAGGCTAACTTGGCAATTGGCGATTTCACTCAAGGTGCGAAAAGGCTGCAGCGGCGTTTGGTGAACAAAGGGGGTAATTCGCTGCCAGGCCTCTTTTATCATTAATAAGTTTAGCTCTTGATTATTCATCACATTACCTCCTATAAAGTAGACTTAGCTTCAGGTGGGGAACCCCATCTGTAATCTGCAGGTTAGCTGTCAGATAAAATTAAAAACCTCCGTCCCCTAAGACAAAGGGACGGAGGTTAATCCGCGATACCACCCTAATTATTGCAATCCAGTAGGACTACAATCTCTCATAAAGTACGGAGCAAAGCTCGATACCCCAGCGCAATAACGGGCACTGTTACCCTTACGGGCCCCGGCAAAGCTTACTATTGTTCAGCCTGCAACTCACAGATGATTTTCAGTCATATCAAACAGTTACTGGCTCACACCAACCCCAGCTCGCTGAAACTTTCTTTATTATGCCTACTCTTCTGTTCATCGTTTTTTGGATGCATTATACATTTTTATTTAGTATATAGAAAAGAAGATCTGCTGTCAAGCGCTTCCTTACTATTTCCCGGTAAGCTTTTTAAGTACATCTGGGGTAATGTCCTCGCCGCCGTCAACTACAATGTTGCGTGCCAGCACGATTGATAAGCCCTTTTCCCCTCTTACCGTTTTAATAGTTGCCGCAATTTTTTCGGTAATCGGTTTAAGCAGTTCCTGACGTTTTTGCTCGACTTGCTGTCCTAACTGCAAATCAAGTTCCCGTTTCTGCTGGTCACTTAAGCCAGCCGACTTGGTTTCAAATTCCTTTTTCAGTTGTTCCCGCACAGCCTTAAGCTCTTCATTGGCCTTAGGCGTATCAGGATGGTTATTAATCAGGTATAAAAAATCCACATAACCCACAGCAGCAGCCGGTGCCGGAGCTGCTTGCACCAGACCTGCGCCAAACACCACTGTAAATAAACATATCATAAGAAATGTGCTGTATATCTTTTTCTTTTGCATCAACATAATTATTACCTTCCTTTTTTGTCAGTTAACTTTAAGTCTGCTAACTACTTCTAACGTTATTGCGTAGGCTGACTATCCTGTTTCGGAGATTGTTTCAGCACCCCGGCTTCAATAAGCTGGTTAATGATGTTTTCCTGGGTTGCCAGTCCCTGAACAAAGCCTTCAAGCGGCATAATAATCCGTTTGCTGACATCAACTACCGGCTGACCATTTTCGCCTTTAACATGTGGCTGTAAAGTCATCAAGTCAATACGCACTAAATTGCCGGTAACATGTATGGCACTGATACCATCGGCAAAAATTTCCTGGTTCATAAACTGCCTCCTAGATTTTACTTTTATTTATTCTCGTTGTTTTGCTAATTAACCTTTCGGGATACACAAAAGTTTCCATGTATGTATTTTTTTATAATACCTTTTTAATCAAAGCATGACCAATGATTTCCAAAATTCTTTCCTCGCTGAACGGTTTAATAATAAAATCGCTGGCACCTGCCTTGAGAGCGCTCACAATTATCTCCTGCTGCCCCATCGAACTAACCATAATTACCTTAGCCTGAGGGTCTTGGGTCTTAATCTTTTTCAGTGCAGTTATCCCATCAAGCTCTTTCATCGTAATGTCCATGGTAACAAGTTCAGGTTTGCAGCTCTGGTAAAGTTCTACGGCTTCCCAGCCGTTGCTTGCTTCACCGACAATCGAATGTCCCGCTGGCACTAGAATGCCTTTTAGCAGCATTCTCATAAATATAGAATCATCACAAATCAGTATCTTTGCCAAACACAAACAACTCCCGCGCGATAAAACAGGGCGCATTCCCATTATTTATAAATTTTAACATAATACTGGAAGAAAATGCACTATACGAAAGTATAGTCAATAAAAAAAGTATAGTTTTTTTCCTATACTTTTTTTTGAAATCATGTATTTAATTTACCGGGCTGACAACACTTCCAAAAAGGCTTTCATATATTCCGGCAAGTCAGGCGGTCGACGGCTGGAAACAAGGTTGCCATCCACAACAACCGGTTCATCAAACCAGGTGGCACCAGCATTTTCCATGTCATCACGGATACCTGGCGTACTTGTCACTTTTTTACCTTGTAAAATTTTAGCAGAAATAAGCACCCAGCCGGCATGACAAATCTGTCCGATAGGTTTCTGAACAGCGTTGAATTCCCTTACCAATTCAAGAACAGCAGGAAACCGGCGCAATTTGTCAGGAGACCAGCCTCCTGGCACCAGCAAAGCATCATAATCCTTGGCGATTACCTCCAGAAAACTACAGTCAGACACTGCAGGAACTCCATATTTTCCGACATAGGTTTCCTGCGCCTTTTCACCTGCCAAATGCACTTCCACACCGGCTTCGCGCAACCGCAGCACTGGATACCATAACTCCAAGTCTTCAAAATCGTCACTAACAAGCTGAAGAGCTCTTATGGTTTTTGCCGCCACACAAATACCTCCTTACAAATCCATGATAATCGGTAAAATCATGGGTCTACGACCGGTTTTTGCAAATAAATATTTGGTTAATGCTTCACGGATGCCATTCTTTAACGGCGCCCATTCAGTAATTGGCTGGTTTTCAAAACGTTCTAATACATTTTTCACGATATTGCGCGCCTCATCCATCAATTCTTCTGAGTCGCGTACATAGACAAATCCCCGGGAAACAATATCAGGACCGTCAAGAACACAACCACGGCTCTTATCAAGAGTAACCACAACAATAAGTACTCCATCCTGTGATAGTTGCCGTCTGTCGCGAATAACGATATTGCCGACATCACCAACACCAAGGCCATCGACAAAGATTTTGCCGGCTGTTACTTTTCCGGCAAACCGTCCGGTATCGGCAGTAAATTCAAGAACCTGTCCATTTTCTCCAATAAAAACATTCTCTTTGGGCACACCGGTTTCATTGGCCAATTTGCCATGCTGTCTGAGCATCCGGTGTTCACCATGAACCGGAATGAAGAACTTGGGGTTTACCAAGTTCAAGATAAGCTTAAGTTCTTCCTGACTGGCATGTCCGGAAACATGGATGCCGGAAGCTTTTTCATACACAACTTGAACACCTGAGCGCAGTAAAGCGTCAATAGTCCGGCCGACAGATCGTTCATTGCCTGGTATCGGATTGGCAGCGATTAGTACAGTATCTCCCGGTGCCAGCTGCAAACTGCGGTGGCTTTTGGAAGCCAAGCGGCTAAGCGCAGCCATAGGTTCACCCTGACTGCCGGTTGTTAAAATCAGCATTTGATTGTCCGGATAACGATTGATCTCGTCAACACTAATCAGGGTTCCTTCCGGTATATCCATATAGCCAAGCTCGCTGGCTTTATTTACAACAGTCACCATACTTCTGCCGAGTAGCGCTACTTTACGCCCGTAATTGCTGGCTGCATTAATGGCTTGTTGCAGCCTGGATACGTTAGATGCAAAAGTGGTTAAAATAATCCGGCCTCTGGCTGTGCGGAAATGCTCATCAAGACTGACCGCCACTGTGCGCTCTGATTTGGTGTAACCCGGCCGTTCGGCGTTGGTGCTGTCAGAAAGCAGCACAAGTACTCCCTGGTTACCTAATTCAGCAAATTTATGGATATCCATAATTTTGCCATCAACCGGAGTTTGATCAATTTTGAAGTCGCCAGTATGTACAACCGTACCCACCGGCGTTTTTAAATAAAGTCCCAGTGCGTCGGCAATCGAGTGATTCACCCGGATAAAACCGACTTCAAACGCGCCTAAACTCAAGGTATCACCAGGCGCAACCGGATGCAGATTGGCAGCTGACACATCATATTCTTTCAGCCGGCCTTCCACCAACCCCAGCGTCAACCGTGAACCATATACAGGCACGTCCATATGGCGCAGCAGATAAAACAATGAGCCAATATGGTCTTCATGACCATGGGTTAACACAACCGCTCTTACTTTATCTTTGTTTTCAATAATATAGGAGATGTCAGGTATCACCAGATCGATACCCAGCATATCCTCCTCCGGAAACGCCAGTCCGGAGTCAAGAATAATCATGTCGTCGCCATAGCGAAACACTGTCATATTCTTGCCGATCTCACCCAGCCCACCAAGCGGGATAATTAACAATTTGTCATTTTTACTCACAAGAAACCTCCAGTTATATACATTTACTAATTATTCACTCATCCGTCCATAGTTTTTAAACGCAATTCCGTCCCTAACTAGTCCTTTAATTATATACAACTGTTCCATGATTTGCAAATTAGTTCCAAAGACTAACCTTTTTTACCACTTCAGCATCGATTCTATTCTCTCACAAAGCCTTATCATCCATACCCGAATCAGCTATTGCCAATTGATTTCTCCCAGCCTCCTTGGCATGGTAAAGCGCCTGGTCTGCAGTCCTAATAAGTTTATGCGGACCTTCGTTTTCTGACGGTATGCAGGTTGCAATACCAAGACTTACTGTCACAACCGCACCAGCTGCTGAGGTTTCATTAATTATGCCTAATTTCCTGACAGCCTCCAGAATTTGATTTCCCAGTTCCTCAGCTCCTGCCGCATTGGTGTTCGGCAAAATCAGCGCAAACTCTTCACCGCCATAGCGAGCCGCCAGATCTGCCGGCCTTTTGGCCATTGACTGCAGTACCTCGGCAATTTTTTGGAGACATTGGTCACCGGCAACATGTCCATAGGTATCGTTATAGCGCTTAAACCAATCCACATCCAGCATAATTAGCGCCACTGGCTGCTGTTCCCGTTTGGCTCGCTGCCATTCCCGTCCTAAGAATTCATCAAAGTAACGGCGGTTAGCAATTTCAGTCAAGCCGTCCTGCACAGAAATCTGGTATAATGTTTCATTAAGCAACTGTAATTCCTGCGTTCTTTCCTGCACTTTGCGTTCAAGTTCGGCATGAGCCTGGCGCAGGCTCTCCTCGGCCATTTTACGTTCAGTAATGTCTTCAACAATGCTGTCAATCCAATACAAATCCCGTTTTTCATCAAAATGCTTGGCCGCAGTTACCGAACCCCATAAACACGTTCCGTCTTTTTTTCGCAACACAATTTCTTGGTCTTTTACTGTGCCTTGCTGTTCAACAGCTTTTGCTAATTGCGCAAAACCCTCTGCATCGAAAAAATGGACCTCAGCGCAGGTCTTTAATAAGTCTTCAACAGATGAGTAACCCAGCATTCGCGCTAATGCCGGATTAGCATATTCTATGCAGGAATTACCCTCACCGCTTTTACGATATACACCAACATTGGTGTTCTCCACCAATGAACGATATCTTTCTTCACTGTCCCGCAGTTCGGCACTACTGGCTTTCAACTGAGCAGCCATACTGTTAAACGCCCTGCCCAAACGCCCAATTTCATCTTCGGCAGTAATCCGGATAGAGGCGTCAAGATTACCGGCAGCCAACTGTCCGGTAACGGCCTCAATGTTGGTAATGCGCTTTGCCATTTTGCCGGCAACCATAATCCCAATCATCGAAGCCAACAACGCGCCAACAACACTCATAGTAAAGCCGGTGCGTTTGACATGGGTCACATACTCCAGCGCTTCCTTGAGTGGTTGCTCGGCCACCAGCCCCCAGCCGGCATTTGGAATATAACTGTAGGCTGCCAGTTTCTTTTCCCCATTAACTTCATATGCTATCCAGCCGGTCTGCTTCTCTAAAACAGCTTTCACCGGCACCCATCCTGAGACATCTGGGTTTTCGACAATCACGGTTTCGTCTGAATGCATGATAATCTGTCCGTATTGATTAACCAGAAAAATATTGCCTGTCTGCCCAATTTTGGTTTGATTGATATGTTCAATAAGCGCGTTCAGCTCAACCGTAATCAGCATAGCGCCCACAATCTCCTGCTGATTGCCCCTAATAGGTTCAGCAATAACAATACCCGGAACGCCTGTGATTTTAGATATGATACTTTCAGAAATAACAGTCTGTCCTGTCGCTTTCATGGTTTGAAAATAGTTGCGGTCACTATAGTTAGTCCGGGGTTCGCTCATGCGCGCATCAGAGCGGGTAACCAGATTGCCGTCAGTATCTGCAACTACAATAATTACTATATCTTCATCCTGTTCTGTCATTTGTTTAAGGAGCGGCAGTTGCTTAGCAGGAATCATAGATTTAATTTCAGCAGTAGCAGCAGCTAGGTGCAACATATTCATCTTACTGTAAAACACCCGGTCAACGTCATCGGCGGTATGCAAAGCCGCATTCCAGTTATGGTCAATAACCAGTCTGGCCAAAGCTTTCTCGCCATTATAGCCGGTTATGAGAGTTGTCAATAGTAAGGGAATCACAGTCATGCCGACAAGGCAAACACTTAGTTTTGCCCGTAAATTCAGCCCAAGCCATAAGTTAGAAACCTTATTTACCAGGGTTGCAGGAAGCAATAGACTCCCTCCTATGATATATATTATTAATATATCTATTTCGACAATTTACTACAAAACCCTTGTTTTTCCCCGTAACCAGCTTTCCGTTCATTCAGGTTG
>Ga0316604_10000505_pt1 | contig 46560 bp, 48 predicted proteins | sample OWC_soil_day20_C_FD_207650 | JGI IMG/M metagenome (GOLD analysis project Ga0316604, IMG submission 207650) | Wetland soil microbial communities from Old Woman Creek delta, Ohio, United States - OWC_soil_day20_CT | ecosystem: Environmental > Terrestrial > Soil > Wetlands | place: USA: Ohio...
GCACTGGCGTAGCCTCCGGTGCCGCCCTCAAGGGGTTCCCGCAGAGCCTGATCCAGGTAGGCGAGGCCCTCCTGCTGATGGAGGCGGGTCTTGGCGGCGATCTTGCCGAGGTGGAGGCGCAGCAGGCTCGGAGAGTCGACCTGGGCGAGGGTGGTTCTGGCGAGGGTCCAGGCTTCTTCCGCCTGTCCAGCGTCCAGGAGCGCCAGGCTGATGGCTTCCACGGCCCGGGCCCGGTTGCGCACCGGGGGCAGGAGCCGCCGGGCCTCGCTGGCGAGTCGACGGCGCTGCTCGGTCTCGCCGAGGGCTTTGCGGGTCTCCTTGCTGCCCAGGGCGTCGAGGTAGCCGTATACGATCTCGGCATCCCAGGGGGCGGTGGCCAGGGCTCGACCGAAATAGGGCTGGGCCTCGTTCCACCGGCCGTCCATGGCCAGGACGCTCCCCTGGAGCAGGTCGGCCCGGGGACCATTGACCCGGCGGAGGCTCTCGGCGCACTGGAGGGCTTTGCTGGTGGAGCCCCCGAGGATGCCCGGCAGCTGCTGGTAGGCCAGACCCAGGCTCATCCAGGCGCTCACCAGGGTGGGGTCGGCGGCCACGGCGGCCCGGAGGTCGTCCATGGCCCGGCTGACGCCCCGGAGGCTGCTCAGGTTCCGCTGTTGGATGGCGACACCGGCCTGGGCCATGCCCCGGGCCAGGAGTCCGTCCGGCAGCCCCGGTTGGAGGGCGAGGGCCTTGTCGGCGCAGGTCCGTGCCTCCCAGACCCGAACCATGGCAGACAGGGCCTGGGACTTGGCGGCCCAGGCCAGGGCATTGTTGGGGTTGGCCTGGAGCTGGGCTTCCGCTTCCCAGAGGGCCTTGAGGTAGCGGCTGTTGTCCAGGTCGACCCGGGGCTGGTAGGCGCTGGCCTGGGTCGCCAGCAGAACGGGGATGATGAGGGAAGGAGCCAGGGTCGCCATGATGGAAGTATAGAAGGAGCCACGAAGGGGAGCGTTTACGGTTTCTTTCGGCCTGAGCTCCTGCGCCTCCGTTAGAACCTGAACGCGTGTCCGTCCGTTACCTTTGGGGGGGTAGGTGTGGACGCTCAGGTTTACGCATTTCTACCGATTCAAAAAATGAATCTTGAAACGGTAAAAATCAGCCCTAGACTTTTGGCTATGATCCACCGTGACCTTCAGCCAATCCTCCTCCGATGGGCTGGGGTCTATCCCGTGGTGACTCTCACCGGTCCCAGGCAATCCGGGAAGACCACCCTTTGCAGAGGCGCCTTCCCTGACAAACCATATGTAAGCTTGGAACCTTTGGATACCCGCAGCTTCGCCCTGGAGGATCCTCGCGGGTTCCTGGACCAGTACCCTCATGGGGCCGTTCTGGACGAGGTCCAGCAAACTCCGTCTCTCCTCAGCTATATCCAGGATCTTGTGGACAGGGATCCAAGACCCGGGCGTTTCGTGCTGACGGGCTCCCAGCATTTCGGGTTAAGCGGTGCGGTGAGTCAATCTCTGGCGGGCCGAACAACGATCCTGCACTTGTTGCCGCCGAGTTTGGGTGAACTCCGGCGATTTCCCTCCGCTCCGAGTGATCTGACCAGCACGCTCTTCATGGGTGCCTATCCCCGAATCCATGACCAGGGGATTCCTCCGGAGCGCTGGCTTGGGGACTATGTGACCACCTACGTCCAGCGCGATGTCCGCCAAGTGCTCAAGGTCGGGGATCTGATGAGCTTCACGACATTCCTCCGCCTCTGCGCGGGGAGCACGGGACAGGAACTCAATCTATCCAGGCTCGGGGCGGACGCAGGCATCTCCCAGCCCACAGCGAAGGCTTGGCTCTCCGTGCTGGAAAGCAGCTTTCTGTGCTTCAGGCTGGGACCATGGCACGCCAACCTGCGCAAGCGGATCGTGAAGGCGCCCAAGCTGTTTTTCTATGACGCGGGCCTGGTCTGCCATCTGCTTGGTATCCGCAGTGCCCAGCAGCTTGAAAGCCATCCCTTGAGGGGCGCGATCTTTGAGACCTGGGCCGTCTCAGAGGCGATGAAAATGCACCTTCACCAGGGGCAGGAGACTTCAGCTTTCCACTACCGGGAAGTCTCTGGCCTGGAGGTGGATCTTGTCCTGCAGGAATCGGAACGGACCCGCCTCATCGAGTTCAAGTCGGGGCGCACCGTGGACGCATCGTGGCTCAAGCCCCTCCTGGCCGCCAAGGAGAATCTGTTGGCCGGATCGGTAGGCAGAGTCTGTGAGCCGATCCTGGTCTACGGTGGGGACCAGCAGCAGATCCGGAATGGCGTTCGGATATGTCCCTGGGATCGCCTCGAAGCCCTGGGGCCAGTACTCGGGCCTTGAATTCACCGACCGGCGCTGAAATCCAGAAGGCCCGCTAAGGCTGTGCTCTGCCGATAATCGGCAATTGTGATTTACAACAGAAGCGCGGGCCTCCTTGCCCCTTGCTAGGGGCGAGGAGGCCTCTGCTTGCGCTATGCTATTCGACTGCCTTGAAGGAGGCTCTATGTTGATGCAGGGAAAACGCGGTCTCATCGTGGGCGTGGCCAACAAGTGGTCCATCGCCTGGGGAATCACCCAGAAGCTGGCGGAGCAGGGAGCGGAGCTCTGCCTCACCTACCAGAACGAACGACTGAGCAAGAACGTCCGGGAACTGGCGGAGGAGTTGAACAACCCCCTGCTCCTTCCCTTGGATCTCACCTCGGACAAGCAGATCGTGATGGCCTTTGAGCGCCTGAAGCAGGAGTGGGGGCACCTGGACTTCGTGGTGCACGCCGCAGCCTTCGCGCCCCGCGCCGCTCTGGAAGGCAAGTTCCTGGCCACGAGCCGCGAGGACTTCCGGGTTGCCCACGATATCAGCGCATACAGCCTAACGGCCCTGGCCCAGATGGCCCATCCCCTGATGTCGGCCGGGGGCAGCATCCTGACCCTCAGCTACCTCGGCGCTGAGCGCGTGGTGCCCAACTACAACGTCATGGGCGTAGCCAAGGCTTCCCTGGAAGCCAGCGTGCGCTACCTCGCGGCCGATCTGGGCCCCGAAGGCATCCGCGTCAATGCCGTCTCCGCCGGTCCCATCAAGACCCTGGCTGCCTCCGGCATTTCCGGCTTCGGCTCCATGATGCGCCACCACCGCAGCCGCACGCCTCTGCGCAAGGACACGGACCAGGCCGAGGTCGGAGATGCCGCCCTCTTCTTCCTCAGCTCCATGGGGCGAGGGGTTACCGGGCAGGTGCTCTATGTGGATGGGGGCTTCTCCATCATGGCGGAGTAGGCCAAACCGTATTTACCCGTGGGGGCTCCAGGGCTGGCGCATAATGGAAGCGCGTCATCCCTTTCGGAGCCCCCATGATTTTTCTCGCAGTGATTCTGCTCGCCATTGGCGTGATGGCCTGGCGCCTCAAGTCCAAGGTCGGCTACCCCCTCTCCAAGGCCTATCGGATTGCCCAGTATCTGGGCCTGGGAGCGGGGGTGGTCCTGCTTCTCGGTTCCATGGCCGTGGTGGTCCCCCCCGGGCAGGCCGGGGTCGTGGTGCTCTTCGGCAAGGTCCAGGATGATGCCCTTCCTTCGGGCCTGCACTTCATCAACCCCTTCGCCAGCGTGGTGGAGATGGAGGTCCGGACCCTGAACTACACCATGTCCAACATCGCCGACGAAGGACAGCGCAAGGGCGATGACTCCATCCAGGTCATCACCAGTGACGGCCTGACGGTGAAGCTGGACTGCACCATCTTCTACTCCCTGCAGCAGGCCAAGGTGGCCAAGATCTACCGCGAGATCGGGCCGGATGTGGAAGGGAAGATCCTCCGCAGCGAGATCCGGGCCAGCCTGCGGGATGCCGCCGCCAATCTCAGTGCCACGGAACTATACACGACCAAGCGCCAGGCCTTCGTGGACCAGATCACCAGGACCCTCAAGGCCTCCTTCGAGGCCCGGGGGATCAGCCTGGAACAGGCGCTCCTGCGCAACGTCCTCCTGCCGGACCAGATCACAAAGGCTATCAACGACAAGATCGCGGCGGACCAGGAAGCCCAGAAGATGGAATTCGTGTTGCGGAAGGAGAAACAGGAAGCCGAACGCAAACGCATCGAGGCCGAGGGTCAGGCCAAGGCCCAGCAGATCGTAAGCGCCAGCCTCACCCCCCAGATCATCGAGTACCAGCGGATCCAGGCCCTGCGGGATATCGGAGCCAAGGGCAACCTGATCATCACCCCCATGGGCGGGGCCACGCCGATGATCCAGGTGGGGGCGAAGAAGTAAAAGCCCGGGCTGGTTTCTCTACGGGTTAATTCGCTATTACCAGTCAGAACGCCTGCGAACCGGCCTGTTCCACGTGGAACAGGCCGGTTCCAGTTTGGGTGCGCACTTGACATGCGCATTCTTCATGCGCATCTTGGGTGTGAGGTTGTCATGCAGACCTTCTACCACGCTGCCGCTCCCAAAAAGCCCGTCAATGTCAGCCTGAATTCCGATCTCCTCAGGCTTGGTCGAGGCATGGGGCTTAATGTCTCGGCCATCGCCGAGGAGGCCCTGGTCAAGGCGGTCCAGGCACGCCTTGAACAGTCCTGGCTGGAGGAGAACGCCGAGGCGATCCAGGCCTTCAACGAGCGGGTCGAGGCCAGGGGTGTTTACAGCGACGGGCTGCGGAGCTTCTGATGGCCTTCCTGGAGGTTCATGCCAATCCGAACCCGAGGACCCAGGCCACGATTCCACTCCTGTTGGATGTTCAGGCAGATCTGCTCTCTTCTCTCGGAACCCGGGTCGTGCTTCCGCTCTACCGTCGGGATGCGGCCCCTGGGCGCCTCATGACGAGGTTGACACCCAGCCTGGAGTTCCAGGGCGAGTGCTACGTGCTCATGACCCCCGAGTTGGCCGGCGTTCCCCGGCAGGCCCTGGGGCCTACGCTGGGAAGCCTGGCTTCGGCCCGGGCCGAGATTCTCGCGGCACTTGATCTTCTGATCACCGGGGTCTGAAGGGGTCCCCAGCCAAAAGCATTTTTCGCCGGGGATGCACGGGGATAAACGGGGATGATGGCCTTTGTCGGTCTGCCCATCCTTCCCCGGGTGGGTTCAGATCCACCGCAGCACTGGCTTCCTGGCCGCTGTGGTCTCATCCATGCGTCTAAGTGAAGCCCTGACCGGCGCCTGATGCAGGGCCTCCGGGTCGTTCTTGGCCTCGCGGGCGATATCCTCCATGGCTGCCACGAAGGCGTCCAGCTCTGCCTTGCTTTCGCTTTCGGTGGGCTCGATCATCAGGGCCCCGGGAATGATGAGGGGGAAGTAGATGGTCGGGGGATGGAAGCCCCGGTCGATGAGGCCCTTGGCTACATCCAGGGTGTGGATGCCCGCCGGGAGCAGGTTGGCGTCATTGAAGACCACCTCATGCAAGGTGGGGCTGGGAATGGGCAGATGGTAGGTCCCCTCCAGGCGCTTCCGCAGGTAGTTGGCGTTGACGATGGCCCGGAGGGTGGCCGCCCGCAGGCCGTCGCCACCGTGGCTCAGGCAATAGGTCAGGGCCCGGAGGGCAATCCCGAAATTGCCGAAGAAGCCGTGGACCTTGCCGATGCTCTGGGGGCGATCCCAGTCCAGGTGGTAGCGCTCACCTTCCCGGGTGACCAGGGGGCGCGGCAGGAAGGGCGCCAGTTGGGCCGTGCAGGCCACGGGGCCCGCCCCGGGACCGCCACCCCCGTGGGGGGTGGAGAAGGTCTTGTGGAGATTCAGATGCATGACATCCACCCCGAAATCGCCGGGGCGGGCGACCCCAACCAGGGCATTCATGTTGGCCCCATCCATGTAGAGCAGGGCGCCGGTTCCGTGGAGGAGGTCGGCGATCTCCTGGATGCGATGCTCGAAGACCCCCAGGGTGTTGGGGTTGGTGATCATGGCCCCGGCGATCTCGGAGCCCAGATCCTGCACCAGGCTGAGCAGCCCTGGATGGGTTCTCCCCGCGTGATCCACCACATCCTCGAAGCTGATGGTCCCGTCGGGGGCCGAGGGCAGCTCCACCACCTCGTAGCCTGCCATGGCGGCGGTCGCCGGATTGGTGCCGTGGCCGGAATCGGGGATGAGGATGACCCGACGGCTGGCTCCAAGGGCGACGTGGTGGGCCCGGATGAGCATGACCCCCGTGAGCTCACCCGAGGCTCCTGCACTGGGCTGGAGGGTGACGGCGGCCAGCCCGGTGATCTCCTTCAGCCATTCCTGGAGCGTGAACAGGGCCGCCAGGTTGCCCTGGACATCCAGGGGATCCGAGAGGGGATGGCTCTCCGCAAAGGAAGGCAGCGAGGCCACCCGCTCGTTGAGCCTGGGGTTGTGCTTCATGGTGCAGGAGCCCAGGGGGTAGATCCCGTCATCGACCCCGTAGTTGTCGTGGGAGAGCCGCGTGAAATGACGGATCACCTCCACCTCGCTCACGGACGGCAGGGCCTGGAAGGGCCCCCGCCGCAGGTGCTCGGGGCGGGTGTCCCGGGCCTCCGGCACATCCAGGGGGGGAAGGTCCATCCCCACCTTGCCCGGCACCGAGCGTTCGAAGATCAGGGGTTCGCGTTCGCGGTTCAGCATGGGGGGGCTCCCAGGACCTGGGCCAGGCGGTCCATGTCCTCGCGGGTGTTCAGTTCGGTGGCGCACCAAAGCATGGCTCCGGGCCAGCCGTAGGGCTCCAGGTCCAGGCCCGGAAGGATTCCCGCCTCCCGGCAGGCGGCCTGCAGGGCCTTTACATCCCCCCGGCAGCCCAGGGCGAACTCGTTGAAGAAGGGCGTCTCCCAGAGGGGGAAGAAGTGTTTGGTCTCCAGGAGCTTGTCCCTCAAGTACTGGGCCTTGGCCGCGTTCTGCTCCGCCAATCCCCGCAGGCCTTCCGGGCCCGCCAGCTGAAGGAAGATGTTGGCCCGGAGCGCCACCAGGGCCTGGTTGGAACAGATGTTGGAGGTGGCCTTGTCCCGGCGGATGTGCTGTTCCCGGCTGGCCAGGGTCAGGACACAGCCCGTGCGACCATCCACATCTCGGGTCTGGCCGATGAGGCGGCCCGGCATCTCGCGCTTGGCCCCGTCCTTGGCGGCCAGGAAGCCCAGGAAGGGTCCGCCGAAGCCGGTGCGGTTCCCGAAGCTCATGGCCTCGCCCGCCGCCAGATCCGCCCCGATCCGTCCAGGGGCCTCCAGCCACCCGAAGGCCAGGGCCTCCTGGGTGACGGACACCAGCAGAGCCCCTGCCTCGTGGATGGGCCCCGCCAAGGCTCTCAGATCCTCGACGCAGCCCAGGAAGTTGGGATAACCCACCAGGACGCAGGCAACCTCCCCATCCAGCTTGGCTTTCAGGTCCTCCAGATCCGTGAGGCCCTCCTTGAGTCCCACTTCCACGAGCCGCAGACCCTCGCGGGGAGTGAAGAGGGTGCAGAGCACCTCGAGGGTGTGGGGGTGGAGCCCTCGGCTCACCAGGATGGTCCCCCGCTTCCGGGTGAGACGTACCCCCATCAGGGCGGCCTCGGCGGCGGCGGTGGCGCCGTCGTACATGCTGGCGTTGGTGACCTCAAGCCCGGTGAGTTCGCAGATCATGGTCTGGTACTCGAAGATGGCCTGGAGGGTCCCTTGGCTGATCTCGGGCTGGTAAGGCGTGTAGGACGTGAACCACTCCTGTCGGCTGCTCAGATGGTCCACGGCCGCAGGGACAAAGTGGCTGTAGGCTCCGGCCCCCAGGAAGCGGGAGTGGAAGCTGCGGTTGGCGGAGGCGAGGGATTCCATGGTCCTCAGCACCTCCATCTCGGAGGCATGGGCCGGGAGCCGGAGCGGGCTTTGGATCCGAAGCCCTTCGGGGATGCCCACTAGGAGATCCTCCGCCCGCTCCACACCGATGGTGTCCAGCAGGGCACGGTCTTCCGAAGGGGCCAGGGGCAGGTAGCGCACGGACATCCTCCACAAGGGACAAGCAAGTTATCGCACCGTTCGGCCGATATCTTGGATTCCAGACAATCCTTCCCGTGCCCGCGCAAAAACGCCCTCACCGGAGGGGTGAGGGCGTTTTTGCGCGGCTCCAGTGGCTACTCGATGGGGAGCTTGCCCTGGGTCATGCGGATGATGGCGGGGACGTGGAGGTCGTCCGCCAGGCCCACCACCTCGCCGCTGGGCGTGGGGGCCTGGGGCAGGAGCCGGGTGGGGGTGGCCACGGGGTTTTCGTTGACGGGGGGCGCGGAGCTCTCCCCGTAGACCCGGCCGAGGTCCCGGGAGATCGTGACGGGGTCTTCGCCGCCCATGAGGTGGGAGACTTCGGGGACAAAGAAGGATTCCACGGGGCGGTCGAAGCCCGAGGCCAGGACCGTCACCAGGATGCGGTCCTCCAGTTCGGGGGCCTCCACCTGGCAGAGCTTGATGTCCGCCAGACCCTGGTAGTGCTGGCTCAGGTAGTTCATGGCCGTTTCCACGGCGCTCAGCTCGACCCGGTCCCAATCCGCCATGACGGAGACGATGACCTGGGTGGCGGGCCCGCGGGTACCCCGCTCCAGCAGGGGGCAGTCCAGGGCCTTCTGGAGGGCGTCCAGCAGGGCTTCTTCGCCCTTGCCGGTGCCGGTGCCGATGAGGGCCTCCCGGCCGTTGCGCAGCACGGCTTCCACATCGGCGAAGTCGCCGTTGAGGGTGCCGGGGCGCAGGATGAGATCGGTGATGCCGCGCACGCCCTGGATCAGGACGCCGTCAGCCACCTGGTAAGCCTCCTTGACCTTGACGCCCTTTTCGCAGTGGCTCAGGAGCTTCTGGTTGGAGACCACGATGACGGTATCGGCGGTGCTGCGGAGGTTATCCAGGCCTGCGGCGGCCTTCTGGGCCTTGCCGGAACCCTCGTAGCTGAAGGGGGTCAGGACCACCGCCACGGTAAGGGCTCCCAGCTCGCGGGCGCAGCTGGCCACCACGGGGGCGGCACCAGTGCCGGTGCCACCGCCCATGCCGCCGGTAATGAAGACCATGTCCGCCCCCTGGAGGTGGGCCAGGATCTCGTCCCGGCTTTCCTCGGCGGCCACGGCGCCGCGCTCGGCGTTGCCTCCGGCTCCCAGGCCCCTCATGCTCAGGGGCCCCAGGGCCACCCGGGCGGCGGCCTGGCTATGGGCTAGGCTCTGCTGATCGGTGTTCATGGCGATGAACTGCACCCCGGAAACGCCGCTCAGGATCATGCGATCAATGGCGTTGCACCCTGCACCCCCTACGCCGACCACTTTGATGTTGGCGCCAGGAAGGTTGATGGGGCTGGGGAGGAAGGAAATTTCGGGCATGGATGCTCCAGGCAACGCTAGGGCTCAAAAGAGGTTCTTGAACTTCTCCATGAGGCCACTCCCGCGGGAACTACGATGGGCGGGGGCGGAGAGCTCCCGGCTGAGGGCTTTCACCGCGCCGAGGGCATTCCCATAGAAAGGATTGGCCAGGACCTGCTGGAGGCCCTGGATGCCGCTGACGCGGCCGAGTACCACCCTGGGACGGCCCAGAATGTTCTGGGCCAGGATGGGCATGTGGGGCAGAAGGGCGCCCCCGCCCACGAGGTGAACACCCCCGTGGATTTCGTGGATGAGGCCGCTGCGGCCGATTTCCGCCTGAACCATGTTCAGCAGTTCGACAGCCCGGGCGTGCAGCACTTCCGCCAGTTCCCTGCGGGAGACCTGACGGCCCTCGTCTTCGAGTTCGATGAGATCCTCCGCAGGCACTTGGGTCGGGAGGGCGGTGCCGTATTTGCGCTTGATGCGCTCGGCCACGCTGATTCCACCGAGGTGCTTGGTGATCTCCAGATCCTTGGTGAAGTGCATGCCCCCGATGGGCAGCACGGCGGAATGGAAGAGCGCTCCCCGCAGGAAGACGCCGAGGTGGGTCAGGTGGTCTCCGATGTCCACCACCACGGCTCCGTTGTCGGAGTCCTCCCGGCTCAGGACCGCTTCGGCGCTGGCCAGGGGCGAGTACATGAGGGAAGCACCCTGGAGTCCCGAGAGGTGCAGGGCCCGCATGATGTTCTCGAGCACGGAGGCCGGGGCCACGATGATGCGCACCTCGGCTTCCAGGGTCTCCCCGATCATGTTCACGGGGTTCTTGATGTCCCGCTGACCCTTGATGTGGAACATCTGGGGGATGCGGTGGAGAACCTGCTCCTCTTTGGCGAGCTTGCAGCCGTTGGTGGCCTGCTCCAGGACCCGATCCCGGTCCTGGGCGGTGATGACGCGGTCCGAGCTGGCGATGGTGATGGAATCCCGGAGGTTCTCACCCTTGAACTGGAGTCCGTCCACGGAGACCCGGATGCCGTCCAAACGGGTCTGACCCGCGGTGCGCATGGCCTCCTCGGTGGCCTTCACGATGGCCTGCACCGTGAGGTTGATATCGGTGATTTCCCCCTGCCGGATGCCACCCTCGGGGTCGGCGATGCTGGCCCCCGTCACGACGAGGGGACCCCCCTCTTCCTGAACGGCTATGACTGCAACGATTTTGCTGGCTCCAAGATCCAGGCCGAGGAGGACAGAGGGTTGAACCATGAGTGTTCCTGTTCCTTGAACCCGATTCTAGCCGCATCGAGGCTGTATTTTCAGGGTTGATTGGTGGGAAAAATCGTCCTGGCGCCCCGGGGGCTCGTCCCTCGGCATGCGAGGGGCCAGATGACCTTATTTTTCGGGCTTTAGGGTGGGGGCCTGGGCGGGATCCGGGTTGCCCACCGCGATCTCGTCATCCCATCTCAGATCAAAGTACCGGATCTGTGCAAGGTCGGGACGCTTGGCGAACTGGTCCAGGAAGAGGCCCTGGAAATTTGGAATGTTCTTGGTGGGGTCCGTGCGGGAGAGCCAGATCGGTGCGCTGAGCCCCTCCATGAAGACTTCCGGTCCCTTGGCACCCATGCGGATCTCGTTGAGCCGCTCGTAGAAGGGCATCTGGAAGTCCCGCAGTCGTGAGGTGATCCGGATCAGTTCCACCAGGACCTCATCCTTCTGGCTCCCGGGGTCCGCCACCACGGGAATGGGGGCGAGGTTTCCCTGGTTCACGGGGTCCAGCACAATGCCGTCGTCCGCCAGGAGGTAGACACCGCTGGGGCGAACCAGCCACAGGAGGGGCTTGCGCTCCTCGATCACCAGACTCAGGCGGTCCGGGGGATCCCGGCGGATCAGGAGGCCGCGCACCCAGCGCCGCTGCTCAATTTCGCGCCGGAGCTTTTCGGCATCGAACCAGAAGAGGGGGCGCCCTTGGCAGAGCCGCTCGGCTAGGCGCTGGAGTTCCACCTGGCGGTCACCACGGCAGCCGGTAATGGCGATCTGCTCGATGGTCAGTTTCTGAAGACCCAGGTAGCGATGCCCGATCTCCAGGGCCCCGTAGCCTGCGGCCACCACCACCACCGCCACCACGCCGAGACGGACCCATGGAAGCCAGGGGCGTTTGGGGCGGGATCGGGAGGGCAGGGCCATGGGCTAATCAGGATAGCGAAAAGCGGGATCCTCCGGGGTTGCTTCCCGTCGGGCGCGTCGCCGCCTGAAGATTCCATACTCGGCTGCGATTCCGCAGGCTCCGCCGAAGATATCCAACAGGCTGTCCTGCAGACATCCGCTCCGGTTCGGCACATGAGCCTGGTGGAGTTCGTCCCCCAGGGCCAGGGCCGCCACCAGGGCCAGGCTGCCCAGGGCCCAGCGTCGGTTCCAGAGTTTGGGATCATCCCTCCTGAATCCGCGGTAGAGCAGGACAGCCAGGACGAAATACTCCGCCCAGTGGGCCAGTTTCCGGAGGAGGAGGTGTGTCCATGCCCAGGTGACTGGCGAGTGGTGGGGGAAAAGGCGTTTGAAGATCGGGAAAAGGATCGATTCCGTGTGCTCGGAAGAGAAGCCCCTGAATGAGGCGGAAAAAATGAGCCCAGCCCAGATCAGGGCAGGGAGCCAGAACCATAAGAGTGCGCGCCGGTTCAGCACGGGAGCAGCACGCCTTCCAGCGCCAGGAGTCTGGCCTTGGCCTGGAGGTTGCCGAAGAGGCTGAAGCCCCCGGGGCCATTGGCGGCCAGGACCCGATGGCAGGGCACCAGGAGGGGCAGGGGATTGCGGGCCACCGCCTGACCCACGGCCCGGGCCGCCCCGGGGGAGCCCGCCAGGAGCGCAACTTCGCCATAACTGAGGGTCTGACCCGGGAGGGTGGCCAGCAGCACCTCGTAGACCCGCTGGTGGAAGGGGGAAAGTCCTTCCAGGTCCAGGGGGATGCCCTGGAGCGCGTTGCCGTGCCCCGCCAGAAAGGCTTTCAACCGCTCCACGGCTTCTGCTACCCAGGGAGGCAGGGCTTCGGTTTCCAGCCCAGGGTCTTCCTCCAGGAATTTCAGGGTCCGCAGGCCGCGCTCATTCCAGGTCAGCGCGATCCAGCCGCACACCCCCAGCTCGGTTTTAAAGGCGGTCCAATGGTCCATTAGACCATCATACCCGCGGCCCGCGCTAAACTCCCCCCAGGAGAGCCCATGCGCTGGATGGCCCTGGACCACGGTACCAAGAAGATAGGCATCGCCTTTAGCGATGAGCTGGAGATCCTTGCCTCCCCCTTTGAGGTCTGGCCCCAGCAGGATGACCTGACGCTGCAGAAGCTGGCGCGATTGGCCAGGGCCGAGGGCGTCCAGGCCCTGCTGGTAGGCCTGCCCCGGCACAAGGATGGGAACGAGAGCGAGACGGCCCCCCTCGCCCGGGCCTTCGGCGAGGCCATCCGGGATCTGACTGGCCTGCCTTTGGTCTTCTGGGACGAGCGCCTGACCAGCGTGGAGGCTGAGCGCCTGTTGGCCCAGCGGGGTGTAAAGCCCAAGGACCGCAAGGCCAAGTTGGATGCAGCCGCTGCGGCCGTGATGCTGCACGATCTGATCGAGGACCGCCGGAGCCGCCGGATCCCTGCGGATCGGCTCGATTAGCTAAGGAAGCGTCTCCACGCGACCATCCGCCAAGGCCCGTCGGACCTTGCCGCCCTGCCAGAGCCAGGCTTCTCCGGGGCGCCCGTCCTTGAGGCCGGCATCGATGGCGTAGACCCGTCCATGGTGGAAGGTACATACCTGTTCCAGGGTCGTGTGCCCCACCACAAAGGCTTGGACCTTAAGGCGGGTTGCGGCTCGGTTCACCTCCTGGTCCGTGCTGGCCGGGGAGAAGTCCGGCAGGAAGCCTCGGTACCAGAGGGGTCCCTCCTGGTGCACCAGGAAGGCTCCTTCCGAGCCCGGATGGGGGGAGTGCCCCAAGGCTGCCCGGATCAGATCGTTGGTTTGATTCAGGTCCAGATTCCGGGTCAGGAAGGCGGGGGAGATCCCACCGTGGACGAATAGGAAGGGCCCCAGGCGTAGCAGGGTCGGCCGGGTCCGCAACCAGCGACCGATTTCGGAGTCCGGGCCGTAGAGGGCGCTGATCGGCGGGAGTCCTGGCGGCGGCTGGGCGTATTTTGGGTTCAAGTAGCGGAGGTCGCCGTTTATTAACAATAATTCATGATTTCCCAGCAGGTGGTGGACCCTCCCTCCGGCGCGCAGCGCCTGGGACTCCAGGCTCCGGAAGAACCAGTAGGCCTCGGTGACCTGGGGACCCCGGTCCATGGTGTCCCCCACCACCACCAGATGGCCGCGCCCGAAGCTCCAGCGGCCCCGGGCGTCCACCACGTGATGGGCTTGGAGAAGCCGGCGCGCCGCGGTGAGCTGCCCATGGATATCGCTCAGGGCGAGGATCTTCTCTGGGGCCTGGTAATCATCCTGCACTGGCTCCGGGGCTTCGGGGGCCAGGGTAAGGGCGGTGGTGAGTTCCGGCAGGGCCAGCCTGAAGGCCCCACGGTGCCGCTCCTCCTGGACCTTCCCCTCATGGATCCGGAAGACCCGGGCCTCGTCGCCTTTCCAGAGGACGTAGGGGCCGTCCTCCTGGGCCAGGACGGGACAGAGGACTGCCAGCAGGATCAGAAGCAGGCGCAAGGGCTTGAGCATGACTGATTATGACCGGGCCCAGGGCGTATGATGGGGCCTGGGAAGCCAGCCATGCCTTTGAAGAGCCTTCGGGGAAGATCCATCCTCATCATCCTTGCGATCTACAGTGCGGTGGGTCTCCTCGCCATCGGGGCCTTCACGCTGGTTGGGCGCAGGGTGGTGGAGCACTTCGGCCGCCGCTTCGCGGAGAGCCATGCCGCCCTGAGCCGGGACCGGATCCTGGCACCCCTTCAGCGGGAGCTGGCTCTGGCCCGGAAGTTGGCGGATTCGCCGACCCTTCGCGCATGGATCCGGGAGGAGGACCAGGGGGCTCCCAGGGCTGCGGCCATGGAGGAGTTGGAGAGCTTCCGGCGGATCTTCGCGGACCACAGCTACTTTTTCGTTGTGGATCAGAGCCGTCACTACTACTTCAACAACGCCCGGAATGAATTCCGGGGAAGGGAGTGCCGGTACACCCTGGACCCCAAGGATCCGACGATGGCCTGGTATGACGCAGCCATGGGGGGAATCCAGGACTACGCCCTCCACGTGGACTCCTCCGAGCAGTTGGGACTCTTGAAGGTCTGGATCAACGTGGCGGTCTGGGATCAGGGGCGCAAGGTTGGGTTGACTGGGACCGGACTGGAACTCACGGGCTTCCTGAACCAGGTGGTCCAGAGCCGGGAGCAGGGGGTCCAGACCCTTCTGGTGGATCGGCAGGGTGTCATCCAGGCCCATCCCGACGCCAGTTTCACGGAATTCAACGCCCGGATGAAGGATGAAACCCAGCGCCGCCGCATCGGGCCCCTGCTGGATGGGGAAGGCGATCGGAACCGCTTTCAGGCCGCCGTGGCGGAACTTGTCAAAGACCCAACCCGGGTCGAGACTCTCCACCTGCAGGTCGGGGGGCACCGAACCCTGGCATCGCTGGTCTACATCCGGGAGATAGACTGGATCGCCGTGGTCCTGGTGGACCCCGGCCAGGTGGTGGGCCTGAAGACCTTCCTGCCCTTCCTGGCGATCCTTCTGGCGGGTCTGCTGCTGACCATCGCCCTTGTTTCCTTCCTGCTGAACCGGGTCGTGCTGGCTCCCCTGGGGCGTCTCACTGCCTCGGCCCAGGCCATGGCTGCGGGTCGGTATGATCTCGAACTCCCTGGAGGGGGAAGGGATGAGATCGGAAGCCTGACCCTGGCCTTCAACCGTATGGCAACCGTGGTCCGGGATCATATGGCCAACCTGGAAGAGAAGGTGCTGGAGCGCACCCGGGACCTTCGGGAGGCCCACGCCCAGTTGGCGGAATCCAACCGGAAGGTCATGGATAGCCTGGCCTATGCCCAGATGATCCAGAGGAGCCTCGTACCCGGTCCCCAGGCAATGGCGGCGGTCATGCCAGATCATTTCCTGATGGATCGCCCCCGGGATTTAGTGGGGGGTGACTTCTTTTCGCTCTTTACGGACGGGGAGGGCTTCCTGCTGGCGGTGGCGGACTGCACTGGCCATGGGGTTCCTGGAGCTTTCATGACCATGTGTGCCCGGACCGTGCTGGATCAGCTCCTGCGGAAGTGGGGGCCGGAGGATCCCGCCCGGCTCCTGGGTGAGATGAACCGGGCCATGAAGGCCATGCTTCACCAGGATGGGACCGGTAGCGGGGAGGATGCCCTGGACAATGGCCTGGAGATGGCGCTTCTCAGGGTCCTCCCGGCCCAGGGCCGGGTGCGCTTCGCCTCTGCAAGGCTGCCCCTCTGGGTGGGGAGCCCCGCCCATGGATTCCGGGAGTACCCGGGGGACCGCCAGAGTCTGGGCTACCGGCGCTCGGAGGCAGGCCATGCCTTCCAATCCGTTGACATCGAAATGGCTGCTGGAGAGGCTTGCTACCTGTTCACCGACGGGATCCTGGATCAGGCCGGGGGCGAGCGGGGTTTCGGCTTCGGCCAGCGTCGATTGACCGAGGCCTTTGGGCGGATCGGGGGTCTGCCCATGGCGGGGCAGGGTCGGGAACTTGTTAAGATCCTGGAGGCCTACCAGGGGGCGTTTCCCCAGCGGGATGACATCCTGGTCCTGGGCTTTCGGCCATTCATTGGAGCGAGTCATGGGAAACTTGATTGATCTGAGGCGGAGCCTCAGCCGGGAAGGGGCGCTGATCTGCTTCAATGGCTCCTTCAGCCACAGCATCATCGAGGAGCTTGGCAAGGCCGTGAAGCACTACCTGGAGAGCCAGGACCTGCAGAAGGGCGCCACCATGGATGTCTTCTCGGTCTACATCGAGGCCACCCAGAATGTCCGCAACTACTCGACCCGTGCCGATCTGGCTGCCTGTGGGCGCAGCGAGGCCGCTGAAGGCATCATCGTAATCGGGCGGGAAGGGGAACGCCACGTCGTCAGCAGTGGGAACTATGTGCTGAGCTCCGACGGCCCTGCTCTAGCCGAGCGCCTTAACCGTTTGCAGGGTCTGGATAAAGCGGGCCTTAAGGCCCTCTACAAAGAGCAGATGCGCCGGGAGCTGCCGCCTGGCAGCCAGGGAGCGGGGCTGGGGCTCATCGACATGGCCCGGAAGGCCAGCGAGCCCCTCGAGTTCAGTCTGACCCCAGATGGAGTGGGCCTGCTCTTCTTCTCCCTTCGTGTCGTGATCTGAGGTGCGGACCATGGAAAACCTCGTGATCGACGGCAGCACCTCCAGCCCGAGGGTGGATTTCGATGCGGCGCGGGGACACCTGCTCCTCAGCGGCGAGTCCTACCCCGAGAACTCCTTTGAATTTTACAAGCCCCTGCTGAACTGGATCCGCTCCTTCCTGGAGCAGAGCCCCCAGGAAGTCACCCTGGAGTTGCGCCTCGCCTACCTCAACACCAGCAGCATCAAGGCCCTGATGGATCTCCTGGATGACCTGGAGGAGGCCCACCGCGCCGGACGCCAGGTAAGTGTCAATTGGTATTACGACGAGGAGAATGACCGTGCCCTGGATCTGGCCGAAGAGTTCCGGGAGGACCTGACCCTGCCCTTCTTCATCATCCCCACCCGCATCGGAGTCTGACATGGGGGGCAAAGCGCTCCAGAATCGGGCCGAAGCCCTTCTGGGCGGCCCTGCGGGGCCGGTGGTGGAAGAACTGCTGGGCGAACTGGAGCGGCTCAATGCCCGCCTGGAGAAGATCAGCCGCATCAGCGACGGATACCAGGCTGAGCTCCGGCAGACCAATCAGGAGCTCTCCCAGGCTCTGGCGGAGGTCAAGACCCTCCAGGGTTTCGTTCCCATCTGCGCCAAGTGCAAACGCATCCGGGATGACCAGGGCTTCTGGGAACAGGTGGAAAGCTATCTCACCCGCCACTCCAGTGCCATCTTCAGTCATGGCGTCTGTCCGGAATGCGCCACGGAACTCTTCCCGAACTCCCGGTGCCAGGGCCATGGTGAAGTGGAACCCGGGACCCAGCCGAAACGGGTTCTGACCCCACCCGACCTGGAGGTTCTGGAAGGGCGTCTCCGGGGCCTGGAGGAGCATCCGCCTGAGCCGCTGCGGGAGGAGCTGAAGGCATCCATCCGCTCACAGATGATCCTGCTCCGGCGTTTCGACAAGATCTCCCGCATCAGCGACGGCTACCAGGCCGAGCTGAAACGGCTCAATGCCGCTCATGCCGAGGCCAGTCGGACGGATTCGCTCACGGGTCTACTGAATCGCCGCGGCATGATGACTTCTCTCAATGGTGAGCTGGCGCGATCAACCCGGAGCCGGGCGCCCTTCTCTGTGATCATGCTGGACGTTGATCAATTCAAGAATATTAATGATACATATGGACATGAGATGGGGGACCGGGTGCTGGAGAGTCTGGCCCGGACCCTTCAGATCTGCCTGCGGGACTACGATTCCATCGCACGGTGGGGTGGAGAAGAGTTCCTGGTCCTGCTGCCGGGGGTGGACGGGGAATCCGCGTTGGTGGTGGCCGAAAAGGTCAGGACCCTGGCCGCCGAGCTCAAGCTGGAGCACGAGGGACTCCTGGTGGGAACGACCCTCTGCGCCGGGGTGGCCCAATGGCATCCCGGGGAGGCGATGCTCTCCCTGCTGCGCAGGGCCGACGATGCCTGCTACCTGGCCAAGCGTCAGGGGCGGAACGGCTCCTCCCTGGCCCCGTGATCGCCGCCTTCATCCCCCCGCTCCCAACCCTTGGGGGCCTTGTCCTGGCCGCTCTGGCCGCGGGATTTGTAGACGCCGTGGTGGGCGGCGGGGGGCTCATCACCATCCCGGCTCTCCTGCTGGGCCTGCCGGGGCTGCCCCTCACCACCATCCTGGGGACCAACAAGGTGGTGGCCTGCACGGGCACCACTGTCGCTGCCGGGGCCTTCCTCCGCTCCAGGGCTCTATCGGTCCGGGAGATGCTTGGGCCGGTCGCCATGGCCATGGTGGGGGCCTCGGGAGGCGTGGCTCTGGCCTATGTGCTCCAGGGGCGCCTGGCCCGACAGATGGAACCCATCCTCTTCGTCCTCCTGGTGGGCATGCTCGCCTTCACTCTGCTGAAACCGGGGATGGGGAAGGTGCACGCCCCGCGCTTCGGCCTTGCCCATCAGCGGGGCCTGGCGGCCTTCATCGCCCTGGCGATCGGCTTCTACGACGGCTTTTTCGGTCCCGGGACTGGTTCCTTGCTGATCTTCCTTTTCGTGGCGGTCCTGGGTTTTGATTTCCTGCGGGCATCAGCCCTCGCCAAGAGTGTGAACTGGGCCTCGAATATCGCTTCCATGGCGCTCTTCCTGTTCCATGGGAGCTGGCTGCCCTTTGTGGCCATCGCTATGGCCCTGGGGAATGGCCTGGGGGGCTATCTGGGGGCCCGGACCGCCCTGGCCAAGGGGGCCGGGTGGGTGCGGACCCTCTTTGTCCTGGTGGTGGTCGCCCTCCTGATCAGGCTCGGGTGGAGGGTCCTGGGAACCGTGATAAGGTAGGGGCCTGACATCATGCACATGGTGTTCGGGAAGTCGGTGAGATTCCGACACTGCCCCGCAACGGTAAGCGACGCACTTCGTGCGCGGCCTGTCGCCAAGGTCACTGGGAAACTGGGAAGACCTTGGAGGATCCTCGGATCCGGCCCTATCGCAAGTCCGGAGACCGGCCCTGTGCTTTCACCCCTGCCGAGGGAGCAGGCGGTACGCGGGATCCGCTTGGACCTGCCCCGCCCCCTTCCCCGCCCGGGACCTCGTGGGGAGGGACGTGTGGACAATCCGGAGATCCGAGCATGATGCTTTTCGAGCACCACGCCTATGCCAATCGCTGGCGCTCGGTCAGTCCTGAGGCCAAGGGCGCCTTCTCGCTATGCGGGCTGGGGGCGGTCTTCCTGGCCCGCACACCGGGGGTGGCCTTTGGTGTCACGCTCATTCTGGTGCTGGTTACCCTTCTGGGCCCGCGGATCCCCCTGGGGAGCTATCTCAGGGTGGCTGCCCCGGCGCTCGGTTTCCTGGCCCTTAGCATTCCCACCCTGGTCTTTTCCCTGCGATTGGAAGGGGGACCTGTGTTCCACGTGGAACCGGGGGGTCTGCTCCGGGCGGCTCAGGTGCTGGCCCGATCATCCGGGGGGCTTGCCGCCCTCCTTCTGCTTTCGCTCAGTACGCCCATGAGCGATCTCATCGCCTTGCTCCGGCGCCTGCGGATGCCGGAGGTGATGCTGGACATCATGACCCTGGGATACCGGATGCTTTTCGTCCTATCCGGAGCGGTGCAGGACACGGTGACGGCCCAGTCGGCGCGGTTGGGGTACTCCAGCCCCCGCAGGGCCTTCCGCTCCCTGGGATCCCTGGCCGCTGGGCTCATGGTCCAGGTGTGGCAGCGTTCCCACGATCTCCACCAGTCGGCCCTTTCCCGCAACAATGACGGCCCCCTGCGCTTCCTGGAGGCAGAGTTTCCTGGCGCAGGGCGTCAGTTGTGCATTTCGGCTCTGGCGGGGTGCGGGCTCATGGTACTGGCCAGGGTGGCGGCATGAACAGTCCCTCCGTGCTTACCTTTGAGGGTGTGAGCTACCGTTATCCCGATGGCAGTCGGGGACTTGAAGGTTGCTCCCTCTCTCTTCGGCAGGGCAGTCGCACAGTGGTCCTGGGCCCCAATGGCGCTGGGAAGACCACCTTCTTCCTTCATTGCAATGGCCTGATCCGGCCCAGTGCCGGGCGGGTTCTGATGGGAGGGGTGCCTCTGGACTACGGGAGGGCAGCCCTCTGCCAGCTACGCTCCCGGGTGGGTCTGGTCTTCCAGAACCCGGATGCTCAGCTTTTCTCGGCCAGCGTAAGGGAGGATGTCTCTTTCGGGCCGGTCAACCTCGGGTTGGACCGCAGCACGGTCAAAGCCCGGGTGGAGGAGGCACTGGAGGCCGTTGGGATGGCCGCCTTTGCGGACAAGCCGGTGCACAACCTCAGCTATGGGCAGAAGAAGAGGGTCTGCATCGCGGGGGTGCTGGCCATGCGTCCCAGCGTGATGATCCTGGACGAGCCCACGGCGGGACTGGATGTGCGGATGCAGCAGGATCTCCTGGCGGTGCTGGAGCGCCTCCACGCCGAGGGCATGACCATTGTCATGGCTACCCACGACATGGACCTAGCATACGCGTGGGCGGAGGAGGTGTGCATCCTGGACCAGGGTGCCCTGGCGACCCAGTGCCCGGTGGAGGCCTTTCCGGATCAGGCGGAGTTGCTGGAGCGCCTTGGCTTCGGAATTCCCCACGTGGCTAGGCTCCACCGTCAGTTGGCGGCTCGGGGCGTCCTCATGGGCAGTGACGTTCCCCGCGATTTCGAGGGGCTCTCCCGGTTGCTGGAGGAAATGTCAGCTTTTTGAAGGAATGATGGCGCCATTCCGGCGCGCTTCCTTCAAACTGGAGGCATGTCCCCGGATCGTTTCGACCTCCCAACGACCTATGTAGACACCCCGGAGAAACTGGCCCGGGCTCTGCCCCAGTGGTTCCAGGCCAACCTCCTGTCGGTGGACATCGAGTGCAGCCTGACAGGGGTGCATCACTGCGTGCTGGCGCTCATGCAGATCGCCGACCATGAGCAGGCCTGGCTGGTGGATCCCATTCCCCTGGCACCGCTCATGAAATCCTTCCTGGAGGCCTTGTCGGAGATCCCCTGGATCGTTCACGACTTCTCCGGGGATGGCATTGTCTTCAAACGCCTCTACGATGTCGTTCCTGTTTCCGTCCTGGACACCATGCTGCTGGCCCAGGCCCTGGGCTATCCCCAGCCGGGCCTCAAGACCATGGCCAAGCTCAAACTGGGCGTGGACATCCCCAAGGAGGAGCAGGACTCCAATTGGATGCTCCGCCCCCTCCGTCCGAGCCAGTTGGACTACGCTGCCCGGGACGCCGCCTTGCTCCTGCCACTCCTCCGGGTGCTGGGGGAGGAGGCTGAGGGCCGCCGCAATGAGCCGGAGACCGGTCAACGCCTCGCGGCATTGCCCCGCCAGATGCGGGATCTGGTGAAACGCGTCCATGCCTATCGCCCCCCCGATAGCAACCCCACCCTGGAAAAGGTGAGGCGTCTTGAGCTGGGCGAGCTGGCAGAGGAACGTGCCCGCCGCATCGTGGCCCTGAGGAGCCGCTGGGGCAACGAAGGGGATGTGGGCGCCGTGATGGAACTGGGCAACCGTTGGATCCTGGCGCGACTTCAGCACCCGCCCAGCAGCCGTGAGGCCCTGGAGCGCACCATCCCCAACCCGCGATTCCGGGCCAAGCGCCTGGAGGCGCTCTGGGAAATCTTCGATTCGACTGACCGGGAATAATCCCTCCCCATCGCGGCACCGATAAGCCTCATCTGAACCCACCGGAGTCATCCATGGCGCAGGAATCCGTATTGCTGAATTTCCCCCGGGGGCTCGTCGGGTTTCCAGAACTCAAGACCTTCCACCTTTTCGAACCCAAGGGGGGCTATCCCCTGAAGTTCCTGCAGGCCGCGGACCATCCGGAGGTTTCCTTCGTTTGCATGGATATTGCCGCCATCAAGATGGATTATGAGGTTCCCCTCAATGATCCAGATGCCCTGCTCCTCTCCCTGGAAACCCAGGAGGACGCCCTTGTCCTGGCCTTGGTGGTGGTCCCGGAGGACCCCAAGGGAATGACGGCCAACTTGGCCGGTCCCCTGGTGATCAATGCCAAGACGAAAATCGGCCTCCAGGTGACCCTGGATACCAACAAATACCCTCTCCAATACCCTGTGTTCGGGTCCAAGGATGAGGTGATCCTCCAATTCCCCAAAGGGCTCGTTGGCTTTCCAGACCTCAAGTCCTTTCGGCTCTTCGAGCCCGCGGGGAGCTATCCCCTCAAGTTTCTACAGGCGGTGGACCAGGAGGAAATCTCCTTTACTTGCATCGATGCTGGGGCCATCAAAGGCGACTACGAGTTCACCCTTGACGAGGAGGACGCAGCCTTCCTCGCGCTCGAGAAGCCGCAGGACGCATTGGTTCTGGCGATGGTCGTGATCCCGGAGGACCCCCGCAAGATGACGGCGAACCTGGCAGGCCCCCTGGTGGTCAATGTCCATTCCCGCAATGGCCGCCAGCTGGTCCTCAATCCCGAGCTGTATCCCCTGAAATACCCCTTCATCCAGGAAAGATAGGTCCGGCATGCTGGTGATAACACGGAAGTTGGACCAATCGATCATCATTGATGGGCATATCGAGGTCATTGTCACGGACATCACGAAGGATGGCGTCCGTTTGGGCATTGTGGCCCCAAGAGAGGTGGAGATTCACCGCCGGGAGGTCTTCGAGGCCATCGCGGAGGCCAACCGTGCCGCCTCCTCCCAGGGCCAGGCACCACTCCAGGACGCCGCCGCCCTCATTCGTGCCAAGATGCCTAAAGTCCGGATTACCCGAGGCCGATAGATACCCATCGGGGGCGTTATGGATGTTTCGGGCGTGACGAGCGCAGTTGGAAGTGCGGCTAGTGCACCGGTGGATGTTGCGACGACCGTGCTCAAGAAGTCCTTGGACATTGCCAAGGATCAGGGGATGGCGCTTGCGGACATGGTGAGCAAGCAGGCCGGCTTGGGGAATGTCCTGAACCTTACTGCCTGAGGAAGGCCCGTACGAGGTTCGCGAAGGCTGCTGATGCGGCCTTGCCGGCTTCAAGTACCTCCTGGTGCGCGAGGGGCTGGGGCAGGATGCCTGCACCCATGTTGCAGAGGCAGCTGACCGCAGCTACCTTCATACCTTCGTGGCGGGCCACCAGGACTTCCGGCACGGTGCTCATGCCCACAGCGTCAGCTCCCATGGCCCGGAAGGCCCGGATCTCGGCGGGGGTTTCATAGCTGGGGCCGGAAACGGCGAGGTAGACCCCTTCCTGGAGACGCTGGCCAACGGCCTGCGCCGCCTGGTGGAGTTTCGCCCGCAAACCTGGGTCGTAGGCCTCGGTCATGTCCGGGAATCGGGGACCTGGGGGCACATTGGGGCCTCTGAGAGGGTGCTCTCCCATGAAGTTGATGTGGTCCCGGAGCACCATCAATTCGCCCACACGGAAGCCGGGATGGAGGGCTCCTGCGGCATTGGTATGCAAGACCGCCGGGATGCCCAGGCGGCCATAGAGGCGCATGGGGGCCGTCACCAAGTCCAGGGAGTGCCCTTCGTAGTAGTGGAAGCGCCCGGCCTGGAGCAGTACCCGACGGCCTTCCAATTCGCAGAACACCAGTCGGCCTGCGTGGCCCTCCACCGTCTGAGCAGGGAAACCTGGCAGTTCGGTGAAGGGGATGGAGAGCCCCTGCTGGGCCTCCACGCAATCCGCCAGGGCCCCCAAGCCCGAACCCAGCACCACGGCGATCTCCGGGATGAAGGGGGCACGGGCCTTCAGGGCATCCTGGGCGGCGTGGAGATCCATGGACTACTCCGCTTTTACAGCCAAGTTCACCGCAACCGTGACGGGATCGATAGCCGTTGCGAGGCTGCCGGTCTTGAGGCGGATGTGGACGGGGATGTACTGGAGGGAGGTCGAGTCGCCGTTCAGCATCACATCCTTGGCGAGGGAGGTGGCGGGCCCGGAGAGGGTGATCGTCTGGTACTGACCGCTTGAGTCCCAGATCTTGAATTCCACGGCGGCGCCAGAAGGCAAGCCGGGAGCTGTGAGCGTAACGGTGTAGAGGGTGTCCTTGGACAGCAGGAACCTGGCGTGCGCGATCTCTCCCTTGGAGAGGTTGGGGAAGGCGGCGCTCAGGGGGTCAAAGTGGGCCGAGTCCATGTTGAATATCAAAGAAGCGACGTTGCCACTGGGGTCTGTGCCCCAATCCAGCAGATAGGAGTCCTCCAGGGTCGGCCTGGGCCAGGTCAGGCCGAAGTCCGCTACGGAAGCTTGCAGAACCGAGTCGGTGAAAATGGCATCGAGATCCACGGTATCCGTGGAGCCCTGGCTTTCCTGGAGACGCAGCAATTGTTTGTAGATACTGGCGGTGTCGGTGGGAAGGGAATCCGAATCCTGCGGGATTTTCAGGGTGAAGAAGCGGCGCAGGCTCTCGGTATCGATGCTGGACCAGGAGGTGGGGGTATCGCTGCTCAGCTTGTTGGCCTTCAGGAGAAAGTCCCAGGAGAGGGCTGCGATAGCCGGGGCCGAATAGGCGCCGCTCCCCGAATCGGGTGCGAGCCCCGCGAGGTCCCGGATATCCCGGTAAGCGACAAGGCTGCTGCCGTTCGTATCGGCGAGGTAGGGGGACTGGAGCAGGCTGGCGGCCATGCCGTAGGGCATGCCGTCGATCAGGGCATGGGCCGGATCCAGACCGGTCCTGCGCGCGAGTCCCGCGGTATCCATGGGCAACTGCTGGGCGGTGGGGGGGTAGGGCGTGACCGTCGTGTGGGAATAAAGGGCGTTTCGGGCGCAGAGACTAAATATGATTGATTCATCCCATGCGTCGTCGTTGCCGTTGGCCCTGATGGAACCGTAGTAGCGGCTGGCATCGGAGTAATCGACAAAGCTGCCCCTGGGATCATCGGTCTTGGAGGGGCGGTAGAAGAGGTCCAGGGAGCCGCCGGGGGTGGGATCCCCATAGACGTCCCTGAATGTGTAGATCGAGTCAAGGATGCCCATGACCCGGCTGCCGGTGGGTGTGGATTCCAGCTGGGGGAAAGGGCTTTTTGTGTTGTCGCTGCCCACCAGTGCCATGGGCGTGGCCGTAATCCACCACCTGGTGTTCTCGGTCACGTTAAAATTTACGGTCGCACCTCCAGAAGACTTGGTGGCGTAGAGGGGGTCTGAGGACGTATTGCCATCCAGGCCTTCCCGAAGACTGTAAAGGGTGCAGTCCTCGGCCGAGGGATTGGCAGCGGAGCCAATGGCTGAGATATCCGTAGATGCGTCCGAAAGGATTCGGGTTACGGTGGAACTGGCAGTGCCAGCGATACTCAGGACCTCGATGAAGCAGTTCACATCCTTGGACACGGCCAGAGAATATTTTCCGTCTGAGTCGGTGTAGGTCGTGCCGGCGATAAGGTAGGCGATCTTGGTGGTGCCATCACCCATATCCTCCTCTTTGGCCTCGATGGCACGGACCTGGACCCCGCGGGCGATCTGGGCGTCATCGTACGAGGCGTTCAGCCCGGTCGGGATGCCTGTGGTGGCGTCTTTGGCCAGGGAGCGGCGCGTATAGGTGACCTTGCCGCTGACGGTGACGGTGGAATCACTCCCCCCACCACCACAGCCGAGGGCGAAGAGCGTCAGGGTCGCAGCTGCACCCGCAGACCATTTCCCATGCCAGAAGCCTGAATAACAAACCATGTCTTACCTCGGAATTCGAGCCAGATGCCCAGCCTACCATGCGAAAGGCTACGGGACAGACCGCATCCCTCATGGATGCGGGTTACACAGACAAGGTTCTCAGGGAAAGCTCAGCGCTCGGTACTAAGAGCCTGATTCCGGGCGATCATCTCTGCAGAGATCTCCTCATCCTCGTTGAGCACCGGCAGGGGGTTTCGGTGCACACCGTCTACCCGCAGCTCGAAGTGCAGGTGGGGGCCAGTTGCACGACCCGTCCGGCCAACCGCTGCAATCTTCTGCCCGCGGTGGACGAGGTCGCCCTCCCGAACGAAATTGGCGCTGTGGTGGCTATACAGAGTTGTTACGCCATTCCCATGGTCCACAACGACGAAGTTTCCGTACTGGCGGTGGAAGCCAGCACCCACGACCTGGCCGTCCATGGCCGCGTAGACGTCGGTTCCCTGGGGAGCATTGAGGTCAACGCCCTGGTGGCGACCACTGTAGCGGACCTTGACCTTGCGCTTTCGCTTGCCTTTGGATTTTACAACCGTGCGAGTACGCATTCTCGGTCCCCACTGGGAACTGACGGTACGGGTCTCGACGGGCCACAGGAGATCGAGCTTTTCCGGATTGGCGGGCTCGAAGGGGGAAGCGGGCTCTGCCGTCTGGGCAACAACTGTTTGTGGCAGGACGGGGCGGATCTCACCCCCTGGCAGAGCAGAACTTGGAATGCCCTGGCCCTCAGGAGCCGTCCGACTCGGACTGGCGGGGAGCATGCGCTCCATGTGTGCCAGACTGCTCGGTGCGATTCGGGGGGTTTCCGGAAGTTCGGAAGCGGTGTCGAGGCTTGCAGGAGCCTTCTTGGCCACCTTCGTTTTGGGTGCAGTAACCAGGAGGGTGCTGCCGAGGCTGAGCTTGCGCAGGTTGATCCTGGGATTTAGCACAGCCAGCTGCTCCAGGCTGAGATCATGCTCGCGGGCGATTTTGGCAGCGGTGTCTCCGCGTTTGACTTTGTGGCTCGCCGTTTTGGCAGCGTCAGCCTTGCGGACCCGGTGGGATCCCTTGCGAGCGGTCTTTGCTGCCTGGAGGTTTCCGGACACGCCCAACATGGCGATGGCCAGAACGATCGGCGACAGATTCATGAATCCTCCCCAAGGTGAGGGACCAAATGGATCTCTACACGCTAACGAGCCTCCTGGGGACCTGCCCCATGGTGGACATTTTTGGAATTTGCTAGATGTTACCCAGTCTCAACTGGAATTACAACGTAGCACGGCCCCGGGGGCTCTGGGAACCCCCTAAATGCGATGTGTGCGGCATAAAATTATTGTTTGCAGTGTTTATTATGGACGCGGCACAGCTCCCAGGAGCTTTTGGATGACCTGGTCGGTGGTGGCCCCGTCCGCTTCGCTTTCGTAGGTGAGGAGGATGCGGTGTCTGAGGACATCCGGTGCGATGGAAACCACGTCCTCCGGAAGCACCCGGTCTCTTCCGGCCAGGAGGGCCAGCGCCTTGGAGGCGGATTGCAGGGCGAGGCTGGCGCGGGGAGAAGCGCCATTCCGCAGCTGTTCCCGACCCTTCCATTCCTTGCCGTGCCCGGGACGGGTAGCGGAGACTAGGCGGACAATATAGTCCCGGATGGCGTCATCCATCCGAATGGCCTGGGCCTGACGGCTTGCCTCCATGACCTGGGCGGCATCCATGACCGGCAGCACCTGTTCTTCCTTACCATCCGCTCTGCGGAGAACCTCGACTTCCTCCTGCACGCTGGGGTAGTCGATCTTGATCTTGAAAAGGAATCGGTCCATCTGGGCTTCGGGCAGCGGGAAGGTACCCTCCTGCTCCAGAGGGTTCTGGGTCGCCAGGACCAGGAAGGGCTCCGGGAGCTGAAAGCTGTCTTCCCCCAGGGTGACCTGGCGCTCCTCCATGGCCTCCAGAAGGGCGGACTGGACCTTGCTCGGGGCCCGGTTGATCTCGTCCGCCAGGAGCAGGTTGCAGAAGACAGGGCCCTTCTTGGGGGTGAAGGTCATGGCCTTAGGGTCGAAGACCAGGGTGCCCATGACATCGGAGGGCAGGAGGTCGGGAGTGAACTGGATGCGCCGGAAGGCCATGTGGCTCGCGGAGGCGAGGGTCTTGATGGAGCGGGTCTTGGCCAAGCCTGGCAGGCCCTCCAGGAGCACATGACCCCGGCAGAGGAGGGCCAACAGGAGGCGATTGAGGAGCAAAGGCTGGCCCACAATGACTTTGCGGCATTCGTGGAGCAGAGTGTCAAGGGGCCTGGCATGGGACTGGGTCATGGTTTTCCCTGGCGATGTCTAATCTTGACGCGTCGGGGGCTCTTCATGCGAGCCTTCACTGCTTTCCCGAGATCGGAAACGGCGGTGGCATAGAAAAAGCTCCGGTTATAGAGGGTGAGCACCTGAAAGTTGCGGAACCCGATTCGGAACTCCGTGGGGCGGTCCGGGCTGGGGAGATCCACCAGCATCACTCGGGTCTCGGGGGACTGGGATCCCTGGGGTACCAGCATTCCCGACTTCCTGAGCTCTCCCAGGCTCGGCCCCAGCTCGGGGACTCCGTCCGCTCGGGCGGCGGCGGCTTCCAGGTTGCCTCGCAGGGGCAGATCCACAGGCTTTCCGGGCTCCCAGCCATGGGCTTTCAAGTAGTTGGCAACGCTTCCGATGGCATCTGCCGGGCTTCCCTGCAGATCGATACGACCATCCCCATCGAAATCCACAGCCCATTTCTGGATGCTGCTGGGGAGGAACTGAGGAAGGCCCATGGCCCCGGTATAGGAGCCCCTCCAATGGTGAGGGTCCTGGCGGGAATCGCGGCACCATACCAGATATGCCTCCAGTTCCTGGAGAAACAGGGCGCTTCGTCCAGCCTTGTTAGGGGCCTCGGGATAGTTGAAGGAAAGGGTGATGAGAGTGTCCAGTACGGGAAAGGTCCCGGTATTCCGCCCATAAATGGTTTCGACCCCAAGGATGCCCACGATGATCTCTTCCGGTACGCCGTAATCCCGGTGGGCCCTGGCGAGCGTGTCGCGGTGCCCGCGCCAGAAGGCTATGCCGGCCTTGATCCGATGGGGCTCGATGAAGCGGGAGCGGTAGACCTGCCAATTCTTCTGGACCGGCAACGCTGGGGGCTTCACCAGGTCCCTGGCCCTTTCCTGGGGTTGTGCTTGCTGCAGGAGAGCTGTCAGGGGCAGTGCTTCAAAGTGGTGGCGCTCCACCATCCTCTGGACAAAGGCCTCGACGGATGGGTTCGCACCGCTGGCGCCCTGGAGGAGGCTACCGCCGAGGAGGCAGAGGGTGGACAAGGCTTTGTGGAGGGTCATGGTGCGGGCTCACTTGAGAGAGGTTCCACCGAGTCTAACCCGAAGCCCCCATGCCCCAAGTCTTGACGGGATCCAGGAGGCTGGGCAGTCTGACGCCAGAACTTCACTGGAGGACCCCATGAAACTCTTTCCCGCCCTTCTCCTGCTCTCCTGCTCTCTGGCTTTCGCCCAGACGCCCTCCCTGGTGGACCAGGCCAAGACCAGGACGAAGGCCGAAGTGAAGGCCCAGGGGGATCAGGGCGCCGAAAAGGCGGCGGACAAGGTCAACCAGAAGACCCAGGGAAAGGCTGCCGAGTCGGTGGGCAAGGGCAAGGATGCCGCCACGGCCAAGGTTGCCGCTGCGGTCGGCGAAGTGGCCGCCAACAAGGAGTCCAAGGTCTTCCATAAACCCACCTGCAAGCTGGCGGGCAAGATCAAGAATGAGAACAAGGCCAGCTTCCCGTCCAAGGCCGAAGCAGTGAAGGATGGCTACAAGGCCTGCAAAATCTGCAAGCCCTGACCACTTTGGATGCTTCTTGAATCCGGTCGCAGCTATAATCCCTGAACAGTTCCTGACCTTGCCGCAATTCCCTGTGTCCCGAGAGTTTGAGGGACCTATGGTGTCTGGCCTCCCAGTCATCCAGAAAAGGAACTTGCCTGGCTGGGTTTGTAATAATTAGTATATGTTTAATGCAACAGCCTACGCCCGTCGGGCGTCAGATACATCCAGGGGTGAATGAATGGGGATCCAGATGATGAGAACCGGGTGCAAGGCTGTCATAACGGTGATTTGCCTCGGTATGGCCAATCTCCTCCCTGCCCAGGCCCCCCCTCCTCCAAAGCCTTTGATCGCCGGGGGGGGGGAATGTCTGATGTATGCCATGGGCCTTTGGGGCGATATCTACAAGACCAAGGTGCCGGGTTTCTCCCTCGACGTCCGGGTGCAGGGGGAAGACAAGGCCTTCGGGGATCTGACGGCGGGTAACATCCAGATGGCCCTCCTCGCCCGGGATGCCTCCCCGGAGGAGGTATCAGCCTTCGCTGCCAAATGGGGCTATCCCCCGACCCGGGTGGCCGTGGCCATGGATGCGCTGGTGTGGGTGGTGAACAAGGACAATCCGATCAAGAAGCTGACTTTGCCTCAGATCGAAGCGATCTTCTGTGCCGACCGCAGTATGGGCTGGCCTAGGGATATCCTGACCTGGGGAGATGCGGGGGTGAAGGCGGCCGGCTGGGCGGATCGGCCGATCAACCGTTACTCGCGCACCATGGATTCCAGTGTGATGGGGCTGATTATGCTATTCATGCCCCCTACACCTCCCAAGCAGCCAACCCCCTTCATGCCCGACGCCATGGCCATGACCGAGGCCTTGGCTGCGGATCCCTATGGGATCTGCACCGCCAACCTGGTCGAAGTCTTCGCCTCGCTGAGGGCCGTTCCGGTGGCTCCTCCCGGCTCCGAGGTTGGTGTTGAGCCCACGCCGGATACCGTGTCTTCCGGTGCCTATCCCTATTCACGGTTCCTGTACGTCTATGTGAACAAGGATGCCAAGAAGGGGATGGAGCCCACACTCAAGGGCTTTCTGGCCTTCGCCCTTTCCCCGGAAGGGCAGCAACTCGTGAAGGCCGCTGGTCAGGCCCCCCTGGCCAGGGATATCTGGGGCCTGAATTATTTGAAGGTGACGGATCGTTTCGACATCGATTCCAGCACGCTCAGGTAGTTGTGTTCCGCCAAAGGCCCGGGACCCGGAAGGGGCCCGGGCCTTTCCATGTAATCAGCTGCGCTCCGCGTCTTCGCCGGACGGCCGGAAGGTTTCCAGATCAAAGGGCGTACGCTGATAGACGCAGTAGTTGAGCCAGTTGGCGTAAAGCAGGTGGGCGTGGGATCTCCAGGTCAGGGGGGGTTCCTTGCTGGGGTTGTCTTCGGGGAAATAGTTTCTGGGGACTTCAATGGAAAGGCCCCGTTCAATGTCCCGGTCGTACTCGCTCTTGAGGGTGAGGCGGTCATATTCAGGGTGTCCGGTCAGGAAGACCAGGCGCCCGTCAGAAGTCGCAGCCAACAGGACACCGGCCTCCTCGGATTCGGCCAGGATTTTCAGTCCAGGGATACCCTGGAGATCCTCCCGGCGGACTTCCGTATGTCTGGAGTGGGGAGCCAGGAACACCTCGTCGAAGCCCCGGAGGAGAGCCTCGCGCTCATCCAGGACCCGATGGGGGAAGATGCCGAACATCTTCTTGCCGAGACCATGCTTGGGCACGCCAAAGTGCCAGTGGAGTCCGGCCTGGGCTGCCCAGCAGACGTGCATGGTTGAAAAGACATGGGTCTTGGCCCACTCCATGACCTTCACCAGTTCTCCCCAGTAGTCCACATCCTCGAACTTGAGCTGCTCAACGGGCGCGCCCGTGATCACCAGACCATCGAAGTTCTGGTTCTTTACGTCCCCAAAGGTTTTATAGAACGTCTCCAGGTGGTCCTGGGGCGTGTTTTTGGACTCATGGGTGTCCATGTGGAGAAGTGTGATCTCCACCTGGAGTGGGCTGTTACTGAGGAGGCGCAGGAGCTGCGTCTCGGTCTGGATCTTGGTGGGCATCAGGTTGAGGAGAGCGATCCTCAGAGGGCGGATGTCCTGGTGGACCGCTTGCAGATCCGACATAACGAAGATGTTTTCCTGCTCGAGGACGCTTCTGGCGGGTAGATCGTGGGGAATATTGACGGGCATTGAGAAACTCCAGGAAATTCAGTCTAGCTCGGTCGGCACGGTCTTATCTGGCAGCTCGGACTGAAAATTGTGTCGGGCATCACCCATGCGAAAAATAGGGTTGAAGCATAAAAATTGTTGATCTAGACTCCCCCTACCAACCCAAACCAACCAGGCTCCTTCCCGATGGATCGGGCCATCCAAATCATAGGAGTGTCCTCATGGGCATCACTAAGCTTGCTCTCTCACTGGGTATCCTTTCACTCGGCGCCTCACTGGTGGCCGGCGATGTCACCATCCAGATCAAGGGGCTCAAGAGCAGCAAGGGGCAGGTCATTGTCGGCTACTGGACCCAGGGAGGCGGTTTCCCCGACAAGATGGAGAAGGTTGCTGCCAAGCAGGTGGCCTCGATCAGCGGCAACACCGCCACCGTGGTCTTCAAGAATGTTGCCCCCGGCGTCTGTGCCTTCAATCTGACCCACGATGAGAACGGCAACGGGAAGATGGACACCAACTTCATGGGCATCCCCAAGGAGGGCTTCGGCTGCACCAACGATCCCCGGCCCAAGATGCGCGCCCCCAAGTTCGACGAAGCCAAGGTCACCGTGCCCGCCGCTGGCGCCACCTACGTCATCAACGCCGCCTACTGATCCTTCCTCCCAAAAGCAAAAGCGGGCCCCGTGGGGCCCGCTTTTGCTTTTGAAGACTGGTGTCTACCTGCCGCTCTTCTTCCAATCGGCCATGAAGCCTTCGATGCCCTTGTCGGTCAGGGGATGCTTGACCATCTGCTCCATGACCTTGGTGGGGATGGTGGCGACGTGGGCACCGGCCAGGGCGGCCTCGGTGACGTGGCGGGGCTGGCGGATGCTGGCGGCCAGAACCTGGGTTTCGAGGCCGTAGTTCTCGAAGATGGCGGCCAGTTCACGGATGAGGTCCAGACCATCCAGGCCGATGTCGTCGAGGCGGCCCACGAAGGGGCTGACATAGGTGGCGCCGGCCTTGGCGGCCATGAGGCCCTGGGTGGCGGAGAAGCAGAGGGTCACATTGGTCTTGATGCCCTCGCTGGAGAGGACCTTGGTGGCCTTGAGGCCTTCGGCGGTGAGGGGCACCTTCACGACCACGTTCTCATGGAGCTTGGCCAGTTCGCGGCCTTCCTTGATCATGCCCTCGGATTCCAGGCTGATGACCTCGGCGCTGATGGGGCCGTCCACGATGTCGCAGATCTCCTTGATGATCTCCACGAAGGGCTTGCCCGATTCCTTGGCGATCAGCGAGGGGTTGGTGGTCACGCCGTCCAGGATGCCCCATTCGTTGATGCGGCGGATTTCATCGATGTTGGCGGTATCCAGAAAGAATTTCATATCGGCCTCCAGAAGGGCAGGGCGGGAACCCGGTACACCGACCGGGCTCCCTGCTCGCCTGCCAAGCCAGTCATTCTCTCAGGAATGGAAGGCAAGTCCAAGATATGGTCTCCGGAGGCGGGCTAAGAAATGCGATCGCTTGTCACAAAATGATGTTGTATCATTTTGTATCTCCATCAGGGTAAAAGTAATTCAACGGTAAGAGGGGAATAATGCGCATCGTATGGTTCGGGAACTTGTCTGTTCGGATGAAACTTATTCTGGTACTGGGTTTTTTGAGCAGTGCTGTTCTCCTCTTCGGCAGCTTGGCATTCAAGGAGGCCCGGCAGGGCGCTCTTAATCTGGGGGCCATGTACCAAGGCGATTACCTTCCTCTCACCAAAATGGTGGAAGTCAGGCGCCTCCAGGCTCAGGCCTTCTTCCTTTGTGGGGTGCACAGTACGGCATCGCCCTCTGGCCAGACTGGGATCGAGCAGGATATGGCCTCATGTGATGTGGCCTTGAACAAGGCTATTGAGGAGTTCAAGAAGGATCTCTCGGTCCCTCGGTCTGAAATTGCCAGTGCTCGGATCGTGGAGGGAATCCAGAGCTTTCGTTCATTTCGCGATCAGCGCCTCCTTCCTGCCTCGAGGCGGAAGGACTTGACCTTGGTCGCCTCGCTCCTGAATGAGATGCAGCATCAGCAGAAATCCACCCTGGACACGGGCTTCCAAGAGCTGACTGCCGGGTTCCAGGCTGAGGCTCTTGGGACTTGGGCTGCGAGTCGGGATGCCATGGTCAAAAACGCTGTGGCGGGGTGGACAGTGGTCGCCGTTGTGTTGGCCCTCGGATTGACCCTAGGGTGGATGCTTTTCAAAAGCATCATGGACTCCTTGATCGAGTTCCGTAGGGGTCTGGAACTGGTGGAAGCCGGGGATCTTCGGGTCGAGGCCAAGGTGTTGTCCACAGATGAGTTTGGAGACATGAGTCAGACGCTCAACCGGATGGCTGGACAACTGAGAACCGTACTTGGTGGGGTGCGTCGAGGTGTGGAAGGGCTGGCCAGTGGAGCCACTCAGCTCTCGGCTTCGGCGGAGCAGATGGCCACGACCAGTGCTGAAATTGCCAGAAGTGCTGACACACAGCAGGTCACCTCGAAGCGAACTGTGGCGGCTGTGACGGAGCTTTCGGCCTCCATCGAAGAGGTCAACCGCGGTGCCCAGGCTTCTCTGGACCGTTTGGGCGAGGCCCAGGAGGCCACCCGGCAGGGTGATCAGGCCGGGGCGGCCACTCAGGCAGCCATGGGAGGCATCACTCAGACGGCGGGCCAGATCGCCAAGGCCGTTACAGTGATTCAGGAAATCGCCCAACAGACGAATCTGCTTTCACTCAATGCAGCCATTGAGGCGGCGAAGGCCGGGGAACACGGGAAAGGCTTTGCCGTGGTTGCCGAAGAAGTCCGTAAGTTGGCGGAGCGAAGCGGCTATTCGGCCAAAGAAATCGCTCAGTATATCAACGAGGCTAATGTCGCCATCCGCACAGGAGGCACAACCGTCGGCACTACTGTGGAAAACCTCCATCAGATTCGGGCTGTCCTGGAAATCTTTGCGAGCGTTATGAAGCAGACTACGGCGGCCACTCAGGAACAGGCCACGGCCGGTGCCGAGGTGGCCCGTCAGGTCGAAATGAGTTCCCACGAGTCCATGGCCATAGCTTCCGCGATCACCCAGATGTCCGCCACCACCAATGAGGTGGCACGCACCGCAGCGGACCTGCATCAGCTCGCTGAGGAGATCCAAGGCCGGGTTCAGCTCTTCAAGGTCTGATGGGATAATCTGGGGACAACCCTGGAGGTCCCATGTCCCATCCTTCCCTTCCCGTCCTGGATCGCGGCTTTGTGCAGCTGGTCGATCACATGGGGTCGGACCTTTCGATCGTCAATGCGGCCCGGGTTTCCTATGGCAAGCGCAAGGACGTGTTGGATGAGGGCGACGAGAAGCTGATCCGCTACCTGGCTGCCCACGAGCACACCTCTCCCTTCCGCCATACCGCCCTGACCTTCCATGTGAAGGCTCCGATCTTCGTCTTCCGGCAGTGGATGAAGCACCGGATCGGGTCGGAGTTCAACGAGATCAGCGGCCGCTATGTCGAGTTCGCCGAGAACGAGTTCTACGTTCCCGCAATCTTCCGCCAGCAGGCCAAGGTGAACAAGCAGGGGAGTGAAGGGGAGATCGAGGAGGCGAACCGGGATCGGGCCATGGCGCTCTACCTGGAGACCTGCCAGGCCAGTGTGGCCAACTACAAAGAACTTCTGGGCATGGGCGTCTGCCGGGAGCAGGCCCGCTGTGTCCTGCCGGTGGGCCTCTATTCCGAGGTCTACTGGACCGCCAGCCTTCAGGCCGTGGCTCACTTCGTGCGCCTGCGCACGGATGGTCACGCCCAGTGGGAGATCCAGCAGTACGCCCACGCCGTGAAGCAGGCCGCTGAAGCTGCCTTTCCTGTCGGCCTGAAGGCCCTCCTTGAAGGCCCCTCGGCGTGACCCAGCCCCCCCTGGACCCGGGCCTGCTTCAGCTGGAGCCCGGGCTGCTCTGGGTCCAGCACTGCTCGGACGGCCCCATCCCGCGGGCTTCGGCCAGCGCCGTCCAGGCCTATCTCGAGAGAGAACTGAAACCCTGGACCGTGGACTTCCAGCGGGATGATCTGGAGCTTCCGGCGGCGGTCCGCCGGGAAGCAGCCCGGGCGATCGGAGCGTCCCTGGAAGACATCAGCCTCACACCCAATACCTCCTCCGGGCTGGTCACCCTGGCCCAGGCCCTGGACTGGGGGGCCGGGGACGAGGTCCTGGCACCCCTGGGGGAGTTTCCCAGCAATGCCTGGCCCTGGAAGGCACTGGAAGCTCGGGGGGTGTGTTTCCGTGAAGTGCCCCTTTGGGAAGGCCACCGAGCCGGGGTCGGGTCATGGGATTCATCAGCCCCCCAGGTCACCGATGACCCCGAAGGCCGGATCCTGGCGGCCCTGGGTCCCCGCACCAGGGTGCTGGCCCTATCCTGGGTCCGCTTCCAGGACGGCCTCAAACTGGACCTGCGTCGCCTGGGGGAGGCCTGTCGCGCCAAGGGGGTTGCCTTTGTGGTGGATGGCATCCAGGGGGCCGGGTGCGCCGTGCCCGATCTCAGTTGGGTGGACGCCTTCGCCACTGGGGGGCACAAGGGGCTCCTGGCCCCCCAGGGTCTGGGCTTCCTGTGGACCGCGCCGTCCTTCAGGCCCAGGCTGGCCCCCACCGGCAGTTGGTTGTCGGTGGAGCAAGGCAGCGACTTCAGCCGCTCCTCAACGGACTTCGACAGGGCCTGGCTCGCCGATGGGCGTCGTCTGGAACCCGGCACTCCGGACATCCTTTCCTGCGCGGCGCTGGTTGAATCCCTCAGGACCTTGAACGCCGTGGGTGTAGACAGCATCCAGGCCCATATCCGGGAACTCCAGGTCCACCTTCTGGACCGCCTGGCCAGGGGAGCCTGGGGTGCCGAGGCCGCCAGGCTGAAGGCTCTCCTGGGGGCGGATCGCCTTGGCCCCATCCTGGCTTTCCACCATGAGGGAAGGGGGGTGCAGGGGATGCTCCGGATGCTGTCTGAGGCCACGGCGTTGGGGATCCATCCCTCCGTTCGCGAGGGCTACTTCCGTATTGCCTTCCATGGCTGGCACACCTCCGAGGATGCGGACCGCATCGCTGACTGTCTCGAGGCGTTATCCTGAGATCTTGTGTTGGAGTTGCCATGCTTGCCTTCCTCCTGAGCCTGATGCTCGCCGTCCCCGGAGGGGCCACCGATTCCGGGGCCGTATTCGCCAAAGGTCAGCGTTTCCAGGCCGAGGTCGCCAGGACGGACATGGACCGGGCTCGCGGCCTCATGTACCGGCAATCCTTGGCCAAGGATCAATGCATGATCTTCCTCTACGAAGAGGATGGGTACCACGCGATTTGGATGAAGAACTGCCTCATCTCCCTGGACGTGGTCTGGACCCTGGCAGACGGGACTATCGTGGAGATGACGGAGAACGTGCCCCCATGTTCTCCGGTGCTCGGCAACGACTGCCCCAACTACGGGGGAACCCAGCCTTCAAGGTTCTTCGTGGAGTTTGCTCCCGGGACCATCCGCCGTCTGGGCCTGAAGAAGGGGGATCGCCTGGGGTGGGAACTCTCCTTGGGGAACGGTCAGGCCCTGGTCGGCGGGGCTCCGGCACCCAAGGATGGACCGAAGGCCAAGGGCCGGAAGAAGTAGCTACCGGGCGTTCAGGATCAGCATGGCATCGCCGTAGCTGAAGAAGCGGTAGCGCTCCCGGATGGCTTCGGCGTAGGCTTCCTGGGCGAAATCCAGGCCAAGGATGGTGGAAACCAGGACGAAGAGGGTGCTTTCCGGTAGGTGGAAGTTCGTCAGCAGAAGGTCGGCGGTCTTCAGATGGTAGCCGGGGCGGATGAAGAGACGGGTGGAGCCTCCGCGCTTCAGGAGCTCCCCGTCCCAGGCGGACTCCAGGGTGCGCAGGCTGGTGGTGCCCACCGCCATGAGCGGACGCTTCCTGTTCCGCAGGACGGGTTCCAGCGCCTGGGCTGTGGACTCCGGGATCTCGTACCGCTCCTGGTGCATGACATGGCCATCCAGGTGATCTGCGGTCATGGGGCGGAAGGTGCCCAGGCCCACATGGAGGCGTACGGGCTCCCATTGACACTCCCTTGCGCGGAGCTGGTCGATGAGGGCTTCGGTGAAGTGCAGGCCTGCAGTGGGGGCGGCCACAGCTTCCCCTTCCTCGGCTCGGTAGACGGTCTGGTAGCGGCCCTCGTCTTCCTCGCCAGCGAGGTGGGTGATGTAGGGGGGCAGGGGCAGGCGGCCGATACGGTCCACGGCGTCCCAGTCCAGGGGCTGCCCGCCCTGGACCACCCGCACCCGGCGCAGGCCTTCCTCCAGGGTCTCTTCGATCAGGAGCTCTGCCAGGGGGCTCCCGCTCTGAGGATCCACCACCTGGGCCGTCTTGCCGGGCTTGAGGCGGGAGCCCGGGCGGACCATGGCCTCGAAGCTGCCGTCCGGGAGGGCCCGGAGCAGCAGGGCTTCGCCCTCTCCGCCCCCGGCACGCCGCAGGAAGAGCCTGGCGTGGCGCACCTTCACATCATTGGGAACACACAGGGTTCCACGTGGAACAAGCCCGGGAAGCTCCCGGATGCTGGTGTGGCGGATGCTGTGGTCCCTGGGGTCCACCACCAGAAGCCTGGCGCCATCCCGCTGGGGGGCGGGAGTCTGGGCGATGAGTTCTTCCGGCAGCTGGAAGAAGAAATCCGAGCGTTTCATGTCAGGCCTGGAACTGCAGGTTGCGGAGTCGGTCGTATTCGCCCTGGAGGGCCAGGAGTTCCTGGTGGGTGCCCATTTCGGCGATCTGCCCGTGCTTGAGGACGCAGATGCGGGTGGCCTTCTGGACCGTGGACAGACGGTGGGCGATGACCAGGGTGGTGCGGTCCTGCATGAGGGCCTCCAGGGCCTGTTGGACCGCCCGCTCGCTCTCGGTGTCCAGGGCCGAGGTCGCCTCGTCCAGGATCAGGATGGGGGGGTCCTGGAGCAGCGCCCGGGCGATGGCGATGCGCTGGCGCTGGCCCCCGCTGAGGGTGGAACCGGTTTCCGCCAGCGGAGTGTCATAGCCCTTGGGCAGGGCAGCGATGAAGTCATGGGCGTGGGCCTTCTTGGCTGCAGCCACCACGGCCTCCCGGCTGGCCTGGAATCCATAGGCGATGTTGTCGTGAATGGAGTCCATGAAGAGCAGGGTCTCCTGGGTGACGATGCCGATGCGACGGCGCAGGTCCCTTACGTTGAAATCCAGGATGTCCACTCCGTCTAGGGTGAGGCGTCCGGCGGTGGGGTCGAAGAAGCGGGGTACCAGGTTCACCAGAGTGGTTTTGCCTCCACCGCTGCCGCCGACCAGGGCTACGGTTTCGCCCTTTCGGACCTCCAGGCTGATGCCCTTCAGGACCTCATTGCGTCCATTGCGGCCTTCGTAGCTGAAGCGGACCTCCTCGAAACGCAGGACCTCCGGGTGGGTGGGCACGGGCTTGGGGTCGGCGGCGATGTGCATCTCAGGCTGGCGATCCAGGATGGAGTAGACCCGGTCCAGGCTGGCCCGGGCGGCCTGAACTTCGTTGTTGAGCTTGGTGAGGCGGCGAACCGGGTCATAGAAGGCGTAGACGCTCATGAGGTAGGCGGCGAAGCCCGTGCCGGACATCTGGCCCGATTCCACGATGCGGCCCACGTAGATGATCAGGATGGCCAGGATGAGTCCCCCGACGATTTCCATGATGGGGCTGGAAAGGGCCGAGATCCGGGCACTCCTCATGCCCAGGCGGTACAACTGATGGTTCTGACGCCGGAAGCGTTCGACCTCATAGTCCTCGCGGGCGTACCCGATGACGACCCGGACGTTGCTGAAGACCTCCTTGATGCGCTGGAGGAGCATGGCCGAGGCTTCCTGGTTTCCGTGGTTGACCTTCCGGATGAGCTTGCTGAGGCGCCGGATGGGCAGGATCACCAGGGGGGCGGCGACGAAGATCACCAGGGACAGTCTCCAGTTCATGTAGAGCACGAGGCACAGGAGCCCAATGGCCTTGGTGCTCTCCCGGACGAGTTCCGCGAACTGATTGGAGGCGATGCCCTGGACGGCCCCGACATCGCCGAGGCAGCGCTGGAGCAGCTCACCCACTGGATGTTTCTGGAAGAAGGTGGGCTCCTGGTCCAGCAGCCGGCCGAATAGGCGTTCCCGGAGGGCCTGGGTGGCCTTGATACCGCAGCGGACCATGATGATGGTTCCCGCGTAGATCAGGGTTCCCTGGACGCAGAAGAGGCCCACGATGAGAACCGGGATGAAATAGAGGTCCTTGCGGAAGAATGAACCGGCGGGGGCGAGGGATTGAAGCCAGAGCTTTCCCTGGGAGATCTTGAGGAAGGCACCGGTGTCCGGGGTGTGGCTACTCACACCAAGGGCTTCCAGGACGAACTTGAAGCTGGCGGTGAGGGTTCCCTGAAGCCCACCCGCCACCATCAGGAGGAAGGAGGCCAGGAGAATCCAGGGCACGAAGCGGAGCATGTGCTCCTTGAAAAAGCGGCGCATTGATTCCATCGGAAAGGATCCTAGCAAAAATACAGGTTACCCCACCGCTGGGGAGATCCGGCTTCCCCTTCCGGATCAGGCCGGGAGGTGGCGGAGGGTGGCGGGCAGGTGGGGGCTTGCCAGGAGGGCCTGCTGTTCGCTCTCGGAGAGAAGGCCCCAGATGCGGATGGCGGCCTCCCGGGGGGTCTTCGGGTTCAGCAGGAGTTCAGACATGATGGGCGGGTGGGCCATGAGGATGGGATGGGCGGCGATGCGCTCCAGGACGCTCCGGGGCGTCTGTTTGTTGCGGGCCAGCCGCAGGAGGATGCTGGGGTCCAGCTGGCGGTCCGCCACCACCAGCTGGAGGGCATCTTCGTCCTTGAGCACTTCCTGGGGGAGCTGCCGGATCAGTTCCCCTCCGGAGCTGCGGAGGGCGAGGATCCGTTCCTGGGTATTCATCTTCTGGTAGAGCATCCGGAGGATTTCCAGGGCCTCCAGCTTGACCTCCATGTGGGGAATCCGGGAATCCCTCAGGACATCCAGCAGAGCTCTCGGGGTCTTCAGGCGTTGGAGGAGGAGATGGGCGGTGTTGGCCGCAATATGGACATTGTGGAGCAGTGCTTCCGCAATGGCGGGGTTCTCCTGCCAGGTCCGGTGGCTGGCCAGCCGTTCGACTCGGGTGGCGTCCATGGCCGGGATGGCGGCCAGGATCTCCCGTGGGGTGAGGCCCGGATTCTCCAGCACCACCAGGAAGACCTGGGGATCGGGGTCTCGCAGGGAGGCGATGAGCTGCTCCGGCTGACTGGCCTGGTTGGCCATGAAGACCCGCTCCTCCAGGGAGGCCCACTTGCCTTCGTTGGGCGCAGGGCCCAGCCCCGTGGCGGTGTGGGCCCGCTTCCGCTGGAGACGGTCGTAGAAGATCTTGACGACTCGCAGGAGGTTGGGGGCACTCCGTTTGGCCCAGTAGGTGAGGTACTGGTAGTCCGACTCCTCGATCTGGGTGAAGAGGGAGACGATGTGGTGGAGCTCGGCGCCATTCCGTGGACCGCGACCCAGGAAGGCGATCAGTTCTCGGGTCCGCAGAATGTTCTTGGCCAGGGACTCCGGGCAGCTTGGCGAGGTGTAAATGGCTTCCCGTACCCGCTCCCGGAAGTACCACCGGGCCTCGCTGTAGACCTCTTCCATCAGCGCCGCGGAGCGGCTCTGGGGAAGGGCGTCGCAGAGCAGGTCTTCACTCACCATGGGGTTCTGCAGGGCCGCCTGCCAGAGCTCCTCATCCTCCTCGAGGAGGTAGTCCATCAGCTCCTCGGGGTCCAGGGTGTGTTCGGCCCTGGAGAGGTGTTCTTCCCGGCTCACCTTGAGCTTGCCCTTCTCGAAGGACACTTCTTCGGTGGGAGGAGCCGTGAGGGCCTCCCAATCCTGCTCTTCCACTGGCAGGGGAGGGAGCTCCTGGGTGGCGCCGGTGGTGTTCACTGGGCGCGCCAGCTGCTTGAGCTGCTGCTTGACGATGGGCTTGAGGTCTGCGGGAAGCTGCTGGTAGAGGGACTTGGCCCCTTCGGCATACTCCTGGCGATAGGACACAGGAGCTTTGTCTGCCTCCCTCATCAGATCGAAGAGGGATACGGCCATCTCGAGGTCACGCCGGATAGGCTCCGGGGTGGCCTCATTCTGGGAAAGGGCATTGAGCACCGGCCCATGGAGCAGCCAGTGGGGAGTCCGGGCAATGAGCGTGAGGAGGCGCGGTGCACTGATGGACCTGGCCAGGCTCTCAACCAGTTGGAGTTGACCTTCAGAGGGGAGTTGGGGGCGGATGAGGACCAGATTCCGGAAATGGTTCCTCTCCTGCTCCGTGAGCTGGCTCAGAAAGGGGATTTCCTGCTCCAGCACGTAGGCTCCTAGGCGCAGGGTTCGGTGCTGTGGGGCAGCAGGCGTGGGTTTCCGGTCACGGTCCAGGCGTCCAGTAGGACCCCGTGGACTCCTGGGATGGCTGACGCCTGGCGGACATGCTCCTCGGTGGCGACCGTGCCGCTCATCAGGAGCGGGATTCTGGTGATTTCCGTGATCCGGCGGGCGCTCTGCCAATCCGGTTCTATGACCCCGGGACCGGGAAGATCGATGTAAAGGGCGCGGCGGATCCCCAAATCCTTGATGTACTGGGCGGCCTGTTCGAGGGTGGTCTCCAGGTTGGTGTTCCTGCCGGGTTCCTGGAATTGGCCACGGTAGGCGGCAAGGGTGGCCGTCAGTCGGGTCTGGAAGCGGGCCACCAACTGTTCGGTCATGAGGGGAGATCGCTGGATGATGGCATTCACCAGGATCCAGGTGACGCCATGATCCAGGTACATCTGGGCCTGGTCAGAACTCCGGATACCGCCACCCACCTGGATACAGGCTTTGCCGGCGCCGCGAACGAACCGCTGGGTCAGCTTGAGGATGAGATCCCGGTTATTGCCCCTCCCGCTAGCGGCGTCTCTGTCTATGAATGTTACATGAGTGCAACCCAGATCCAGGAGCTGCTCCACCATTTCCATCGGGGCGGTCTCGGTTGGCGCCTCCCCGAAGAAGGGAACCGTCAATCCGTTTTCGATTTGCAGGGTGGGGAAGACCTTCAAAGGGGCACCTTTTGATCACTCAAGCCGTCTGATTTTAACCTATGCCGGGAATCCGTCACGGGATTAGTGTGTCCCTTCCTTCATGAGTCTCAAGGCCTCTCTGGCGGCCTTAGTCTGAGCCGCTTTCAGGGTGGGGGCCTCTCCCCGGCACTCGACGCCGCCCACCTGGACCTTCACCAGGAAGCAGGGGGCGTGGTCCGGCCCGGACTTCTGGAGGAGCTCATAGGCTGGGGGGGGATGCCCCTGGGTGGCTGCGATTTCCTGGAGCGTGGTCTTGGAATCCCGTTCGGCCCAGATACCTTCAAAGGCATCCCGGACCTGGCCCTCGAAGTGTCGGGCGACCAGGGCGCTGGCGGCGGGAAGTCCTGGGCGGCCCTGGGCCTCCTCATCCAGGTAAACGGCGGCAAGGAGGGCCTCCATCGCATCCGCCATGGGCTTGCCGGAAGTGGAAGGGTTGGCACCCTTCTTGGGGGAGCGCGGGCCGCGGGTCAGTTCCAGCCCCAAATCTGTGGCCCAAGCTTTGAGGGACTCGGTGCAAACCAGCATCCCCCTCAATTTGGACATGGAGCCTTCGCGCCAGCCGGGGTGGATAGAGAAAATGAGGCTGGAGACACAGAGCTGGAGTATCGCGTCTCCCAGGAACTCCAGACGCTGGTTGTCCTCGGCCAGTCCAGCGGAGGGAGGGCTCAGAGCCATCCTCAGGAGGGAATGGTCGGCGAAGGTATGCCCCAGTCGCCCTTCAAAGTCTCCCTTTTTGCGCCCTTGGCCCATGAATCCGTACTCCCTAGAATCGCAAGCATACCTGCATTGTGTTGAGCTGCTTTCGAGTAACCTGGATTAAGGCTGGGTGCAGATCCGCCGACTACTTAATATTGTGGGAAAAATGACAGATCCGGACCTTCCGCAGATTCTCCCCATTCTGATGGGCTCCCTGCGCCAACTGGGCGCAGAGGGAGAGCTTGTTCTCGAACAGAACGACGGGACCCGGCACCTCTTCTGGGTCGGTGGCGAGCTTGTCTATCTCCACAGCGATGCCGCCGGCGAGCAGTTTGGGAACTATCTGCTGCGGCAGGGTGTCCTGGACTTCCCGGCCCTGAGCGAACTGCTGGCCAACGATGAACAAGGGCGGCTGGGGGAGAAGGTCATCCTGTGGGGCCTGATGACCGCCCAGGAACGCGATTTCCATCTCCTGACCCTCCAGGGCCAAGTGATGGTCCATGCCCTCGAGCACCCCATCATCCGCTCCAGGTGGGTTGAAAAGCCCGTGGATGCAGAGCTGAGTCAGGATCTGAAATTCCGTCTCAACCACCGCCAGTTCGTATGGACCACCTTCCAGGAAGCCAACCATCTCGGGGATATTGAAGGCGTGTTGGATTGCGAGACCTCCTGGTGCTGGCAGGCGCCTCCGGATCTCCTCTCCGGGCTGGGTGACCTGCCCCTGACCCCCCAGATGGCCTATGCCCTTTCATTCCTTGGCCAGGACCCCATCAGTTTTCCGGTGTTCCAAAGCCTCGGTGGACTCGAGAAGGCGGAGGCTGCGCGACTCTTGGCCTCTCTCTGGGCCCTGGGGGCGCTGTCGCTGGTGAAGGGCGAGATGCCTTCCGTGAAGCGGTTGGCGGCACCAGCCTCCATGCCTCAGGTTGGCCCTACGCCTTCGACGCCCCCGCCGCTTCCACCGACACCAACTCCCTTTCCCGAATTGCAGCTGGAGCCGGTGTCGACTGAGTTTCCCGACCTGGACATCGCACAAGATCCGACCGAGCCAACGCGGATCGAGCTCGACCACCCCTCAGAAGAGGGGGAGGCACCTGCCCTGCGGGCCCGGAAGCTTTTCCTTTTCGCCCGCACACTCCTGCAGCAGGAACGATTTGGGGAAGCCCTGAAGGCCTTGGAGCAGTCCCTCCAGCTGGACCCGGAATCGGAGCTGGCCTTTGACCCCTGGTTGTCTCTCGGCAAGCTGCGCCTGGCCAATCCCGCCTGGTCCACCCGGGCCATCGAGGCCTTCCAGAACGCAGCCCGCCTCCGCCCCGCAGCCGCTGAGCCTTGGGTTCAGATGGGGGAGCTATACCAGCGCAAGGGTTTCAAGGCGAACGCCCAGGCCTGCTACCGAAAGGCGCTGGAACTTGATCCCTCGATTCCCGTGCCCGCAGGGCTGGACCTTTTCCTTGGTGAGACCGATCCTGGATCGAATTCCATCCTGGGTCGCTTCAAGGCCATCATTTCCCGCCCGGAAAAACGATCTTAAGTCTCTTGGAGTAAGCCATGACCCAGCCTGATCCCCCCGTACTGGACGCCAACACTCTGGATCAGCTTCTGGCCCTGGATGACGGGGGGCTTGGCCTCTTTCTGGAGATGTTCGAACTTTTCAAGGAGGATACGCCTGGGCGTATCGACTCCATGGGTCCCCTGCTGGAGGCTGGGGATCTTGGGGAACTGGCCGATGTCGCCCACGCCATCAAGGGCGCCGCCAGCACCATGGGGGCCATGCGACTCCGGGTCGCGGCAGCCGCAGTGGAGGCATCCGGGCGCAAGGGGGAAGCCGGGACGGACTTCCAGGGGATGCTCGAGCGTATCCGGCGCGAGTACGCAGAAGTCATCCAGGCCATGGACGATTTCCGGAAATCCAAGGAAGGCTGAGCCGCCTTCCTGACGCCATTCCTGCCTGAAAACCTACTTCCCCCGATTGGTGGTGCGGGCGTGGCTCAGGGTGCTCCGGACAGGCTTGGTGCTGGCCTTCACCTTGGGCATGGGAGCCTTGGCTTCGGTCCGGCTTCCCTGCTGGCGGGCTTCGGCTTCGGCGGGCTTGTGGGTGCTCAGGGTTTTCAGGAGATCGGGGACAAGGATGGGTTTGGGGTTCGACATGGCTCCATCGTACCCCCATGGGGCCCTATCCCTCACCCTTTTCTCACCAAGCGGATTCCCGTGGGTTCGATCGAGACTTCCTTGTTCTTGTAGAGGGTTCCCAGGGCTTGCTTGAAGGCCTTTTTGCTCACGCCAAAGAGATCGTAGATCAGCTTGGGCTCGCTCTTGTCGGTGACGGCCAGGAAGCCCCCCCTGCGGGTCAAGGCGTCCAGGATGCTCTGGCCGACGGCATCAGCCTTCGCATAGCCTGGTGCCGTTAGCGAGATGTTCAGCTTGTGGTCCGGTCGCAGTGCCTTGATGTAACCCTCGCGGACATCTCCACGCCGCAGGCTGCCGAAGATCTCATTCTGGTGGACCAGGCCCCAGTGACGGTGGTTGACGATCACCCGCATGCCCAGATCCGTGGGGTCGGCCACCAGGATGCTGACCTTTTCGCCGGGCCAGAAGCCGTCGGCCTCGTCGGTCAGGAAGTCGTTCAGGCGCGCCGAGGCGGCCTCCCGGCCATCCGGATCCTGGATGAGCATCACCAGGATCTTCTTGCCCTCGACAATCATGTGCTTCTGGTCCCGCCGGACCTCAGCCCAGGGCAGGAGCAGGTCCTTGGGAAGGCCCCAGTCCAGGAAGGCCCCTGCGCCCTTGACCGCCACGATCTTCAGAAAGGCGACCTCCCCCACCTGGGCCTTGGGGACGCGGGTGGTGGCCATCAGGCGATCCGTGGCGTCGTGGTAGACAAAGACCTTGAGGATCTGGCCGGGCTCGGTGCCCGGCGGAACCTCTCCGCTGGGCAGGGGGATCTCGCCCAGTTTGCCGCCGTCGAGCATGGCGCCGAGGGGCGAAACACTGAGAAGGGGGAGTTCGTTCAGAATGCCGGGGGTAGCCATGGGAGCGCCGAAAAGAAAAGAGGTTGGGAGGCCTGAAGCCATCCGTATCCCGGGGGCCTTCGCCTAGGGTATCGCGTCAGTCCCTCTCCAGAAACAGAAACGCCCCGCGGCTGCGGGGCGCTGATCTGGGGCGGCTGAAGGGACTCCCCTCCGCGCCCGCGGGCGCTCC
>Ga0316604_10000506_pt1 | contig 46497 bp, 42 predicted proteins | sample OWC_soil_day20_C_FD_207650 | JGI IMG/M metagenome (GOLD analysis project Ga0316604, IMG submission 207650) | Wetland soil microbial communities from Old Woman Creek delta, Ohio, United States - OWC_soil_day20_CT | ecosystem: Environmental > Terrestrial > Soil > Wetlands | place: USA: Ohio...
ATTAAACCTCCCCCAGCGGCGCAAAACGCGTATGATAATCGTTGGCCTGTTCGAAGGCGTAAGCCGCCTGGATAATAGTGGCTTCAGCCAGCGGTTTGCCAATAATCTGCATGCCGACAGGCAGGCCAGCTACAAAACCGCAGGGAATGGATATACCAGGCAGACCAGCCAGGTTAATAGGAATGGTGCAAACATCCTGCAGGTACATGGCCAGCGGATCGCTAAGTTCGCCAATTTTGAAAGCCGTTGTCGGCGCTGTTGGCGTAATCAGTATATCAACTTCGTCAAAGGCTTTATCAAAATCCTGTTTGACTAACGTACGCACTTGCAGTGCTTTGAGATAGTAGGCATCATAATAGCCTGAGCTTAGCGCATAGGTGCCAAGCATGATGCGGCGCTTAACTTCAGGGCCAAACCCTTCGCTGCGAGTCTTTTTATACATATCAATGATGTCACTGCCAAGTGCACGATGGCCAAAACCAACCCCATCAAACCGGGCAAGGTTCGAGCTGGCTTCTGCCGGAGCAATGAGATAATAGGCTGGGAGGGCATACTCGGTGTGTGGCAGGGAAACCTCCTTGACTTCTGCACCCATAGCGGTTAGCTGATCAACAGCCCATTTGATGGCTGCCGCAACTTCTGGCTGAATACCAGCACCGAAATATTCTTTGGGTAAACCAATTTTAAGTCCCTTGACATCTTGAACCAATGCTTTAGTATAGTCAGGAGCTTCTGCATTAATGGATGTAGAATCTTTGGCATCATACCCGGCAATGGCATTAAGAACAAGTGCACTGTCGGTAACATCCCGGGTAATAGGACCAATTTGATCCAGTGAGGATGCATAAGCTACCAAACCATAGCGGGAAACACGACCATAGGTTGGCTTGAGACCGACATTACCGCAGTAGGCGGCTGGCTGACGGATGGAGCCGCCAGTATCTGAGCCCAGCGCCCAAATAGCTTGTCCGGCAGCTACTGACGAAGCTGATCCGCCGCTTGAGCCGCCAGGAACCCTAGCAGTATCCCACGGATTGTGGGTAACGAAAAAACCTGAATTCTCAGTAGAGCCGCCCATGGCAAATTCGTCACAATTGGCTTTGCCGGTCAGGACGGCATTCTGGGCTGCCAGCCTGTCTACCACTGTAGCATCATAAGGCGGAATAAAGTTAGCCAGGATTTTGGACGCGCAGGTAGTCTTAATGCCTTTGGTGCAAATATTATCTTTCAGTGCGCCAGGGATACCAGCCAGCGGTGCAATCACTTCGCCACGCGTGATTTTGGCATCAACAGCAGCGGCCTGCGCCAAGGCTTGCTCCCTGGTCTCCGTTATGTACGACCGTATCTGGGGTTCAACAGCGTCTGTTCGGGCAATTACTGACTTTGCCAGTTCGACGGCTGATATTTCTTTTTTTGTCAACCGTTCATGCAGTGCATGAATCGTGTGTTTGAATAATTCCACGTACGTAGCCTCCAATCGCTTAGCCTTCCATTACCTTGGGTACCTTAAAATAGCCGTCTTCTGCTTCAGGTGCATTGGACAGCGCAAGTTCTTGCGGTAGAGAGGGTTTAACTTCATCTGGCCTCATAACGTTTTTCAACTGTAAAACGTGAGCCGTAGGCTCAATGCCTGTTGTATCTAGTTTATTGAGGACATCCACATATTCTAAAATGGCATTTAGTTGGCCAGAATAAGCCTCCAGTTCCTCTGCTGTCATTTCCAGACGTGACAATAGAGCCACGTTTTCAACATCTTGGCGGGTTATTTTCATAGTCTCACCTTCCTAAAAACAAAATGTGCCAATATTTTCAATAAGAAATATTATATCATGTCTCAGGCTTTTGTACCAGCGCCAAAAACTCTTCTTCTGGATGCCATTCCTTAGCGGCATCTGGATAACAAGTCGCTAAGGAATGACATCCTCTTATCAGCATTCAACAGTACAGTCCCGCCAGTAAATGATACATACATTATATCATGATTATATAAGACTACCCCACTCTTTAACTAACCCGCTTTTTATTCCCATGTGGTCGACCATACGGCCTACGGTATGATTGATAATATCCTCGACCGTCGCCGGCTTATTGTAAAAGGCGGGCATAGGCGGCATAACGGTGGCTCCTGCCTGTGCCACCAGCAACATGTTATTCAAATGAATGACGCTGAGCGGAGTTTCCCGCGGCATGACAATAAGTTTTCTTTTTTCTTTCAGCGTGACATCAGCCGCGCGTACGATTAGGCTGTCGCTATAGCCATGGGCAATAGCCGCCAGCGTCTTCATACTGCATGGCGCAACAATCATACCGTCTGTATGAAACGATCCGCTGGAAATGCATGCGTCCATTTCCCTGTTATCATAGCAGTATGCAGCCAAAGAGGTAAGCTGTTCTAAACTATACTTAGTTTCATACGCCAAATTGCGCGCAGCCCACTCACTAACAACGAGATGCACTTCTGCATGAAGAGTATTTAGAACTTCTAATAGCTTTACGGCATACATGATACCCGAAGCTCCAGATACGCCGAGAATAATTTTCATACTTGCTCCTTACAAATTAATTTATGATATTAAGAGTTTCCCGCTTCATACGGATAGGCGCCATTCCAGACAATGTTCTGATATCCAACCACATCTGTATCGCCTTCTGTACTAATAATAAGGATTTTAGAATGCTCGTCAAGGCCAATTTTTTCTTTCAATGCGTTAAGCGCCTTATTTTCTGCCAACATACTAAGAAGTCCCAAGCCTACCGCCCCTGATTCCCCAGAAACAACTTGCGGATCATTGCCTAAAGGATTTGCAAGAATTCTCATGCCGCGTGCTGTAACATAATCCGGGCACGAAACAAACACCTGGGCGTAATATTTTAATATATCCCACGATAATGTGCTTGGCTCTCCACAAGCTAAGCCAGCCATGATCGTTTCCATCATACCTGTTACGGCATGTGGATTTCCATCTCCAGCCGCAACAGACTTATAAAAACAAGCTGCCTTATCCGGCTCAACCACTACGGCTACCGGCCGATTTTCGCCGTACTTTGTTACAAGATAGCCCAGCATGCTCGCCGCAAAACAACCAACACCCGCCTGCAGAAATACATGGGTTGGTTTATCTTCGCCCAGTTCACTAATCTGCTGGATTGCCTCGCCCATGATAGTTCCATACCCTTGCATAATCCAGGCCGGAATGTCTTTATAACCTTCCCAGGCTGCATCCTGAATTAAAACCCAGCCGTTTTCTTCGGCATGCTTATTCGCCTGCCGCACGGTATCATCATAATTCAGTTCAGTAATAGATACTGCTGCGCCTTCGGCTTTAATATTGTCAAACCTGGCAGCCGTTGAGCCCTTTGGCATATAGACAACCGCTTTCTGCCCCAGTTGGCGAGCCGCCCAGGCCACACCGCGCCCATGATTGCCATCTGTTGCCGTAATAAAAGTAATCTCGCCAAGTTTGGCTTTCACTTCCGGCGAAGCAAGCAGTTCAAAATTTACATGTTTAATATCCATTCCGAGTTTTTTCGATAAATAATTCGCCATTGCAAAAGACCCGCCAAGTACTTTAAAAGCATTCAGTCCAAAGCGGTAGGACTCGTCTTTAAGCCAGATATTTTTTACTTGAAAGGCTTTTGCCAATTGGTTTAACTCATGTAATGGCGTAATCGCATATTGCGGAAAACTTCTATGAAAGTTAGTAGCCTGTGCAATGGATTTTTCTGAAATATAGTCAAGTTCCTCCATAGTGTCAGGCTGATTTTTAAATCGATCATTACTTACCCATAGCACTTTACTAGTCATATTCAAACTTCCTTTCATTATTATATACAGTATTGGCAAACGGCTTACGCACAAGATACTTGCCGCGCGGTGCCGCCAACGACAATTGTCCGTCAGTGACAACTTGCTCGCCGCGTAAAAAGACCTGCTCTGCCTGCCCTATTTTTCTAAACCCTTCGTATGGATTATAATCCAAGGCATAATGGTGAGTTGCAGCCGATATGGTTCCCTCCTCTGCGGGATTCCATACAACAATATCCGCATCACTGCCGACAGCAACCGTTCCTTTTTGGGGATACAAGCCAAAAATTTCTGCTGGCTTAGTAGCTGTCAGGGAAACCATACGGCAAAGATCTATTTTCTTTTGCATAACTCCATACGTATACAGAAGACTTAATCGGTCTTCCACCCCGGGAATACCGTTAGGAATTTTGCTAAAATCATGAATTCCCTTATCTTTTTGCCCTTTAAACAAAAAAGCACAGTGATCGGTTGACAAGGTATCTATCATCCCCTGACTGGCGCCTGCCCACAAAGCTGTAAGATGATCTTTTGCTCTTAAGGGCGGTGAAAGCACATACTTTCCTCCAGCAAAATCACTTCCGTCATAATACGTATCATCAAGCAAAAGATATTGCGGACACGTCTCTATATATACGTTGGCACCTCGCAGCCGGGCTTGTTCTACAACGCGGAGCGCTTCACGCGTAGACAAATGAACAATGTAAAGCGGGGCTTTAGCAAGCATGGCAAGACTAACTGCTCTATTCACCGCTTCCTCTTCGACAGCGGGCGGGCGGGTAAGCGCATGATATGCAGCCGATGTATTACCCGCTTTAAGCGCCTGACGGATCAATACCTCGATAACATCTCCGTTCTCACAATGAACCGCTGCTATGCCCCCCAGCTCCGCTGTTTTTTGGAAAACCTGAAATAGTTCCTCATCACTTACCTGAAGATCATTTTTATACGCCATAAACAGCTTAAATGAAGTAACCCCCAGCTTTACCAGTTTCTCCATCTCTGAGCCTGTCGACTGCCCCCAGCCAGTTATTGTCATGTGAAAACCAAAATCGCAAAAACTGCGTCCAAGTGCTTGGTTTCGCCGAGACTCAAACGCATGCTGCAAGGTTTCCCCTGGCAATGGTGTGACAAAATCAATAAAGGTTGTTGTCCCGCCAAGTAAACCCGCCCGGCTGCCTGTAAAAAAATCATCAGCAGTTTTCACCGTTCCCGCGATATCTTCAAAATGCGTATGCGCATCCACCGCCCCTGGCAATAGGAACCGCCCCCGAACATCCACCACTTGGTCATTCGGCTTTTGCACCTGAAGTCCGACAGCAGCAATCTTTTCCCCTTCGATACGCACATCGACGGCAAAACACGCCTCACTGGTAACAACAGTTCCGCCTGAAAGCACAATCCCCATGGCTACCTCCTCCTCAGATTCTGCGGTACGTGAGCGCTTTAGCCGCACAAACCGATCCACACAGACCGCAGTACCGGCATTTGTCTTGATTGAGACGCATCACTTTGTCTTGAGACAACTCGCGAGCTTGATACGGGCATACCACCACACAGCGACGGCAGTTGGTGCAGTTGTGTTCATTATAGGTAAAAGAAAGTTTCCTAACATTTTCCTTTGCATCAAGATACGAAAGACTCAGCCCACACAGCTCTTCCAGCGAAGAATAGTTATACTTTTCCATAAGTTGCCCCATTTGCTTAAGCAGAGGCGTAAGCATTTCTGGTCCTCTTAAAATAACAGCGGAACACATTCCCACTACACTGGCACCAGCCATCAGCATTTCGAGTGCGTCTTCAGCGCTTGTTACGCCCCCTAAGCCAATAATCGGGCAAGAATAGGCTTTTCTGAGCTCTGAAATTTTATAAAGAACAAGAGGTTTTATAGCGGCACCTGACAACCAGCCTGCCCCCTTGACACCACCAAGCAACGGCCGACCTGTTGTCACCTCAATCCTGAGTACCTGACCAAACGAATCAAATCCTGTAATTCCATCGGCACCCGCAGCTAAACAATCACCGGCAACCTTAACCACATCACAGGCAAGTGGCGGTAATTTCGCCAGAATAGGCAACTTGGTTTTTGCTCTGGCAGCTCGAACCATATCCGGAATATCGTTGTGATCATAAGAAACCACCTCAATTATATCCGCCCCGGCACTTGCAATGGGCGCACACAGCTCGGATACTTCGCCAGTCGACATGCCAATGCTGGCAATCACTGTCACACCGGCTTTTTTAGCCTGTGGTATTTCACGCTCGATCCATTGCGTAGCAGGAAAATCCGCCCATTTTTCACAATTAATTAAGCTGTCCCTACCGCTTAACAGCATGTGCGGATTGGCATTAACAGCAGCAGCCATGCGAATGGTTTTTGTTACCACAGCGCCGGCCCCAGCATTATGCAGGCGAATCATACCTTCTGCGCCATAAGTTAAAGGACCTGAGCCAATTACAATCGGCGACTTGAGCGTCAACCCAAACAGTTTTGTTTGCATTATTGTTCCTCCCAAAAAACACTAACCTGATTTTTCAGCGCCGCGGCTGCCGCTTGTATATCTACCTGTTGCAGTTTATGGTCAAGCATCACCGGATTGCCGACAACAAATACGCTGCGAACCATTTCCCGCGCACCGTGAACCACTAGTTGGTCAAACACATTTTTCCGGGTTAGCGGCGTGGGAAACAAGTTATCCAGTATGACAAAATCAGCGGCATAGCCGGGCTCCAAACGACCGACATCAGCCCAGCCAAGAACTTTCGCGCCATATTCCGTCGCCATTTTAAACACCTCTTGCGCGGGCATAACTGAGGCGTTTTGCAAATTCCCTTTGTGAATTAAAAAAGCGCCTCGCATCACTGAAAAAAAGTCGGTAATATAACCATCAGAACCCAATCCCACTTGCATACCGACTGCCAGCATTTCTGGCACCGGAGCAATACCTCCGCCGACTTCGCAGTTGCTAAGCGGCATATGGACAGCACCTGCACCGGATTTTTTCAACATTTGGCGTTCCGCAGCATCAATTTGTACACATTGCGAAGCTAACACCTGCGGCGACAAAAGCCCAGCCTCATGATAAAACTGTACAGCTCGTTTACCATATTGCCTAAGACAATATTCGCTTTCGTAGGTGCTTTCCGATAGATGAAAATGCCACTTTACCCCATATTCCTCTGCCAAACTTTGCGCCTTCCGGAGAAATGACGGCGAACAAGTAAAGGACGTATGGGTGCAAATCATGCCTTGAATCAAGCTCTGCCGCTTATGGCACCATTCGATAAATGAACGATTTTCTTCTAAACAAGCTAAACCATTTTCTTCACTAATCCGCTCTGAGCTTTCCAGAGATAAAATGGCTCTCAGCCCAAGTTTTTCTATTTCCCCGGCCTGCTGCACCAACACCTTTGGAAGTGCATAAGGCGCTTCCAACGTATCACAAAAACCCGTAACTCCCGACCGAATCATTTCTGCACCCGAAAATAGCGCCGATACGGTTACATTCTCAATTTGCAGCCGATTTTCAATCCGTGGCCACCAAAAATCTTCCAAAAAATCTCTAAAGCCCGCTACAGGAACATCCATGGGGATGCCATGCGAAAATAAGCCGTACTGATGTGTATGCGCATCAATAAACCCGGGTATTACAACAGCATCAGACGCATCAACCAGCGAACAATCATGGGATAACGCCCACCGTTCCAGATTCTTGTTCGCCATAACCGCAGTAACTTTTCCATCTTTGATAACAAACCCAGCCTGACTTAATACTTTGTCGCCGGAACAAACCAGCATACCTGCTGTAACTGCCAGCATTGTCATCTTTTCCCCCCATAGTGAGTCTTAATCTATTTCCGTAGCACTTTTCCAGCAAAACATGTATGATATACTCCATGCTGTACCACTTGCCGGCCATTGACAAATACCTGCTCGATACCCACCGGGTAAACTTTCGGCTTAGCAAAAGTCCCTTTGTCAGCAACAGTAGCCGCATCAAAAATTACAATATCCGCAAAATATCCTGCCCTGAGCTTGCCCCGCCGTTCAATGCCAAAGGTTTCCGCTGGCTTACCAGTCATTTTAGCAATTGCCGCTTCCAGGCTAAGTGTTTTTTCTTCCCGAACATATTTCCCAAGTATGCGAGGAAAGGCACCGAACAGCCGCGGATGCGGGGTTTCGCCGTAAATGCCATCTGTACAGACATTTTGCTCCGGTCTCTGCAGAAATTGCTTGATATGATATTCATCGCCGTAAAAATCCACCATGCCTACAGCATTACTTTCTTCATACAAAAGGTCGAATATTGCCTCATAAACCTCTTTACCACGCATTTGTCCAATTTCCACTAAATTTTTACCAATTAAATCCTGATTTTGTTCGCTAGCCACACTGGTAATAAAAATTTGCTCAAAGCCAGCAAAATCGATAAAATTATCCCAGCCTGGCAAACCATTTTCGATATCTTGTATCATTTGCCGCCGGAGCTGAGAACTGGTGAGTCGCGTCAACAGCTTATCCACGCCTCCTTCATGAACCCAAGGCGGCAATACGGCGCTTAGTATGGTACTGCCAGCGACATACGGGTATTGATCAAACGATACCTGGATACCTTCTGCCCGCGCCTCATCTAACAACTTGAGCATGCCCTCCATTAGATGCCAGTTCTTGCGTCCACATAGCTTAAAGTGTGAAAAATGCACTTTTACACTCGACTTGCGCCCAATAGCAAGCACTTCGCGCATAGAGGATAACACATCATTCGCTTCGCTGCGCTGATGCACGGCAAATACTCCATTGTATTTAGCCACAACCTTGCACAGGTTAATAAGTTCGACCGCATCAGCAAATACACAGGGTGCATAAATTAAGCCTGTCGAAATGCCAAATGCGCCAGCCTCCAACCCCTCTATCAACTCCGCCTGCATGTGAGAAACATCTGCCGGCATCGCCTTCCGGTTGTCAAGCCCCAGCACAGCCGCCCGAAGATTACCATGCGGCACGAGATAAGCTTCATTGAGGCCCACTCCACCTTCTTCCATAATTTTTAAATATTCATGTACCGACGCAAAATCCCAGTCAATTTTATCGCTGTCGCCATCAAAACCGATCAGGTTTTTACGCCAAGCTGCAAGGTGCTTGCGTGGCAACGGTGCCGTAGAAATACCATCCTGGCCAATCACCTCGGTAGTAACTCCCTGCCTGATTTTATACTCAATACAAGGATGACTAAGAGCTTCTACTGCGGAATGACTGTGGGTATCAATAAATCCGGGCACAACTACTTTACCCTTAGCATCAATCACCTGATCAAAGCCTGCCTGGTTAAAGGCCCCGCCTACAGACTCAATACATTCACCATCCAACGCAAGTTCACCATAAAACCCCGGTCTTCCTGTCCCGTCAATCACCATGCCATTTTTAATTAATGTTTTCATGTAATTTCCCAGTATCCGTCAATACACTTTTGATGATTCCATAATAGCCTGCCGCAGCTTGTACAAGCTGCTCTACTTCAATATATTCGTCAATGGTATGCGCCAGATTTTCACGCGACGGGCCAAAGCCAATCGTTTTTATACCTGCTTCTCCCGCATAATGACTGCCATTTGTACAAAAAGAATACTGCGTAATATCAGGCTCAAGGCCTGCGCTCTTCAGGCCTTTTAAAGCAGCCTGCACAAATTCGTCAGTTTTTTCATACAACCAGCCTGGAAAAAAACGCTCGTCCTTGATGGCTTCGCCTGTATAACACTGCTCTGAACCTGTGACAAAACTTACCCTAGCGTCAAACTCAGAGTCTGCTTCTTGCATAGTACGGAGCAACTGAGTCAGCGGCGCTAAAACGGATTCCTTAGTCTCGCCGACCAATAAACGCCTATCATATGTTGCTCGGCAATAATCAGGCACTACAGATGCTCCCGGATAAGGTGATGATTTGATGTCAGTTAATTCCATAATGCCCTGCCCCAAAACAAGATGTTCGACAAGCGGCAGCTTGCGTATCTGTTGAATGGCATCCGCCATTTTATACACCGCATTTATTCCGGTTTGCGGATTAGCGGAATGAGCGGGCTTACCGAACGTTTCAACCACAATTTCCGCCCGACCGCGCTGGCCGATTTTTAAATTCAGTTCTGAAGCTTCCCCAATCACAACATAATCTGGGTTAACCCGTTTACTAATTTGGCGGGCAGCGATGCCCTCAAAGCATTCTTCATGCACTACGCCTGCCACATAAATGCGCCCAGCAAAGTTTTTACCGCAATCTGCGGCAAAAAAGCCGGCGACCGCAACCATGGCGCTTAGCGCCCCTTTCATGTCAGAAGCGCCGCGGCCATAAATCCGCCCCATAGAAAGCTCCCCGCCGAACGGATCATGCTTCCACTGTGACGCATCTACTACAGGCACAGTATCAATATGTGCATCAAATAAAATGGATTTTCCCGGCTGTTTTCCCCGAATTTCGCCAATAATATTGCCATAGGTATCAACAAAAATCTCATCATAACCTAACTCAATAAATATGTCTCGCAATGTTTCCGCTACGCCTGCTTCTTCGCCAGAATAGCTTTTTTTCTGTAACAAGGCTTGACATATCGAAATAATCTTTTGTTCCCGTTCTGCAGTAATCATCTATATGCCTCCTCTTGGGCTCCAGCCCTTGGGCCTATTTATACGTTAACCGCCTTACGTCCAGCATCATAAATTAATGCCACCTCAGCCAGCTTATTTACAAGCTTACTGGCAGATTCAATAGCTTTATCATCTTCCATAGCGCCTAATGCTTCTTTGTCTTTCGACCACAGCATAGCTCCCGCATACCCGCCGATTTCATTACTTACGACATTTATCCCTTTGGCAAGCAGAAGATTGATAATTGTATTTATCGTCATTTCCTGTCCCCCGTTTCGCATACCGCCTGTCGCCATTGCTACGCCGAATTTATTACGCAGTTTTTCCGGATAAACATGGAATAACGGGCGCATCCGGCTAAAAAAAGCTAATAGCTGAGGTGTAACCGTATATACATATACCGGAGAAGCAACAACATAGGCATCTGCTTCCACAAACTTTTCCAATATTTCCTGCATATCGTCTTTTATAACACACCAGTTTTTCTCCCGTTTGCAATAATTACAATTATTACATGGCGCGATTTTTTTGCCCCGCATGGTGATCCATTCTGTCTCAACTCCAGATACATTTCCAATAGAAGAAAGCGCCTCTCGCAACATTTTTTCGGTTGCCCCGCTGCGTGGACTACCGCAAACCCCTAATATCTTAACCATACGTTTCATCACCTCACATAAATATTTACATTTCCAAATATTTTACAATTGCACGCATTTGCCCCATATAGCCGGAACATCTACACAAGTTTCCTGTTAAATAATGCCCAATTTCCTGTTCTGTCGGGTGACTTAGTTCGCGTTTCATAGCAAGCACAGTCATGATTAAACCAGGTATGCAATAGCCGCACTGCACAACCCCTTCGGCAACCAAAAACTTAGCAAGTACCTCGGCCTCAGCTTGTACACCTTCTATTGTAGTTATTTTTTTCCCTTCGGCCTGTGCCGTAGGTACAGAACACGACAATACCGGTTTTTCATCAATCCAGACCGTGCAAGAACCGCAGGTTGCTTCCTCGCAGCCTGTCTTTACGCTGGTATAGCCGTTTTTACGGAGTGTATTCGCCAAAAAATCGTCCGGATTGATTTCCAGTATTTTTATTTCTCCGTTTATTGAAAGACTGACTATCATCTAAGCACCTCTTTTACTGCCTGTCGGACAATTTTTTCACAAATAAGCCGGCGGTATTCCCCGCTGCCAGCCATATCATCGCTAAAACTCAGTTCTCCCGCCGCCAGAGCTGCGGCTTTAGAAATATCGTTCTCCGTAAAATTTGATTGCGTCAAATACTGCGAGGCCGCTACTGCCACTTTCGGCCTGCCTGGCCGCGCACCGATAACAATTTTTAAGTCCGAACCGTTTTGCGCAACTGCGATGTTCAACAAAGCAAAGTCATTATAGGCTTTTCGCACTGCCTGAAAAGAGGCCACCGAGGTGTCGAGCGGTATAATAATTTTTTCTAAAATATCGTTAGGCATACCTTGTTCGAGAAACTGCGCTAATTTCATTTTGCCTGCACGAAAAAAAGCCACTTCCGCCTCAAGACTTACCAGTGCTGTAAGCAAATCAGACAAACCAAAACGACAGTATGCTGTCGCGCCAACTGTCGCCATATTTCTCAGCTGTACGCTGCCAAATTGTACAGTTTTAGGAAGAATTCCTGAAAACAGCATCCTCAAATCCGCATGTACTTCCATATCCCGCAGCGTTGTCATGGCTCCCATTTCAATTTGCTTTTGCGTGACGGTAATATAGCGTAAGCCAAGCCTTGAAAGATCTATCGCAATATCTATGTCAACCTTTCTTGTTCTAAGAAGTGTACAACCTGCCAATATAACATTATTTCCCGCCTTATGCAAAACACGGTATGCATCTTCCAATGTGGCAGGCTTAACATATTCCTTTATTCTCACCAAAGCTACCTCCTCCTTAGTACCTCCCCCCTATGAAAACCGCCCTACAAGTTACGTATGCCCCTCAGCACTTGTTCTGAAGTGATGGGTAACTCAGTCACCCTTACACCCACTGCATTGTAGATAGCATCTGCAATAGACGGCGGTGGAGTTGTAAATACCACTTCACCTACTGATTTTGCACCAAACGGACCAGTTGATTCATAGCTAGGCGCGAATTCAACCATAATATTTCCGACATCTTGCCTGGTAGGAATGTGATATTGCACAAAATTATCAGCAAGCATCCGCCCGGCTTTGGTATAACGAACTTCCTCAAACATAGCAAACCCAATTCCCTGTGCAATTCCGCCCTCAGCCTGTACCCTGGCCAGCGTGGGATTAATAAGTGTACCACAGTCAACCACAGCGGCAAAATTGATCACTTGCACCTGTCCGCTGGTAATATCTACTTCTACTTCAGCAAACCCGGCAACAAATGGCGGCGGGCTTTCCTCCGCTACTGCAGTCGAGCTTACAGACAATTGCCCTGCCCCTTTACCAGATACACTCCAAGCGGCAAAGTCCGCTAAAGTCATTTGCCATATACCATCAGCAGATGATAAGCTGTTGCCGTCAAATTGAATGCTTTCGGTATCTTTTTTGCAGCAGACCGCCCCCTGCTTAATAATCTCTTCGCGTAGCAATTTGGCCGCTTTTAACACGGCATTGCCTGTAATATAGGTTGTGCAGGAAGCATAAGCGCCGGTATTGTACGGGGTCAAGTCGGTATCAGCCGAAAGCACATAAATGTTTTCCACTGTGGTTTCCAAAATTTCCGCCGCAATTTGCGCCAAAATAGTATCACTGCCTGTCCCTAAATCGGCTGAACCAACAAATAAACTATAACTGCCGCCGTCATTCAGCCGCAGCTCAGCCACAGCCGTCTGTACGCCGATAATCCCCGATCCATGCATGGCGACAGCCATGCCAACACCGCGTACCTTATTGTTATTAAGCTTGCGGCAAGGATATTTTTGCTCCCAGCCAATTAATTCCTTGCCACGTCTAATACATTGATCAAGACTGCAGCTGGTAACTCTTGGCGGTTTTTGTCCGCTATTTAAAAATGGATGGAAACCCCCTTGGCAAATGATATTTCGTTTCCTTACAAATATTGGATCAAGTGCTAACTTAGCCGCCAGCAGATTGACCATGGATTCAATAGCAAAATTAGACTGCGGTGCTCCAAACCCCCGGAATGCGCCGGCGGACACCTTGTTGGTGTAGACAGCTGTACCAGAATATCGCACCGCCATAGGTTGTCCGTATATTGGCAGTGTATTGGTACAAGACACGCAAAGAACATCCGGCGCATGTTCGCCATACGCCCCGGTATTCGACAGCACCTCTACATCAAGAGCCTTCATAAGCCCTTCTTTATCGGCGCCCAGCCGAACTTTAATGCGCATAGCATGCCGGCTGTTCGTACAAGTCATACACTCACGCCGGTCATAAATAATCTTGGCTGGTTTGCCTGTTTTTAACGTAACAAACGCCGCAAAGCCTTCAATTAGCACAATGTTTTTACCGCCAAAGGCGCCGCCCACACGGGGTTTTATTACTCTGATGGAGCTCTGCGGCATATTGAGTACAGCAGCAACAATCCGCCGCACATGAAAGGCGGATTGCGTAGAACTTACAATAACAAGCCGGCCCCGCCCGTCCAAGTACGTAAAGGCGCGATGCGTTTCCAGCATCGCATGCGCCTGTGCCTGTGTATAAAAAGTCTCTTCAAGTACAATGTCACATTCATTGAGCGCCTTCTCAACATCCTCATGTTTCCTGTTATAAGCCGCCGCGATATTGCGCAAAGGAGCAGAGCCCACATCAAAATTGGTAAAAACCGCTGTCGGCTGATGTAATAAGCTGCGGTGATCCTTCGCCTGCTCAAAATCCAATACCGGCTCTACTATTTCATATTCGACCCTGATTAATGCCACTGCCTGCTCTGCCTGGCTTAGCGACTCGGCTGCAACAACTGCCACCGGATCACCAACATACCTAACCGTTGAACCAAGAAGCATCCTGTCATAGGGTGATGGTTCAGGATAGGTTTCAGCCGCAATGGTATGCAGTTTTTCCGGAACATCTTGATAAGTCAGCACACATTTAACACCATCAGCTTGTTTTGCCAACTCTGTGTCAATGTGTTTAATTTTTGCAAACGGATAAGGACTGCGCAGCAATTTTATATGCAAAGCATCTTTAGGGCATAAGTCATCAACAAATAGAGATTTCCCCATCGCAAGTTCCATACCATCAATTTTATTAACAGATTTAGATACGATTTTCATATAGCCATCTCTCCTTTGCACCTGATGCTAACCTGCTTTTAGCCCAGATATCTGCTCAAGTCAGCTTCCGGATAAGACACCCGCTCAATTTCCCGACTATTCTCGGCAAGCGTAGCATCAATTCCCATTTTCGTTTGTGTCCCACGTTCGTCTGAGCACGGATCAAGTTCGTGCCCCTGCGCATTAGGAATGTAAAATATATCTTTTTCCGGTATGACACGACATGACATAGCCCACATCACATCAGCCGGATTGTAGATGTCTACGTCTTCATCAACAACAATTACATTCTTGATATTGACATATGTCATCATTGCGGCAAGCGCAATATTTTTAGGCTCACCCGGATTTTTTTTCTTAATCTGCACAATTGCTAAAAAACCGCTGCCATAAGGCGGAATGTGCACATTGACCACGCCCGAACTTACATATGTGGCGAACTTTTTCAGGAGCGGCTCGCGGGGCAATACATTGCCCAAATTAATATGCTCGTAGGATGCTCCGTTAATTGTCTGGTAAATGGCGCCATTCCTATGTGTAATCGCAGTGACTTTGACAACCGGACTTAACCACGGTGCACTGTAATGTCCCGTAAATTCGCCAAGCGGACCTTCTTCTTCGCGATAATCAGGCAGAATTTCACCTTCGATGACAAATTCTGCCGTCGCTGGCACATAAATATCAGATGTAACGCATTTAACAACATCAATGGCCTTTCCCCGAATCGCCCCTGCTACTTCGGTTTCATCCCCATCATAGCGAAGGCCTGCGGCAACATAAATGACAGGATCGGTGCCGGATACAATCGCGATCGGCAATGACTTACCTGTTTTTTCCGCCGCATCGTAGAATTCTTTTAAATGTCGCCATTCATTAATCATAATGCTTAGCTTATTTTTGCCTTTGACCTGTAGCCGTTGAAAGGATAAATTTTGTTTTGTGCCATTATGTTCTTTACTGACAATGACACCGCCGGTAATAAATGGTCCTCCATCTTTGGGCGCATGCTGAGGAATGGGAACTTTATCAAGGTCGACCTCATCGCCGACATACACATTCTCTTGACAGACAGCCTGCTTTACAATGTTAGGTTTTATCGGATTTTCCAGACACTTTACTAAAAAATCATTGATATTTCCTTTTTTGCAGTTCATTGCAAGTGCAATTCTATCCATCGATCCCAAAATTCCACCGCAAAGTGAAAAATCACGGTCTTTGACTAACGTAAATAGCCCGGCTCCTAAACCTTTCTTTTCTAAGGTTGCAAGCACTGAACCAATTTCAAATTGAAGCGCTACCTCTTTGTCAATTGTCTTAAGCTCATCATTTTTTTCCAATATTGCTAAAAAGCTGCGTAAATCATAAATATCTGATGTTGAACAGTTAGCCATCCTATATACTCCTTCATAATTAAACTAGTCGCAAATGGTTTTATTACTGCAATATGCCAATAGGAGAAGATACTATCAGCCTCTTTTTCCTATTTAGATTCAGAACTATAAGGTTTTCCCATCGCGCTTGGCCCAACCGTACGTCCGACTACTCCCGCAAGCACAAGCATTGTTAAAATATACGGCAGCATCATGAAAAATTGGTGTGGTATACCAATTCCAAAAGCCTGCAGGCGTAATTGCAGTGCATCAGCTAAACCAAATAGCAGCGACGCTCCCAAAATACCAAACGGATTCCAGTTACCTACAGTAACACTGGCCCACGCAACATAACCACGACCTGCTGTCATATTTTCCATGAACACAGATAACTGCGCAATTGACAAGAAAGCCCCACCCAGGCCGCCCAGTAGCCCGGAAATAACAATCGCTATATAACGTGTTTTAACTACACTGATCCCCAAGCTGTCGGCAGCGCGGGGATGTTCACCGACGGCGCGCAAAGTTAGTCCGAACGATGTTTTATATATCACGTAATAACAAAAGGGTACAAGCAGCATAGCAATATATACTAACGCATTTTGATTGAAGAGAATTGGTCCTATAAACGGAATCTGGCTTAAGATAGGAATAGGAATATCCTGAAAAGAAGCTACCTGGGATGGTTTTGCGCCAATATCGAAAACAATATTCAGCAAATAACTGGTAAGCCCAAGAAATAAAATGTTAATCCCTGTACCTGATACAACCTGATCAACTTTTACGGTAATGCTCATAAAGCCTAGTATCAATGCAGCTGCCATTCCGCCTATCATACCAAAGAGGGCGCCAATCCAAGGACTGCCGGAAATATACGAGCCAAAAACGCCAAAAAAAGCACCCGTGACCATGATTCCCTCCAGAGCAAAATTAATAATTCCAACTCGGGAAGTAAACAATCCGCCAAGACCTGCAAGTAGAATCGGGGTCGACATACGAATTGCTGCCTGAACGAACCCAATTACATTAACTTCATCCATGTACCACATCCTCCTTAACGATACGAATGCTGTACTGGCGCAGCAGTGCATCCATTAATACAAACAAAATAACTAGACCCTGAATAACAAAAACCAAGGAAGCAGGAACCTGCGCCGTACGCTGCATCATGTTTGCTCCAACACGCAATGCGCCGAAAAACAAGGCCGCAATAACCACACCTGCCGGGTGCAGTTTACCCAGTAATGCAACTGCCATGGCATCAAAACCATAACCCGAACTAAAACTATTGACCAACCGGTGATGGATAGCCGCAACTTCAACCATTCCCGCCAATCCCGCAAATGCCCCGGATAGTCCCATAGCCAGCACTAGGTTCTTTTTTACATTAATACCGCTGGTATGGGCAGTTGTTTGACTTAACCCCACTGCGCGCATCTGATAGCCGATAGGTGATCGCCACAGGAGAAAATACACAACCAAAATAGCGATGATCGCAAACAACACGCCTAAATGAAACCTTGTACCAGTAACCATAATCGGTAGCCAAGCCTGTTTGGCGATCATTGCCGACTGAGGAAAATATCCGGGAGGTTCACGCAAAGGAATATCTAAGAGATATGTCACAAAAAAAATGGCAATATAGTTAAGCATAATGGTGTTAATTACCTCAGAAACACCCAATTTAGCCTTCAAATATCCCGGAATAGCACCCCACAGGCCGCCGCCAAGCATGCCGGCAAGCATAACAAGAGGAATAAGTACAAAGCCTGGCAGCATAGTAAAGTAAATGCCTGCCAGTGTAGCCATAAGCCCCCCCATAACAATCTGTCCTTCCGCACCAATAGAAACGAGCCCTGTGCGGTAAGAAATAGTCAGACCCAACGCCGCAAGTAAGAGAGGTGTCGCTTTTACTACCGTCTCGGCAAAACTACGGAAATTGCCAAAAGCTCCGTCAATCATGCTCGTGTAGGCTAGAATCGGGTTAACGCCGGAAAGGGCAATAATTGCTGCCGAAACCAATAAAGCAAGAAATAGAGCAATCAGCGGCCCTATTAAGTCCGAAAACATAGTTTTTGTTGGTGGTTTTCGTTCAATCACAATCTGAGAATTTCCCAGCTTTATGTTCATTCACACACACCCAGCCTTTCTTGAGGAGTTCCTCCCATCATTAAACCAATATCTGTAATCAAAACTTCACCAGGAATAAACTCTCCCATAATCCGCCCTTCGTACATTACAATCACTCGGTCTGACACCAGCAATACTTCATCTAAATCAGCCGAAATCATTAAAACCGCGGCTCCTTTTTCTTTTTCTGCGAGCAATCGCCGATGAACAAATTCCGTTGCCCCAATGTCAAGTCCTCGTGTAGGCTGCACTGCCAAAATAAATTGAGGACTGCGGGTAAATTCACGCGCTAAAATAACCTTTTGCTGATTACCGCCGGAAAAATTGCGTACAATAGCATCATAATTAGGCGGTCGTACGTCAAATTCTTTAATAAGTTCTTGGGCAATATCCTGCATTTTTTGTGGCTGGAAAATACCCTTACACGTAAGCGGCGGCTCATCATAAGTATCAAGTACCATGTTTTCCGCTACAGTAAAATCAAGTACTAATCCCTGCTTTAATCGATCTTCTGGAATGTGAGCCATACCAAGTTTAATTCTCTTGCGGATAGGCATATCGGTAATGTCTTTCCCGTTCAGACAAACTTGCCCTTTGGTTACTGCTCTCAACCCCATAATACTTTCGGCTAATTCCCGCTGACCATTACCATCAACACCGGCTACGCCTACAACTTCACCTTTTTTTATGCATAGTGAAAATTCATTAAGACATGACACCGGCAAATCACCTTCTGCACAAACGCCATGTAGTGCAAGCAAAGCTTCCGAACTGGCAACAGGCGTCTTGGCATATTCGAGAACAACGCTGCGTCCAACCATCATGTCCGCTAAAACCTCTTTGGTAGTCTCTGCAGTTTGCACCACATCGACAAAACCGCCTTGGCGAAGTACTGTCACGCGGTTTGAAATTTGCATAACCTCCCATAATTTGTGTGAGATAAAAATCACCGATTTACCCATCGCCACAAATTGACGCAGAATCGTAAACAGTTCTTTAACCTCTTGGGGAGTGAGTACGGCTGTCGGTTCATCTAATATCAAGATGTCCGCTCCGCGGTAAATGGCCTTGAGTAGTTCTACCTTTTGCTGGGCACCAATGGATAAATCTTTTACTAAAGCCTTGGCATTTACCTGAAAGTTAAACTGGTCACTTAGCTGCTGTACTTTTTCTACAGCTTTCTCCATATCTAATTTTTTAAGATTTGCCGTAAGACCCAAAATTACGTTTTCAGCTACCGTTAAAGTCGGCACCAGCATAAAATGCTGATGAACCATTCCTATTCCTAAACTAATGGCATCTTTGGGCGAATGAATATCGGTAAGCTGGCCTTTAAGATAAATTTCGCCTTCATCAGGCCGATAAAACCCATAAAGAATATTCATTAGCGTCGTTTTTCCCGCGCCATTTTCACCAAGCAACGCATGAACTTCGCCTGGCTTGACAAAAAAAGTTACTCCATTACAGGCTTTGACGTTGGCAAATTTTTTGGTAATATTACGCATTTCTAATATATTTTGAGTATCCATTTGTTCCTCCTTGCTAAAGTGCAGCACATAAGTACTGCACTTTAGTCATCAAGCAATTACTTTTCAAAAACTGATTTAGGTAATATACCTTGCGTTTTCAAGGAACCATCTTTGATCTTAGCCATAACTTCCTGGATTTTTTCCTTTGCCCCTGTCGGCAGCTTGGCATCATTGCCATGATAATCAGAAAGCAGAATTGCTCCTTCATTTACTCCCATCAGGTATAGCGCTGGTTTTGCTTCCTTATTGACTGCTTCTTTAATAATTGAATCAATCATTAAAGTAACGCTCTGAATTGCTGAAACAAACACAGTATCTGGAGCCACGTTATATTGATCACTAATATAGCCGATTGCCTTAATTTTCTTGGTTTTAGCAGCATCTATTACACCTAATGTAGCCTGATTTGCATTACCGCCCACAATGTCGGCACCTTGTTCAATCATAGCCATAGCCATTTCTTTACCTTTAGGCACATCTGTCATCGTTTCTGTAAAGCCTGTCAATACTTTAACATTTGGATTTACGTATTTAGCACCAGCTTCAAACCCAATCAACCCGTCTTGGATGTGCGGTAATTTTGTCCCGCCAATCATCCCAACTACGTTTGTCTTGGTAATTAAACCAGCGACTGCACCTGCCAGAAAACCTGTCTGCGGTGTATTGAAACGCAAGGATAACATATTTGGTTCTTGAAAACTGTCGCCATTTACAACAGCAAACAATACGTTAGGGTACTGTGGTGCAATTTGTTTGACTACATCACTAAACTCAAAACCATGCAAAATAATTAAATCATACCCTTTATCGGCATAATCGCGAATTACAGATTCAAAGTCAGGCTGCGGTACATTCTCGGTATAAGCCGTTTCTACCTTATATTTTTCTTTAGCCTGCATCAGTCCTTTGTACGCCGACTCATTCCAGCCAGCGTCATTAATTGGTCCTGTCATTACCATGGCAACCCGAAACGCTTTATTTGCTGCACTTTTTTCTTGTTTTGTTTGAGAACTGCATCCAGCCAAAACTCCCATAGAGAAAATAATAACCATTACCCATACTAACATCTGCTGTAATCTTGTTTGCTTCATAATAACCTCCTAATAATTTGTCCCTTTTGCAGTGTAACAGCTATGAAAAATATCCTGCTTGGACTACCAATTCATTTGCTTTTTGTTGTTCATCTATTAATACTTTTTCTTCGTCTACATTCACAAAACTCCCATTATTAAGAACTATTTTCCCATTAATCACCACCTTTTCTACAGCTCTGTTTCCCCCGGAGTAAACCAGCGATGCAACTGGATCATGCACCGGACACATCCTAGCACACCGATAAGGATTCACTATAAAGAAATCTGCTTTTTTGCCGACTTCCAGCGATCCAATTTCTTTTTCCAGGCCTATGCACTTTGCAGCATCTATTGTTGACATTTCCAAAACACGCTGTGCGGTCATAGCCAAAGGATCAAGCAAATGTACCTTTTGTAATAAAGCAGTGGTTTTAATTACTTCTAAAAGATCATTGCAATTATTGCTTGCGGCTCCATCAGTCCCCAAACTCACTGTTAAACCGGCCTGATGCATTTTAGGCACTGGCGCAACCCCTGAAGCCAGATACATATTGGAAACCGGATTATGAGAAACTTGAACGCCATGTTTTTGAAACATCTTTAATTCTTCTTCTCCAGTTTTTACACAATGGACAGCCAATAAGCGATTTGTTAGCAGGCCGCTATTAATAAAATAGTCAAGCGCCGAAGTATTATATTTTTTGCGGCAAACAATCTCATCGCTATCAGTTTCATACATATGCATCATGACGGGAATGTCATATTGGCGAGAAAATCCGCTTGTTTCCTGCAGGCTTTCTAAAGAAAGCGCCCAAGCCCCCGCCGGCGCCAGCCAAATAGTCGTCATCTGATCAGGCTTTTCAAATTTTTTCTTTAAACGCAGGACATCTGCAAAAACGTCCTGTGTTTGCTCAATCAGTTCTGCAGGAAAACCGCTGTCACGCCCGGTAGTACGAAAGCCCCGTCCGTAGACAAGTCTAACCCCTATATCCCGCATCACTGTAATTTCGCTATCAGACAAATTAGGAATCGGATGCACCTGCATATAATCGACAATTGTCGTCACACCAGAGCGAACGGCCTCGATTGCGCCGCCCGCCACCGCTGCCGCCAAATGGCTGTGCTTGAGGTGTATCCCTGCAGGCGCAATTACCTTATGCCACCAACTTTCTAAAGCACTATCCGTGCCCAGCCCTTTTAAAAGATTTTGATATAGATGAGTGTGTGTGTTAACAAGACCGGGGAAAGCTATTTTTCCTGAACAATCTTGACTTTTTATATTGCGCTCTTCGGCAGACTTGATTATTTCCGTAGAGAAACCGATCATTTTAATACGATCATCTTCCCATAAGATACCAGCATCTTTTATAATCCTTCGTGTTTCATCCATTGTTACCAGAGTTAATCCGTGCAAGGCGACGCAGGTTACTTTTTCTTCATTATTCATTATCTATCAACTCACTTCCATAACATTTTCATTTTTACGATATCAGGGTTAAATCTTACCGTTCCTAAGCATATTGGCTTATCTTCTATCGTGTAAAATATTTCTTTCCAGGAAATTATAGCGCCGCCTATTTTTATACCAAACAAATCTTGTTCAGTTTCCCCAGCAAGTATAGGACTAATTTCTTGGATACCATGCGTCAATTTTTGCTGACAATACTTTTCGATAAACGAATTAAGATCAAACTGATTCTCTATTTCTGACAGCTTTTTGACAAAATAACAATAAGGAATCCGATTTTGTGCATGTATCGCCGCTCTGTCATTTGCAAAAAAAGTTCGGTCATAAACAACAATTTTACTGTCGATATTTATTTGCAAATCCTTGGCAACAGTAGTATCTGGTTCTTTCAACCATAAAGCTGAATATGTTGAAGTTACACGATAGCCTCCATCTTCCAGTAAATCTACAAAATCAGTAAAGCGGTCAATCCGCATCTTTGTCTCTAACGTACTTTTATGAATAAAGTTACCCAACCCGTGTCGTTTACTAATTATTCCTTCCTTATTTAATTCCAGCAGCGCTTCTCGCAGTGTCGCCAAGCTGACCTGCAATAGCTTTGACAACTCGTCTTCAGTCGGTAGTTTGTTGCCGATGATTTTATTGGTTTTAATCATTTCTAGAACAGTATTTTTAACAAATTGAACTCGCGTAACAATCATAATTCACCCCCTATACTCATTAAGTCACTGAATGACTAGCAAGTGATGCTTTTTCATAATTCAATTATAATATGAAAATCTCTCAAGTTAAAAAAAAAAGCTCTGCAAGTAATAAAAAATTACTTACAGAGCTACATCGCTCACTTATCTTCTCTTGTATATAATTATATCCTATTTCGACAAGCACTGCAAGTACTGTATAAAGAAACTTGTCAAAAATAGTATTATTAGCATTTTTGCCCGTGTTTCCATAGCATCTTCATTTTTATAATTTCCGGGTTAAACTTTACGTTACTAAGACAAATCGGCATATCCTCGAGTGTGTAAAATATTTCTTTCCAGAAAATTATGGGGCTTCCTTCCGTAATACCAAATAATTGCTGATCCTTTTTTTTAGCAAGAATAGGCGTAATTTCCTGAATGCCATGTGTCATTTTTTGTCCACAATATTCTTCAATATAAGAAGTTAGATTACTCTGCCCCTCTGCTGTTGGCTCCTTTACAAACCAGGAATAGGGTATTCTATTTTGAGCGTAAATTGCAGCTTTGCCATCCGCAAAAAAAAGCCGCTCACACATAACAATTTTGCTATCCTTCGGTATATTCAGATCCTTAGCACTCTCCGAATCAGGCACAGCTAAGTGTGTACCAAAATAGGTTGAGCTTGGCACATAGCCTCCGTCTTGCAATAAATCCGTAAAATCAGTAAACCGATCTATCCTCATTTTTGTTTCTAATGTACTTTTGTGAATAAAGTTTCCTAGCCCGTGCCGTTTACTGATAATGCCTTCTTTATTCAATTCTAAAAGTGCTTCCCGCAATGTTGCTAAACTAACTTGCAACCGTTTGGTTAATTCATCTTCTGTCGGGAGCTTATTGCCATTAATCTTATTTGTTTTAATCATTTCTAAAATCTCATATTTTACAAACTGAACCTTGCTAACTGCTCTAATTTTCATCACCCTATCTTTAAGTTTCAAAACCATTTTTTATACTAATCCTTCTATTTTGCTGGAACTATAAATAGGAATATTTTACTTTATAAACTTTTCGCAAAACAATATATACCATGTATCAAAATTAATTATATCACAAATTTGGCGGTTTGGTTGGAATAAGCCGATGCATAGCATGTGGTATTCACTTACGCAAAAAGACCACTGCCCCAGTAATAACAAGGGATAGTGGTCTTTTACTTATGAAACTGTCACAAGTAGATTGGGTCATAAATTACGTGTACCTGGGGTGACTATATCATGCCTTGGGCTTTTGTACCAGCACCAGAAATTCTTCTTCATTTAAGACCTGAACACCCAGTGCGTTGGCTTTGTCTAATTTACTGCCGGCTTCGGCGCCGGCAAGCAGATAGGTTGTTTTCTTGGATACACTCCCAGTAACACGCCCGCCATGGGCTTCAATTAATTGGGATGCTTCCTCCCGGCTCATTGTCGGTAACACTCCTGTGAGCACAAACGTGGCACCCTCAAAGCGTTGATCAACGGTCTTGGTTGCCGCTCTAGAATACATATTAACGCCCGCTTTTTCAAGGCGTACAAGTATCGTTTGGGTTTGAGGCTGAGCAAAAAAATCTGAAATTGCTTTAATACTTACTTCGCCAATACCTTTCAGATTACCGTTTTCTTTTAGTTTTTTCTCAATCTCACGCAGCTGTTCTTTCAGCTTTTTCATTACTTCAAGGTCTTCTGGGTTCTCAGACAGTTTTAGTTTTTTCTCAGCTTTATTATATTCTTTTTTCAGTATTTTCTCGGTTTCTTTTAATTGTTTATATTTATCATAACTAATTTTGGCAATAACATATATGTCCGGAAAGTTCTCCGCCAAAATATGTCCGGTATGTTTACCGATATTAGGAATGCCAAATCCATTGATAAGCCGTTCCAGATTCTGATCTTTAGAACGTTCTATGGCAGCAAGCAGATTATCCGTGCTGGCAGTGTAATCAGGTTCCTTCTGTTTGAGCGCACGTCCCTCCATTTTTTTGCGTGGACGGCTAATAATTCCATTCGCAATAAACTCATCCCGATAATTTTTAAGGTAATAGATGTCAGCGATATCTTTGATGTAGCCCTTGCTCATAAGCGCGTGAACCGCCGCCGGACCGAGACCGTCGATATCCATTGCCCCACGCGATGCGAAATGCATAATAAGACGCACCAGTTGTGCCGGGCAATTGATCCCGCTGCAGCGAATATCTACTTCATCCTTGCTTCTCAAAGCAGGTGCGCCACAAACCGGACATTTGTCGGGAATTTTGAAAGGAAACGTTCCGTCAGGACGTTTTTCTTTTACAACACTTACAATCTCCGGAATGATTTCCGCAGCTTTACGTATGATGACCATATCGCCAATACGTATATCCAGACGGTCAATCTGATCCTGATTGTGTAAGGATGCGCGCGATACCGTTGTGCCTGCCAACCTGACCGGATTTAAAATGGCTAACGGCGTCAATCTGCCGGTTCGGCCCACGTTAACTTCAATATCCAGCACCTTGGTCTGCTTTTCTTCCGGTGGAAACTTGTAAGCAATGGCCCATCTAGGTACTTTAGCGGTAGCCCCCAATTTCTGACGATCTGCCAGGTTGTCTACCTTGACAACTGCTCCATCGATACCGAAGGGTAATTCGCCGCGGGTTTCACCGATTGAACAAATAGCCTCCCATACTTCTTCCTCCGTTGTACATTTGACATAGCGTATCACGGTAAAACCTTGTTCAGACAGCCAGTCAAGTGTTTCAGCATGAGAGGAAAATTGCTTGCCTTCAACTGCCTGGAGGTTAAAAACAAAAATTGATAAATTTCTTTCAGCCACCACTTCTGGATCTAATTGCCGCATAGTACCGGCTGCACAATTTCTCGGATTAGCAAATATTTTACCCTCTAGTTCTTCTTGCCGCGCATTGACAGCCTCAAATGTCTCATTATCCATATAAATTTCGCCGCGCACTTCAAGGTAAGGAAGCTTTTCCGGAATTATTTGGGGCACAGTATCTATCATACTGAGGTTTGCGGTTATATCTTCACCATGAAATCCATCGCCACGGGTCATACCTTGTACAAACTTTCCATCCTGATGCCGCAATGCAACAGAAAGACCATCAATCTTGTGTTCCACAATGAATACTGGCCGATCAAGTTCTTTCTGCATTTTTTTAATAAAATCTGCTACTTCTTCTCTTGAAAACTTATCCTCCAGGGACAGCATAGGAACGTCATGCGCAACTTGCTTGCCAACTTCACGTTTCGCCCGCCCGCCAACTCGTTTTGTTGGCGATTCTGACGTCACTAGTTCAGGATGATCATGTTCAAGCCTGGTAAGCTCTCGCAGCATCATGTCATATTCGTAGTCACTAATTTCTGGCGCATCTTCTTCGTAATACTTTTTGTTATGGTATTCAATCCTAGCTCTCAATTCTGCGATTTTTTGCGCGGTAGCTGTTAGTCTAACCCGTAGTGCGGTATTCATGTCATAACCCCCGAAAGAAATTTACACTCTGCTGATAGGCGCCAGTTGGGCCACCAATTTTTTGATACCCTCATTGGGGAAAGCAATGTTCAACTGCATGTTACTGCCACTGCCGGTAACAGCGACAATGGTACCTGTGCCCCATTTAGCATGATACACCTTTTCGCCTGCTTTCCAATCCACATTCTGGGGTTTGGCCGGGTTCTGCACCATACTTTTGAGCAGTGTCAGCTCTGGCTTTTTCACAACTTTGGGAGGCATAGTGATACCTACAGGACGGTTGGTTTGCATCGGCGTTACGGGACTGGGCCGCTTAGGCGCATACTTTTCAATAAGCTCAGGCGGAATTTCGTCAAGGAACCGTGAGGGAGAATAGCATACGATATTGCCGTAAATCATACGCTGGCGGGCATTGGATATATATAGCTTACGCTTTGCCCTGGTAATACCAACATAGCATAGACGGCGCTCTTCCTCAATCTCCCGCTCATCCATCAGTGTCCGAACATGGGGGAATATTCCTTCTTCCAAGCCAGCCAGAAATACCATGGGAAACTCCAGTCCTTTGGCCGAGTGTAAGGTCATGACGGTAACCTGATCATCCCCATCTTCTGACTTGTCGCTATCAGTTAGCAGCGATACATGACTCAAGAAGTTTTCCAGCGTGCTATCCTCTTCATTTTCCGCAAACTTTTTGGCATCACTGACAAGTTCTTTCAGGTTTTCAATACGGTTAGGAGCCAAAGGATCATCATCGCTTTCCAGTTCAGCTAAATATCCAGAATCACGCATCACTTTATCTACCAGTTCAGCAACTGGTAATGTATTCTGGCAAGCCATCAGATTAAAGATAAGTTCAGCCAGCTTTTCTAACTGGTTCTTGGCACGGGCGGTTAAGCCTGGCACTAAATCAGGATTGGATACAGCGTCAAACAACGGTACATTATTTTTAGCAGCATATTCGGCTAGATGTCTAATGGTAGTATCGCCAATTCCCCGGCGAGGAACATTAATAATACGCAGCAATCCGATAGCATCTGCCGGGTTAAAAAGAACCTTAATATAGGCCATGATGTCTTTTATTTCTTTACGATCATAGAACCTAAGGCCACCCACCATGGTGTAGGAAATAGCAGCATTGCGCAAGGCCTCTTCCAACACCCGTGACTGAGCATTCGTACGATACAAAATGGCCATATCCTTGTAGGGTGTGCGATAAACCGTATTGAGCTTAATAATATTATCGGCAATATAGCGCGCCTCGTCCCGTTCGTCAACCGCCAGGTAGTGGGTTATTGTCTCTCCTGCTTGATTATCTGTCCATAGAGACTTAGGCTTGCGGTTGGAGTTATTTTCAATAACCGCATTGGCCGCATCAAGAATGATTTGCGTAGAACGGTAATTTTGTTCAAGTTTAATGACCTTGGCCTCAGGATAATCGCTTTCAAAATCCATGATATTCTTAATATCAGCCCCGCGCCAAGCATAGATGCTCTGGTCAACATCGCCTACCACACAGATGTTGCGGTACTTGGCCGCCAGTGTCCGTGCAAGCAGATACTGAGCCCTATTGGTATCCTGGTATTCATCAATCAAGATATACTGAAACTTATCCTGATATTTTTCCCGGACTGTGGCATTATATTCCAGCAATTCTACCGCCAACATCAGAAGATCATCAAAATCAAGTGCATTATTGGCTTGTAACTTCTTCTGGTACTGCTTATATACTTCAGCTACCCTGAGATTATAAAAATTATCAGCCTGGGTGGTAAATTCCCGCACATCCTGCAGCGCGTTTTTGGCATTGGAGATGGTGGATTGCACACCATTTGGCGTAAACTGTTTATCGTCCAGGTTAAGTTCTTTTAAACAGCCTTTAATAACTGACTGGGAATCACTGGCATCATAGATAACAAAATTCCGGGTATAGCCGCCGAGGTTTTCAATTTCCATCCGCAAAAACTTGGCACAAAAGGCATGAAACGTACTCAACCAAATGTCTTTAGCAACATGACCAACGATCCCGGCTACCCGTTCTTTCATTTCAGCAGCCGCTTTGTTGGTAAATGTAATGGCCAGAATATTATACGGCGCCACTCCCTGGGCCAACAGATTGGCAATCCGACTGGTTAATACCTTGGTTTTGCCTGATCCCGCCCCGGCCATAATTAACAGCGGCCCGTTCACATGGGCGACAGCTTCCTGCTGGGCTGGGTTCAGACGGTCAAAAATATTTTGCATAGCTTCCTCCGTATGTTAAGTAGGGTTAACATGATTATTTTCTCCATATGTTTGCCTTTTCCTGTCGAATGGCAGAAAAAAATAAGAGCCTGCACCCACAGACTCTCGAAATTCTTACTTTTCATTAATATGCTTGCACAAGCTTTACACCCTTTTGCAGCATCACTATGCCTTTAGCTCCCAGTATTTCGACAGCTCTGTCTACATCCTCTTCGCTGACTTGGGCCGCCAAACCCTCACAGGAAGCACTTAATTCGCGCGGTACAGGTACGAGTTCAGCAATGATACCCTGTTCCTTTAATATTTTTTTGGCCCTAAAGGCATGATAGACAGATGGAAATGTAATAACACAATTCATAGACTGACCCTTTCATCGTATGCAGCATAGTACATTATCTGCGCTATTTGGATATGTTAATAGTATACTCACCGTCTGCCTCAAAACATTCCACCCGGAAGTTCTGTGACTTGGAAAATTTAATGATATTTTCTTTAGCCGACGGCTCGTCAACCACAACACTGACTGTTTCTGCCCCAACTAATGCGTCTTTGGTCCGAATGAGCGGTATTGGGCAGCTTAACCCTCTCAAATCAAGAATATTCGCCATAACTTATCAGACTCCTTTGCTTACCGGCACAAGTTTTTCTCTATATACATAACCTAAAACGGCAATTATAACAATTCCCACTACTACGGCAATTTGCCCATTGATACCAACACCAGCGCCCGAACCAGCGGCATTAAGATTGTGGGCTACACCGGCACCAGCCAGCATGCCCAGTACGCAAAACATGGCGTCTGTATTGCCTTCCCCTGCCATAATCATTTGACGCAGTGGACACCCGCCTGCCAATGTAGCTGCCAAACCTGTAAGAAATAGTCCGAGGAAATTCCAGATATGCATGGTATGTGACAACGGTTGGTTTTCAAAACCCAATTTGAAAAAACCAAAATAAAGATTGCCTGCCAAAGCAGCTAAGAACATAACTCCGTAGATTTTAAGCAGTGTGGTTTCGCCAACAAGCATAAAATCACGGAAACCGCCGCTCAGACACATACGAGTGCGCCCAGCCAATGCGCCTGCTGCTAGACCGGCTATTAGGCTAATGATAATCGGAGCATGCATAGAGCCTGGTCCTTTAGCACTAAAGTTTAAAAAGCCAGCTCCCATACTTACGGCAATAAGCAGTACCAGCGCAGCAGCTGCTGCCAGATAACCAGTAAGCTGCACACCACCTGTATAAACATGCGCCCGCCCCAGATTGAAACCACGTTTCAAAAATACTACACCCACGCCAATGCCGGCAATAAAGCCTGCCAAAGCTGTAAGACCATTGAGGTCACCACCTGCTACCCGCAGGATGGCTCGCAGCGGACAACCTAAGAAGACCAAAGCCCCGATCATCATGGCCATCCCCAGTACAAACCGTAATGCCGGGTTAGAGCCGCCACGCGGCCTAAATTCACCGCCAAGGCGGGACAAGCCGAAAGCTCCCAGTATAAAACCAATAATTTCCGGGCGGGCATACTGCAAAGTAGCTGCGCTGTGAATACCTAGCGCTCCGGCAATATCCCGCAGTTGACAGGCAGCACAAAAACCGTAGTTGCCTGGGTTACCAAACTTGACCAGCAGTACTGCTCCCAGGCCAAATACCACACCTGTGGCAATAATTAACCAATTCACCCTATCACCTCATATATAATATTTTTATTACATGAATAAATATTATATATCTACAATAATATTCCTGCTTGTTTAGGGCGTTAACAGGAAAATTTATCTTCGCCTACGAATTACTATAGTTATGTTTTATTAACAAGTGAGGTGAGCAAATGTCCTATATTCAATCCTTAACCGTATTTTTAAACGTTGCTGAAGAAGGCAGCTTTTCCGCGGCCGCCAAAAAGTTAGAACTTACACAACCGACTGTGTCTTTTCATATTGACAATCTGGAAAAAAATTTTGGATGCCCGCTGTTTATCCGGACATCCAAAGGTGTTTCTTTAACAATTTATGGTGAAAAACTCTATGATACTACCCGGACAATCAATGGCTTGATTGCTGGCACTCACCAGGAAATCCGAGCCATGGCGCAGGGTGCTGCCGGACGAATCCTGCTTGGCGCCAGCACCATTCCGGCTGATTACATTTTGCCGACACTTGTTGCAAACTTTCTCAAAGACCATCCCGGCCTAAAGCTGTCTTTGGTAACAGGTGACAGCCAGACTGTCTTTGAAAAGTTTACCCAGGGTGAAATCCCCATCGCAGTAGTTGGTGCAAAACCAGCAGAGCATCTCAGCAGCCACCCGCTTTGGCACGACACACTGGTACTTGCCGCCCATCCCGATTTTGCAGCTTATACCCAAGGCCCTGCCCAAGACTGGCTGCTTACCTTGCCATTTGTTTTACGAAAAAAATCCTCAGGCACAGCCAGAACAGCGTTAGACGCATTGGCCCACTTGAATATTACCGCAGAACAGCTTAATGTAATTATGGAAGTAGGCAGTAATCAGGCAGTAAAAGCTGCTATTCTTACTAAAATCGGTGTTGGCTTTATCTCGGTCTGGGCGGTTACAAACGAGTTAAAATCCGGTCAACTCATTTCTCTGCCATTACCAGGTCCGGCCATTAAGCGCCAGTTCTACGCTGTCAGCAGACAACCGTTGTTTCCCGCCTGCCTTGAGTTATTCTGGCAATATCTCATTACTCAGGATACCGCTCCTGCTACTCTAACCTGATTACGTCCACCATTTTTAGCTTCATACAAAGCTTTATCGGCCAAAGCAATCAATTCCTGGGACTTGTCTGCCAACGATATTTTCCCACCAGCAACACCGATACTTACTGTTACATGATCAGCAATCTGGGAAGCGCTATGCGGAATATTACACATTTCAATGGCGCTGCGAATTTGCTGTGCCACTTCATAGGCGCCATCCACTCCGGTTTCTGGAAGGATAATAACAAATTCTTCGCCGCCATAACGGGCCAGCAAATCAGCGGGACGTTTTAATACACTACCAGCTGCCACTGCTATCTTTTTAAGACAATCGTCACCTTCCTGGTGTCCATATGTATCATTATAATATTTAAAAAAGTCAATATCGAGGAAAACAATCGACAAGTCATGCCCTGCTCGTATGGCCCGTCGCCACTCCATCTCAAATATTTGGTCAAAATGCCGCCTGTTCGCAATACCGGTTAAACCGTCCAGCGAAGACAGGCGGCTTAGTTCTCTGTTGAGGCCTTCCAGTTCTTCCAATACTTTGACCAATTCCGCTTCGCGGGCTTTGCGTTGATCAATCGCATGCTTCATATTAAGTGCCGAGTTAACCCGTGCTTTCAGCTCCAGTTGCTTAACTGGTTTCGTGATAAAATCCATAGCACCGGCGGCAAAGGCTTTCTCCAGCGTTTCAGCATCGTCACTCGCGGTGATTACAATAATAGGTACATCTTTAAAACATGCATGCGACTTAATCAGCCCGCAGGCCTTAATACCATCGATACCTGGCATAACACCATCCATAAGAATAAGCTCAATATTCTCAGCTAAGCAGACCGGATGATCCAGCCCTAACAGCGCGAAGGCATCGGTTGCTGATTCGGCAATAAGAATATCCCCCAAACCATGCTTTTCCAACAATCGTTTAATCAGTGCCCGGCTGTCAGCCGAGTCATCAACAATTAAAATAGCCATGCACTATAACCTCCAAGCCGCTATTCGTAGTGAATTTCGACATGTTCAAGATACGTTTTCATTACTTGCACTAATTCGCAGGCCTTATCGCCGTCCTGTTGCTTGCCAGCCTGTTCAATGGCCGCCCCCAGTTTTGTTATCCTATCAAAACCATAACCGCCCCCAATACCCTTGAGATTATGGCCAATATTTATTATTGTTTCATAATCCCCGGTAGCTGCGGCAGCGTTAATTGCCTGAATATCTTCTTGACGTTTTTCTATAAAACCCGGAATTAAATCCTCCAGGTCACTATCAATCACAACACGGTTGTTCACACTAGCTTCCGTTACAAGAAACTTACAAAAATCTAAGTAAGTTTGCACTCTTGTTTCGGTTTTTCAACTCCTTCATTTTTAAATTTTAAACCTTCTATATTATATACTTAAATAAGCTGGGCATCTTTCTCCTATAAAATCTCCACAGTCCTGCTACGTTTTTCGACACAATGTCTCTCTTTTCCTGCTGTACAGACTATTTTATCTGCCAGAATACCACAAGAACAAATGTTTGTAAAACACTTGTTCTTGTGGTATTCTATTTATAAACTATACGTTTAGGCATAATACTAACGGCAAGTAAGGGGCTGAAGTATATGGATGTTTTCGATAAGTTAAAAATTCTAACCGATGCTGCCAAATATGATGTAGCATGCACATCAAGTGGAGTGAATAAAAAAGCATCGGCTGGAGGAATTGGTAATGCTGCTGCTTGTGGAATCTGTCACAGTTTTTCAGCAGATGGACGGTGCATTTCTCTGTTAAAAGTACTGATGACCAATGTTTGCGCTTACGATTGCCAATACTGCGTCAATCGCTTATCCAATGACACGCCGCGGGCCTTTTTTACACCACGGGAACTAGCTGAACTAACCATGAATTTTTATCGCCGCAATTATATTGAAGGCCTTTTTTTAAGTTCCGGCGTACTAAAAAATCCAGACTATACCTGCGAACAAATGATTGAAGCACTACGCATCCTTCGCGAAGAATATCGGTTTTCCGGGTATATCCATGCCAAAGCTATCCCTGGCGCCGACAGCCTGCTGCTGGCCCGCCTGGGTATGCTTGCTGACCGGATGAGTGTGAATATTGAACTACCTTCCCAGAACAGTTTGCAGCTATTGGCACCGGACAAATCCAAGCACTCCATTCTTACACCTATGGGTTACATTCAAAATCGGATACAGGAAAACTCACGGGATTTAGTAAAATACCGGCATACTCCCAAGTTTGTTCCGGCAGGGCAAAGCACGCAGATGATAATAGGAGCTACCCCAGAATCGGATTACCAAATATTAAATTTAACGGAAGGACTTTACCAGAAATATAAACTTAAGCGCGTCTTTTTCTCTGCCTATATTCCAGTAGCAGAAAATAGTCTTCTACCAACAATAGATTCAAAACCACCATTATGGCGTGAACACCGCCTTTATCAGGCCGACTGGCTGCTCAGGTTTTACGGTTTTGCCGCTAATGAGCTTCTTGATCAACAGCATCAAAGTTTTAATCCCTATTTAGATCCTAAATGTAACTGGGCACTCAATCATATGGATTTTTTTCCTGTGGATGTGAACCGTGCTCCCTACCGTGACTTACTTCGAGTACCAGGGATTGGCGTAACAAGTGCCAAACGGATTCTTACTGCCCGGCGTACAACAACTCTTTATTTTAACGGACTTAAATCATTAGGAGTTGTCCTCAAGCGAGCCCAGTATTTTGTTACTTGCAGCGGCAAAACAGCACCTGATATAAAGCTTACTCCGAACACGATGGTCCGCTCCTTACTATCTGATAAAACGCGAGAACTATATCATTTAGGTTTTTCATCACCTACAGAACAACTTTCTCTTTTTGAGCAGCCGTCACTGCTATCATCACCACAGGAGGATCTACGAAAATGCCTACCCAATCTGAGCTAATTTATTGCTATGACGGAAGTTTTGATGGATTATTATGCTGCGTATTTGAAAGCTACGAAAATAAAGAAATTCCAATTGATATTCTTCTGCCCGAGGCCTCACACGCCATGCTCTTTGCCACAAAGAGCATCCCGACTGACGCACAAAAAGCCAAGCGGGTGCTGGATTCTATTCCAAAAAAAATGGGAGCAGCAGCACTTAATTTTGTCCAACACGCTTTCTTAACTTGCCTTTTACAAAAAGAGTTATATATCTTGTTATTTCTGCGTCTAGGGTTCCGCCATGGCCAGTCTGTAATGAATATGCTGACAGACGACATAGTAAGTACCCTGTTTAAAGCAGTTAAGCATTTAGAGCAGGAAAGCCATTTATTAAAAGGCTTTCTGCGATTTTCTATCATCAACAAGGTTCTTGTGGGCGAAATAGAGCCCAAAAATTATGTATTGCCACTGCTCGTACAGCATTTTTGTGAACGTTATCCGGAAGAGCGCTTTTTAATCCATGATAAAACCCATGGTATGGGACTGGTATATCAGCCATACCAATCTGCGGTCATTCCGATTGGCGCCCTTGAATTGCCTGAAGTAGATGAGGAGGAGCAACATTTCCGCGAACTATGGCAGCTGTTTTACGATACCATTGCAATACAAGGACGATATAACCCTGAGTGCCGCATGAGCCATATGCCAAAGCGTTACTGGGCATACATGACAGAGTTTGCGCGTACAACACAAAAAAATATCACGCGAAAGCTGTCTAGCTCTAGCGTGAACTTATTGAGCACCCCTGTGCCTGAAAAATTGAGAAGTCCTAATCAAACTTAATAACTATTTTACAAACATCTTGCGGATTATTAACAGCAACATCAATTGCTGTTTTTATCTCAGTGTAATTATACATATGTGATCTAATCAGTTCAGGTTTTATTTCACCGGCATCCATCCACTGAATAACATCACTAAACTTATAATTACTTAGTCTTGATCCTGTAATGGTAAGTTCCTTTTTGGTAATAGCTGCCTGTACAATTTCAGAGGGCTGTGATATTAATCCAATTACAACAATACGCCCTGCCGGTGAAGTTACCTCAACTGCCTGTTCAAATGATTTAGTACTACATACTGCGTCTACCACAACATTGATACCAACATTGTTTGTAAATTCATGGATAGCTGTTTGCAGCTCTTCTTCTTTTACATTTACAACTCTATCTGCACCCATTTCCTTGGCCATATTCAGACGCTTTTCAATCAGATCTGTCATTATAACTCGAGCGCCATTCTTTTTTGCTATTTGAAGAGCGGTTAAACCAATTGGACCGCACCCCATAATCAAAACGGTATCATCCCCGCCGATCTGCCCTCTGAAGTTAATTTGAGCCCCAATCGTAAAAGGCTCCACAAGACAAAGTGTTTCAAATGCAGTATCCTTTGTAGTCTTATATAAATTTTTATAGTTTACTACAATATATTCACAAAATCCGCCATCTCGATGCACGCCCATTACTTCCAGACTTTCACACACATTATGTCTACCATGGGTGCAGGCGTAACATTCACCACAGCTAACAACAGGATCTACTGCTACTTTATCCCCAACAGCTATCCCTTCTACACACTCGCCAATTTCTTGAACAACACCTGCAAATTCATGACCAATAACCCGCGGATATGTTGCAAGAGAATTTGTCCCTTTGTAAATTCCCAAATCAGAACCACAAATTCCGCCTGCTTTTATTTTGACTAATACTTCACCAGGATTTTCAATTTTCGGCTTTTCAACTTCAGTGATTTCTAGTTTGAAAGGCTCTGAAACCTTTATCGCTTTCATTAAATCTCCCCCGACATCATATGAATTACATAAGCATTTTCAAAGGAACCATGATAATTTGTGGGAACAATATTAACAATAATAATATGGCGCATTCCACAATAAAGAAAGGCATAATTGCTTTTACTAGTCTTTCCATGCTGATTTTTCCTGCCCCGCAGGCAACGTTAAGCACGGTTCCGACTGGCGGCGTCAAAAGTCCAATTACGTTGTTGATAACGAAAACAACGCCAAAATATACTGGATCAATTCCCGCTTGTTTAACTATAGGCATTAATACTGGAGTTAGTATCAAGATAGTAGGATTTACATCCATTGCTGTACCTACCAGTATAACTATAAAGTTAATCACAAGCATAAGAATAATCTTGTCTCCCATAAAAGGGCGAAGCATTTCTGTTACAATCCCTGGTATATTGCCAATAGCCATGAGCCAAGCCGATACCATCGCAGCCGCTGCTAAAAACATGATTACACTGGTAGATTTTGCAGAAGAAACAAACGCATCATAAAATTTCTTTAAGGTCAACTCACGATAAACAACAAAGCCTACAAATAAGGCGTAAGCCACAGCAACAACTCCGGCTTCTGTTGGAGTAAAAACGCCGCCTCTCATACCTACGACGATTATAAATGGTAACAATAGTGCCCATATTGAATCTATAAAAACCTTAAAAATTTCCTTGAAGCTTTTTCTTGGTAATATATCAGTTTTATCCTTACGAGAAATTATTCCCCAGGTAATAGCTAACGCTATAGCAATTATCAATCCTGGCACAATTCCTGCTATAAAGAGCTTACTTATCGATACTCCTGCAGTTACACCAAAGAATATCATTGGAACACTTGGTGGAATAATCGGGGCTAATAAATTTCCTGCTGCAATCAAGCCTGTTGATCTATCTCTGTTATAGCCTGACTTTACCATCATTGGAATCAAAATGGCACCTAGTGCCGCCGTACTGGCAACCGCAGAACCAACTAGACTCGCAAATAAAACGATTGCCAGGATAGCAACATAGCCTAATCCACCACGGATATGTCCCACAAGGGCTGATGAGAAATTTACTATGCGCTTTGTCAAGCCTCCGGCATTCATGAGGTCCCCTGCCAGGATGAAAAAGGGGACTGCCATCATAGCATAGTTATCAGCACCGCTGATTAAATTTTGCGCAAGAATTTGGGTACTAAACGTGTCTAAGTGAATCATCAATGCTAAGCCGGTGAATAAAAGCGCAAAAGCAATTGGCACACCCATAGCCATAACCACACATAAAGCTACAACGAAAATTACTAATGCCATTACTTTTCACCGTCTCTTTCATGATTTGCCGGCAAATCTTCTTCCGATTCTTCCAATTGTATAAGCGATTCCAACGATCCCTCTACAAATAATGCTTTATACATGTTAACAACAACATTGATACTTATACATATACTTGTAACAACACCAATGCCATAAACACACCACAGCGGAAGATTAGTCGCTGAGGCTTTCGCATTTAAATTGATCATTGTTAAGTCAAAGCTGCCCTGTGCCAGCATTATCATGATAACAAGTATAAGAACTTGTCCTAATAGATAAACAACCTTCTGCGCTTTTGGCTTTAGTCTTTTGATTCCTGTATCAACACCTAAATGGACATTATCACGCATAGCTCCAATAGCACCGATAAAAATCAACCATATAAACAGATAGCGAGCTAATTCTTCAGACCAAGTGATACCTGAATTGAAGAAATACCGTAAAATTACATTCATAAATACAAGTGCAACCATCCCTAGTAACATAAGAAACATTAGTACTTCGAACGATTTAAATAGCTTATTCAACGCATTATTCATCGCGATTTCCCTCCTCATGCAATAGTAGTAAGCCCATAAGATAGTGGAAATTCATATCAAATCTTGTCAACTGTACATTCCACCTGAAGGGAAAAGATAACTCCCACTACTTTATCCCAGTCATTAATATCTCATGCCAAATACTGTAAAATAACATTATTTGGCATGAGACTATTTAAGATTTGTTTTATATTATTTTACGTTTCTAATTCTCTCAACCAATTCCTTAGCCCATGAGTATTTTTTGTACAAATCATCGTATACAGGCTGCATTAGTTCAACTAATTTCAGTCTAGTAGCATCGTCCGGAGTTGTAAATTTAATCTTATTATCCTGCAGGAATTTTTTATCCTCTGCCAGACCTTTTTCATATAGTTTCCATGACTCTTCAGATGTTTTCAGAGCCGCCTCTGTTACGAGCTTACGTTGTTCTTCAGTTAAGCCTTTCATCATTTTATCGCTAGCCAGAAGTTCCAACGATGTAATCATATGATTTGACTCAAAAACATTAGATTGTACTTCATACCAGCCTTCCGTTCTTAAGGCCGCAATAGGATTATCTTGTCCGTCAACAACTTTTTGCTCTAAGGCTGTGAAAACTTCCCCCATCGGCAAAGGAGTTACGTTCGCGCCTAGAAGCTTCCCGACTTGCAGATGAATCGGATTATTGGGCATTCTTAATCTCATACCCTTAAAATCTTCAATAGTATTTATAGGTTTATTACTGCTAAAGTTTCTAACGCCATTGGGATGCCAAGATAGGAAGTGTACACCTGTCTTTTTCTCTAAATCGCCGGCCAGTTCTTTGCCAATTTCACCTGTGTATACTTTTTTGGCATGAGCCAAATCTCTAAAGAGAAACGGAAAATCAGGAACGGCCATTTTATCAACTTCATTCCACATAACGGTTCCGATAGAAACTATTTGTATGTTGCCATTTCTTACACTGTCCCACAATTCTTTTTCGCCGCCAAGAACACCAGAATCATAAATTTCAACTTTTAATGCACCGTTTGACCCTTGTTCTACTAAAGGCTTAAAAGTTGATTTAAGTGCTTCATTCATCGGATGATTTGCTGATACTACGGTAGCTACCTTAATTGTTGTTGTTTTTCCGGCAGCGGCATTATCGGCGTTTTTACCGTTTGTACCGCACCCGGTGAGCATGGTAGCACATAATAAAGCTACTAAAGTTCCCTTAGTCATCTTACTTACATTTAATCTCACGCATTCTTCCCCCTTGATTAATATATTTTTTTGAACCGTATTGCCTTTTTTCGGACACAAAGAATAGCTGACACTCTGAAGCCTGGGGATGTCCATCATGAAAGGCAAACGATTTGGCCACCGTAAAAGATATTGTTAAAGCAAGCTAATCAAATTTCAAAATAACTTTTAAAACATGTTCAGGATCATTTTTAATCTTATCAAAGGCTTTGTCTATATCAGTAAAGCAAAAAGTGTCTGTTATAATTTTGCTAGAATCAATACAGCCTGACTCAACCCACTCAATAACCTGTGGAAACTTACCATTATTCAATCTTGTGCCTTTAACATCTAGTTCTTTCTTGGTAATATCAAGTTCCCGGATGTTAGATGGCTTATCCGAAAATCCCATCGTAACAACAGTCCCTGCAGGTCTTGTACACGCTATTGCCTGCTCTAAAGTAGTGCCTGCACAAGCAGCATCAATGGCAACATCAACCCCGGCGCTGCTTGTAAGTTCCCTTATCTTCTGCTCAACATCTTCTTCTAGCGAGTTAATTACTATATCAGCACCAAATTCTTTGGCTCTTTTAAGTCTGCCAGCAACGATATCACTCATAATACATTTTGCACCTATCATCTTAGCCACTTGAAGAATTGTAAGTGCATTAGGCCCACAGCCAAGAATTAATATCGTATCATCGGCCTGTACATTACCTCTAGAAACAGCTTGCGCCGCAACAGTATAGGGTTCAATAATAGCTGCTTGTTCCCATGAAATATCGTTAGAGACCTTAAACACATTATTTTCAGGCATTACCGCATATTCTCTAAATCCGCCATCCATGTGTACACCTACAACAGTCATAGCAGCGCATACATTACTTCTTCCTTTTTTACAAACACGGCATTCGCCACATCCTATTACAGGATTTATCGACACATGATCTCCTGCTTGCACGCGTGTCACAGCTGAACCAATCTCTACAACTTCACCGGCAAATTCATGACCGATAACTCTTGGATACGTTGCCACTGGAGAAGTTCCTTTAAAAATGCTAATATCCGAACCGCAAATGCCAGCAGCTTTTATTTTGACTACTACAACATGGGGATCTAGAATCTTTGGAATTTCCTCCTCCGTGATTTGTATATTTCCGGGTTTAATTACTTTAATAGCCTTCATACCTACACCTCGTCACCTTTATATTGATCTGCATGCTTGTAATACTTGTATACAAGATGATTCAAAAAATTTATTTTGCAATTAATGAATCCTTCTTAAAATAATCAGGATATTTTTTTATAAGCACTTCTATGTCATTGTCAATTTTCATTACATGTTCATGCATAACTTTATACCCAGCTTCACTATCCTTATTTTTAATCGCTTGAATAATTTGTCTATGCTCTTCAATAGTTTCATCCCATCTTATTTTTGTGGCTAACTTTAAAAAACGAACCCGATATTGATCTGAACCAATACTTTTTATAGCAGACCATATATTCTCCATACCACAGCCCTGATAAATAAGTTCATGCATTTCATTATCCAGCTCAAGTACTTTATCGATTTTATTTTTACTATAACAAAACAATTGCTGATTTAAATTTGATTCAAGTAAAAACAAATATTCCACAGGAAAATTAGTACATGCTTCTTTAATAATAGCGTCTTCCATTGTAACACGCATAAACACAGACTCTCGTACTCTTTTCATATCGATAAGCGGTACATACGTACCCTTCTGGGGATATACCTCCAGAAGATTATCGTTTACAAGCTTTGCAAAGGTCTCTCGCACAGGAGTTCTGCTAATGTTAAGAGCTAAAGCTACTGTGTTCTCACTAATGGCTTCACCTGGCTTAATATTAAGATAAATTATATTCTTTCTTAAAATCCTATAAGCATAATCTTTAACAGATTCTGCGACTTCTCTTTTTTCCAATTCTAAATTCAACACGTCAATTATCCTTTTTTCCTTGTTAGGACTAGTTTTTTGTTGGTAGCATACTTGTATACAAGTATGCTACCATTTTCAGATTATAAAGTCAATATAACCTTTTTAATTTTTCAAAGTATAGGAAACTATACAACAATTCAGATGCTATGTTTTGAAACTATCATTAATTCAACAACTGATTGGCATAGACCATTCGAATACCGGCAGCTTCCATTTCGGGAATCATCCCTCGTACTGCAATGACTGTATTGGGACGGGCATGACCAATAACAGTCACACTACCATTCTTGTGTGCCATATCAACTGCTTTTCGTAGTTGTTTTTTGATTAATCCTATATCTGAACTGTTATCCAAAAACAACTCATTTTCCCCAGTTCTTACCCCCAGCTGCCTCGCAACCTCAGCACCCACCGTTTTGCCGATAGTTCGGCTGTCAATGAAAAACAAATTTTGTGATTTAAGAACACCAAGTACAGCCTGCATAACTCGACGGTCAGCTGTTGCTCTTGAGCCTTGATGGTTATTGACCCCTTTAACTCCAGGTATAGAAGCAAGGGCTTTGATTACCGTTTGCTTGATTTCATCATCACTCATAGTAACAGTAATCACTGTCGGCTCTGTCGCTGCACTAGCGTCTATCGGCTCTAATGGTAAATGCAGCATAACCAGATGGCCTGCACTGAGCGCCCTGGCGGCAGCCTCATTACTGTAGGAGCGATAGGGCAAAACGGCAAACGTAATAGGGCGGCCCATATCGGCAAACCCAACAACAGGTTCCATAGTATACCCACAATCATCAACCACTATCGCCATATCGCCTGCACCAACCTCGACCTTGGGTTTAGGCGGTGTAGTAGACGGCAGTGTACCATTGGCTTTAATAATATATAAGCGATCCATCACTAATGTAAGCGGCTCACTGTTAAGAACATCCTTAATGCCCACATCCAGCCGCACAGCCGGCACGCCATTATAGTTATCCGGCTCATTCCCAATGATCTTACCGCCGGCTTTGTTAGCTAACGGAGTTAGCGCCTGTTCTACGCCTTCCAGTGACATGGATTCCGGAATCACCACCAGCATGCTTCGAGTATGCCAACGGATAATCCCCTCCACCCCTTTGCGTGAGACCTCGCGTTTTTCCTCTTTACTATCTCTCGGGGTTAGCGCCGCATTGCTCAAACCACTATCTACTGCGGTATGAATCTTTGATGCCCTTGCTGTGAAGTCAAGCACCACACCCGCCCCCGTCTTTTCCAGTTCATAGCCCGGACTAGGCGACGGTGATTTTTCCGGTGTCTGCATTGACTGGTAATAGATAACAGCAGCTAAAATAGCTATAATTACAGCAATCCATTTCAAATTACTCTTTTTTTTCGCCATAGGGATTTCTCCTCGCCTATCCACATACTTTTCCTAAATAATTATATATTCCACCATCTACTATGTCTACTTGATTCTGTTATTTAGCCACTTTACCCAAACGTAACATAAAGTTAACAAGAGTTTAAATTACCACTGGAGGATAATGGCCTGGTAAAGAGTAACATTTATTATATGCCTGATTTTCTTACCAATATATCTGGCTATAAAGGAGTTATAACGTGAATTTTCTAAAAAAATTTGTTACTCACCTACCTAACTGGCTTTCTTTGCCTACAAAACTACCATTGCATTACCAGCTAAGTTTACGTACTAAGCTGCTCACCGTTGTAGCTCTCCTTTCCCTGTTATCGATTACTATTGGAATAGTTGGGCTACAGGGCATAAAAGCGTCTAATGATAGTTTGAAAAACATGTATACTAATCGCATTATAGCGCTGCAAGAACTTAAGCTTATGTCTGATGCTCTTACAGTAAATGTTATCGACACCTGTCACAAGGTTAGTGACAACCACATGGCCTGGGCCTTAGGGCGGAACAAACTTACTGAAGGCACTACAATCATTAAACAACAATGGGCTACTTACAAAAGCCATGCAGCAACAAACGAAGAAGAACGGATGGTTGCTCAAATTGACGGTTTCTTGGGCATTGCTGAAGGTGCACTTGCCAATGCCACTGCCATCATGATCAAAGAAGACAAAAAAGCCTTACATGCTTTTATGATTGAAGAATTGTACTCAAGTATTGAGCCGGTGTCAGGCAAACTGTCTGAACTCATGGATCTGCAACTGGAATTAGCCCAAAAAGAATATCAGGCCGCTACTGACAGATATCATTGGCTGATTGTGCTGTTTTCAACCATGATTATTGCCGGATTAATCACAACCATTGCCCTGGTACTTTTTATCCTCCAACGAACCCTCCGCGAAATCCGCAACATGGTTACTTGCGTCGAACAAGTTGCCGCCGGCAATCTGGCAATGCCTGAAATTTCGGTCACTACTAACGATGAACTAGGTCGCTTGGGTACTGCCATCAATTCCATGGTCGCTAACCTACATTCTTTGGTGGGAACAGTATCTTCAGCGGCTGAACAGGTAGTCGTCGCTTCAGAGGAAACGGCAGCATCTGTTGAGCAGGTCTCGGCTACCGCTGCTGAGTTAGCAGGTTATAGTACTCTCTTAGCCGCTGACGCTGCTGTCGGCACAGTTTCGGTTATTGAAGTATCTAAATCACTTTTAGAGCTTTCCTCACTCACTGACATTGCCAAGCGTGAAGCCACATCAGCTGTTGCTAACTCAAAATTGACACTGAATACAGCCTTGGAGGGTCGCGAGACTATGACCAGTACAGTTACCCGCATGAATAACATCTGCTGCAAAACGCTGGAAACTGAGGAGTTAATGGGAACCCTTAAACAATATATCGCCAAAATTGGTGCTATCACTGACACCATAACAGGGATTGCCTCACAGACCAGCTTGCTTTCCCTAAACGCTGCTATCGAAGCTGCCCGGGCAGGTGAGGCTGGCCGTGGTTTCGCGGTAGTAGCGCAAGAAGTCAAAAAGCTGGCCGAGCAATCAACGCAGGGAGCCTCAGAAGTTGTGGCACTTATTCAAAGAGTAAATGAAAGCACTGCAGCCGCGGTTGAGGCTATGCAGGGCAGCCGAGCCGAAGTAGAAACTGGCGTAATCAGTGCCGTTCAAGCTCAGCAGGCATTAAATGATATTTTTTCAGCAGTAACCAGCACCGTAACTGACATTGAAGCCGTGTTATCCATCACCGATGAAGAAGTCACTCATTCAGATAAAATTATTGATTTAATTGACTCTTTAGCAACTGTGATTGAAAACACGGCAGAACAGGCCGAAACAGTCTTAACAACCACCAAACAGACCGCTAACGTCATGAATTCGCTGGCAATCAACTCTACTCAGACCAATCAAATGGCGAGCAGCTTACAGGTTGCCATAGAATTTTTCAAAACAGACAATAAAAATTTGAATCATGTGGAGGTATAAAGAGAATGGAACACCATGAGTTTCTTATTGAAAACAGCCAGGTTATCGCAAATTTGACAGGAAGCTTGCAGGGAGCAGTAGCCGCCCAGCTTCGTGAGACACTGCTAACGTATATCGCAAATGGTTACAACAGCTTTACAATGGATTTTTCTCATGTAACCAATATTGATTCAACCGGACTGGGTATCCTTGTTACCATTCAAAAACGAGCCCTGCAAAGTGGCGGCAACCTCGCTATTCGAGGCTTGCACGGCACAGTCAAAACTGCCTTTGACCGCACCCGGCTGAGTAAAGCCTTTACCATTGCCGATACTGATCATGCAGTAGCGTAGAAAAACTCCATTACTAACTCATAAATTTAGTGATTTTTGTAAATCTTGTATTGTATTTATAAAAATCACAAGGGAATTTGCTACTTAAACTAGAATATATCTTTTAAATCATTAGTTAAGTAATGGAAGGAGTTTACTATGGAATCTCTCACCTGCAAAGTATTAATCTGTGATGACTCAATGCTTATTCGAAAAAAACTCCGCGCAACACTTGAGGAAATGCATTGCCTAGTTTATGAGGCTAAAAATGGCCTTGAGTGTGTTGAACTGTTCAAACTGCATACACCTAACACAATATTTTTAGATATTGTAATGCCTGAGCTTAATGGCCTGGAAACCCTCAAACAAATCAAACAATACGACAAAAACGCACGTGTTATTATGCTGTCATCAGCCGGCACTTCACCCAGACTTCTAGAAGCCCTAAAACATGGCGCTGCTGATTTTATCCAAAAACCCTACACCAACGAACAAATTGCCAAAGCGATTGGTCATATTGACTAAAAGGAGCAGCTACTAATGTATACACAATATTTGGGCCAATATCTTTTTAATACAAATCTCATTTCTGCCAGCCAGCTTTGCGAGTTACTGTCATTGGCAGAATCAACTCGTGTAAAGCTTGGTGTTTTGGCAATTAATAATAATTTTATGACAGCCAGTCAAGTTGACGAAGTACATGAACTACAACGAACGATGGATCGACGGTTTGGCGAAATTGCCATCACTAAAGGTTATCTTACCCAGCCGCAGGTTGATAGCCTGCTTTCCCAACAGGACAGCCGCCATTTGAGCCTAAGTCAGGCAATTGTTGATAAAGGCTACCTCACGTTAACTCAATTAGAAACAGCGCTTAATCAATTTAAACAAGATACCCAGGTAACTACCGAACAACTCCAAGCTATTCAGTCCGGCAACCTGGACGAAATCGTTTATTTATTCCTTGATTTTCCTGAGGATGACGTTCCCCAGTTTTACTATGATTATGTCGCACTTTTTCTGAAAAATATAATTCGTTTTCTCGGCGAACGCCCGATATTAGCCTGGCCGCAATCATTAAGCAAAACGACTGATGGCTGGTTTGTCTCCCAGCAAGCGATTGGTAATCACACAGTTTCTACTGGAATAATCCTCAGCGATACTGTGCTTGTTGATCTTGCCAGCCGTTTTAGCCAAGAGACTTTAACCCATGTTGATGAACTGGCTAAAGATAGTGTGAGTGAGTTTTTGAATTTGCACAATGGTATCTTTCTTATTAATGTATCAGACAAAGGCTTCGAGCTTGATTTACAGCCACCAACAATAATACCTCATGCTGAACAGTGTATCGGATACCGGATTCCGATAGATATTTCCAGCGGGCGCATTGAACTTGTGCTGGCTATTGACTAATCAACTAAATTGATTATGAAAAATAGATAAAGGCCCCTATTGTAATTTTTTTACAATAGGGGCCTTTATCTATTTTACGAGCGGAAATTAATGCATTGCAACTCTATGCCGAAATCCTTCTCTTTGAGCTTTTGAATAACAGCCTGCAAATCATCCTTTTTCGCGCCTGTTA
>Ga0316604_10000507_pt1 | contig 46471 bp, 51 predicted proteins | sample OWC_soil_day20_C_FD_207650 | JGI IMG/M metagenome (GOLD analysis project Ga0316604, IMG submission 207650) | Wetland soil microbial communities from Old Woman Creek delta, Ohio, United States - OWC_soil_day20_CT | ecosystem: Environmental > Terrestrial > Soil > Wetlands | place: USA: Ohio...
GTAATCGCTGTGGCCGAACGGCGTGTAGTCTTCCATGATGTCGGCGTCAGCCACGCCCTTGGACTTCAGGAAGGCGCGCAGGATCTTGTTGGTGGTGCGCGGATAGACGTAGTCGGTGCCGAGCAGCACGAAGCGCTTGGCTTCGCCGCCGTCCTTGGACATCAGGTATTCGACGGCCGGGATGGCCTGCTGGTTGGGGGCGGCGCCGGTGTAGAAGACGTTCTTCTCGAGCTCTTCGCCTTCGTACTGGACGGGATAGAAGAGCAGGCCGTTCAGTTCCTTGTAAACCGGCAGCACCGACTTGCGGGAAACGGAAGTCCAGCAGCCGAAGGTGACGGCGACCTTGTCCTTGGTCAGCAGCTGGCGGGCCTTCTCGGCGAACAGCGGCCAGTTGGAAGCCGGGTCGACGACCACCGGCTCGAGCTTCTTGCCGAGTACGCCGCCGGACTTGTTGATTTCCTCGATGGTCATCAGCACGGTTTCCTTGAGCGCGGTCTCGGAAATCGCCATGGTGCCGGACAGGGAGTGCAGTACGCCGACCTTGATGGTGTCGGCGGCGTGGGCGGCCATACCGATGGACGACAGGGCGGCGGCGAGAACGGTTGCCTTGATGAAGTTGCGACGATTGCTCATGGAATCTCCTCGGAGGTGGGGTAATCTGGTCTGCGTTGTTGCAGTGCAGCGCCAGATTACGACCGGGGTTACCCGGGAGAAATACGTTAGATTGCGTAGGGTACGCAGCCCTCAGGTTTGCCAACGGGATTAAAATCTTCGGTATGCCAATTGGCCAAGAACAACAACCGTTTCCAGAAAAGAGATAGAGCATGGCTCACCCACTCGCCGGCCAAGCGGCCCCGCTTGCCAGCCTGACTGACATCCCAGCGCTGCTTGCCGCCTACCACCAGCAACCCGACATCAACGAACCGGCCCAGCGCGTCGCCTTCGGCACCAGTGGTCATCGTGGCTGCGCCTTCAATGGCAGTTTTAACGAAGCACACATTCTGGCCATCGCCCAGGCGGTGGCCGAATACCGCCTGCAGGCCGGCATTCGCGGCCCGCTCTTCCTCGGCATGGATACCCATGCGCTGTCCGCCCCGGCCCAGCAAAACGTCATCGAAGTGCTGGCCGCCAATGGCGTGCTGATCCATCTGCAGGAAAACCAGGGCTATACCCCGACGCCGGTCATTTCGCGCGCCATCCTGGTCCATAACGCCCAGCCAGCCGTCGAACGCGCCGACGGCATTGTCATCACGCCTTCGCACAATCCGCCGCAGGATGGCGGCATCAAGTACAACCCGCCGCATGGCGGCCCGGCCGATACCGATGTGACCGGCTGGATCGAGCAACGCGCCAATGCGCTGATGGCCGACGGCAACCGCGGCGTCAAGCGTCTGCCGTATGGGCAAGCCCTGGCGGCGGCAACGACCCGGGCGGTCGACCTGATGAACCCCTACATTGCCGAACTGGGCAGTGTCATCGACATGCAATCCATTCGTCGGGCCAAACTGAGGATAGGCATCGATCCGATGGGTGGCGCGGCTGTGGCTTACTGGAAGCCGATTGCCGACCATTACGGGCTGGATATCACGGTGGTTAACCCGGCGGTCGATCCGACTTTCGGCTTCATGACCCTCGATCACGACGGCAAGATCCGCATGGATTGCTCCAGCCCCTATGCCATGGCCAGCCTGGTCGCCCTGAAGGATAAATTCGATATCGCCTGGGGCAACGACGCGGATGTGGATCGCCACGGCATCGTGACGCCCTCGCTTGGCCTGATGAACCCGAACCATTACCTGGCGGTGGCGATCAATTACCTGCTTGCTCATCGACCGCAGTGGCCGCGCAGTTCGGCGGTCGGCAAGACACTGGTGTCGAGCGGCCTGATCGACCGCGTAGTCAAGGGGCTGGATCGCACGCTGCTCGAAGTGCCGGTCGGTTTCAAGTGGTTTTCGGCCGGCCTGCTCGATGGCAGCATCTGCTTCGGCGGCGAGGAAAGCGCCGGTGCCAGCTTCCTGCGCCGCGATGGCTCGGTGTGGACGACGGACAAGGATGGCATCATCCTCGGGCTGCTGGCGGCCGAGATCACCGCCGTGACCGGGCGGGATCCCGGGTCGCACTACCTTGATCTTGCCTCTCGCTATGGCACGCCGTATTACCTGCGCATCGACGCTGCGGCGACTCCGGCTCAGAAAGCCGCCTTCAAGCAACTGACCGGCGACCGGGTCAGTGCTGCGACGCTGGCCGGTGAGCCGATTACCGCCCGGCTGACACGGGCGGCCGGCAACAATGCCGCGATCGGTGGGTTGAAGGTAACGACGGAGAACGGCTGGTTTGCCGCCCGTCCTTCAGGCACCGAGGATATCTACAAGATCTACGCCGAAAGCTTCAAGAGCGAGGCGCACCTGCAGCAACTGGTGGCCGAGGCCGGCACTATCGTGACGGCCGCACTGGCGGCCTGAAACGGGCAAATGACGGCTGATCCGGGGCGCTTTCAGGCGCCGCGGATCTTGCTCATCGCCAGATTGGCGGCTGCCGTCCGCGTTTCGACGCCGAGCTTCTCGAAAACATGCTCCAGATGCTTGTTGACCGTCCGTGGGCTGTTGCCGAGGATGTCGCCGATGTCGTTGCTGGTCTTGCCCTGTACTACCCAGTAGAGCACTTCAGCTTCGCGCTGGGTCAGGCGGAAGGCGGCGATCAGCGATTCGACCGCTGAGGCATCGTTTTCTTCGCGCAGCACGACCATCCATTCATCGTCGCCGGTCTGGTCATGGAAGGAGGCGAGCAGTCGCTTGTTGCCTTCGGCGATCAGCAGCGGCGCGGGATCACGGCCATCGGCCCGGGCGCGAAGCGCCGCCGTGATCCAGGTCAGCAGTTCCTCCGGGGCGACGGTTTCCGGGTTGGCGAAATAGCTGTTCAGCAGGCCGCGGGCGAGCGGCGTCTGCCAGACGATGCGGCTGTCGGCGGCGCGCACGGCGACCGTGGCCTGGCCGAAGGCGTCGAGCGCGCTGCGTGCCTGCTTCATCTGCCGGGCGTTCATCATGTGAGCGGCGATGCGGGCCAGTACCTCGGCCGGGCGGATTGGCTTGGTGACGTAATCGGCACCACCAGCAGCAAAGGCGGCGACGACATGCTCGGTTTCGGTCAGCCCGGTCATGAAGACGATGGGAATGTGCTGGGTCGAGAAGTCGGCTTTCAGGCGGCGGGCCACCTCGAAACCGTCCATGCCCGGCATCAGCGCGTCGAGCAGGATGACGTCGGGCAGGCTCTGGCGGGCACGTTGCAGCGCCGCTTCGCCGTGCGTCGCGACGAGCACGGTGTAGCCGGCCTCGTCCAACGCATCGTGCAGCAGGGAGAGGTTTTCCGGCACATCGTCGACGATCAGGACGATGTCCGAGATGTTGCGATCAACGGGTGGCATCGCGCATTTTCCTGAGAATTTCCTTCATCGCATCGAACTGGAATTGTCGCGCAAGATTGCGCAGGACACGGACGAATTCGCCGTGGCGGGCATCGAGACGTTCGATTTCGCCCAGCTTGTTGAGGATGCCGCGCAGGTAACCAAGGTTGATCAGCTCGTCGAGGGCGGCGAGTTCGGTTTCGTCAGGCGGCAGCAAGGGCAGCGGTTCGGCCGGGGCAGCCGGGGGCGCAGTGGCGGGCGTGTCGGCGGTGACCCATTCGAGATCGAGCTTGCGGCCCAGCCACTCGAGCAAGTCATTGACCTTGAGCGGCTTGACGATGAAATCCTCGGGCGTCACGCCGACATCGTTCTCCAGCCCCTTGTCGTAGGCGTTGGCCGAGAGGATGGCAATCTGCGCCGCGTTCTGCCCCTGTTGGCGCAGGCGGCGGATGGTTTCCCAGCCATCGATGCCCGGCATGCCGAGGTCCATGAAAATCAGGTGCGGCGCGAAGCGGGGCACGGTCGCCAGGCATTCGTAGCCGCTGGCCGCCTGCTCGACGATGAAGCCGAGTGGTTCGAGCACGTTTTGCAACAGGTCGCGATCGACCTTCTCGTTATCGACGACCAGAATGCGCTGGCGCACGCCGATGTAGCCGATCCGGTTGAGTTTCGGCAATTCCTTCGCGGCCTGGGCGGAATGCACTGACGGCAGGAACAGGCGGATGCGGAACAGCGTCCCTTCGCTCGGTGTGCTGGAGACCTGCATTTCGCCGCCCATCAGGTCGGTCAGCATGCGGGCGATGGTCAGGCCGACGCCGCTGCCACCCGCCTGCACGGTACTGCCGCGGGTGAATGGCTCGAAGATGCGCTCCAGGTCGGCGGTCGGGATGCCGGGGCCGGTGTCGCGGATTTCAAAGATGGCCATGTCGCGCCGGCATTCCACCTTGAAGCTGACCCCGCCGCGGACGGTGAATTTGACGGCGTTGCCGATGACGTTGATCAGGATCTGGCGCAGGCGTTTTTCATCGGCGCGGACCACAGCGGGCAGTTCGCCGACCGGCTGGTAGTCGAAGGAAAGGCCCTTGTTACGCGCCTGCAGCTCGAACATGCCGACGATCTGCTGCATCAGATCCGGGAAGTCCATGGCCTTGACATCCAGCGTCAGCTTGCCGCCTTCAATACGGGCGATGTCCAGCGTGCCCTCGATGACCGACAGCAGATGGTCGCCGGACTTGCGGATGACGCTGACCGCCTGTTTGCGGTTGGGTGGGATGTCCTCGTCGGCAGCGAGAATCTGCGCGTAACCGAGAATGCTGTTGAGCGGCGTGCGCAGTTCATGACTGATCGCCGTGATGTAGCGGCTCTTGGCCTGGTTGGCCTGTTCGGCAACGACCTTGGCTTTTTGCAGCGCCTCGTCAGTGCGTTGGTGCGACTCGATTTCCCGGATCAGCAATTGCGTCTGACGGTTTGACTCCTCCTGAGCGACGCGGCGGCTTTCCTGGGTCAGCACCATCCACCAGGCAATGACGCCGCTGAGCATCAACAGCGCCGCAAAGGTCTTGATGAAGCTGTCCTGCAGGCGGGCGACCACCGCCGGCTCTGGCGTGCTGAGGGCGAGCAGTTCGTGCGTGTAGAGCACGCCAAGGATCAGCGCCAGGACAGGCACGATACCGGTCATCAGCAGCAAATAGTGACCGAGGCCGGTGTCGAGGTAGGGCAAAGCGGCCTTGGGCAGGATGCGGCGTAGCACGGCATTCCACTGCGCACCAAGGTGGGCCTGCGGTTTGCACAAGTCGTGGCAGCGCGCGTCGAGCGAACAGCACAGCGAGCAGATCGGTCCCTGGTAGGCAGGGCAGTGGGCCATGTCTTCGGCTTCGTACTCGCGTTCGCAAATCGCGCAGGTGGTGGCGTGCGCGGTGGCGGCTACCTCGGGGCGGACCAGGTAGTAGCGACCGTGCGTGATCCAGGCGATCAGCGGCGACACGATGAACGCTGCGGCCAGCGCGACAAACGGAGCGCAGGGTTGCAGGGCATCGCCGAATACGCCGACGAAGGTGCAGATCGATAGCGCCGAGGCGATGGCCATGGCGCCGGTACCGACCGGGTTGATGTCGTAGAGGTGGCTGCGCTTGAACTCGATGCCCTTGGGCGAGAAGCCAAGCGGCTTGTTGATGACGAGATCGGCCACCACCGCAGCCATCCACGAAATGGCGATGTTCGAGTAGAGTCCAAGCACCTGGCCGAGCGCCTGAAAGACGTCCAGCTCCATCAGCAGCAGGGCGATCAGCGTGTTGAAGACGACCCAGACGACGCGGCCGGGGTGGCTGTGCGTTAGCCGGGCGAAGAAATTGGACCAGGCCAGCGAACCGGCGTAGGCGTTGGTGACGTTGATCTTGAGCTGCGAAATGATCACGAACAGCGCCGTCGCGGCGATGGCCAGCGTCGTGTTGTCGAAGACGTGCGAGAAGCCGATCAGGTACATCTGGTTCGGATCGACGGCCTTCTCGGCGGAAATGCCGTTGCGAAGCACCAGCCAGGCGAGCAGGGCGCCACCGAGCATTTTCAGGATGCCCGGCACGACCCAGCCGGGGCCGCCGACAATGACCCCGAACCACCAGCGGCGTGCCGTGGCCGGGGTCTTTTCCGGCATGAAGCGCAGGTAATCGACCTGCTCGGCCATCTGGGTGACCAGTGCGATCCCGACGGTCAGCGCTGCACCGAACAGATGCGGGTTGAAGCCGGTATCGCCACCCCGTTCGCCGCCGTACTGCCAGAGCCCGGCCAGCGCCTGCGGTTCCTCGATGAACAGGAAGGCGTAGGGCAGGATCAGCAGGAAGATCCACAGCGGCTGTGTCCATGCCTGTAGTCGGCTGATCGCGGTGACCCCGTGGGTGACCAGCGGGATGACCACCAGCGCGCAGATCAGGTAGCCCCAGGCCGGCGGTATCTTGAAGGCCAGTTCCAGCGCGTAGGCCATGATCGCCGCTTCGAGGGCAAAGAAAATGAAGGTGAACGAGGCGTAGATCAGCGAGGTGATCGTCGAGCCGATGTAGCCGAAACCGGCGCCGCGAGTCAGCAGGTCCATGTCCAGCCCATGCCGGGCGGCCATGACGCTGATCGGCAGGCCGAGCAGGAAGATGATCAGGCCGGTGGCGAGAATGGCCCAGAAGGCATTGAGGAAGCCGGCTTGAACCATCATCGTCGCACCAACGGCCTCGAGCACCAGAAATGAGGCCGCACCGAAGGCCGTGTTGGCGACGCGCATTTCCGACCATTTGCGGAAACTGCGCGGCGTGAAGCGCAGGGCGTAGTCTTCAAGGGTCTCGTTGGCGACCCAGGTGTTGTAGTCGCGGCGAATCTTTACGACTTGTTGTGTGGCTGGCTTGGGGGGCGCGAGGTTCATCGGGAAATTAAAACACGATTCCCCGGATATGCGTTTTGCCGGCGCAACATTGTTGAGCCGGCCGTGATCCCGGCAGGCTGGATTTCAATTGCGCCGTTATCGACAAAGCGCCAGCCGGGGCCAGCCGCTCACATCGGAGCGGTCGGCTGGCTGGAAACCGATTCGCCCAGCGCTAGCAGGGCGGTGGCCTGTTCGGTACACCGGGCCGAAATTTTCTCGTCGACGGCTTTCAACCAGCGTCGTGGAATGCTCCCCGTGCCGTAGCGGGCGCCAGCCAGCATGCCGGCGATGGCGCCGGTGGTGTCGGCGTCGCCGCCGCGATTGACGATGTCGATCAGGCAGTCTTCGAAGGTTTCGGTGGCGAAGAAGGATTGCAGCACGGCCTGCATGGTATCGACGACGAAGCCGCTCGGGTTTTCACGACGTTTCTTGTCGTAGGCAAAGACCGGGTAGTCGCTGACCAGTTTGAAGGCCCGCTCGCGTTCGACTTCGATGGGGTCGCGGCCGGCGAGGAAGTCCTGCACCATGAAAGCCAGCGTTTCACAGGCCGCATCGGACAGTGCGTTGTGATGGGTGACATGGGCCTGGGCGCGGCAGGCACTGACCGTCAGTTCCGCTGCCTTGCCATAGCAGGCCAGGGCGACAGGCAGGACGCGCATGGCGGCACCGTTGCCGGCATCGTGCTCGGAGGCAGCCGCTTCGGGATGGCCGGTCTTGCGGAAGGAAATCAGGTTGCGGCGGACCGTGTTGCCGATGTCGACCGGCTTGGCGCGCATCCAGGCATCGAAGGCTTCGGCCGCCGCCTTGGCGTCGACACCGCCACTGGCCAGAATGGATTCGCCGAGGGCAAGCGACATGGTCGTGTCGTCGGTCACCTGGCCGGCCTTCAGGCGTAGCCAGCCGCCGCCGGTAATATCGGCATGGACGCCGATCTGGTGGCGGATTTCATTGGGCGTCAGGAATTCGACGGTGGCGCCCAGCGCATCGCCAATCGCCAGTCCGCTATAGGCGGCAATGCCCCGGTCGAGCAGCGCCGAGCGCGCCGGATAGGGGGCGGCGCGGCGGCGTACCGGCGCGGTTCTGGCGATCAGTTCTCCGGACCAAAACATTTGGCGTAATCCTTGCAAACCCCGCAGGACGGGGCGGGGCAGACATAAATGCCTTCACGCGAGCAGAACTGACGGTAGAGGAATTTCTTCCACTTCATGTCGCCGCTGTTGGCGCGGGCAAGTTCGGGAAAATTGACCCACATCAGCTGGCTGAGTTCCTCACGACTGGCGAGGCCGAGGTCCTGCCAGAGGTGGTCGCGGCCGATACAGGCGGTGGCGACGACATTGGCCATCAGCAGTTCGCTGGGCGATTTGCGGGCGCGGTGGTCGAGCAGCAGCTTTTGCAGATCGTCCCATTCGGGGATTGATTCGATTTCCCGGGCGGTCGGCGTTGCCGTGCAGCCGGGAAAATAGGCTTCGCGCAGATAGCGATAGGCAGCCGGGCCGAGGCCAAGGTGCGGCGGCAGGCAGCCGCCTCCACTGGCCTGGCCGGCAATCAGGCTGGCCAGCAAGGGACGGTTCGGATCGAACGCCGCCGGCCCGATGGCCGGCGAAGCCAGTAGGTCGGCCAGCAGCAATGGCCGCAGGGGCAGACGATCCGGACCGTTCATGGCTTTTGCCTTATTTGCTCGGATATTCGACCAGGATGTCCTCGTCGCGGACGATCATCTGGCAGGCGAGGCGCCACTGGGTCGGTGGGATGTCGTCGACGTACATCTGGTCGACCTGGGCCTTGGTGATGTGGCCGAGCTCGAGCAGGGCGGCGACTTCGCGGACGTTGAGCGGGCCCCCCATCGGCGCGCGCTTGCCATCGACCGACGAGACCTTGACCAGACAGGTGCCGCAGTTGCCTTCCTGGCAGCCGAAGTCGATCGGGATGTGATGTTCTTTGGCCAGATCGAGGATGGTCTGGGTGTGGCTGCCGGCGACGGCATAGACCGTCTTGTCCTTGTGCATCGGGCTGCTGAATGTAATGAGGGCCATTTCTTGTTTCTCCGGAAAGCGGGTTGTTTGAATTTCTCTGTTGGGGTTGGGTGATTGCTTTTAATCTTGTTCTGTCGCGGTCGCGTTCAGGCTGGCTTGACGACCAGTTCGCCGCCGAGAATCTGCGCCTGGCAGGCCAGCCGGTGGCCGCGCGGGGCCAGGTTGTCCTTGAGTACCTGATCCTCGAGGATGCTCGGCGGAGCGAGGTTTTCGCCGCCGGAAACGATCTTTGTCAGGCAGGTGCAGCACTCGCCTTCACGGCAGCCGTAGGTGATCCCGGCGCCGACTTTTTCGGAGACTTCAATGAGGCGGGTGCCGGCTGGCACGGTGACCGAGACGCCGATATCCTGAAAGGTGACTTTGGCTTTTGGCATTGTTTTCTCCCTTTATTTACGCAAGCGCCGCCATGTCGATCTCGCGGTGTTCGATCCGGCCGGTCAGGTGACGGGCCAGGTTTTCGCCGAGAAGGCGGCATTGCTCTAGCTCGCTGCCATCCGGCACCAGCTTGATGCGCAGGCCGTCGACCGGAACGCGCAGCTTCAGCCCACGCAGGCGGTCCTCAATCAAACGTACGGCCTCGCCGCTCCAGCCGTAGGAGCCAAAAGCGGCGCCAAGCTTGCCCTTGATGTTGACGGTGGTCAGTGACGACAACAGATCCCAGATCGGCTTGACGGCGTCGGCATTGATGGTCGGGCTGCCGAAGGCGAGGCCGTCGGCTTCCTCGACCAGATCGGTAAAGATCTCCGCTTCGCCCCCTTCCAGGTCGTACAGCGAGACGCGGACGCCACCGAGCGATTCCGCACCGGCGGCCAGCGCTTCGGCCATGCGCCGGGTGTTGCCGTAGGCGGAAAGATAGAAGACGACCAGCGTTTTCTCGCTGCGTGCTTCGTTGAACAGGCGCGGTGTGGCCAGTTCGCGGTAACGATGCACGTAATCGCGCGGCTTGTGGCGCAGTACCGGACCGTGGGCCGGGGCGATCAACTGGATGTCTAGCGGTTCGATCAGCGCGATGGCGTCGAGCACATACTCGCGGAAGGGCCGCATGATGTGGGCGTAGTAGTACTCGAACGAGAAGCGGAAATCGCCGACGGTGTCGTTGAACAGCCGGTTGTCGCAGAAGTGGCAGCCGAAAATGTCGCCGGTGAACAGCAGTCCATCCTCGACCAGATAGGTGCATTGCGTATCCGGCCAGTGCAGGTAGGGCGTATGCAGGAAGCGCAGGGTGCGGCCGCCAAGATCGACCTCGTCGTCGGTGGTCACCGGGATGTATTCGGGCGCTTTCTCGCCGGTCGGCTTCAACAGCGCCTTGAGCATCATCTGGGCGCGACTCGACAAATACACCTTGGCCTGCGGGGCGCGCTTGAGCAGTTCGGGCAGGGCGCCGCTGTGGTCCGGCTCGAGATGGTTGAGCACGATGGTGGTGATTTCTTCGTACTCCGCCACCGATTCAAGGCGGCGGAAGAAATCGTCGGCGAAGTTTTCCTTGACCGTGTCGATGATCGCCACGCCGTTGTCGCCGCGTACGACGTAGCTGTTATAGCTCGTGCCGTTGGCGGTTTTCAGGATGATGTCGAAACTCCGCAGATGCGGGTCGAGGGCGCCCACCCAGTGGACGCCCGGGGCAATCTCTACAGCGCTGTCAGTGATGGCCGCAGCTGCCATGGCTGCTTTCCTCTTGCTCGTGATCATGGGCATGGCTGCCGCAATGCCCATGACCTTCAGGGCCATGCACGCAGGCTTCGATATTGCCTTCCGGCAGTGCCACGTTGTTCAGACCGAGCCAGGCGTCGACCGTCGCGACATCGAAGCCGACCACGCGTTCTTCGCCGACTTCCATCAGCGGCCGGCGGATGAGCAACGGGTTGCCAAGCAGCAGATGCAGGGCATCCTCGAAGCCGAGGTTTTCCGGCACGATCTGGCCGGACTTGATGTCCGGCGCGGCGCGGTTGAACCACTCGGTGACCGGCAGCTTGCCGAGGAAGGCGAGTAGCCGGTCGGCCGTCCACGGCTCGGTCTTCAGGCTCTTGGCCTGGACCGTGTGGCCAGCTGCAGCGAGCAGGGTCTTCTGGCGAAGATTGCCCTTGCAGCCGGGTTTCTCATAGAACGTGACGACAGCCATTACGCTGCCTCGCGCCACAAGCCGAATTCCTTCAGCTTCTCGATCGGGATACCGGTCAGCGACCCGGGCGGGTTCAGGAACTCGCCCAGTTCATCGACAATGGCCATCTCGATCGGGCAGATCGCAGCGCACTGCGGCACGCTGTGGTCGCCCAGGCATTCGGTGCATTTGCCGTCGTCGATCAGGAAGTGTGGGGTGTCCTGGTAGATCGCATCGTTCGGGCAGACGTCGACGCAAGCCCAGCAGTTCACACAGGATTGGGTAATTTGCAGGGCCATTTACGCCACCTTCAGGGTTTCTGCGGCGGGAAGCAGCTTCCCGGTCGCCGCGATTTCCTTGTACACCGCCATCACGGCATCCTCGACCGGCTCCATCGCATGTTCGCCGTTCGGCGCGATGCCGGCGGCTTCCAGCTTGCCCCAGGGCTCGTAGCCTATCTTGGAGCAGAGCACGACCTCGCAGCCTTCGAGCACGCGGATGTTGCGGTCGAGCAGGGATTCCGTAGCGCCTTCATCGACCACATCGCCATCGCCGCAGGAATCCATACCGCCGCAGTACAGCTCGGTCTTGCGGTGACTGATGAAGCGGACGCCTTCCGGGGACGCTTCGTAGATCAGGAATTCCTTGGCGTGGCCGAAGTGTTCGGCGACGACGCCGTTCTTGCCGGCCACCGCCATCAGCACGGGACGCGAACCTTCCGGAATGCCCACGGCCTTCGGCTTGACGATGCCGCGCTTGGCGTCCAGCTTCTCGATGATCTCGTCGTGCACCACTTTGCGGCGGACCATGGCGGCCTCGTAATCGACATCCATGACGTCGATCTTGTCGAGCGTGAACTCGTCGCCGCGGTCTTCGCCGAGCAGGCCGACCGCATCGGCCCGGCACTGGCGGCAGTGCCGCATCATCGCCATGTCGCCGGCGCAGGCATCCTGCAGGTCCTGCAGCATTTCCGGCGTCGGTTCCGGCTGCTCCATGATGCCGTAATACGTGCCGTGCTCAGGCTCGGCAATCAGCGGCATCACGTTGTGCAGGAAAGCGCCCTTGGCCTTGACGATCTTCGAGACTTCCTTGAGATGCTCGTCATTGACGCCGGGGATCAGCACCGAATTGACCTTCACCAGGATGCCGCGGTCGGTCAGCATTTGCAGACCCAACTGCTGCTGCTCAATCAGGATACGTGCACCTTCGACACCGGTGATCCGCTTGTTTTCCCAATAGATCCACGGGTAGATCTTGGCCCCGACTTCCGGATCGACACAGTTGATGGTGATCGTCACATGGTCGATGTTGTGCTGGGCGATACGGTCGACGTACTGCGGCAGGTTAAGGCCGTTGGTCGACACGCACAGCTTGATGTCCGGGGCGCGCGCGGACAGCTGTTCGAAGGTCTCGAAGGTGCGGCCCGGGTTGGCGAGAGGGTCTCCGGGTCCGGCGATGCCCAGCACCGTCATCTGTGGGATTTCGGCGGCCACGGCGAGTACCTTCTTGATCGCCTGGTCCGGCGTCAGCAGCTCGGAAACGACGCCCGGGCGGGACTCGTTGGAGCAGTCATACTTGCGGTTGCAGTAATTGCACTGGATGTTGCAGGCCGGGGCGACGGCGACATGCATGCGGGCGAAGTAATGGTGCGCTTCTTCGGAGTAGCAGGGGTGATCCTGCACCTTGGCGCGGATGTGGTCAGGGAGATGGCCCAGGGCGTCCGGCGCCGTGCCGCAACCGCTGGACGAACAGCCGCCGCCTTCTGCGGCCGGCGCGGTGTTGCTGATGACTGGAAGTTCCACGATGAAGGCTCCTCGAATGCTGTGCGGAGCCTATTCAGCAATCGGTGTGCCAGTGGATTTTTGTTAATTAAAACAATGGGGTGCGTTTTTTGCTAAACAAGCTTGTCGGATCGCTTGTCGCAAAACCTACAGGCTTTTCAATGGCCGGATGGCCGCAGTCATGCTTCGCGACGTGATGCTCGGCATCTCGGCAATAAATGCAAAAAGGCGGCTATTGCGCCTAGTTTCGGAGGAGGAAATGTCAGGTTGCCAGTGACTGCTTAAGCGGTTCGACATCGGCTACCGTTTTGGCCAGGCATCTCTCCAGTGCGGTGACCAGTTCACCAACGGCATCCAAATCGGCATTGACCTTGAGCGGCTTTTCCAGATCGCTGGAAGCTTTGGCCAGTTCGGTGGCCCCCAGCGTGGCTGCTATGCCGCGCAGGGTATGGGCACTGCGCATGACCACTTGAGAATCCCGGTTGCGGATGCCATCCTGCAATTGCGGTAGCAGCATTGCCTGATTGCGCATGAAGTTATCGAGCAGTTTCAGGTAAAGGGCCCTGTTGCCCCTGACGTATCCCAGTCCGGTCTCGATATCGAAGCTGTGCTGGGCCTGTGGCAGAACCTCCGCGGCAAGGGCCGGTGACGGCGGTGGCTCGCTTGCGGTATCGGAGAGGGGAAGGGGTTTGGCGACTCGTTTCATCTTCGGGTCATCCGAGACCCACGGTGCCAGTGTGGCGGCGAGGATTTCGGGAACGATCGGCTTGGTGATGAAGTCGTCCATGCCGGCAGCCATGCAGCGCTCGCGTTCTTCCGGCAGGGCATTGGCAGTCATGGCGATGATCGGTAGCGCGTTGTAACGTGGCTGGCGGCGAATTTCGCGGGTTGCCGTGATGCCATCCATGACCGGCATTTGCATATCCATCAGGACCAGATCGTAGCGCTTTTCTTCGAGGGCCTGGAGTGCTTGTCGGCCATCGCTGGCGATATCGATCTCGGCCCCTTCCAGAGAGAGGATGTCGCAGGCGACTGCCTGATTGAATTCATTGTCTTCGACGATGAGCAGGCGTTTTCCAGCCAGCGGCCTGGCCGGTTTGGCCGCGCTGGCGGGTGAGGCATCGAGATCGCTGGTGACGTCAGCGATCACGTCTTCCAACATGGCTTGGTGGATTGGCTTGAACAGGTAGCGATCAATGCCCTTGGCATTCATGGCTTCAATTTCGCTCAATTCACCGGCGGTCACCATGATGACAGGGGTGTTGCGATAAGTGTCAATTTGCCGTATCCGCTCGGTGGTTTCGAAGCCGTCCAGCTCCGGCATGCGCCAGTCCATGAAAATCAGCGCGAAGGCTTGGTCGCGATCGTTGATTGTCAACAGTGCCTGCGTGCCTGAAGCGACCTGGGTCACGGCGAAGCCGAGTTTTTCGAGCATCCGCTTTAGTTGCAGCCGTGTCAGGTTATCGTCGTCGACCACCATGACTTGCCGCTGGATTGCCTGAGGTACTGCGATCTGCGCTGCAGGTGCAGCCGCGAAGGGCAGGGAGAAGCTGAAGCGGGTACCTTTGCCAACATTGCTTTCGACCGAAATGCGGCCACCCATCAACTCCACCAGTTCCTGGCTGATGGTCAGCCCGAGGCCGGTTCCCCCATATTTTCGGGTGATCGAATCATCGGCCTGGGTAAATACCTGGAACAGCCTGGACTGTTGCTCCGGGGTCATGCCGACGCCAGAATCGCTGACCGAGAACATCAGGGTGACGTTTTGTTCGGTATTGCCGCGGCCATATTGCCGCCCGACCTTGACCTCGATCTGGCCCTTTTCCGTAAATTTTGTGGCGTTGCCCAGCAGATTGGAGAGCACCTGTCCCAGGCGCAATGGATCGCCGATCAGGTTGCCTGGCACCTCAGGGGCGATCTGTATCTTGAATTCGATGCCACGTTCGGCGAGCGTCGTGGTGAAGAGCCCGGCGCTGTGCTCGATGACTTCTTCGAGTATGAACGGGATCCGTTCGATTTCCAGCTTGCCAGACTCGATTTTCGAAAAATCGAGGATGTCGTTAATGATGCGGAGCAAAAGGGTCGCCGATTTTTGCACCTTGGTGACGTATTCACGTCCCTTGGCCGGGAGGTCGGTTTTCAGGCAGAGGTACGAAAGGCCGATGATGGCATTCATCGGTGAGCGGATTTCGTGGCTCATGTTGGCCAGGAAAAGACTTTTCGCTTGATTGGCTGAATCGGCCACATCCCGGGCTTCTGCTAGGAGGCGTTCGGTGTTTTTCAGGGCCGAGATGTCCACCCGGTTGCCAACGTAATAGCCACTCGGCGTCCGGAATTCCATGGTCAGCAGCCAGCGCCCGCTGCGCAGCTGGTATTCGTGACCCTGGGCATTACCGCTGTGGTGTGCTTCCAGGCGTTCTGCAATCCAGTGGTCGAGGCTGCTTTTTTGGACCTGGAATATATCCCGTTCGACGGCGGTTTTCAGGATGTTGGCAAAAGTGTTCCCAGGGACCAGGGTGTCGGCCATTTCGGGATAACAGGCCCGGTAGTAGTCGTTGCACAGGACAAGGCGGTCTTCAGGGTCGAACAGTACGAAGCCCTGGGAGATGCTGTCTACGGCCTCGCGCAGCAGCTTTTCGGCATTTTCGGCATGCAGGCGGGCAACATCGAGTTGTCGGGTTCGCTCTTCGACCAGTTCCTGCAGGTGCTCGCGATAGCGATCGAGTTCTTCGCGCTGTTGTTGCAGTTCCGTGATGTCTTCGTAGATCGCCACATAATGCGTGACGCTTCCATCCGCTTGGCGGATTGGGGAAATCAGCGTGGATTCGATGCGAATCCTGCCATCGCGATGTCGGTTGTGGAACGCACCGCGCCAGATTTTCTCGTCTGCCAGGGTGCGGTGCAGAGAGGCGTAAGTCTCGGGCGGGGTTCGGCCGGATGCGGCGAATCCCGGTCGGCGTCCAATCACTTCGTCGCGGGAATAGCCGAGACTGGCGCAATAGGCATCGTTGACATACTCAATGACGTGCTCACGGTTGGTGATCAGTACGCCATTCATCCCTTGTTCGACTGCCAGCGACAACTTACGGATTTTTTCTTCCTTTTCCCGCCGGGATGTGATGTCGCGATCCGTGCCGCGATAGCCGCAAAAAATCCCTTGGTCGTCGATAATCGGCACGCCATTGGTCAGCACGTAGCGCCTGCTGCCATCCTTGTGCAGCATGGCGTGTTCGAGGTCGATAAAAGGCGTGCGGGTCGCGCGCAACTGCTGCAATGTCGCCAGCATCTGATCCCGTTCATTGGGAGGGAATAGCGCGCTCGGCGGGGTTCCGATCAGTTCTTCCGGCGTGTAGCCCAGCGCTTTGGTGATGTTGTCGGACAGGTAAGTGAATTGGCTGCCCGTAGGATCGGTTTCCCAGATCCAGTCAGGCGAAGCGCGGGCAATATCGACGAAGCGTCGGTTGCTGTCGCGCAGTTCTTGCTGCATGTGCAACTGTTCGTTTTTCTGGGTGTTTTCGAACGTGCTCTGCATCAGGCGAGCCCGTTGGTAGCGCAGATAGTTGCTGATCAGGAGGATCATGATCAGCAACAGATCGGCCACCACGATCGATCCGATATTCCAGAATGATTTGGCGTAGGCTTCGGAGAGATCTTCCTTGACATCGATCTGCCATGGCACGCCCGGCAGCATGTGGCTTGTGCGAACTACCCACTGCCCGCGGTAATCGCGGACGATACTGGTCGGAATTGATTCATCCCGACCTTCCATTTTCGGGTAGGGGCGAATCCGGAAGGGGGCGTTGGCATCATGGCGCAGAGGGTTGAGCACGACCGGCCCGTCCGGCGTTTGGCGAATCAGCATCAGTTCGCCGGTGCGGCTATGCGTTGGCCAGGCGAGCAGAAAAGGAAACAGAAAATCTTGGGTGTCGGCTCTGAGAACCAGGAACAACGGCTTGTCACCTGCCTCGGCTGGTATGGCCATCACGAAATCGAGAAAGATGCGATCCGGGGCTGTGTCAGAGCGATAAAGGTTTGTGCTTTGTGGCTCGCCGGATTTTCGCGCTGCTTCGATAGCAGTGAGCAGCGGGCCATTCAAAGGTTCGCTGTCGGGAGATATTGGCTCGCCGACGGCAGATTCGATGTGGCCGTTGCCATCGACAATGCGGACGCTCTGGTAATGATAGGCATGGAGAATTTCTTCCAGGCTGTGAGTCAGGCGTAGTCTGGCTTCCTGATAACCCGGTTGCCCCGGCTTCGGGTAATGGGTAAGCACGTATGCCGTGCTGAACAGCTTGGCGTCACCAAGGCGTTCTTCCAGCCACCGGGCAATCTGGTCGCCTTTGAGCTTGGTGATTATGTCGGACTGCTCAACCGATTTTTGGCGGGCCTGATCGAGTTGAAGATTGACACCAAGAATGCCAACCGCCAGAAAGAACAGGCAGATCAGCACGGAACTGATAATCGGAGGCCTGGCGTTTGAACGAATTGACATGGTCTCAGTGCTCCACGGCGGGGAGTTGTGCCCGGTCAGGCACATCTGGCGATGTACCTGATTGTGGATTCCCGGCTCAGAACAGTTCGATGGCGTTTTCGGTCGCTGGCGGGGGCGCCAGGGTCGATGTTGCAGCCGCTGGCTTTACTGAGGCCAGTTGCGTTTCCTGCTTCAGGACCACTTCGAACTCCTGGCTCAAGGCACGCATTGCGCCGTCGGCCTCAATCTCCTGGGCATAGAGATTTTGTGACTCATCGACGGCATCGCGCACGCGGTCTTGCAGTCGGCGCTCCTGGTCTTCGGTCAGGCCGAGGTTAATGAATGATGCCTCGATGTCGGCGACCAGGGCATTGAGAATTTGCGAACTGGCTGCGCGCTGGATGCGATAGCGGTCTTCGATATCGTGCAGGCTTGCCATGTTCTTCCGGAGCAGGTCGAGCAACAGATCGCCCCGTTTGAGCGCCGATTTGACGCGCTCCAGCGACGAGAGATGAACATCAACGGCCTCGGCGATACTGGCCAGGTTGTCCTTGATCCGGCCGTATAGCTCCGGCGTGTCGCGGGGCATCGATTTGACGATGATCGTCACATGCGGGTAGTTGAAGGCCGAACGGCTGCCGAGGTCGACAATCCGGGCGCAGCTCTGCATGTTGTTGAGCACCGATTCCTCAAGCGGAGAACAGATTCCGTTGCGTGAGCAGGAAAAGCTTTCTGTACCGTCACGCAGTTGCAGCGAGGTATCGAGCCCGAAGGTTTCCATGCTGCGCAGTAGGCAGCTGGCGACCGACTGGAAGTCCAGGCAACCCATCATCTCACGCAGGAAGCGCATGATGATGCCGCTGTCGCCGACACTGCTCATGGCGGTCATGGCCGTGTTGGTGGCCCATTGCACCTGCCTGGCCAGTTCGCGCTTCGTCTCGACGTTACGCAGCAAAACGTCAATCTTGCGGCTCAGTTCATCCGGATCGAAGGGTTTGGTGACGTAGTCATCGCCACCGACTTCGTAGCCAGCCAATCGATCGGCCGGTTCGACGCGGGCGGAAAGAAAGATGATTGGAATATCCAGGGTTATGGACTGCTGGCGGAGCAGGCGACATGCCGTATAGCCGTCCATTCCAGGCATTTCGACGTCCATCAGAATAATGTTTGGCGGGTTGGAGATAGCTGCGGAGACGCCGCTTTCACCATCAAGACAATGCTCAATCGCGTACTTGTCGCCGACCAGACCTTCGAGATAAATGGCGGTGAAATCGCTGTCGTCGATGATCAAAATTTTGTGCTTCATTTGCTGCTCCGTGATAGTCGAATGTCGCGTGCTGTTCAGGCTTTGAGCGTGCTGCTATCGGATCGATGGATCACCCATTTTTGGGGGGGCGCCTTCCGGACAGTTTCTCGGAGAGCCATCTATTTTTTCGGGGAAACAGGCCGATTGGGTAATTGTGTTAAATATATCATCAATGCCAAATATGGTCAAATTGATTTTCGGCGGCGAATGACTTAAAACGGTGCTTGATCCGGGGGGCTCAGCCAACTGCGGGATGTTTTGTCGGATTCCCGACAGGAAGGGAACCTCTCCGCAATGTTTTGGGTGATTGTTAATTTGTATTGTTTCTTTAAATCAATCTGTTGGAATGTTTTTTCTGGCTGGCACCATCTCTGCAAGGGGAGGCTTACCCCAACCTGCCAACAGAGGAGAACATGATGGAAAAAGCCACGCCTCCGATTACCCGCGAGGCCGCGCTGCGCATTGCGCTGGCAGCGCGGGCCATGCCCAACGCCTCGTTGCCGGCGCTGATCGACCTGATCCAGCGCCGCCTTGGTGACGAACTCGACGAGGAAAAGCTGCGCCAGGTGACGGTGACCATGCTGAAAACCGGCTTCGCCAGCGCCGATGGCGAGGAGGATGGCGAGGATATTGGTATCGGACTGGAGGCCATGAAGCTGGCCGTACGCATCCTGTGGGGCGAGACGCAGGGCGATGAGTCGCTGCCCCGGGTCGAGGCCTATCAGGCCGGCGACATGCCCGGGTCGGTGCGCGTCGCCATCGCATCGGACAAGGGTGATCTGCTGTCCGGGCATTTCGGCTCCTGCCTGCGTTTCCTGGTTTATCAGGTATCGCCGGACGAAATTCGGCTGATCGATATCCGCGACACGATGGATGCCGAGTTCGCCGACGACAAGAACCTGTGGCGCGCCCGGCTGATCGGCGATTGCCATGTCTGCTATGTCGTGTCGATCGGCGGGCCGGCGGCAGCCAAGGTGATCCGGGCCGACATCTACCCGATCAAGGTGCCGGATGGCGGCCCGGCGGTGGAGATCCTGCAGCCCTTCCAGACTGCCATGCTCGAATCGCCGCCGCCGTGGCTGCTCAAGATATTGGGCGTGGCGGCCGAGAAGCGCCTGAAGAACTACAGCGCGCAGGAAGCCGTGACGGCCGACGAATGAGTACCCTGCTTTTTACCATTTCTGCCATGGCGGGAATCCAGTCGATGCCTGGCCTTGGGGGCCGGCCTTTGCTCCCCAAGGGCGGCTCGCCTCAGCCGGCCAGCCGCTCCATCTGGCGCGGCGCCAGGCCGACCAGTGTCAGTTGTGTGCCTTCGTCGCCATTCCACCACACCGCTACCCAGCCCGTGCCGTCGGCGTCGATGCGTTCGATGGCGCAGTTGGCGCCGATCATGTCCATGAACATCTCGAGCTGGTCTTCTTCCAGTTCCGGGTCGGGCGAAATGTCGAGGACGCGGACTATGTCGCCGAGGGCGACGCTGTGGCCGTTGATGTCTTTGGTGGTGAATTGCATGGCGGACTCCTGGGCTGCGTTGTCTTGTGGTCGTGTCGCAAAACCGACGGCGGCCACCCGTTTGACCGGTGGTTTGCAATGGCCGTGCCACCCTATTTGTAATTAGCAGAGGAGCGAAGATGAGCAAGATCGGAATGTTCTTCGGCACCGAGACCGGAACGACCCGGCTGGTGGCCAAGAAGATGCAGAAAAAGCTGGGTGACGAGATTTGCGACAAGCCGATCAACGTCAACCGCATTACCCCGGCCGACATGATGAAATACGACGCCTTGATTCTCGGTACGCCGAGCTATGGCATCGGCGAGATTCCCGGCCATGGTGCTTCCGGCTGCTTCGAACCGAACTGGGCCGAGTTCTTCGACCCCGATTTCACCGGCAAGCGCATCGCCTTCTTCGGCCTTGGCGCCCAGGAGCGTTACGCCGACCGGTTCTGCAGTTCGCTGTTCGCCCTGGTTGAAAAATTCAAGGCATGGGGCGCCGAGATCGTCGGTGACTGGCCCATCGACGGCTACACCTACGAGCAGTCGGCTGCCGAGGTTGATGGTCGCTTTATCGGGCTGATCATCGACCAGCGCACGCAGGGCATGTGCACCGACGAGCGCATCGACGCCTGGCTGGCCCAGGTCGTGCCGCTGCTCTCCGAGAAGCTGACGGAAACGGTCTGAGTGGAGGCGATGATGAGTAAGTCAGACAGTTTCGAATGCATCCCCGGCAGCATGGCCGCCGAACTGATCCGTAGCGAATCCGACGTGGCACTGTTCGACGTCCGCGACAGCATGGCCTACCGGGCCGGCCACGTGGAAGGTGCCGCCCACCTCAGCGAAGACCGCCTGCTGGCCTGGATGAAGCGCCTTCCGAAGGAAACGCCGGTGGTGATCTACTGCTACCACGGCAACGCCAGCAAGACCTACGCGCAGATGTTCGTCGATTTCCGCTACACACGGGTGTTCAGCGTCGATGGCGGCTATCCGGCGCTCGACATGGCGCTGTCGGCCGCGGCATGAGCACGGCCCACGTGTCGGACTGGGTAGCCAGCCAGCCGCTGACTGCCAGCGATGTCGATTGTGCGACGGCCGTCATGCTCAAGATCCTCGATGGCAAGTGCAAGATGGGCGCACTCGAGAAGACAGTCATGGTGGCGCTCTATGAAGCGCTACAGGGCAGACCGGGCGAGCGCTTCGGTCAGGCCGAACATGCGCTGATCGCCACCGCCCGCCAGGGGGCCGACGATGTATTGCGTAATACCATCTACGAACGCCGCGTCCTCGCCGAAACCGCTATCTCTCGCCCGGTGATGAAGGCATTCAAGGCAATGATTCGGGCTAATGGATTGTTTGCCGGGCAGGCTGAAGAGGCGGGTGAGGGAGAATGACGCATCGATAGTTGAATAGTGAATGGCGCCAATGAAATGCATGCGGCGTGCTGGAAGCAGGGCTGAAGCGGTTCCCCGTTAGCGCAATTGAAAACGGGAGCTTCAGCTCCCGTCTTACTCTCGCGCACAAATAAATTCAGGCCACTTGTCAGTGCCTGCGGCGCACTATCCCTAGTCCGGCGAGACTCAGGAAAATCAGCGCGATCGAGGAAGGCTCCGGTACATTCGTTGGGGGATCTGGCTCTATCGCGAGCGTCGTGCGGATACCAAACGTAAATGCATGCCAAAACTCACTGTTTGGCATCGTCCATGAAAACGTCGAGTACGTCCCGTCAAATTGCAGTGCTCCGGCGCCTTCCCGGCCTTCGATGATATTGGGGGCTAACTGGGTTAACGAGCCGGAACCCCAGCAACAGGTCGGACCTTGGCTCAGGATGGTGAACGGGGCATCGAACACATACGTCGCGGGAATTCCTGATGATCCGAGCGTTGTAACGTCCATCAGCGGATCCTTGATCGGCGCCGACAGCGTCACCCGATAAGTCATATTGTTTTCGCCAACCAGCTGGAGTGCCTCGAAGGTCGACGCGTTGGAAACCTGAGCGCTTGTATAGGCCGTTGTCGGATTCCAGATTGACGCGTCTGCCACCCCGAGGAACGATCCATGCGTGCCGTCCGTCCTGATGGCATCAAAAGTAACCCCCACTGTCGAGGCATCCGGTAGCGTGATCACACCCTGTGCTGTCCCCCCTCCCGGATTCGCACTTGTCCAGTCGGTGTAGTAATAGGTCAAGGCCATGGCGTTGGCTGAAAATATGGATCCAGCTAATGCTGATAGCGCGACAAGCACTTTCTTGATCGTCATGTTCATGGCCACCCCCTCGATACGCTGCAGTTAGTAATGTTTGTTCAGTGGCGCATGTTCCATGCCAATTAATATAACCGTTTGCAATCAAATGGTTATTTTTTGAGTAAAAAATAGACATCAGCGATGTGTCAATTTTTTCGACAGTACAATCAGGGGGGCGTAATGGATGTCGCCATCCGGAGCCGATCGTTCGAGGCGATCTGCACGTAAAAAAGTGAAGTCACCTCACCCCCGTGTTCCTGACCGTCTGGTCTTCCTGGCCGCGGATTTTCGCCCTTAATCCCGCCGGAAACTGGAAAGAGCTGCCCAAGCGCTTAAAACCGCGTGCTGCCATCGGCTGCGGTGCGCCAATCGGGCCAGGTAGCGTTTTCGTTCAGCGTCTGCTTGGCGGTCAGGGCGCGGGCGATGTCTTCCGGGGCGAAGCCGGCGCGCAAGGCGCCATCCAGGGCAAGAAGTGCCACGTCGAGCCATTCGTCCAGATCGAGTGGCGTGGTTTCAAGCTCCTTGAATTCCTTCTGGAGATGGTCGAGCAGTTCTTTTGTGTGATGGCCGGGGCCAAAGGTCTTGTCGGAAAAAGCCTTGTGGTGGTGCAGATAGGCGATCAAATCGAAGGCAGGAGGCGTTTGGGTCATGGTTCGTCGAGATCCGCGTGGGGAAAAGGCATCGTCCTTCAGTCACGTTTGGCATCGGCGCATACCGGTCCATGCGATGCCGTTCGTGTCTTCCAGTATAGCGCCCTCAATTGGCAGACCAAGCATTAGGCGGAGGTGTGCAGACCAGGTTCCGGGCAGGCGTGCCGGGAGCGCTCGGCGACGGGATCGATGGCCGGAAGTCGCAGGTTGATGGTCAGCAGCACGCTGAGCAAGCCGGCCGCACCGAGCGTGTGGGCCACGGCCATGGGCAGCGGGAGCGAGAGCAGCACATTGCCGATACCCAGGGCGATTTGCAGGCCGAGCAAGGCGAGCAGCGCGCCGGCCCAGCGTCGTTGGTCCCGGTTGCTGCCGGTGCCGAGGGCGATGGCCAGGGTAAGGATGATTCCGGCGACAAGGACGGCACCCAGGCGATGAACCCAGTGGATGGCGGTCAGCGCCTCGGTGCTCAGGAGTTTGCCGTGGGCGTTGTAACCCAGGTCGCGGACGACGGTGAAGGCATGGCCGAAGTCCATGGCCGGTTGCCATAGCCCCTGGCAGCGCGGCAGGTCGGGGCAGGCGAGGCCGGCGTAGTTGCTGCTGACCCAGCCGCCCAATGCAATCTGGCCGATCACGGCAAGCAGGGCGAGGCGGGCTGCCAGGCGCAGCGTCGGGCCAGCTGCACACGGCAGGGACGCCTGTCGCTCACGCCAATTGAGGACGACCAGCAGGGCCAGCGTGCTCATGCCGCCGAGCAGGTGCAGGGTGACGATCACCGGCTTGAGCAGCAGCGTGACGGTCCACATGCCGAGGGCGGCCTGTAGGCCGACGAGGCCGAGCAGTACGCTGGGCAGGAGGGGCGACTGCCGGCAGCGCAGGGCGGGGCGCCAGGCGAGCCAGCAGATGGCCAGGATGAGCAGGCCCAGCGTGCCGGCGCAATAGCGATGGACCATTTCCTTCCAGGCCTTGCCCGTATCCAGCGGTTGATGCGGGAAATTGGTCTGGGCGGCCAGATGTTCATGCCCGCTTTCCGGAACGCCCAGCCAGTGGCCGTAACAACCCGGCCAGTCGGGGCAGCCGAGGCCGGCATCGGACAACCGGACGTAGGCGCCCAACCCGATGACGATCAGGGCGAGCAGGGCGGCAGCGATCAGCAGGGCGCGATAGAGGCGCATGACGGCCTAGAGGACGATCAGACGGTCGGCGAACAGTGCCGCGAAGAGCAGGGTCAGGTAGAGGATGGAATAGCGGAAGGTACGTCGGGCCAATGCGTCGCTGTAGCGGCGGCAGAGGGCGATGGCGTAGCCGAGGAAGACGAGGTCGAGCAGGCCGATGGCGATCAGGTAGAAACTACCGCTCATGCCGAGCGAAACCGGGATCAGGCTGGCGGCGGCCAGCATCAGCGTGTACCAGAGTATGTGCTGGCAGGTGAAAGCGATGCCGTGCGTGACCGGCAGCATGGGCAGGCCGGAACGGGCGTAGTCGTCACGCCGGTAGCAGGCCAGCGCCCAGAAATGCGGCGGCGTCCACAGGAAGATGATCAGGAAGAGAACCAGCGGTTCGGCCGAGACCTGGCCGGTCATTGCCGTCCATCCGAGCAGCGGCGGCATGGCCCCGGAAGCACCGCCGATGACGATGTTCATCGGCGTTGCCGGTTTCAGGATCAGCGTGTAGATGACGGTGTAGCCGACGAAGGTGGCCAGGGTCAGCCACATCGTCAGGTCGTTGATGAAGCCGTGCAGCAGCCAGAGCCCAGCGGCGCCGAGGGCGGTGGCCAGCGTCACCGTTTCGAGCGGCGAGATGTCGCCGCGGGCGGTTGCCCGCCAGCTGGTGCGCGCCATCTTGGCATCGACGGTGCGCTCGACCAGACAGTTGAGGGCAGCGGCCGCGAAGGAGACCAGCGCAATGCCGAGCGATGCAACGGCGAAGCGCAGCAGCGGCGGAAAATCTGGCGTCGCCAGGCACATGCCGATCATGGCCGTGAACACGATCAGGCTGTTGACCCGCGGCTTGCACAGGTGGCTGAAGGCGGCGAGGCGTTGGCCGAGGGGGAGCGACGGGGTGGCGATGGTTTGCATGGCTGGGTTCCTTTGCGATGTGGCCTAACCGGTCCAGGCGAATTTGAGCAGGCGTTCGAGGTCGGCGCGCATGTCCTTGGCCGTGACCTCGGTGGGGTAATCCATGACGCGCCGGCCGAGTGGGTCGACGATGTGCAGGCTGGAACGCTCTGCCTTGCCTAGCCAGTTGTCCGGGGCGGCGAGGATCAGCAGATCAGGCTGGCTGCGGCCGACCTCGGCCAGCCCGGGGGCATCGGTGCGGGGCGTGAGCACCACCCGGCGCAGGCGGCCCATGTCCTTGTTCAGCGAGACCTGCAGGCGGCGCATTTCGTCGATGCGGGCAGCACAGTCGGCCCGGCAGGGGCCGTCGAGGCGCAGGATGAACAGCCATTTGCCCTGCAGCGTGGCCGTCGGCAGGGGCTGGCCGTCGGCGCTCCGCAGTCCGCTGGCCGGCAGTTCCAGCGGCGGGTCGAGCAGATGGCCGTGGGCGATCGTCCGGGCGGGTTTCCAGCCGCCGACATAGAGGCCGGCGGCAATGGCGAAGGGCAGGGCGAGCAGCCCGGCGACCAGGGCCAGCATGAGCAGGCCGTTGCGGCGGGGCGGTGGCAGGGTGGCGGTGGTCATGGCTTGCGGACCAGGAAATAGGCCCAGATGCCGAGGCTGGCGATGGCAAAGCCAAACCATTGCAGGGCATAACTGCGATGGCGGTCGGCCCGTTCGTCGGGGCGCGGCCAGTCGCGGACGAAACCGCCCGGTGCCTCGGGGTCGAGCTGGATGATGACGGGTTGCAACGGGTAGGAAACGGCCGAACGGAAACGGGTCAGGTCAAGGTTCTGCCAGACCGCTTCCCAGCCGCTGGTCGGTTGCGCTGCCAGGTTGAAGAAGCGCTGCGGGGGCAGCACGGCAATGCCGGTCAGTTCAACAATGCCTGATGGTACCGCGGCCACCGGCTGGACGTGGTGATCGGCCGGGGCGGCCAGCCAGCCGCGATTGACCAGCACATGCATGTCCGAGCCTTCGAGTTGCAGCGGCGTGATGACGTGGTAGCCGGCCCGTTCCTGATACAGCCGGTTGTCGATCAGGACTTGCTTCGCTGCATCGTAGCGGCCACGCACGATGACGCGGCGATGGCGCAGCGATTCCACATCGGCCGGGGTGGTTGGCAGGGCGACCGGTGCATCGTGGCTGCGGGTGTCGAGCTCCATCTGCAGTGCGGTCTTGGCTTCGGCCTTGCGCCACTGCCACAGGCCGAGCGAGACGAAGGCCGGCAACAGCAGTGCCAGCAGCAGGCCGCCGAGGATCGCCACCTGTCGCCGGCTGGCTCTTGCCGATGGGCTTGACCGGCGCGCATACTGGGGCATCGCAAGCCCGTCGGGGGTGTCGGCCATGCTCAAGGTGCTGGTGTTTTTGCTGTTGGTGGCCATTGTCGGCAGCCTGTTCTCGGGGCTCGTTTTTCTCTACCGCGACCGGGGTGCCGGCGAACGCACGGTACGCGTGCTGACCTGGCGCATCGGCTTGTCGATCGCCCTGTTCATTTTGCTGCTGATCGGATTCCGCTTCGGCTTCATTCCCGGCTACAGCCAATAGACGAAGACGAAGAGGATCAGCCACACCACATCAACGAAGTGCCAGTACCAGGCCACTGCCTCGAAGGCGAAGTGGCGCTCAGCGCTGAAATGGCCGCTCAGGCTGCGCAGCAGGATGACCGCCAGCATGATGGTGCCGAGCGTGACGTGGAAGCCGTGGAAACCGGTCAGCATGAAGAAGGTTGCCCCGTAGGCGCCGGCGCCCATGGTCAGGCCGAGTTCGCTGTAGGCATGGTGATATTCCCAGGCCTGGAAGCCGAGGAAGGTGCTGCCGAGCAGGACCGTGGCCGCCAGGCCGAGTGCCAGTTGCGTGCGTTTGCCGCGCAGCAGTCCCCAGTGTGCCCAGGTCACCGTGGCGCCGGAACTGAGCAGCAGGGCGGTATTCAGGGCCGGGATGCCCCAGGCGCCCATCGGCGTGAAGGCGACGCCTTTCGGGCCGCTGGTCGGCCAGGTGCCGGCGAATTCCGGCCACAGGCTGAAACCGTGCATGGCCATCATGTCGCCGAGGCGCGGCACGGAAATCATGCGGACGTAGAACAGGGCGCCGAAGAAGGCCGCGAAGAACATGACCTCGGTGGCGATGAACCAGATCATGCCGAAGCGGAAGGAGCGGTCCTCCCAGTCGCGATAGGCGCCGCTTTGCGATTCGGCGATGACCTTGCCGAACCAGCCGAACAGCACGGCGAGGATGACGCCGGTGCCACCGAACATGACCCACTTGCCCGGAGCCATGTGGTTGAGCAACTGGACGAAGCCGAGGGCGAGCAGGAACATGCCGGCCGACAGGATGACCGGGTAGTAGCTGGGCTGGGGAACGAAATAATGTTCGCCGGATGCGGCATGGGCTGGACTGGTTTTCATCGGGCCTCCCCGGAGCGGGTCAGAGTCTGGCGTTGTCCGTCGATGCTGAAAAAGGCGTAGGACAGGGTGATGTGGCTGATATCGCGGCTGACCTCGGGCTTGACGATAAAGGCGAGCGGCATTTCGCGCGCTTCGCCGGGGCCCAACGTCTGTTGCGAAAAACAGAAGCATTCGATCTTCTCGAAATGCTGCGCCGCCTGGCCGGGCGTTACGCTCGGCACGGCCTGGCCGGTGATCGTCCGGTTCGAGGTGTTGCGTACCAGGTAGCTGACCTGCTGCAGTTCGCCCGGGTGAATGTCGAGGCTGACGGTCAGCGGTCGCATGTCCCACGGCAGGCCGGGCATCACGGTGCCGGTGAATTCGACGCGGACGGTGCGCGTGGTATCGACCTTGCTGGCCGGTGCGGTCGCTGTCTGCAGGCCGCCGACGCCGAACCCGTCGCGGATGGTGGCCGGGCCAGCGGTCTTGCCGTTGAAGCCGGTTGCCTCGCACAGCACGTTGTAGATCGGCACCAGCGCGAAGGCGAAGGCGAAAGCACCGGCCACCATCAGCAGCAAGCGGCCGATCAGGCGGCTGTGACTGCGCGGGGTGGGCTGAACCTGTTCCATGATCTCAGCGCTTGATGAACAGCCCGACGAGGTAGATGGCGAGCACGATGGCGCCGAGCAGCCAGGCCAGCCGCCGGGAGGCGCTGCGGCGACGTTCGAGATCGGCTTCGGAAAATCCGGCTTGCATGTTGGCATCTCTCATTTGATCTGGGGCTGGGTTTCCCAGCTATGGTGAGGCGGCGGCGAAGACAGTTCCCATTCCAGCCCGTCGGCCCCCTCCCAGACACGGTTCTCGACCTTCGGGCCGCCCCGGGTGCAGGACCAGATGTTCCAGGCGAAGAGCAGCTGGCTGAGGCCGAGGATGAAGGCCCCGATGGTCGAGATCGCATTGAATTCGGCGAACTGCAGGGCGTAGTCCGGGATGCGTCGCGGCATGCCGGCCAGACCGAGGAAGAATTGCGGAATGAAGGTCAGGTTGAAGGAAACAACGGTCAGCCAGAAATGCAGCTTGCCCAGCGTTTCGTTGTACATGTGGCCGGTCCATTTCGGCAGCCAGTAATAGACGCCGGTCATCACGCCCATGATGCCGCCGGCGAACAGCGCGTAGTGGAAGTGGGCGACGACGAAGTAGCTGTGGTGGTACTGGGCGTCGGCCGCGACGTCGGCGAGGATCAGCCCGGTCAGGCCGGCAATGCCGAACAGGACGATGAAGCCGACGGCGAACAGCATCGGCGTCTCGAACGTCATCGCCCCTTTCCACATGGTGGCGATCCAGCAGAAGAAGAGCACGGCCAGCGGCAGCGAGATGGCCATGGTGCTGAACATGAAGTAGATCAGGGCCGGCACCGGCATGCCGGCGGTGAAGAAATGGTGGGCCCAGACCACCACCGACAGGATGCCGATGGCGATGAAGCTGTAGACCTGCGCCGTGTAGCCGTAGGTCGGCTTGCGCGAGAAGGTGGACAGCACGTGCGGCATCAGCCCCCACACCGGCAGCAGCAGGATGTACACCTCGGGATGGCCGAAGAACCAGAACAGGTGCTGGAAGAGGATGGGGTCGCCGCCGCCGGCCGCATCGAAGAAATGGGTGCCGAAATGACGGTCGGTCAGCAGCATGGTCACCGCGCCGGCCAGCACCGGCAGCGTGGCGATCAGCAGGAAGGCGGTGATCAGCCAGCCCCAGCAGAAGAGCGGCAGCTTCATCATGGTCATGCCCGGTGCCCGCATGTTGAAGATGGTGACGATGATGTTGATCGAGCCCATGATCGACGAGATGCCGAGGATATGTACGGCGAGGATGGCGAAATCGACCCCCATGCCGCCCTGCACCGAGAGCGGCGCATAGAAGGTCCAGCCGGTGGCCAGCGCCCCGTCACCGATGCCGAACAGCGCCAGCGAGAAAGGCAAGGTGAGCAGGATGGCGGCCGGCGGCAACAGCCAGAAGCCCCAGTTGTTCAGCCGCGGCAGGGCCATGTCGGGGGCGCCGATCATCAGCGGGATCATCCAGTTGGCGAAGCCGGTGGCGGCCGGCATCAGCGCCGCGAAGATCATGACCAGCGCATGCACGCCGATCAGCTGGTTGAAGAACTCCGGCTTCATCAACTGCAGGCCGGGCTGGAACAGTTCGGCGCGCACGGCGAGGATCATCAGGCCGCCGACGAAGAACATGATCAGCGAGAAAGTCAGGTACATCGTGCCGATGTCCTTGTGATTCGTCGTCGTCAGCCAGCGCAGCAGGCCGGTCGGCTCGTGGTGCTCGGGGTGGGCGGCAGGATGGGTGGTGGCGAGGCTCATCTCGGTTCTCCTAGCGCAGGGCCTTGATCTGGGCGGGCTGGATCATGTCGCCCATCTGGTTGCCGAAACTGTTGCGTTCGTAGGTGATGATGCCGGCCAGTTCGACGTCGGACAGGCTGGTGCTGAACGCCTGCATGGCAGTGCCCGCCTTGCCGTGCATGACCCGGTCGACGTGGCTGTCCGTGATCACCTTGCCGTTCATGTCAAGCAGCGGTCCATTGACGATCTTGCTGCCGGCCAGCGCCGGGAAGGCCGGTGGCAGCCCCTTGCCATCGGGTTGGTGGCAGGCGGCGCAGACTTTTTCATAGACCGCCTTGCCCTGGGCCATCAGCTCGTCGCGGCTCCATGTCCGGTCGGCCCCGCCAGCGGCTGCCTTGGCTTCGGCCTTTTGCGCTTCCAGCCAGGCGAGGTATTCCGGTTCTGGCACGGCATGGACGACCACCGGCATGAAGCCATGATCCTTGCCGCACAGCTCGGCGCACTGGCCGCGGTAGATGCCGGGCTTCTCGATCAGTACCCAGGTTTCGCGCAGGAAGCCGGGAATGGCATCTCGCTTGACACCGAACTGCGGTACCCACCAGGTGTGGATGACATCGATCGAAGTGAGCAGCACGCGTACTTTCTTGCCGACCGGCAACACCACTGGCTTGTCGACTTCGAGCAGATAGTGCTCGCCCTTGGTTTCAGCATTGGCGATCTGGTCGCGCGGCGTGGCCAGGGTGCTGATGAACTTGACCCCTGCATCCGGGTACTCGTACTGCCATTTCCACTGCATGCCGGTGACTTTGAGCACGAGATCGGCCTTGGTCTTGGTGTCTTCCATGTTGATGATGGCCTGCACCGCCGGAATGCCCATCAGCACGAAGTCGATAAAAAGCAGGATGGCGAAGGGAATGAGCGCCCAGAACCATTGCAGGGCGCCGGTCGGGCCGGAGAATTTCGACGGCTGGTGGCCGCTGCTTTTCCGGTGCCGGATCATCGAGTAGATCATGATGGCGAAGACCACCACGAACAGCGTGGTGATGATCAGCATGAACTCATTGTGGATGTGCAGCGTTTCCCGGGCGATGGGCGTGACCGGCTCGGGGAAGTTGAAGCTGTAGCCTGCGCTGGCGGAAGCAGGGAGCAGGGCGGGGGCAAGGCGGGCTGCTCGTCGGAGCAGGGTCAACCGCCAGCGACGGCGGCTGGCCGAAGAATCTTGCGGTACGATCACCATCCCGTTCCCTCCCCTTGTGAGAACCGATTCGTCCGGTGAGAATCAAACTTTCGTAATTAGTTCAACAATATTTAACATCATGCATCGTCGCCGATTTCTTGCCCTGTCATTTGCCCTGCTGGCGGCATGCACCCCCGCGCCGGAGGCGTTCCACAATACCGACCTGACCGGGGCGACTTTCGGGCGCGGTTTCGAACTGACCGACCACGATGGCCGGCCTCGTTCGCTGGCCGATTTCAAGGGCCGGGCAGTCGTCGTTTTCTTCGGCTATACGTCGTGTCCGGATATCTGCCCGACCACCCTGGCGCGCCTGGCCGGGGTCATGACTGCGCTGGGGGCGGATGCCGGGCGGGTTCAGGTATTGTTCATCACCCTCGACCCTGAGCGCGACAGCAGCGAGCGCTTGAAGACTTTCGTCCCCTGGTTCCATCCCTCGTTCATCGGCTTGCGCGGCGATGCCGGGCAGATCAAAGCCGTCACTGAAGAGTTTCGGGTGTTCGGTGCCCGTCGCCCCGTCGACGGTGAGCTCGGCTACGTCATCGATCATTCGACGGGAGCCTATGTTTACGACCCGGCTGGTCGTCTGCGCCTTTACGTCAAGGACACCGCCAGCGTCGAGGACATCGTGGCCGATATTCGCCAGCTGCTGGCGCACTGAGCCGCCGATGCCGTTCGTCGGCAGGTCGCCGCGTGGTCCAGTGCGATCATGTCTGGACCGGTCAGAATTTTTCAGGAGATGCCATGTTTCTCGCCATGAACCGTTTTCGTATCGCCCTCGGCAAGGAGGAGGATTTCATTGCCCACTGGCGCCAGCGCAACAGCTACCTGAGCGAGGTGCCGGGTTTCGTCTCGTTCAACCTGCTGCGCGGCGACACCAACGACGAGCGCACCCTGTTCGCCTCGCACACGGTGTGGGAGTCCGAGCAGGCCTTCGCCGACTGGACGCAGTCCGATGCCTTCCGCAAGGCGCACATGCAGGCCGGTCAGTCGCCGCGCGATTTCTACCTCGGGCCGCCGCAGCTGGAGTTGTTTGAAGCGGTGCTGTAGCGCCCGTTTGGTGGCGCCCGGTCAGTAGCGCGAAAACAGGTCGCGGATGCGGCACAGCGTGGTCGTGAGGTCGAAACGCGTATCGGGCAGCGCTTCGCCGGCCAGGATGCGCGTGATGGCGACGGCCGGATCGGTCTCGCCGGTGAGCAGCACGTCGGCGCCGCGTTTGCGCATGTGACGGATGAAGCCGTCGCCAGCGCTGGCAGAGATCACGACATCGATGCCGTCAAGCGGGTGCGGGCGGTCATCGGTGAAGACGTGCAGGACCTGATCCTGCGCCAGGTCGATGCGCTGTGGCGCCGGCAGCAGCCGGTTGGCATGATGGAGACTCAGGTCGTAGAGCAGCCATTGGCGGGCCTGGCCGGCGTGGCCGCTGACTTTGGCGAAATCCTGGGTGGCGATGGCGATTTTCATGGGCGTTCACAGGGGGCTGAGGGTGACCGCCACGTCGCGCGGCGGAGCGAAGTACGGCGCCGAGGTGACCAGAATGTCGGCCCCGGCCCGTGCATACGCTTCAGCGTTAGCAGAATTTATGCCGCCGGCGGCTGCGATGCGGGCCGGGCAGTCGCCCAGTGTCTGGCGCAAGCGGGTGACGGCCTCCGGCGACAGCTTTTCCAGTTGCAGGATATCGGCGCCGGCCCTTGCCCAGAGCAGGGCTTCGTCCTCGTCGGCAAGCTCGACGACGATGGCACGTTCCGGCCATTGCCGGCGCAGGCGACGGATCGTTGCGGCCGGTGCTTCATTGTCCATAAAGGCACGATGCTCGGCGAAAACGAGTAGGGTTTCCGACAAACTCAGGCGGTGAGGGCTGGCGCCGCCGCACAGGATGGCCTTGATCGCCGCGGCCTTGGTGCCGGGGAAATTCTTGCGGGTGCAGGCAATGCCGATGTCGGGATTGGCGACTCGCGCTGCGGCGACAATGGTGGCAGCCGACGAGGCGATGCCGGACAGGTATTCGATCAGCGTCTGGGCTGTTTTCCAGACCATATGCAGTCCGCTGGCCGAACCTTCCAGCGTCAGGATGATCTGGCCGGCTTGCGGGGCGCTACCGCTGGCGGCGATCAGCCCATTCGCCTTCAGACCACGCAATTCGCCCATCCGCCGGGCTTCTTCGCTGCCGCACAGCACCATGTCGTAACGGGCGCGAAAGACCATGCGCCCGGGCTGGTCGCCGATGCCGAGGGCGAAGGTGGTGGCATCGCCCTGCGGAGCGTCGTCGGCGAGCAGGGCTTCGAGTGTGCTGTCGGGCAGCGTGTAGGGACTCATGACGATCGCCGGCACTCGCGGGGTGGATGTTCGGCCAGGATGAAGAAGCCGCGTTGCGGCGCGCAGTCGTCGCCGCTGTGTTGCCGGCGAAAGATCAGCCAGCGGTCGTCGCGCAGGCGCCACGCATGGACTGTTTCGCCGCGGGTAACGACGCGATAGAACTCTTCATCGTCGTCTGAACGAGTCTCTTCCTGTGCATAGTCGTGGCTGTAGAAGCACAAGGCGCCGTCAACGTCATAGCCGAGGCAGCGACTGGCGGCTATTTCGTATTCGACAAAGCGGTCGATGTCGAGAGGTTCGATGACCTGTTCGTGCCATTCCACCGGCAGGCCCTGCCGCCAGCTGGCTGGCGTCGGCTGGCGCCAGGGCCGGCAGGATGCAGGGTTTGGCCGTTCAGCGCAGTTCATAACCGAAACTCCGGATAATCGCTTTCGCCTTGTCGGTTTTCAGGAAGGCGAGCAGGGCGCCGGCCGCCGGTTTGTCCCGGCCGCGACTCAGAATGACGGCATCCTGCAGGATCGGTTGGTGCAGGTGATCGGGGACGATCCAGGCCGATCCGGCGATCCTGCCCTCCTTGAGTACCTGGGAGAGGGCGACGAAGCCGAGTTCGGCATTGCCGGTGGTCACGAACTGCTGGGTCTGGGCGATGTTCTCACCTTGCACGAAGCGGGCTTGCAGGGCGGGCAGGACGCCGAGTTTGCCCATCGTTTCCATGGCGGCAGCGCCATAGGGGGCCGTCTTCGGGTTGGCCAGCGCGAGATGGGCGAAGTTGCCTTTTTTCAGCACCTCACCCTTGGCGTCGATCAGCTTGGGATCGGTGGACCACAGCACCAGTTTGCCGATGGCGTAGGTGAAGCGCGTGCCAGCTACGGCCAGCCCTTCCTTTTCCAGGCGAGCGGGCGTTTCGTCATCGGCCGAGAGCAGAACCTCGAATGGCGCGCCATTGGCGATCTGCGCATAGAACTTGCCGGTGGCACCAAAGGCGAGGACGGCCTTGTGCCCGGTTTCCCGCTCGAAGACGGGCGCGATGACCTGCATCGGGCCGGTGAAATTGGCGGCGACGGCAACCTGAACTTCGTCGGCCATGGCCGAGCCGAGCACAGCGGCGCTCAGGGCCAAAAACAGGCAATTTTTCATGATGCTTCCCTTTCAGGCGTAAAGACAAAGAATGACGGCCGAGGCCTTGAATACGGCGCAGGCCTGCTCGCCAACGGCCAAGCCAAGCTTTTCGACACTCTCGTGGGTGACGACGGCGCAGACGCTGCGGCCGCCGGGCAGGGCCAGCGTGACTTCGGCATTGACCGGGCCGTCATGGATGCGCGTGATCTCGCCCCACAGGTGGTTGCGAGCGGTGGTCCGCACCTTGGGGTCGTTGAGCAGCAGGACCGACGAGGATTTGACCAGGGCATTGATGTCCATGCCGATGCTCAGGTTCAGCGTTTCGGCCGATTCGCGGGTGATCACGGCGACCAGTTCATTGCAGTCGTCGAGTTTCAGGCGAACCTCGAAATCGACATGCCCTTCGCGCAGGCCGACGATCTGGCCGGCGAACTGGTTGCGGGCGCTGGTCTTCATTGACATGCGGCGCAGCAACTGGCGGAATTGCTGGAAATCGCCGGCCAGCCCCTCGTTCATGCTGGCCGAGAGACGATCGAGCGCCGCCTGATACTCGGCTTCCAGCGCCCGGTACAGGGCGACGGTCTTCCTGCCATGTTCGGTCAGTTGCGTTCCGCCGCCATTCTTGCCGCCGGTCGAGCGCAACACCAGCGGCTGGTCGGCCAGGTTGTTCATGGCATCGATGGCATCCCAGGCCGCCTTGTAGGAAAGCGGAACGGCCTTGGCGGCCTGCGAGATCGAGCCCTGCTTGTCGATGGCTTCGAGCAGCCGGATGCGGGTGTCGCCGAGAAAGCTGCCGAATTCGGTGTCGACTTCCAGCTTGCTGCGCAGACGATGTGCAATTTGATCCATTTTGTCGCCTTTGCTACGTTATGTTGTCATGTATATAACGATAGCCCGAAATGCTCGTTGCCGGTTCGAGATTCCTTGGTTTTTAGCGCTGCGTTGTGGTTTTTTATCCCTAACGCTATTCGCTACCTTGTCATCGAGCCACGGTTTTTCGTTATGATGTTTCGTATATAGCGAAAACCGGGCCAGCCCCTGATTATTTTTGGAGAGCATCATGAAACTCAGCGCCCGTAACGTGTTTGAAGGCACCATCACCACCCTGGTCGATGGCAAGGTGAATGCCGAGGTCGAAGTCACCACCGCCGGTGGCGATCGCATCATCGCCATCGTGACTGAAGGCAGTGTGCAGTCGCTCGGCCTGGCCGTTGGCAAGCCGGCGGTGGCTTACGTCAAGGCGCCGTGGGTGATGGTGCTGGCTGGCAACGGTAGCGTCCGTTTCAGCGCACGCAACCAGTTGGCCGGCACGGTAGAGGCGGTGCACAAAGGGGCGGTCAATAGCGACATCTGCATCAAGCTGGATGGTGGCTCTTTGGTCCACGCCGTGATCACCAACGAAGCCGTGCTTGAACTCGGTCTCAAGCCGGGCGTTCCGGCCTGTGCTTTGATCAAGGCCAGCCATGTCGTGCTCGGCGTGCCGGCCTGAGCGTTGGCTCAGGCCTCGAAGTGCATGGCCAGGCTGGCCAGGGCTTTGGGCAGCGGCAGGTTTTCCTCGGTTTCGAGGATGCCGGGAACCGGATGCGGGTATTCGAAGAAGACGCCGTAAGTGCCGGGGCGCTGGCCGTGCAGATAGACGTGGGCGCGCAGCTCGGCCAGTTCGGTGTGGCGCAGCGTGACGATGCACGGGTCGTGGCCGTCGTCGGGGGCGACATCGCAGGCCTGGCCAGCGCACTCGTCGAGCGAGACGAGCAGGCGGCGCAGGGCGCGGTCTTTCGGTAGCGACCAGGGATTGGCGTTCATGGCAGCAACTCCGGAGTAATCTGGGCCAGCCAGCGATCGATGCGCTCTTCGGTCAGTACCGGCTGGTGGTGCTGATCGAGCGCGAGGCCGAGGAATTCGTCGCCATCGACGGCCTGCGATGCCTTGAATTCGTAACCGGCCGTCGGCCAGCGACCCACCATTCGGGCTCCGGCATCGGCGAAGGCATCGTGGAGCAGGCCGATGGCACCGACAAATTCTTCGGCGTATTTCTTCTGGTCGCCGAGGCCGAAGATGGCGACAGTCTTGCCGGTCAGATCGGCGTCGGCCAGTTGCGGCAGGAATTCCTCCCAGCTCGGCTGGTTGAGGCCGACCGACTGGCCGGGCAATTCCCCGTCGCCCAGCGTCGGGCTACCGACGATCAGCGCATCGTAGGCGAGAAAGTCGGCCAGCGTGACCCGGCCGATATTGACCGGCACGTCGGCAGCGTCACCCAGCTTCTTTGCAATCTGCTTGGCGATCAGCCGGGTCCGCCCGGTGTCGGTGCCGAAAAAAATCCCGATTTTGGCCATGGCTTTTCCTCAGGCGCTGATCGCTTCTTCCTGCGTCAATTCTTCTGGCAGGCAGCCGACCGGGTTACCGAGGTTGCCATCCGGACCGTTCTCGAATTGCACCAGATAGATTTCCTGGGTTTCATCCATTTCGGCCACGCCAAAATGAACCACCACGCCGCGCGTGCCGGCGGCGGCGATCAGGCCTTCTTCCTCGTCAATGCCGGGCATGCCGCCATCGTTCAGGATGTCTTCGGCTGCGAAGACCATGTCGCCCACTTCGTACTGGATCTTTTCCATGATCTCAGGCCCAGACGTCGGCCGGCGCCAGCAGGCGCTCGACCGGTTGATCGAACATCAGATGCTCGTCGATGATGGTCCCGACGTCTTCCGGCTTGATGCCGGTGTACATGATGCCTTCCGGGTAGACCAGCACGCTCGGCCCAAGGTGGCAGGGGCCGAGACAGCCGGTATTGGTCAGCGCGAAGCCGGAGGCCCACAGGTTGCGGGTGGTGAATTCATCCGAGAAGGCTTGCCAGGTCTGGCCGCAGCCTTTTTCCTGGCAGGAGCCGCGCGGGTGGCCGTTGGGGCGTCCCTGGACGCAGACGAGAACGTGTTTCTTGGGTTTGGGCATGGAGCTCTCCTTGTCGATGGCTAATGCATTGCAAGGGTGGTGCCAGGTTGAATTTCAATATAATCAGTGGCTTGTGATTTTTTTCATTGTCCGGTTTGCGACAATCATGATTTGAGGGGCAAGCGTCGGACAAGAATGTTGCCTTGCACAATAAATGTTCATCGAGTGCTGTCTCTGCACCATGGCGAGTCGCTTGAAACCTTTGCCAAAAGGACGTTTGTGCTAAGTGCTTGATTTTTATTGAGCCGTTGTGCGCCGCATTAATCGGCACGATTTTCGCTGCATATCGTCACCCGTTTCTCCCGCGGGGTGCAGCCAAGAAAGGAAAAATCGTGTCGATGGAAAAACAGATGGAAATGGCCCAGTTGCTGGCCCGCTTCAAATTGCAGGTCAAGCGCACGCTGGGCGAGAGCGTTGATCTGGAAAGCCTGAGCCGCAACCCGGCCTATGCGCGGCAGCGACTGTCCGAGATCGAGGAGGCAGCGGGCGATGAGGAGTTGCTGGTCATGGTCCTGCGTTTGCGCGACTGTCTGTTGCCGGTCGAGTCCATTCCGGTGGCTGTGGAAACGCCTGTGGCACCCCCGGTAGCGGAGCCTCCCGTCAAGCAGGAAACCCGCAGCTACCTGATGGGAGCCCGCGCCTGGTAAGTCCAGGCGGCTTGGCCCTGGCCGCCAAACCGGCTAGAACTGCTTGACCTCGATATTCAGCGTCTGGATCCGGTAGGCGATCTGCCGAGGCGTCATGCCGAGAATGCGCGCCGCCTTGGCCTGGACCCAGCCGGCCTGTTCTAGCGCTGCAATGACGCGTTCCTTCTCTGACAGGTTCGGGTCATCAATGTCGATTTCCGGGCTTGCGGCAGAAGCCGGGCTGAAGGCTGATGGGGCGGTGCGTAGCGGGCGCGGGCTGCTTCGTTCGCGGGCGCTGGGGAAGCGGATCAGGTCGACATCGATGTGGCCATCGTCGGACAACACCGCAGCGCGTTCCAGGCAGTTTTCCAGCTCACGGACATTGCCCGGCCATTCGTGGCTGGCCAGGCGGCGATTGGCCATGTCGGTCAGGGTCAGCTTGCGCTTCTGGTCGCTGCCGATCTTGCCGAGCAGGTGACGGGCGATTTCCGGGATGTCCTCGATCCGTTCGCGCAGCGGCGGCAGGAAGAGGGGCATGACGTTGAGGCGGTAGAACAAGTCTTCGCGAAAGTCGCCCATTTCGACGGCGGTTTCCAGATCGCGGTGGGTGGCGGCGATGATGCGGACATCGACCTTGATCGTCTTGCTGCCGCCGACCCGCTCGAATTCGCCTTCCTGCAGGATGCGCAGCATCTTGGCCTGGAAGGCTGGCGAAACCTCGCCGATTTCATCGAGGAAGAGCGTGCCGCCATGGGCCTGTTCAAAGCGGCCCTTGCGTGATTCGACGGCACCGGTGAAGGCGCCGCGCTCGTGGCCGAAGAGTTCCGACTCAAGCAGGTTTTCGGGCAGGGCGGCGCAGTTGAGCTTGACCAGCGCGTTGCGGGCGCGCGGCGAGTTGTAGTGGATGGCGTTGGCGATCAGTTCCTTGCCGGTGCCGGTTTCGCCGCGGATCAGCACGGTGGTGTTCCACTTGGCGACCATGCGGGCCTGATCAAAGACGCGGCGCATCACGGCCGAGCGGCCGACCATGCTGTCGAAGCCGAACTGATGGCGCACGGTGCGCCGGAGCAGGTCACGCTCCTCGAGCAGGGTCGATTTTTCCTGGGCAACGTCCATCGCCAGCCGCAAGCTCTGGCCGATCAGGTTGGAAACCATTTCGACGAACTGGGCGCGCTCTTCCAGTAAGCCGTCTTCCGGCGCTTCCGGCTGGACGGCGAGGACGCCCTTGAGGTCGCCGCCGACCTTGATCGGTACGGCGATGAAGGGCAAGTCGGGCTGATAGACACCGTGGCGGTTCAGGAAATGCGGCTCATCGGCGCCGCGGGCCAGTTTGATGGTGCGTGGTTTTTCGAGGACCAGACCAATGACGCCTTCGCCCGGGCCGTACTGGTTGTCGTCGAGGATCGGGCCTTCCGGCGTGTAGATGGTGTGGATGTTCAGCTTGCCGCTATCCGGGTCCACCACGCTGATCAGGCCACGGGTCAGTCCGGCCTCGTCGTGCAGCACGCGCAGCACATCGCGCAGCGTTTCGTTGAAGTCGAGGGAGCGGCTGAGCACCCGGCTGACGGCGTAGAGCGCGGCCAGCAGCTGGATGTTCAGCTCGTGCGTTCGGCAGAAGCCGCCGGTGGGCGGGCATTCATCGCCAAGCGGGTGGATGGTGTGTTCGTGCATGCTGTTCTCGTGGTTTTTCTTAGATCGGGTCACCGTCGACGCGGAATTCGACAATCGCCGCGCAACCGCCGCTCGGGCTGTCATCGAGATCGATGATGCCGCCGTGATCGGCCACCACCTGCTGGGCGCGCGACAGTCCGGTACCAATGTGTTTGCCGCTGCCGCCCTTGGCCGTGAAGAAGGGTTCGAAGGCCTTGTAGCGCCAGTCCTGCGGGATGCCGGGGCCGCTGTCGAGCACGGAGACGACGATGCAGTCGCCGTTCAGGGCGCTGGTCAGCGACAGTTCGCGGCGCTTCCAGCCCTTGATGTTCATCGCCTCGATGGCGTTGTCGACCAGCGCCTTGAACAGCATGCGCAGTTGCAATGGGCGGCCGAGGATGGCGGGCAGGGTGGCGGCCGGTTGCCAATCGACGATGATGCCGGCGGCGAGCAGGCGGGGCGTGCTGACTTCGAGCACGTCACGCAGGATTTCATTCATGTTCACGCTGACGACGATCTCCTGCGGGCTTTGCGGGATAACCTGGCGCAGTGCCTCCATGTGTTCGCGGCTGCCCGACAGCGCCTGCTGCAGCATGGCGGCGCTGGCCGGGTCGCGGCGCTGGAGTACCGAAATGGCCGAAGACATCACGTTCATCGGCTCTTCCAGCCGGAAGATGGCGGCCGACAGGCCTTCGCGGATGGCCGCCGTGCGTTCCTCCTCGGCCAGCACGGCCTGCAGGGCCGAGGCGCGGGCGCGCTCCTGTTCCTCGCGCAGGTTGCTGACATCGGCGATAACCAGCAGCAAGCCGGGCTGACCGGCGGCGCAGAAATAGCTGTCGGCGCAATCGCTGTGCATGCCGATCACTGACGAGGTGACCGACAGCCAGCGCGCCCGGCCGGCGGCCCGGTCGATCCGGGCTTCGCGGTTGCTGACCACCAGCTGCTGCGGGTTTTCGGCCAGTGCTTCGCGCCAGGCCGGCAGCAGGCTGTCGAGTACGGTATGGGCCGGTTCCTTGACCCGCAGGTCGGTGACCAGCTTCTTGTATTCCTGGTTGTCGAGGATGACGCGGCCGGTCGGGTCGAGCAGGGCAAAAGCGACTGGCGCAGCATCGACGACCGATTCGATCAGGTGCTTCTGGTTGGCGACAACGCGTTCCAGGCGATGCAGCTCGGTGATGTTGCGGTGCATGCCGAGGAAATGGGTCGTTGTTCCCGTCGCATCGACGACCGGGGAAATGCTCAGTTCCGCCAGGTAAAGCTCGCCATCCTTGCGCCGGTTGAGCAGCTTGCCAGCCCAGGGCTTTTGTTCGGCGAGCGACTTCCACAGGGCTCGGTACACCTCTGGCGGCGTCGTGTGGTTGGAGAGCACCGATTCGTTCTTGCCGATGATCTCTTCCTTCGTATAGCCGGTCACCCGCGTGAACGCATCGTTGGCGAAAAGGATGTTGGCCTTGTCGTCAGTAATCGAGATGGCCAGGTCGGCCTGATCAACGGCCTGCCGGTAGGCTTCCGGCGGAAGTGCCTGGGCGGCCGATGGCTCGATTATTTGTTTTGCGCGCTGGACTGCCGTCATTGGGTGGCTCCTCATGAATTCGTTTTCTACGACTAAAGCAGAATCCATGCCGCGGTGCAGCATTTGGCGCCAAGTCCTCCGCTGGCCTCGTTTCGGGGGAAATGCGACGAAATTGATGTTGCATTTGCGACATTGTCTTTGGGGAAAAACGCACCGTTGTTGTGCGTTTTGCCTCGACTTTGGGCGGTCATTGGCTCAAACGGCGCCGTTGCTGGGCTTGCGGCGCGGCGACTGAAATTTCAAACGGGTCATGAGTATGACAAATTCATTGGCACAGAAACTGCTGGACATGGGCAAACCAATGAGTGATCCCACCATGAATACTTCTCAACCCTTGCCAATCGGAAGCCAAGCCAGAATGTTCAAGCATGGCCTCATCCTGTGTCTGTTCTGCCTTGGTTTCGGGCTGCTGCTTGCAGTTACCGACGAAATCACCGTGGATAACATCGCGGCGCGGGCGATCGAGGACAAGCAGAACTCGCTGAGCCAGGTGCTGCCGGATGAGCTGCACGACAACAATCCGGTAACCGATACCCTGACCCTGGCGAATGCCGAAGGCCGGGAGCTGACCGTCTATCGGGCCAGGAAGAATGGCCTGGTGACCGGCGTGGCCTACGAGATATTCGGTACCGGCTACGCCGGCGAAATCAAGCTGATGATGGGCATCGCTGCCGACGGCAAGCTGCTCGGCGTGCGCGTTCTGGCGCACAAGGAAACGCCGGGCCTGGGCGACAAGATCGAGGCCAAGAAGGGCCCGTGGATCGAGCGTTTCACCGGGCTTTCGCTGGGCAATCCGCCGCTCGAGCGCTGGAAGGTGAAAAAGGACGGTGGCGATTTCGACCAGTTCGCTGGCGCCACCATCACGCCGCGCGGCGTCATGGCGGCGATTCGCGGCGGGCTCGAGTTTTTTGCCGAAAACAAATCCACTTTGACGAAGGGAGACTGACATGGCCAACAGCGACTACAAGACGATCGTCAAGGACGGTCTGTGGGACAACAACGGCGTGTTCAGCATGCTGCTTGGCATGTGTCCCTGCATGGCGATGACCACCAGCGCCACCAACGGTTTCGGCATGGGGCTGGCGACGGCGGTGGTGATGGCCGCCTCGAGCTACCTGGTGGCCGTGTTCCGCAACCGGATCACGACGGAAGTGCGGATCCCGGTGTATATCCTGATCGTTGCCGCCATGGTGACGGTGGTCGATCTGGGCATGAACGCCTGGATGCACGAGCTGTACAAGGTGCTCGGCCTCTTCATTCCGCTGATCGTCTCGAACTGCCTGCCGCTGGCGCGGCTTGAAGCCTTTGCCGCCAAGCAGTCGCCGACGCCGGCCTTCCTGGATGGCCTGTTCATGGGGCTGGGCTTCACGATTGCCCTGACGGCGATCGGTGCCGTCCGCGAAATCATTGGCTCGGGTACCTTGTTTGCCGATGCCTCCCTCCTGCTCGGGCCAAGCTTCAAGGTGATCGAGATGCGCCTGCTGCCGGCGGACATGGGGGTCCTGATGATGATCCTGCCGCCGGGTGGCTTCATCGTCACTGGTCTGCTCGTCGTCGGCAAGCGCCTGATGGATCTGGCAGCCGGCAAGGAAATCCAGATGGCCGGTGCGCACGCCCTGTGATCATGAGCCACGACGCCCTGAATCCTTCGCCAGCCAGCCTGAGCTTCTCGACCCAGTCGGTCGAGGGCATCGCCCGGGTGGTGCGCGTCACCGGCGATCAGGTCTGGCTCGAGCCGGAACAGACCACCAGTTGCGGCCACTGTGCCTCGAGCGCCAGTTGTGGAGCCAGTGCCCGCGAAGCAGCGGGAATCGGCACCGTGACCAGCCGCCTGCAGGCGCGCCGCTTCATGCTCGACAACCCGGAAGGTTCGTCCGGGTTTCACGAAGGCGAACGGGTGGTCGTCGGCGTCAGCGAACGGGCGCTGCTCAGCGCTTCGCTGACTGCCTACGGCGTGCCGCTGGTGTTTGCCCTGACGGCCGGCTCGGTGACCCAGGCGGTCTACGGTGAAGATTTGACCACGATGCTCGGCATGGCTGGCGGGTTGTTCCTCGGCCTGCTCGTGGCCCGGCTCAATGCGCGGCGTCTGGCGGCACGGGGCGACCTTGCCCCACGCTTCCTGCGCCGGGCAAGGCCTGATGAAACCTGCGGAACTGACTAGGAAAGACCATGAAAGAATTTGCCCTGATGATGATAGGCGCGGCACTGGTGAACAACGTGATCCTGGCGCGCTTCCTTGGCCTCTGTTCGTTCATGGGGGTGACGACGCGGGTCGATACCGCGGCCGGCATGGGGCTGGCGACCACGTTCGTGATCACCGTCTCGTCGATGGCCGACTGGGCGGTCCAGACCTACCTGCTCGATGCCTACGGCTTGGGCTTCCTGCGCACGGTGACCTTCATCCTGGTCATTGCCAGCGCCGTGCAATTTACCGAAATGACGATCAAGAAGGTGTCGCCCAGCCTGTTCCAGATGCTCGGTATCTACCTGCCGCTGATCACGACCAACTGCGCGGTCCTTGGCGTCGCGCTGCTGCTGGTGGAGGGCAAGATGGGCTTCCTGAGCTCGACGATGTTCGCCTTCGCCTCGTCGGTCGGCTACAGCCTGGTCATGATCATTTTCGCCGGACTGCGTGAGCGCCTTGTCCTGGCCCATGTCCCCCGCTTGTTCGCCGGCCCCCCCATCGCCTTCATCGTCGCCGGCATGCTGGCCATGGCCTTCATGGGGTTTTCTGGAATCGCCACGAGCTGATCGTTAAACAAATTCGGCAGGAAGGAGAATGTTATGACCCCCACGCTCACTTTGTTCGCAGCCCCCCAAGGGTGCATCGCCTCCCTCGGGGCGGCCCGTCGGGAGGCTTCATCATGTTGATGTCGGTAGGAAGTCTCGCCGTCATGGGACTGACCCTGGGCAGCGTGCTGGGTGTCGCTTCACGTTACCTGGCCGTCGAGGAAAACCCGATCGAGGCCGAATTGCAGGCGATGTTGCCCGGTTCGCAGTGCGGCCAGTGTGGTTACGTCGGCTGCGCGCAGGCCGCTGCGGCACTGGCCAAGGGCGAGGCGCCGGTGACCTTGTGCCCGCCCGGTGGCAAGGCCACGGTCGAAGCCCTGGCTGCCAAGCTGGGCGTCAAGGTCGATCTCTCCAAAGTGTCCGATAGCGGGCCGCAGATTGCCGAAGTCACCGAGGAAATCTGCATCGGCTGCTGCCGCTGCATGAAGGTCTGCCCGACCGACGCGATCATCGGCGCGGCCAAGCAGATCCATAACGTGATCCGTGAAGCCTGTACCGGCTGCTCTTCCTGCGTTGATGTTTGCCCGACGGAAGCTCTCGGAATGATGCCGATTCCGGTCACGCTGCAACACTGGAGCTGGCCAAAGCCGGCATCAGCCCACCACTGAGGATACGACGATGGGATTTCTCGACCGCTTTCTCAAAGCCCCCAGTTGGGGCGTCCATCCGGAAGATCACAAGCGTCCGGCGGCGGATGCGCCGCTGCGTATTTTCCCAACGCCAGAACGCGTCTTCATGCCTTTGCATCAGCATGTTGGCGGCGTCGCGCGTCCCATCGTGCTGGTTGGTCAGAAAGTGCTCAAGGGCGAGCTGATCGCCGAGGCGCAGGGCAATATCTCGGCGCCCATCCATGCGCCGGTTTCCGGAACGATTGCCGCGGTCGGTGACGTGACCGCTCCCCATCCGTCCGGCATGCCTTTCAAGGCGATCACCATCGAATCCGACGGCGCCAACCGCTGGATCGATTGCGAACCGCTGGCTGACCCGTTCTCGGCTGCGCCCGAGGAGATCACCAAGCGCACGGCCGCCGCTGGCGTCGTCGGCCTGGGCGGCGCGACCTTCCCGGCTGCCCCCAAGTTCGCACTGGGCAAGCGTCTCAAGGTATCTACGCTGATCGTCAATGGCGGCGAATGCGAACCCTATCTGTCGAGCGACGACCGCATCATGCGCGACTACCCGGAGATGGTGGTCGATGGCGCGCGTCTGGTCATGCATGCGATCGGCGCTAGCGAGGCGCTGGTCGGCATCGAGGAGAACAAGCCTGAGGCCATCGCGGCGATGCGCAAGGCCGCCGCGGCCTTCCCCGAGGTCAAGATCCGGCCGCTGCCGGCGCTCTACCCGATGGGTTCCGACCGCCAGCTAATCAAGGTCCTGACCGGCATCGAGGTGCCTTCCGACGCCCGCGCCGCCGAAACCGGCGTGCTGGTCCATAACGTCTCGACCTGCGCTGCGGTGCATAAGGCGATCCGCCTCGGGCAGCCGCTGGTCGAGCGCATCATCACCATCAACGGTGGCGCGATCGCCAATCCCGGCAATCTCTATGCGCCGCTCGGCACGATGATCGGCGATTTATTCACCTTCGTCGGCCTCAAGGAAGCGCCGTCGCGCATCATCCTCGGCGGCCCGATGATGGGCACGCCGCTGCTGCATGACCGGATTCCCATCGTCAAAGGGGCTTCCGGCATCCTCGCCTTCAATGCGGCGGAAGCCTTCGTGCCGGAGGCCGGTCCCTGCATCCGCTGCGGTAACTGCACCAAGGCCTGCCCGATGGGTTTGCTGCCGCTCGAAATGGCCGCCCGCATCAGGGTCGGCGATCTCGAAGGGGCGGAGGCCTTCGCCTTGTCGGATTGCATTTCCTGCGGCTGTTGCGCCTATGTCTGCCCGTCGCACATTCCGCTCGTCCAGTATTTCAGCCATGCCAAGGGCGAATTGACGGCAGCCGAGCGGACCAAGCTGCGGACCGATGCGACCAAGCGGCTGGCCGAGGCAAAGGCTGCCCGGGTCGAACGGGAAAATCGTGAAAAGGCCGAAGCCGCCGCCAAACGCAAGGCCGAGCGCGAGGCAGCCAAAGCGGCTACCGCACAGCCGGCTTCAGTCGCCGTCGAAAAAACCGAGGGAGCGTCAGCATGAGCCAAGCATTCGGAATGCCCGTCGCGGCACCGCACACCACGACGACCAACAGTCCCGGGCGAATCATGAGTCTGGTCATGATGGCGCTGGCGCCAGCGACGCTCTATGGTTTCTGGCTCTACGGCTGGCCGGCCTTCTATCTGTGGCTAATCACGATCCTGGCCGCCATGCTCGGCGAGGCCTTCTGCCTGCGCTGGCAGAATCGCAGCGCGGCACCGATCCTGCAGGATGGCTCGGCCATTCTCACCGGCTGGCTGCTGGCGGTTTCCCTGCCGCCGTGGGCACCCTGGTGGATCGGAGTTTTCGGCGGCCTGTTCGCGACGACACTAGGCAAGCAGGCCTTTGGCGGTCTGGGGCAGAACCTGTTCAATCCGGCCATGGTCGCCCGG
>Ga0316604_10000509_pt1 | contig 46242 bp, 36 predicted proteins | sample OWC_soil_day20_C_FD_207650 | JGI IMG/M metagenome (GOLD analysis project Ga0316604, IMG submission 207650) | Wetland soil microbial communities from Old Woman Creek delta, Ohio, United States - OWC_soil_day20_CT | ecosystem: Environmental > Terrestrial > Soil > Wetlands | place: USA: Ohio...
GCTTGGATGGTCAAGAGGTAGCGACTCTAAATGATGATGAATTAGCGATTGTTCGCAATCAAAAGATTGGCTTTGTATTTCAAAATTTCAATTTGTTGCCACGAATGTCGGCATTGCAAAACGTAGCTTTACCTATGGTTTATGCTGGCCTTGAGAAGACAGAGAGAATGAAAACTGCAGTTCGAGCCTTAGCCATGGTCGGTTTGGAGGATCGCAAGGACCATCGACCTAATGAGTTGTCAGGTGGACAGCGGCAACGTGTGGCTATTGCCCGGGCTCTGGTCAATAATCCTGCCATTATCATGGCTGATGAGCCTACAGGTAACTTGGATTCTAAATCTGGTAATGAAATCATGGAGCTTTTTTGCAATCTAAATAATCAGGGACGGACGATTATTTTGGTTACCCATGAGCCAGAAATTGCTGCATTTACCCGCCGGATACTCCATGTTCGCGATGGTAAAATTGTCCGCGACGAAAAGAAAGAGGGGGCGGGAGTATGTTCTGGGAAAGTATTTTAATTGCCTTTGAAGGCCTGAAGGCAAACAAGCTTCGGGCCATCCTTACTATGCTTGGGATTATCATTGGTGTTGGTGCTGTCATTGCCATGGTATCTATTGGGCTCGGCGTACAGCAAAAAGTACAAAATTCCATTGCCAGTTTAGGCAGCAATCTTCTCATAGTCTCGCCGGGGGCTTCCTCATCACCTGGCAGTGTACGTTCGGCAGCGGGATCTAAAATAACTTTGTCAAATCAGGATGCCAAAGCGATTGCCAAGGAAATCTCTGGAGTAAAGCATGTAGCACCTAGTGTCTCAAGTAGCTATCAGCTCATCTATGGCAATCAGAATTGGAATTCTACGGTTCAAGGGGCTACAGCGGAGCTGTTAACGATCCGCAATTTTAAGATCGCTTCAGGCACTTTTTTCAGTACAAGTGATGAAAGTAGCCGCGCGCGGGTGGCGGTAGTTGGGCAAACTGTGGTCACTAATCTATTTGGTAACGTCAATCCGGTAGGACAGACTATTCGTATTGGTAAAGCTCCCTTTCGTGTGATCGGGGTGCTGGAAAGTAAAGGTCAATCTTCTATGGGGCAGGATCAGGATGATACCGTCATTATACCATTAAGTACTGCTCAGGAACGGCTGATAGGAATAACCTACTTAAATAGTATTAGTGTACAGGCAGAGAGTGATAAGGTTATCGAGAAGGTTCAAGAAGATATCACAACATTACTAAGGACGCGTCATCATCTGTCAGATAAGACTGAGGATGATTTTTCTGTACGAGATTTAACGGCGCTTATGAGTACGATGAAGGAAACTACCAGTACCCTTACTTTATTTTTAGGAAGTGTTGCTGCTATTTCTTTGCTAGTCGGCGGCATCGGTATTATGAATATCATGCTGGTTTCTGTAACCGAACGAACGAGAGAAATCGGCATTAGAAAAGCACTGGGTGCTACTTATAACAATATCCTCTTGCAATTTATGATTGAAGCCATTGTGATTAGTGTCACTGGTGGTTTATTCGGCATCTGTCTAGGCGTGGTTGGGGCATACGTGGTTTCTCTCGTGGCAGGCTGGAGTACAGTTATTTCCTGGATTGCCATCATTGCTGCATTTAGTGTGTCGGTCATGATTGGTCTGTTCTTTGGAATATACCCTGCGCGCAAAGCGGCTTTGCTCGATCCAATCGATGCGCTTAGATACGAATAGGGTAAATTAAAGATAAATACAGAAAAAGGGAGAGACCTCTGCCGGGATGGCGGAGGCCTTTTTTCTTATATGGATAGATCAATTGTTTGAGATGTTTCAGATGATGTAGAGGATTCTTCACTGAGGCTTTTATTCGATGCTTCGACATTTTGATTTTCTAATTGTACAGAATAAGCGGGACCAACATTTTGCTCTGCGGAAGCATTCGCACTTGTAGTTGCTGTTTGAGATTGTGCTTTTTGCTGTGCGAGTTGCATCTCAATTAGTTGAGCTTGCTGCTCAAGGGATTGAATTTCTTTGGCATTTTTAACTGCATCTTCTTTTTGTAGTTTCTTTATTTCCGTTAATATTTTTTGTTTACTCGCCTCTAAACTTGTAGTGTCACTTTGGCTAGATTGTCCTGATTGGTTACTGACTGCTGATATTGACATAATAAATCCCTCCATTTTTCAAAGATTATATCGTGATACAATCTTTGAAAATCCTTTGAAATCGTAGATTAGCCATTCGGCATTCCAGGGAAAAATAAAGTAAATTATTAAATAGGAAGCACTATTTGTTTATTAATAGACAAATAGTGCTTCCTATTTATATCGTTTAGAGGTTGCAGGTTATCATAAGGTAGCCATTGCTTTCCGAAATCGGAAAGTCTAATACTCTTGATTCCAACTGATGGTAACTAAGATTCGACGCAAGATAAATTTTTTTACAAATAAATGGTTTTCGAGTTTTCTTAATTAAAACTAAATATATGCTTGCGATAATAGGTTAAGAAAATAGATTATTCGGCAAAAAAAAGGGGATAAAAAAATGAGCATATCAGCTACTAGTTCCAGTTCCAGTACATCGACAACAACTAGCTCTAGCACGGCGACTACCAGTAGTTTGGATTTCGACGAGTTTATTCAATTATTGGCTACAGAACTGAAATACCAGGATCCTGACGATCCAGTTAGCGGCACCGAGTATGTATCTCAGATGGCCCAAATTAGTTCATTGTCGGCATTGTCAACGATCAATAGTTCGTTAAATAACTCTACAGCATTTAATATGATCGGCAAAGAAGCAACGTATTCTACGACCGATACATCGGGCAATGTAGTCACAGGTTCAGGTACTGTGCAGTCGGTAACGATTTCCGGTAGCAGTACTTATGTCAATGTTGGTGGCACAACTGTAGACCTTGCTTCCATTACAGAGGTGTCCGATTCTAGCACCACATCTTCAACGTAATAGCAAAGTAATAAAAAATCATTGTTTGTAGCCGGACCTGATCAGGGAGGTTACTCACTATTTTTTTAATGAGAGATGAAATAATAATTTAGGAGGTTACTTTTTATGGCTATGATGGTCGCATTATCTTCAGCGGTATCGGGGCTCAAAAGTGAGCAGACCGCCCTCGACGTAATCGCTAATAATATTGCCAACGTTAATACTACAGCCTACAAATCACAGACTGTTACTTTTAGTGATATATTGAGCCAGACGCTTAGTTCTGCTTCCGCCGCTACCGCAACGAGTGGTGGCGTTAACGCCCAGCAGCTTGGACTTGGCGTCAGTGTTGCCAGCACCGATACGGATTTGACGGTAGGCACCGCCTCAACAACCAGTAATGCTACTGATGTGGCTCTCACTGGTGCAGGCTACTTTATTGTCGAGACTGGCACAGACAGCGAATATGCCTTTTCTAGAGCTGGCAATTTAAGTGTGGATGATAGTGGCAACCTAAACATAAATGGCTCTAACGTTTGTGGGTGGGAGAGCTCATATACTCTTAATGAGGATGGCACCAAAGTGTTCAATACGGATAGTGCTGTCGAGGCAATTAATATTTACAGCGACGGTAATAAGCTTATGGAGGCCGAGGTCACCAGTTATGCCAACTTTAGTGAAGGTAGTGTCCTTAGCTCTTCATCCGAGGTGGCGGCAGGCGCCACTGGGCTGTTGGCTATAGGTGACACAACTGATTTGGATTTTGACGCGACATCAGAAATTACCGTATATGATGCACAAGGTAACGCCTATGATGTTACATTGGATTGGAAAAAGTGTGCTGTTGAAGGTGATATAACCAGCTGGTACTGGGAAGCTAGTGCTACCGATGCAACGATAAGCCCTTCTAGTGGTTATGTTGCTTTTGACTCAGATGGCAATATGGTTATTTCTGCTACTACACTTTCGACGACAGTCAGCACCACTGCTAATACCGCAGGTTACACGTATTCCGATATTGGCGTTGGAACAAATGTGACGGCAGGTACTTATACTGTCACGGTAGCGGAGGATACGAGTGGTGCCTATACTGTCACATTATCGGATGGCACGACCACCTATACGAATACTTCAACCGCAACCGATGGTTCGGCTACATTTACTACATCATCTGGAACAATCACCTTGGCCGCACCGACGGCTATTGCAGCTGGCACGACAGAGTTTACTCTCGCCTCAACGACCAACACTTTCGATAGAACAGCGACCCTTACCGTGACAACACCGACGACAGCTGGTACAGCCGACGTTACTGTCGCAGTGGACTTTTCCAAAATTACGTCCACCGCCACTGACTCTGATCTGTCTATTGACTCTGATGGGTATACGTCGGGAACATTGGATGCGAGTTCCCTTAGTATTTCTTCAGATGGAACGATTACAGGTACATACAGTAATGGAAAAACACAATCAATAGCCCAAATTGCCTTGGCTGTTTTTGAGAATGCCAACGGTCTGGTAAAGAGTGGAGACAATCTCTATACCACAAGTGTCAGTTCTGGCGATTATAGCACTGTTGTTGCTGGCACAAGCGGCACAGGTACGATGACATCCTACGCCTTGGAGCTGTCTAATGTGGATTTGTCGGCCCAGTTTAGTTCGATGATGATCGCCCAACGGGCCTATCAGGCTAATAGCAAGGTCATTTCCACCTCTGATGAAATGTTACAGGCTCTCATGAGCATGAAAAATTAATAAAGCAACCTGATGTTACTATTCCACTGAAGATGCATTTTGACATTTTCAGTCGGTATTTGTCATGAGTTGCATCTTGCAGAAGGAGGTGAGGTTATAATGTCAACTTTTGGCATCTATAGCGTCGCTTATTCGGGAATGTATGTTAATCAGGCTGCGCTGACAACAACAAGCACTAATCTTGCCAATGTAGATACCACTGGAGCTTCAAAAGTGCAAGTGACTAGTGTTGAACAAAATACAGTCCTGTCCAATGGAACATCTACGGGAGATGGTGTTAGTGTGGAATCCATCACCCGGTCCCGTAATACATACCTTGATAGCACTTACCGCACACAGAATGCTACATCTACTTATTTATCAGTAAAAAGTGGTAATTTTGAATATATAAATGAAATCTTAAGTGAATATGACACTGTGACCAGCACTGATGATACGACAACCACTACCTCTGGGGTAGAGGATACAGTGGAAACCTTCTTTGATGCGTGGGAAACCTTATCTACAGATTCCAGTTCTGAAAGTGCCCGAACGGAGGTTGTATCTGCTGGTACTGATTTAGTCACTATGCTAACTGATATTGATGAAGAATTACAACAACTTCAAGCAGATGCTGTCACTGGGGTTAAAGATGGTGTAGACAGCCTCAATGAGCTTGCCGAAGAAGTTGCAGATTTAAATGATCAAATTTTTCAGGCAGAATCAGGGGGGGCCGAGGCCAGTTATCTAAGAGATCAGCGTGATGTTCTTCTCGATGAGATGTCTGCCTTAGCCAATATTACTGTGACTGAATCCAATGGGACATTAAAAGTCACTCTGGGTGGATCCACATTGGTGAATGGGGATAAAACTCAGACCTTGGTTGTTGAAGGGACTGGAACAACCACTGATCCTTTGACCGTAAAGTGGGCTGATTCGGATGCAATAGCTAAGATTAGCAGTGGGAGCATAAAGGCTTATTTGGAAGATGCGGATCAAACGGGTTATGGAACCATTGACTCAAGCGATATTCCTTATGATTTTACCACAAGCGCAACGAGTTCAATTAGTACTATGAGGCAGGCTTTGAATGATCTGATTACGACTCTTGCCATTAACCTTAATTCATTGAGTACTTCAGGTGTAGATCTTAATGGGGATGCTGGTCTTGCTTTTTTTACGACGATTGATTCTAGTCAGCCGCTGAGCATTACCAATATACAAGTGAACCCTGAATTGGTGGCTGATTCGGACAAGGTTGTTGCCTCTTCTAGTGATGGGAATAGTGACAATACGATTGTAGATGAAATTTGCGATCTTGATAGTGATACCACTTCTTATAGTAGTGGGGGGTTATCTCTTAATATTATTCAATTTTATGGAGCAGTTACTTCTTGGCTGGGGACTGCTGGCGATACGGCGGCGACTAGTTATACAAACCAGGCAGCATTGACCACCCAAGTTGACAACCAGCGACAATCTGTTTCAGCTATTTCCACTGATGAGGAGATGTCGAATATGATCATGTTTCAAAATGCTTATGCTGCCAGCGCTCGAGTGATGAGTACCATCGATACCTTGCTTGGCGATTTGATTGAAGAAATAGGCTAGAATAAGGGGGTAATGAAATGGCTTCAACTTTTGCGGGCCTTAGTATTGCCAATCGTGGTTTGTCTGCTAGTCTAATTGGGCTAGCGACAACCACGAATAATATGAGTAATATTGATACAACTGGATATTCAAGACAAGTGGTGAACCAGACATCCGTTGGTCCAGCTGCGGTTTACAGTAGTAGCTTGGTAGGTGGGGGAGTTGAGGTTACTTCAGTAGATAGAGTACGAAGTTTTCGTCTTGATCAAAAATATTGGCAGGAAAATAGCGCAGCCAGTGCAGCTGAGGCTTCATCCACCTATCTAGCACAAGTTGAGACTGTGTTTGGTAGTACAGATACCAGTACCATAAGCACAGCCTTGGATGATTTTTATGCAGATCTAGAGACTCTAGCAACTGATCCGAGCGATACAGCAGCGAGGGCAGTAGTGCTAGAGGAGGCTAGTAATCTTTGTGATACTCTGAATGAAGCTTCTGATAGCCTAACTGCATTACGCAGTGATATCAATAGTGATGTAAAAACAACAGTGGATCAGATTAACTCTTATGCAACACAGATTGCTGAGATGAATAAACAAATTGCTGTAGCTACGGCCTCAGGTGCTTCGACAAATGAGTTAGAGGATCAGCGGGGTGTATTAATTGATGAACTTTCAGGACTTGTTGGTATTACGGTAACGGAAAGCGATGAGGGCTGCCTTAATATTGCAATTGAAGGAACTAGTCTAGTAAACGGGGATAATGCAAAAGAACTGGAATGTTATACCGTTACCGATACCACTAGCGATCAGTATGGTATGTACGGCATTCGTTGGGCCGATAGTGGTGACGAGTTTAATTCAGGTGATTCTGGTGCACTCAATGGATATCTTGAGGTTCGGGATGGGAATAGTTCAGATAGTAAAGGTATACCTTACTATATCAGTCAGCTAGATGACTTCACACGGACTTTTGCCCAGGCTTTCAATGAAGGAGTTACGGTTGGCACCACTGAGTACAGCGGTCATGCTGATGGGGTAGGGCTTGACGATACTACTGGTATTCGTTTCTTTTCCTACGATGACTTATCTTCCGAAGAACTCATGGCAAGCGGCACAGATGTAGATGCTGTATATCAAAATATTACGGCGGCTAATATAACCGTATCAAAAGACATTCAAGATGATACTGACAAAATTGCAGCAGCCGCAACAGATGGTGGCGATGAAGATGCTACAAATCTTGATGACATTATCAGTATCTGTGAGGATGTGAACATTTCAGGCAATGCGACAGTTACAGATTTATACAACACCATTGTAGCTACTGTCAGCACAGATGCGGCCTACGCGGAAGACCAATATAATCGTAAGAGCACGCGTGTAAGCTATATTGACACAAGTCGTTCTTCTGTGTCTGGGGTTTCTAGTGACGAGGAGACAATCAATTTGACTACTTATCAATCAGCCTATGATGCATCGGCTACGATGGTAAGTACCTGGAGTGAAATCTATCAAACTACCCTTGACATGGTAGACGATTAAGAAGGAGGGGTTTTTTGTGCGTATCACTAACGGTATGGTAGCGGACAATACTCTGCGCAATATTAACAAAGCAGCCAATCGATTGGCTGCAGCGAATGCGGCTGTGTCCTCCAATCAAAAAATTCAACGGGCCTCCGATGACCCTGTGGTGGCAACGCGGGCCGTAACCTACCGCAGTTATGTCTCACAAATCGAACAATATCAAGATAATGCCCAAGCCGCCGATGATTGGCAGACCGCGACAGATGACGCTTTAAGCTCATTGAATAAGATTATTCAAAGTGCCCAGGAATTAACGACCCAGGCATCAAGTGATACTTGCAGCGATACAGATCTGGCAGCAATCAAGAGCAGTATCGAGACACTGCGGGATGATGCTATTACAATTATGAATAGCACTTTTGCCGGACGTTATCTTTTTGGCGGTTATAGCACAAGTGAGGCACCCTATGAACTGGTGTCATCAGATCTTGGTGACACTGTGACTTTTAAGGGGGATTACTTGAGTCTTGGTGGCGTGGTATCAGCGGATATCGATGATGAGGATATCGAATCTTTTTATACGACGAATGCTAGTTCTGTTTATAACTCTTTATCCGATGCAGCGGAGACTGCAGCGGCGGCTTCAACGACTGCTGCCACTGCCGCTGCCGCCTCCCCTACTGACCTTGTCCTGGCGGCGAAGGCAACAGCTGCTCAGACGACTTCTGACACGTTAGCAGCGGCTGTAACTACTTATGGGGGCTCAACTAATTTAACTGCTGCTGCTGCTACGGCTCTGGCTGACTATACGACGGCTAAGGCTGCTGCAGATGCTGATCCCACAAACACGACATTAGCCGATGCGGCGACTGCTGCTAAGACTATCTCTGATACTTTAGCGAGTGCTGTTGACAATACAGATCAAGATATTAATTACAATATTGGCTTTAGCAGTGAAGTGACTGTTAATATTGAGGGACAAGATGTTGTTGGTGAAGGTACTGAGAGTAATCTGTTTGATACCTTCGCTAAATTGCTTCTGGCCCTCGATGGCGATACCAGCTATAAGACAACTGGTCTAGACTCCTCAGGTAACGTAACAGTGACAACCAATTCCTTAGATATCACGGATTTGATTGACGAGCTCGCTGGGGATTTAGATCGGTTGACCGGTGCGCAAGGTACTTTAGGCGCCCGTATGGATAATGTGAGCCGCGTAACGACTAATCTAGGCGATGCCTATACAACCTATAATACGATCATGACAGAAAACGAAAATATAGATACGGCTGAAGCCGCTACAGAATTAACTAGCGCTGAATACACTTATGAAGCGGCCCTGGCCGTTGGAGCGAAGGTAGTCACCAAGTCGCTGATCGATTATATTGCATAATTTTGAGAAGACGGAGGTGGAGTAAATGTCTACAAGTAGCATATCAACAAGTACGGTCAATGGAACGACGAGGATTACGGGTTTGTCTTCTGGAATTGACGTGGATGGCATTGTTGAGCAGCTAGTGACTGCTGAAAAGGCAAAGAAGCTAAATAAATTGCAACAAGAGGTACAAACGGCTGAATGGAAACAGGATGCATATCAAACAATTATCGCTGATATTCAAGATTTTAGCAGTACCTATTTTGATATAACCTCGTCTAGCAGCATCATGAAAACTAGTAATTTTTTGCAGTATGATGCCAGTAGTAGTGACGACAGTGTAGTGACAGCGACTTGCTCTGCTAGTGCCACTGCGAAGAATCATACTATAGAAGTCAGTCAGCTGGCTACGGCAGCTACACTCACAAGTGGCGACGATGTGCAAGGCTCGGTGACGGCGGATTATTCAGATCTCAGCAACCAAAGTTTTGTTATGACTCTGGATGGAACAGACTATACCGTGGACCTTGATGCTGTGACTTCCCTTACGACCTTGCAAACGGCTATTGATACTGCAGTCGGCTCGGGCAAAGTGACTGTCAGTACAGATGCGACTACTGGCTATTTAGTGATCACAGCCGCAGATGATAGTATTGACGCGATTAGCATCAGTGATCCTACTACAGGCACCAGCGGATTAACCGATCTCGGCTTTGGCACTGACGCAATACTCACTAACCAACCCACTAGCATTTCAAAAAATGTGCAAGGTTCGGCGGCAGCGGATTGTTCGGATCTTAGCGACAAAAGTTTTGTCATAACCCTGGATGGTACAGATTATACAGTCGAACTTGATGATGTGACTTCTGCCGATACCATTACTACGTTGCAAGCGGCTATTGATGATGCAGTCGGTTCGGGTAAAGTTACTGTCAGCACAAACACAGATGGATATCTAGAGATCACAGCCGCAGATGATGGTGTACAGGCGATTACCCTTAGCGCCACCTCTACAAGTGATGATGGTTTAACCGACCTGGGCTTCGGCACGGATGCAATACTCTCTAACCGCTTGGACACCTCTGATACGCTAGCGACGATTGCCGAGCAGTTAAACTCCACGTTGACGTATAATAGTGCCGGGAAGATCGAATTGACGATCAACGGTACTACCAAAACTTTTGCAACTACCGTCACTCTTGCTAGTATGATGTCTGAAATCAACAAAGCTGACCTTGGGGTCACGATGTCCTATAACGAGATTACAGGTGCACTGGAAATGACGGCCGACGATACAGGTGCTGGCAATACCTTGGTAGTGGCTGACGGGGGCACGAGCAACTTTGTATCATTGCTTTTGGGTAAGTCCACAGAGGGTAAAGATGCCAAGGTAACGATAGATGGTCAGGCTCTGACCCGTAGCTCCAACACCATGACCATTGACGGCGTGACCTATACTGTGAATCAAGAGACGACGGAAGAGGCCACAGTCAGTGTAACCCAAGATACGGATGGCGTTTATGATCTTATCAGCAAATTCGTAGAGGATTATAATACCCTGATCGATACCATCAGCACTGCCATCGATGAAAATGCTGATTCGGACTACCCGCCACTTACCGACGATCAAAAAGCAGATATGACAGATGAGGAGATTGAAGCTTGGGAAATCAAAGCAAAAGTAGGGCTATTGGAAAGTGACTCTACATTGGAAACCTTATTGAGTGACTTACGGACATCCTTGATTGATTCAGTTTCTGGTCAAACCATCAGTCTTGCCAGTATCGGTATAACTAGTTCTGACGACTATGGCGAGGATGGTAAACTCTATATTGATGAAGATACACTGACGGAAGCCATCGCCAGTGACCCAGAAGCTATTATGGAACTTTTTACACAACAGGCTACCTCGACAACTTCTAGTGGCGCATCTATTGGGACCACTGCTATTCTGCGTTCTCTGAGTTCCAGTCAATTGAGTACCCGATACAAGGAAGAAGGGATTGCCTACCGTTTTTACGATACCCTGCAGAAAAACATTTCAACTATTCGCGATAACGCTGGTAATAAAGGTACATTACTAGAAAAAGCTGGTGCTGAGAACGAGGCCTCAGAAGATGACAACACTCTGACGACACTCATCGATAAATATACAGAGGCAATGGACGAAGAGGAAGATCGCCTAGATGAATTTGAAGAAAACCTTTATGACAAATATACTACATTGGAAACCTATATTAGCACCATGAATTCACAACTTTCATCCATAACATCACTTACCAGTAGTTGAGCTAAGCAATAGAGAACTTTTCAAGGAGTGGATAGTATGGAGCAGTGGGAAAAAGCAAGTTGCTGCTTGAGAAAAAAAATGGAACTGCTCGAAAAAATTGCCGTCAATACCGAAGCACAATATCGTTTTATCCATCGGCGAGAGATGAAAGGTCTAAAGCGAGTGTTTGGAGAAAGAGAGATACTAATCAGGAAATTGGTAGCTATCAATCTAGAGTTATCAAAGGATCAAACTTGGAAAAATATACAACGGTTAGCACCCCTGATTCAGGAGATTAGCCATAAAGGGCAGGAAATAATAGACCGTAGTCACCAAGCCATGCAGGAAGCTATCGCTGAGCGGACTCGTATTGCCGCTGAACTTAAAAGTAGCAGAGTTCGCCAGCAGGTCAAAAATCAGTATATTAATCCTTGGGCTATAGTGGCCCATGGCAGGCGTTTCAATGAAAAAGGCTAATCCATATGTAGAAGGATAAAGGTGGGTGCTGTGATTTGAGTATTGCAAATGTGAGTAGTAGTAATGTAACTTCAACAGCAGTGGTCGCAGTTACGGAAGCTAAGACGCAGCCAGAGATAACAGATAAGAATGAACCGAATACAAGGGCTGTAAAAGATGGGGTTAATACAGAAAATAATGGAACTGTTACGAACAAAAAACAACTTAGTGAAGATGAACTAAAAAATATTACTGGAGAATTAAATAATTGTATGCAAGCAATGAATACAGATATTGGATTTCTATTGCATACAGAGACAGGGACCTTAATCGTGCAGGTTGAAGATATTAAAACTCATAAAGTGCTCAAAGAATACCCAGCCCAAGAATTTTTAGATAGGATAGCTAGAATACGAGATTGTGTCGGTGTTTTTTTAGACCAAATGGCATAGTCTGTTTGATGAAATTATAAGGAGGAAGGTCATGAACGCTTCAAATACAGCTAATGCATATAAGAGACAACAAATCATGACCGCATCGCCAGCAGAATTGACGCTGATGCTGTACAACGGAGCCATCCGCTTTGTTACAGAAAGCATACTGGCTATTGAAAAGAATGATATACAAAAAGCACATGCTGCGAATATGCGGGCCCAGAATATAGTTCGTGAATTTATGGTGACAATGGATATGAAACAGGAAATTTCCAAGAACTGGCTGCGTATTGACGAATATATCTTACATTGCTTAATTCAGGGGAATGTTAAAAAAGATAAAGTGCAACTTGTTGAAGCAAAACGATTATTGGTGGAATTTCGCGACACATGGTGCCAAGCTATGAAGCAGGTGCGTGTGGATCAAGCAGTAGGAAAGTAATTTGACAAACTGCTGGACGATAAAATGCATTACGAAAATTATAAGCTTTACGAACCGCAGAGGCGCAGAGGATACAGAGGATTTATAATTATAACCTTTTCTCTGTGTTCTCTGCGCCTTTGCGGTTAAAAAAGTTTTGTGCCCTTTGTATTGAATATGGGTTTATTCTTAACGTTTTAAAAGGATGTGTAGCGGTTTTCTTATAAAGTAAAATAAAGGGTTGCCTCATTTTATTTTGAGGCAACCCTTTATTTTTTAGAGTTATTGTAACAGGCTCAATACTTGTTGTGGTTGTTGATTGGCTTTCGCGAGCATCGCAGTAGCAGCTTGGGTAATGACGCTCAGTTTGGTGTATTCCGCCATTTCTGAAGCCATATCTGTGTCGCGAATATTAGATTCAGCAGAACTCAAGTTTTCGCTTTCAGTGTCCAGATTGTTGATATTGCTCTCAAGACTGTTCTGAACCGCACCAAGGTTAGAACGCTCGGCAGATACTTTCTTAATGGCTGCGTCGATGGCAGTGATAGCATCGGTAGCACTATCTACATCAGATAGATCAATACCTGTTGTAGAAGTATCGCCTGCAACTCCCAAGGCATTAGCGTCCATATCGTTGATGGAAATCGTCATGGTTTGACCTGTGTTTGCGCCGACCTGAATGGTTAGGGCACTGCTGGCGTCTACGTCAACGCTAGCATCAGGACCAGCTGCTGCTAAATTAGTCTTAGCGGTAGTAGCAGCAGTCGCTGCATTAGTGATAGCAGTACCAGCATTAGTATTATAAGTAGAAAGAGCGGTCTGGAGAGTAGCAGCACCAGCAACACTAGAAGTACCAATTTCACTAGCTAAAGTCGCTTTGGTAGAAGTGATAGTTTCGGCATCACCACTAGTAAGAGCAGCAGTATAAGCAGTGTAAGCATCAGAGACACCACTATCTCCAGCAGCAGTTACAGCAGCAGCGAAAGTAGCTTCATCGGTATCAGTAGAAGCATCAGTAATAGCAGTACCTAAAGCTGTACCATTACTAGTATAAGCAGCAGCATCATCATCAGCAGCGGCAGCAGCAGTATTTATAGCTGTACCAGCAGCAGTGTCATAATCAGCATAAGCAGTATCTAGAGTAGTATCGTTTAAATTGCCAATAGCAGTATCTAAAGCAGTCTTAGTAGTAACTACATCCCCAGCAGTAGTATAATCAGTAACAGCGCTAAGAGCGGCAGTATAAGCATCATAAGCAGCGGTGACAGCATTTTTAAGAGCACTACTAGTACCGCTAGTAGCAGTAGCAACTGCAGTCGCTAAATTTTCGGAGGCAGTACTAGAAGCATTTGTAATTGAAGAAGTTAAAGTCGTTTGAGTAGTGGTCGTCGCAGTAACTAAAGCTTTATAAGCAGTGGTAGACGCAAACGCTGCCAAAGCTGTATCATCACCAGTAACAGTGAGGTCGAAAGCTGTTAATGTATTGCCTTCAGCGATAGCAGCTGCCCCATTAATTGTCCCTGCAGCGTCTGTACCGTTTGTTGTAACACTTGTACTTGTATCGGAACTGCCGATTGCTGCAAAAAGATCCTTTAATGTGTCATTATCACCAGCTAAAGTAATTTCAGAATCGCTGCTGTAGGTATCATCAGTTAATTTAATATATCCATTAGCTGTATCAGTAGTATCAAATGTAGCTGTTACACCGGTAGTTGCTGTTTGGGCATTAATCTTATCAAGAACACCTTGTATGGTGTCATCTTCCAAGATGGTGATCGTTGTTCCGTTAATGGTAATATCTCCGGCAAAAGCACTTGCATCAGCAGTAGCAGCTGTAAGACCAGTGGCATTAGCAGTGGCATTAGCAGTTGTACCGGTAGTTGCTTGTGTGGCAATTGCAGTATAACTTACGCTATAAGTACCTGATGCTGTAGTGTTTCCTGCAACAGTCGCGGAAGCATTAATTACAGCTGAATTTGTGCCAGATACAGCTGTCGTAGTACCGCTATCACCATTGAGCAATTTCTTAGTATTGAATTCCGTGTCATTAGAAATACGGTCAATTTCCTGACGAAGTTGGTCGGTTTCATCTTGGATGGCGGATCTGTCATCATCTGTTAACGCATCAGATGAAGCTTGTACAGCTAGTTCGCGCATGCGTTCTAGGATGGAAGTCGTTTCGTCGAGAGCACCATCTGCGGTCTGAGTCAAGGATATAGCATCTTGAGAGTTGTTGCTCGCTTGGTCGAGACCTTGAATTTGGCTACGCATTTTTTCGGAGATGGCCAGTCCAGCCGCATTGTCAGCGGCACTGTTGATGGAATACCCGGATGACAGTTTTTGCAGGGATGAATTCATGAGGGTAGAGTTTTTGTTTAACTGATTCGTAGTGTTTAACGCGGACATGTTTGTGTTGATTACCATTGACATAATAATTCCTCCTTGATTTTGAACAAAATTTAGCTTCCGTGCACCATTTTTCCATTAGACTTTTTCTGAAATGATTTACTTTTCACTAGGAAGTAATTTGCTTAAAAGAATTACCTTCATTACTTTCCTTAAAAAGCCCCTCCTTTCATGCTTGTCTAATATTGTTTTCGGAAGGAAATATTAAGATTGTATTTAGTAAATGACAAAAAAGGGCATATTTTTGTCATTTCTTTAAAAAAATCATATCTTTTAAAAGAAAATTCCAAGATTAATCAATTATAATAATAGATGGGGTGAATGAGTGTAGCAAAGAAAACCGCATTAGACGCAGAAATTACAAAGATTGTTTTAATTATCCTCTTTGTGATCTTTGTGTCCGCGTAGCGGCTTTGTATCTTTGTGTTTCAACATATGGTTTTCCATTTTTTATATAATCAAAAAGATGGGTTATAATTCATAAAAATTAAAATTTAGTTAAATTATCCATAATTTATTACTAAAACTAAATAGTAACTAAATAATAGTATGGCAAAATGAAAGTACAGAATGTCCAAGGATGGATAATTTTACACAAGGTTGTGGTCTCAAAGGGTGTTTTTACATGAAACTATTACTGGTAGATGACGAGAGTAAACTAGTTGAAGCGCTATCCTATTTGTTAAAGAAGAATGGTTTTGTAGTCGATGTTGCTATGGATGGTGAAACAGGTATTGAAATGGCCTGTACTGGAGTCTATGATATTATCATTTTGGATCGCATGTTACCCTATTTAGATGGTATTTCCTTATTGAAAGAATTTCGCAGGCTAGGACATAGTACTCCCGTCCTTTTTCTAACAGCCAAGGATACCCCTGAAGATCGGGCAGAAGGGCTCAATGCTGGAGCTGACGATTACTTGGTTAAACCATTTTTCACTGTGGAATTAGTAGCAAGATTGCATGCCTTAGCTCGTCGGAACAATAAAGAGATCGTGGATACTGTCTTAATTCTAGACGATATTATCTTTGATCCCCAGCGTGCCCAAGTGACTAAACAAGGTAAGGTCATTCAGTTAACATTGAAAGAATCACAACTGTTAGAACTATTAATCCGCAATCAGGGCCAAGTAGTTACCAAACAACGGATCATAGAAAAGGTATGGGGCTATAATTCTGATGCGGAAGAAAGTACAATCAATATATATATTCATTACTTGCGTAAAAAAATTAATATGTCCAATTTGAAGACAGTGCGGGGAGTAGGCTATTATTTGCAGAAAAGTAATATTTCCATTGCTGCCAATTGATTTTATAATACAAAAAAAGGTTACCTGTTATTGGCAGGTAACCTTTTTTACATTCAACATAGCCGATATTTTATATTTTTTTGACTTGCATATATTTCGATTTCAAGATGAAGCCTCTCAATGATGATTTTCCTCATCATATCTTGCACCTCTTCAGCGGTGTCTTGAACGCCCTTGTCGATGGATAACAATAGAGCATTGGCTTGTTCTTGTGAAAGATTGGGGGGAACTACCAAATTAAAAGTAGGCTCGAATGATTTGCTGGCATATGTCTCAATAAAATCTTTCATTCGATTACCAACATAATTGATGAAATAGCTATCTGCTGATATCTCGGCCAGATAGGCCCGTATGAGTCTATCTACTTCTTCCCAAGGATTTTCGTTTTTTGTAGGAAAGGGAACAATTTTTGTAGTCAAAATAGCACCTCCTGGGCTAAAATAAGGATTAAAGTCTTCGCTGACGTAATCAGAAAGTATGCCACTTTCTTGATTACAAGTAAGGGCAACTAAGGATTCAACCTGCGCTGAGGCTTGCTTGAAACCAAGTTTTCTTTATGAGTTAGGATTTAGCATACGCTAAATTGCTTATAGGTTCTTTTTCTTGAATATACCTCAGTCTATCTTCATATATCTCCCCGCGGATAATATTTATATATTTTGGTGCATCGATTGCCAGTCTTAAGTCCCCATCATCGCTTTTGACGACCTTAACCATAATGTCTTTTCCGATCATAACGTATTCGCCAGGTTTTCTCCCTAAAACCAGCATAATGCTCTCCTCCTCGATTAAATAATACTTACTATTACTATCATCGCATTTTTTTCTTTAGTTTTGCTTTAGTTTTTCTTAAATTATTCATAATAATAACTTTTAATCCAATAAGATTGTAATTTTTTTAGATCATCACAAATTATAAGTTTTTAACCGTCATTGCGAGTGTAGGGTCGCGATCCCTTACGTGTACAGAGATTGCGACCTTACACTCGCAATGACAAAAAAGGACATGTAGTGCTTTTTATAGATAATAAAAAAGTGGATAAAAATCCTTTGGATTTTTGTCCACTTTTAGTAGTATATATTTTATAAATAAGGCAGTACAACATTAAAAATGCTTCCCGTACCTGGAGTACTAAGGGCACTGATGCTGCCATTGTGGCTTTCTATAATCCACTTGGCAATAGACAATCCAAGTCCTGTTCCTCCCTGGGATCGGGAGGAATCTGATTGGTAAAACCGTTCAAATATTTTCTCTAAATGTTCTGGAGGAATGCCTTCGCCTGTATCTGTGACTGATAATAGAATGCCTTGGTGTGAATTTTCCAGATTGATGGTGATTTTCCCACCAGTTGGCGTGTGACGGATGGCATTATCTAATAAAATTCCAACGACCTGCCGTAGTTTAGCCTCGTCACCGCAATAAGGAATATGGGTTTCTACCTGTAAATCAAGGGTAACACCTTGGATAGCAGCAACAGGACGGAACAGCTCAGCTGCGATCATGATCGTTTGGCCTAGTTGGAAATCATCCTTAATTAATAATTGCTGATGGGAATCTGCTCGAGCTAAAAACAGTAGGGATTCAACCAGCTTAGTCATGCAGAGAGTTTCTTCATGAATATTACTTAACCAATGCTCCTGACTTCGGACTGTTTCCTCGGGATTGTCCCGGACAATCTCCAAATTGGTTTGAATGATTGCCAGGGGTGTGCGAAATTCATGGGAGGCGTCTGCTAGAAAATCCTTCTGTTGTTGCCATGAGTTCTGAATGGGAATCATGGCTCTATTAGCCATGAAGAGGCTACCGAACAGGGATAAAATCATACAAACAATTCCAGTTATACTAAGTCCAGTGACTAACATATTCAATAGATTGCGATCACGTTGAAAATCATGAAAAACGATAAATACGCTCTGATTATCATCAGCTGGAGTTATTTGATAGTGATACTCGGTTTTGTCAAATATAAGACTTCCCAAAGTCTCCCCAGTTTTTTGCGTTTCCAGTGCGAATCGAGAAAGTTGAGCGTTCGTCAAAGATATAGAGGGTGAAGCTTGGATAACATCACCTGCTAGATTTGTTTTTATAAAGAATATCATGGGTCTGGGAGGGCCATCATCTTCTTGGTTATGGTCCGGAGGTTCTGGAGGAAAGCTGATAGATTTACCCATTACTAGGTCGCGGGATACTCTTTGCATCATATGCTTTCCACCTTTAATCATCTCACCCTGCACAAAAAAATAAGTTCCTGTAATTAACAGGAGAAACAACAGGACAATGACACTTAGGTTGACCAGCATAAGTTTTAAGCGTAGTTTACGAAACATTGTCGTCCTCCTTCAAATAGTAGCCGATACCCCGAGCAGTCTTGATCAAAGACGTATTAAGTTTTTTGCGTAGATAATGGATATATAGATCGACATTGGCCAATTCAATTTCGGTGTAATAACCCCAGACTTTTTCTAGAATGCGATCTTTGCTGACGACAAGACCACAATTGCGCATCAGCAGTTCGAGCAGCAAGCATTCCTTAACAGTTAGTTTGATAGTTTGATTATTTACTATTACTTCACTGCGCAAAGGATTTAGCAACCAGCCGGCTGCTGTCAATGTATTTTCTGCTAATTCTTTATTTTTGCGACGGGTAAGGGCCCGAATGCGGGCTAGTAGTTCTTCTGTTGAAAAGGGTTTGATGAGATAATCATCGGCACCGGCATCAAGTCCTTCTACCCGGTCTTTTGGTGCGTCTTTGGCAGTGAGTAATAAAACCGGAGTATCAAACCCTAGAAGGCGGAACTCTTTTAATAGAGAAAGGCCATTACGGCGAGGGAGCATGCGATCAAGAATCAGAATATCATAGATGCCAGTAGCAGCCATATCCAGACCTGTTTCACCATCGGCGGCAGTATCTACGGCATAGCCATTTTTCTTTAATATATGGGACAGGGCTTCTGATAGGCGCGGTTCATCTTCTACCAGCAATAATTGCATTATAATACCTTCTTTTGTCGGATTTTGTCTGGATTATATTACTATAAGTATATTGTAAAGTAAAAACTGTTGAAAGTCATTTAAAATTCAAAGGTTTTTCAAAGAATTCTATGCGATAGTATAGTAAATTGCGACAAATTTGCCTAAAAGTAACATAGGAGGGGAAAATATGAATATTTCATCAACCAATAGTACGGCCTTTACTTCCGGCGTGTCAAATTCACAAAGCAGTTCAACAGGCACAAGTTGTACAATATGCACAGGTTGCGGCCGATGCGGATCAAATACGCAAAGCAGTTCTAATAAAACTGGAGAAATGAGAGATCTCATCAATGCAGTAGCAAGCGGAACAGCTAGTGATTCTGATATCGCGAGTCTGACTGCTAAGTTAAAAGAGATGGCTACAAATATACAAAGTCAGTCTAGCAGCACGTCTGTAAGTAGTGGAGTATCTTCCGATACAGAGATGAACAGTCTAATGGAAAAAATCCTAAATGGCACTGCTACTACTGATGATGTGAAGGCTATCGCTACTAAAATGAAAGAGCGAGCTAGTGACATGCAGGTCCAGTTTGGTGGGATGAGTAGTCCTGTGATAAATAGTGGATCTTCTGAGAGCGGGCTCAAGGAGTTAGTCGATAAGGTTGCAGCCGGCACCGCTAGCGATTCGGAGATAACAGCCTTGACTGCTAAGCTAAAAGAGATTGTTACTAGTATGCAGAGCGCATCTTCAACCAGTGGAACATCGTCAGACTCGGAGATGGATAGTTTACTAGAAAAAATCAAGGATGATACGGCAACTGCCGCTGATGTAAAAGCCATAGCCACTAAAATGCAAGAGAAAGCGAGCGAGATGCAGGCTCAATCTAGTGCGGGCAGTATGCTGCCGCCACCGCCGCTAGTGAACAGTGAGTCTTCTGATGAAGGGATCAAAGATTTAATTGATAGTGTAGCAAGCGGTACAGCTAGCGATTCTGATATAGAAACCTTAACTGCTAAGCTAAAAGAGATGGCTACATATATGCAAAACTCATCTTCAACCAGTGAAACATCGTCGGATTCAGAGATGGAAAGCTTGATGGCAAAAATTGCAGATGGCACGGCCACTGATGCTGATGTAAAAGCCATAGCTACTTTAATGAAAGCAAATGATGATTCGACAAGTATGGCGATCGGCACGCCTCCACCTAAACCGCCAGAAGATACGTCATCTGTAACAAGCAGCAGCTCTTCGAGTACTGATGCAATTCTGGAGATGTTAAGTGCCATGTATGCTGATTCTACTGACTCTTCTAGCAATTCATCGGATACTACTTCGAGCGGTAGCGTAAAAAATATAAATTCGGCAATCATATCTCAACAGTTATTGGATTCTTTTATGGAAGCTTATTCACTAAATTATAGTGATCTTTCAACATCTACGCAAAGTTTCAGCGGCTAGGGAAAAGAATAGTTCAGGTATCGGCAAAAAATAGGCATAGTAGCGGGGCCGCTGAAAAAGATTTAGTTTTATAATTTCAAGAATTAAACAAAACAGAAGGTGCGATAATTTGTGTAGAATTGCTGCATCTTCTGTTTTGTTTTTTACTATTATAAGGGCGATTTATACACTTTATCTCATCATGGTTATTAGGCATCAATTGAGAATTAATTTCAATCATAATCTGCGTATAAATGTAGTGTTTTGAATGTGGCTGTTATTGCAGGAGAATGGGATACTTTATAGAAAATTACAATAATTAATAGGGTTTATCAAGATTGATGAGTTTTCCGGCTAATCATCGAAACAACCGTTTTGTTGACAAGAGCGGGATTATATTTCATAGTAGAGAAATTTAATGATTTCAGAAAGCCGATGAAACGCTGGTAATAAGACTGGCTGTTAGCAAAATCGTCTAGGTTAGTACTTTAAATTAAGACTGTAGAGGGAGATTATCATGAGGGTTCTTATTGTATTTACTCAACCTTGGCATCGTGGTGGTGCGGAAACCCACCTGGAAACATTAGTAGGAGGCTTATTGCGTCAGGGCGTGAAAGTAGTGCTGGCAGGACTTGATGATGAAATTATTCGATATTTTAATCATATTCCGGTTTATAAGCTTCCCTTCCGATCGCGAAATCCGCTGACTCATTTTCAAAACCAACGGAAACTTAAAAAGATAATTGAAGAGCATAGTATTCAGTTAATCCATGCTCATCACCGAACAGCAAGCGTATATGCTTTTTTTATGAAATTAAGCATGGCAGTACCCTATGTTGTTACTTTTCATGATAAATGGCGGCCCTTACACCGGGCTTACAAAGTTTTTTTTCCACCTAACTGTATTGTTATCAGTAATGGAATAAAGCAGCATTTTATTAAAGTGCTTAAAGTGAACCCTAAAACACTGCATGAAATTGCAAACGGAGTCTGTATAGACAATTTTAGCAGCAAGCCGGATAGTAAAAAACCGGATGGTATCGGTGATAATACCATACTTTTAGTAAGCCGCTTAAATCATCATAAGACAGATGTCCCCCTTCTTCTGTGTAAAGTGATGTCAGGTTTGAATCGCATCATACCTGACATCAAATTGCTGTTGGTAGGAGATGGGCCTGAGGCTGGAACGGTAGAAGCTGCTGTTCAGAGAGCTAACGCTGCCTGTGGTCGAAACGCTGTTTCCTTTTTAGGGCAACGCAATGATATTGCTTGGCTGTTATCCTGTTCCTCCATTGCTGTGGGAGTAGGTAGGTTTGCATTGGAGGCTATGGCTGCTGGTAAGCCGGTTATTGCCATCGCTGACGGCTCTGACTACCCTGGAATTATTACCCAAGAAAGCTGGTTATCAGCCAGCAGAACAAGCTGGACAAGGGGAGAAAAGAAGATAACAAAAGAGAATCTGAGCGAGGATATAAAAAGATTACTGTTTGATAAGACCCTGCAGCGAAACCTGGGGGAATTTGGCCGTCAACTTATTGTTGAAGAATTCAGTGCTGAGAAAATGACGGCCAGTGTCATTGCTGTATATAAAAAAGCAATATAGACCCAAGCTTTCTTTTAGTAGGGCTATATCTCAAATTCCTTTATAATCCATTTTGTGCCGGGATGGTCAGTCGTCCATAGTCTGGATGTATGTAGCCAATAATCAGTTCCATGCAAGAAATGCCAGACCCGTTCTGATCACCACTTTGCATTTAGTTATAAGCATTATAACATTTTTTATGGAATCAAAAAGTATAATACTTGTTGATTCCAAGTAAGAGCAACTAAGGCTTCAGCCTATGCTGAGGCTTGGCGGAAAGCAAGTTTTCTTTATAGAGGAGAGGATTTTTGGTGCAATTAAAACTGGCCATACTTGATTTAGTATCCGGGTTAAAGGTTTATAAGTTTTATAGTGAACTCAATAAGTCCCAGTGGATGACAGCCAGTGAGCTTCGTCAGATGCAAAATGAAAAATTGAAGACTTTGCTTAATTATGCATATAACAATGTACCCTATTATAGAAGTATATTGCCCAAGGAGGGCAGCATCAAAACCAATGCTCTTGATATGCTTAAAGATCTTCCACTCTTAAGCCGAAGACTTCTGCAGGAAAAAGTACAGGAGCTTTGTGATGAGACCAAAAGTCTAAAGAAAATGCGGCTGGTTTCCACCAGTGGAACTACTGGATCAGTTGTAAAGGTGTATATTGATGATTGTGCTATAACTTATAGCCGGGCGCTAGAGAAACGGGGAGAATATGAGTGGACAGGTACAAATTTTTTCGCTAAAAGAGTGTTCTTCTCCACAAATAAACAGGATAAGAGGAATTTTATAAGAAAACTGGTGAATTTTATACGTTCTAGATGGCGCTATTGTTTGGTTGAGAAGGAAAAACGCAGGTATATAAAAAATGAGAAACTAAAGCTGTATATTGATGAAATAATTACAATACAGCCCCAAGTAGTCAGAGGATTAGCTTCATGCTTAAGGCACGTTGCTGAATATTTACAGGAGAATGACATTAAGCAAATCAGACCTAATGCCGTTATATCAAATTCAGAACCGCTGACCATAAAAAGCAAAAAGCTGATAGAAGAGGCTTTTGGGGCCAGGGTATATAATCAATATGGACTATCAGAGTGTGGGACGGTGGCGAGTGAATGTCCTCATGGTCAGATGCACATTAATGCAGAAAGATTTATAGTCGAAATTGTAAAAGATGGTGAAGTTGTTGCACCAGGAATGGAAGGGGAAATTGTTATAACTGATCTTCATAATTATGGATTCCCCTTAATACGTTATGGAACAAAAGATCTTGGCATACTAGACAGTAATCTCTGCTCCTGTGGCCGGGAACTGCCAGTATTACAAAAAATTGTTGGAAGAACTGTTGAGATCATTCATACACCCTCTGGGGATAGTGTTCCTGCAACTCAGATAGATCATATCTTTGGTGAGATTCCCTATGCACAGATACGGCAAGTGCAATTGTATCAACCTAGCATAGATAAACTGGTTGTTCGGCTGATAAAGGGCCATGAATATAGTGAGGATAGCGGTAGTAAGGCCAAGAGTTTAATTGAACCCTATTTTAAGGATACTGGGGTCGAACTATCTCTTGAATTTTGTGACATCATCCCTACGACTAAGTCTGGTAAGATGCAGTTTTATCTCCGGGGCTATAATGCAAACAATGGATAAGAGGCTTGATTAACCTTTATTAAGGGACATCGGGGGATAATCTTGAAATCAATTATGGATTTTTTTTGATGTCATTATAAATTCCTAGGCAAATGATATTTACAGAGAATATAGCTTGGATTAGTGTAAAGACGGAGCCGCCTTGGCAGGTTTTAATCTGATGTTGGTTACATTTTTAGGAATTGCCATGTCTAGTTAGAAGAGATTGTACGTATGGTGGACATGTGTATTTTTCTGAAATATATATGTTGACAAAAATATAGTAAAATGCAATAATTTACTCTAGATAGCTTAAAACTTAATAGATTAACATACAAAAGTGATGATTGGGAGTAAAGGCAATGGATAGACTGCCACAGAGAACCGGTGTCTGCTGAGAACCGGTGGGTCGTAATTGCTGATTAAATCACCCATGAACTCTTCTCCGAAAAGTACAGGACTATTTCTGTGTGGATTAGGCAGAGGCGCCACCTGGGCGTTAACCGGGAGTCGGTTGCTTGACCGATGTAAAGTGATAAGTAAGGGTGGTATCGCGCATGTTGCGCCCCTATATAACATATATGTTATATAGGGGCGTTTTTTTTAGTCAAAATAGCAAAAAAAGGGAGAAATTTTCATGAGAAATACTAAGAGAAAAATGCAGACGATGGATGGCAATACAGCCGCAGCCCATATTTCCTATGCCTTTACTGATGTAGCAGCTATTTATCCTATTACTCCGTCGTCCAATATGGCAGAACATGCTGATGAATGGGTGGCACAAGGTAAAAAAAATATCTTCGGACAGACGGTGCACATTGTGGAAATGCAGTCAGAAGGTGGTGCTGCTGGCGCAGTACATGGTTCATTGCAGGCAGGTGCTTTGACTACTACTTATACCTCATCTCAAGGATTATTACTCATGATTCCCAACATGTATAAGATTGCTGGGGAACTATTACCTGGTGTATTCCATGTCAGTGCCAGAACGATTGGTGCCAATGCAATTAGTATTTTCGGTGATCATTCAGATGTTATGGCAACTCGGCAGACAGGGTTTGCGCTCCTAGCGGAAAGTAGTGTTCAGCAAGTAATGGATTTGGCAGCTGTGGCTCATCTATCTGCTATTAAAGGCAGAGTTCCCTTCCTTAATTTTTTCGATGGATTTCGAACTTCTCATGAAGTGCAAAAGATTGAAGTCCTTGAATATAACGAATTAGCCCATTTATTAGATCGAGATGCTCTCGCTGAGTTTCGCCGTAAGGCTCTCAATCCAGATCATCCAGTACTGAAAGGGTCGGTACAGAATTCGGATATTCTCTTTCAACAACGAGAGGTTTCTAATCGTTTTTATCAAGAACTTCCTGAAATTGTCGAAGGATATATGGCTGAAATAGGAAAATTGACAGGCCGGGAATATCATCTATTCAACTATTATGGAGCTGAGGATGCTGATCGCATGATCGTTGCTATGGGATCAGTGTGTGAGGCCATAGAAGAGATGGTGGATTATCTAAATGCAAATGGCGAAAAAGTCGGACTGCTTACCGTTCATTTATACCGGCCTTTCTCAATTGAACATTTCTTTAAATACATTCCGCGCACAGTGAAAAAGATTGCTGTTTTGGATCGGACCAAAGAGCTAGGAGCTTCTGCTGAACCTTTGTACCTTGATGTAAAATCAGTGTTTTACGGTAAAGAATGGAGTCCGGTGATTGTTGGGGGCCGCTGTGGTGTTGGTGGTAAAGATGTAATTCCTAGTCATATTCAAGCTGTTTTTGAAAATCTTAAGCAAGAACAGCCTAAGGATAACTTTACGGTAGGGATTGTTGATGACATCACCTATACCTCCTTGCCTTTTGGTGATGATATTGATATTACCTCAGCAGAAACCAAAGCGTGTAAGTTTTGGGGTCTTGGTTCTGATGGAACGGTAGGGGCTAACAAGAGTGCTATTGGAATTATTGGTGATCATACTGATATGTATGCCCAAGCCTATTTTGCCTATGACTCCAAAAAGTCGGGTGGGGTTACCATTTCCCATTTGAGATTCGGTAAAAAAACCATAAAATCTCCCTATCTTATTAACAAGGCTGATTTTATTGCCTGTCATAACCAATCCTATGTGCATAAATATAATGTGCTGGAAGGTCTAAAGCAAGGCGGCAATTTTCTGCTGAACTGTACATGGACTGCAAAGGAACTGGATGAAAAATTGCCTGCCGCCATGAAACGTTATATCTTTGAAAAAAATATTAACTTTTATACCTTAGACGCGATCGGTATTGCCCAGGAAATTGGCCTTGGTGGTAGGATTAACATGATTATGCAATCCGCATTCTTTAAAATTGCTGATATTATTCCAGTGGAAGATGCGGTTCGGTATTTAAAAGATGCGGTTATTAAATCCTATAGCAATAAAGGTGAAAAAGTCCTCAGCATGAACAATGCTGCCATTGATAAAGGGGTAGACTCTATTGCCCGAATCAATGTTCCTGCATCTTGGGCAAATGCCCATGAGGCGATCACCCCTGTTGCTAATGTGCCAGATTTTATTAAAAACATTCTGATTCCGATGAATCGGCAAGAAGGGGATACATTGCCAGTCAGTGCTTTTGTTGGTATGGAAGACGGCACGTTCCCGATGGGTACTTCCGCATATGAAAAACGCGGTATTGCCATTCATGTTCCAAATTGGCAAGCAGACAACTGTATCCAATGTAATCAATGTTCCTATGTATGCCCTCATGCTGCCATCAGGCCGGCATTACTAAGCGTGGTCGAACTGGAAAATGCTCCAGAGGGTTTTGTGGCAAAAGCGGCTATTGGCAAACCGGAACTCAACTTTTCCATTGTTGTTTCCCCTTATGATTGCACAGGCTGTGGTAACTGCGCACAGATTTGTCCATCAAAACAAAAAGCCTTAGAAATGAAACCGCTAGCAAGATCTCTTGAACAGGATAACCTGTGGAATTATGCCATGACTGCAGCACCAAAAGCAAATCCTATGAGTCCATTCACGGTCAAAGGCAGCCAATTTGAGCAACCTTTACTGGAGTTTTCGGGTGCTTGTGCAGGCTGTGGCGAAACTCCTTATGCGAAATTGGTGACTCAACTATTTGGTGATCGAATGATGGTGGCGAATGCGACTGGTTGTTCCTCTGTATGGGCAGGTAGTGCGCCATCGATTGCTTATACTAAAAATCATCGCGGACACGGCCCTGCTTGGGGGAACTCCCTGTTTGAAGATAACGCTGAATTTGGTTTGGGCATGCTCTGTGGCGTAAGACAAATTAGAGAAAAATTAGCCATAGATATTGCTGCCGTAGCAGCATTGAATAATGGGGGCGGGCTAAAAGAAGCTTGTGAAGAGTGGCTAGCCAATAAAGACAAAGGTGACGGTACACGACAAAGGGCAGATAAGTTGATTGAAGTATTAGAACAGGTAAAAGGCGATGACCCACTACTTAATGAAATCTATGATAATAAAGACTTCTTAGTGAAGAGGTCTCAATGGTTGTTTGGTGGTGATGGTTGGGCTTATGATATTGGTTTTGGAGGACTTGATCATGTGCTAGCCTCAGGTGAAGATTTGAATGTCTTAGTCTTTGATACTGAGGTATATTCCAATACAGGTGGTCAGTCGTCAAAAGCCACACCAACAGCAGCAATTGCCAAATTTGCATCCAGTGGTAAACGCACCAAGAAAAAAGATCTTGGCATGATTGCCATGAGTTATGGCTATGTATATGTGGCCCAAATCGCCATGGGTGCCGACAAAAATCAAACCATCAAAGCCATTGCTGAGGCTGAGGCTTATCCAGGACCATCCTTAATTATTGCTTATGCTCCTTGTATCAACCATGGTCTAAAAGTTGGCATGGGTTCTAGTCATTTGGAAAGCAAGCGAGCTGTGGAGAGTGGTTATTGGTCTATGTATCGCTATAATCCTCAATTGAAAGAAGTTGGTAAAAATCCATTCACTCTAGATTCCAAGGCGCCAACCATGAACTTCCAGGAGTTTTTGATGGGTGAAGTGCGCTACTCATCATTGAAAAAGCAATTCCCTGATATGGCTGAAATCTTGTTTGCAAAGACTGAACAAGATGCAAAAGACAGATTAGAGAGCTACAAAAGATTGGCTAGCAACTATGGTGCAGTCAATCAGGAGGCAGCCGCCACAAAAGAATAATACCTTTAATGCAAAGAGAAGGCCCACACTTACTGAGTAAGTTGTGGGCCTTCTTACGTTTTAATAAGCCTTCGTGACCTCAATCTTGTAGGTTTTTAATTTTCGGTAGAGTGTGCTGCGATCCATGCCCAGTACTTTAGCGGCATGGGTAATATTTGAATTACATTGTGCTAATGCAGAAACAATTCTCGTTTCTTCTGATAGCAGAGAGAGGTCGTTTGTACTATTAATTACTGTGGGCTCACATTCTCTATCTTGCCAATATTTTCTGAGGACATCTGGGGTAATAAGTTTTTCATTGGCAATCACCACCAATCTTTCAATGAAAAACTTTAATTCTCTCACATTACCCGGCCAGAAATAGTCAGACAGATAGTCATAGGCTGCCTGGGTAATTTCGAGCTGCTTTAGATGCCGTCTTTTATAATATTCTAAGAAATGATGTGCTAGATGTTTTACGTCGTTATTTCTATTACGTAATGGTGGCAAAGTCATTGTCAATACCTTAAGTCTATAAAAAAGATCTTGCCTAAAATGTCCTTCTTTAATAAGTTCTATTAAGTTTTTATTCGTAGCGGCAATGATTCTGATATCAACAGGTATATATTTATCATCTCCGAGGCGCATGATTTGTTTTTCCTGCAATACTCTGAGTAAACGACTTTGACCATATTTATCCATTTCGGAAATTTCATCAAGAAAAATCGTGCCCCGATGAGCCATTTCAAATAGGCCAGGTTTCCCTTTTCTATTTGCTCCTGTGAATGCTCCTTCCACATAGCCGAAGAGTTCGCTTTCAAGCAAATTTTGCGGTAAGGCTGCACAATTGACTGCCACAAAGGGACCATTTTTTCTGCGGCTTTCGTTATGGATACTTTGGGCGAATAATTCTTTACCGGTTCCTGATTCACCTGAAATTAATACAGTGGCGTCAATTGCGGATATTTCTTTGGCAATTCTCTTGGTCTCAATAATCTGATCAGAAACTCCTAGAATATCAGTAAAGTGATATTTCGCAACGAATTTTCTAGCAATGACTTCATTGCGGATTCGAACCTCCATTTCTTGAATGCGTGTGACATCCTGGAAGGTAATAATTGCACCAATGATTACTTGGTCAACAATGATAGGCGCAATGTTAAAAGTGACCCAGATAGCACCAAGTTGAACCACTTGTCCGATAGATTGCTGACCTGTTAGTAAACAAGTTTCAACATTGATAAAGGTGAGTGCGGAGTCTATTTTTTGCCCAAGTAGTTCTTTGGCAGATCGGTTTAACAGGCGTTCGGCAGTTGGATTAAAAACTTTGATGATTCTCTCGTGATTGATGCTAATGATGCCTTCTGATGAATAGTCCACTAACGCTTTAAATTCTTGGGCTTTTTCCTTTTCAATTTTTCGGCCCAACGCAATTTTTTGAGCCTCCAGAAGCGCCCCGCGAATGGAGAAATCTCCAGAACGTATAAGATGATTCCTTAATCCTTGTTTTGCAGCCAACAGTATGGTTTTTATACCACCTACCACGATATTGGCATCTGTCGCTGCTACGACCGCGATTTTTGCGGGGATATCCTCGACCGTCGTAAGAGGATAGATAGTCAATTGAATATCCAAAATATTTGATAGCACCTCAATGTCATTGACCATATTGCTATAGGCGAGTATGGCAACTTTGGGATTAGGTAAACCTGTTATTTTTTTGGATTCGTGAAAAACTTGGGCTAGGTCTTGTCCAGTAATAGGGATTTCAACGACAGGAATATTAACTTGAGATTCAATAATTAATTTAGCAGTACCGCCTCTGCAAACAATAACATCAACATCTTCATTTTGCAGTTTTTTAGCAAGACGGATTCCTCTATTCAGCCTTGCTAAATAGAGGTCAAATTTATGATTTAAACCAAGCTCATGGATAATTTTCTTGCCCTGCAAAAATAATTGCTTATCAGGAGCAATAAAGGCTATTTTTGGCAATTATGATCAATCCTCCTAATGAATGGATAGATGCTCTTGTTAATCGATAACATTCATTTTGAAAGTTTTCATGTGATTATATAAAAGTAATCATATACGTGTTTATTATACATGCTTGAGGGATGAGTTTGCAACAACATATGTAGCACTTTGGACAACGTTTGTTGTAGATGCTGCTACAGTTGTTTTAGCAAATGAGAAGCTAAAGCTAGAGAATTCAACATTCTGATAATTGGCATGGTTCTTGCAATAGAAAGATTGTAATAGCGAGCCATTATTAGGGTAAGCAATAACCATAGGGTTAACGCTAAAAAACTAGCTTTTAAAATGAAGGAGCTGAGAAAAAAGGGCAGAATTTATTTTGCTACATTAGGACATGTATAGCTAAGTAGCTTAGTTGAGGAAGTTAAGAAAAAAACAGATGAAAAGGAGAATTTTTGAATGGATAACAAGCAAGTAAATACAAAAAAAACCAATGTTCGATATTTCATACTAGCAATGATATTTATTGTTACTACCTTCAACTACGTTGATCGTGCGACTCTGTCCATTGCTGCGCCGAGCATGAGGAAAGAACTTGGCTTTGATGCGGTAACTATGGGAATGGCTTTTTCTGCCTTTGGTTGGGCATATACTGGCATGCAAATTCCTGGCGGGTGGGTTTTGGATAGATACGGTGCACGTGTGGTTTATGGGGCGGGTCTGTTATTATGGTCGGTGTTTACATTTATGCAGGGATTTGTAGGTTATTTTGCATCCGCCTTTGCTATGCTTTTCGGATTACGATTCTTGATGGGGATAGCAGAATCACCAGCATTTCCAGCAAATAGTCGCCTTACTGTGATGTGGTTTCCGACTAATGAGCGTGGTCTGGCAACATCCGTATTTCAATCTGCACAATACTTTGCATTAGCGGTATTCACGCCGCTAATGACGTGGACAGTACATTCGTGGAGTTGGCATTATATTTTCTTCTGGACTGGTGGGGTTGGAATCATATTAGGCTTTTACTGGTTGAAGTATGTTCGGGAGCCTAAAAATCATAAAGGCGTAAACCAGGCCGAACTTGATTATATTCAAGCCGGGGGGGGACTCGCTAATCTTGGTGATACTAAAAGTGAAATAAAATGGTCTGATGTGAGAACTCTTATTTCGAATCGAATGATGGTCGGTATATATATTGGACAGTTTTGTCTTACTACTATTACGTGGTTTTTCTTAACTTGGTTTCCAACCTATCTTATTGAAGCAAAAGGTATGTCCATTTTGAAAGTTGGGCTTGTCGCAGCGATTCCTGCGATTGCGGGTTGTTTTGGAGGTATGTTGGGTGGAATTTGGTCGGACTGGTTGCTGAAACGGGGTCATAGTCTGACTATTGCTCGTAAAACACCTATTATTTCAGGATTGCTCTTTACAAGTAGTATCGTTATGGCCAATTATGTGTCTTCTGAAATAATTGTTATTGCAGTTATGTCGCTAGCCTTTTTCGCGAAAGGTATCGGAAATTTAGGCTGGTGCATTGTTGGCGATACATCACCTAAAGAGGTGATGGGGGTAAGTGGTGGAATCTTTAATTTTTGTGGTAACATAGCTAGTATTGTAACTCCAATCGCAATCGGCTATATTTTGAAGGCTACTGGTTCTTTTGACGGGGCGCTGATTTATGTAGGGGTAGTCGGGCTTGTGGGTGCAATGTCATATTTGTTTATTGTTGGTGATGTAAAACGATTAGAATTAGGTGGTACGGCAGCAACGGCTAAGCCTGAGGACACTGCGGTATAAGAGTTGATGCAGCAATTACCTTTGCGACTCATGCAACCTATCATTTGAGAACCTTTAACAAATGCTTTGTAACCATGGGTCGCATAGTGACTGCTGTGGTCGAAATAGTGGATATGGCCGGCCTTTGCCTTCGTTGTCTGGACAACACGACTAAGAACTTCGTTCATATAAGAAATATGTAAATGGAAGGAGTACAAAGTGCAAATTAAAAAAGGTGGAGTTGTATCAAAATTATTAGAGGATGTATATATTCCTAAAATGTTTCGTGCAAAACAAATATTCCCAAGACCAGTTATCACGCCGGAAGAAATACCGGGGGTTGTGTTTGCAGAATTGTCTAAGGAAAAATTTTCCGATCAAATAAAGATGGGAATGAATATAGCGATTACGGCAGGAAGCAGAGGGATTGCAAACGTAGATATTATTACGAAAGCAATCGTAGATTTTGTAAAATCTCAAAATGCAAATCCTTTTATTGTTCCAGCTATGGGAAGTCATGGTGGAGCAACAGCAGAAGGACAGATAGAAATTCTAGCTGGATACAATATTACAGAACAAACCATAGGGTGTCCAATAAAATCCTGCATGGACACCGTTATGTTGGGATTTTCAGAATTAGGAAGGCCGGTTTATTTAGATAAAATAGCCTATGAATCAGATGGTATTATTGTATCTTGTCGTTTAAAACCTCATAACGCATTTCGCGGTGAATATGAGAGCGGGCCTTGTAAGATGATGGTAGTTGGCCTTGGCAAACAACACGGCGCGGAGAGTGTTCATAGTGATGGTATGGGGAAAATTGCTGAGAATTTACCGGCTAATGCAAAAATAATTCTTGAAAAGGCCCCTATTTTATTAGCAATTCCCTGTATGGAGAATGCCTATGATGAGACCTGTATAATAGAAGCCATTCATAAAGACGATATTATGGCTAGAGAACCAGAATTATTAAAAATAGCTTTTGCAAATATGCCCCAATTAATTGTTGGCGAGGGAGATGTTCTCATTGTCGACGAAATTGGCAAAAACTTTAGTGGCACTGGGGTAGATCCGAATATTACAGGCACATTTTCTACGGATTATGCAACAGGTGGTGTACAGGTTCAAAGAACGTGTATGTTAGATATTACAGATTGTTCTCATGGAAATGGATTGGGTACTGGTTTAGCTAGTACAATTACAAAACGGCTATTTGAGAAGTTAGATCCTGAAAAAATGTATCCTAATTGTTTGACAAGTACCGTACTAAAGTCAGCAGGCATTCCAATTGTTGTAGCGACGGACAAAGAAGCTATTCAACTATGTATACGAACTTTAAATAATGTTAACAAGGATAAGGCAAGAATCATTCGTATTCCCAATAGTCTTCATATTGGACAGATTATGCTATCGGAAGCATATTATAAGGATGTTGTTCATGGGAAATACGAAGGTCTAGAAGCAGAAGATGAACCAGAGTACATGGAATTTGATGTGGAAGGAAATCTGATGACTGGGATTATCAGAGAGTAGTAGATATATTTTTACATCAAAGGGTACTCCGTCGGTAATGCTATCGCCAATTATAGGAACTAATAAGCTGGAAATTTTAATAAAAGACATGAAAGGAAAAAAATGGATAATAATATACAGCGAAAAGAAGTACCTCTTTACATTAAAATTAATCCAGTCGATAATGTTGCGATTGTTGTCAATGGGGGAGGATTGCCTGCAGGAACGGTGTTTCCTTGCGGTCTTGAACTCAGGGAGCATGTTCCTCAGGGGCATAAAGTAGCCTTAAGGGATTTGAAACAAGATGAAGAAATTATTCGCTATGGGGAAGTTATTGGATATGCAGTTCATCCCATCCATAAAGGCAGTTGGATTGATGAATCATTAGTACACATGCCAACTTCTCCAGATTTGGATGAATTATCAATTGGGAATAAGGTGCCAGCAGCGTTACCACCTCTTGAGGGGTATACATTTGAAGGATTTCGTAATGCAGATGGCAGTGCTGCAACAAAAAATATCCTCGGCATTAGTACCAGTGTTCAATGTGTTGCAGGTGTCCTTGATTATGCAGTAAAAAGAATTAAAGAAGAAATACTTCCCCAATATCCCAATGTGGAAGATGTAGTGGCATTAAATCATAATTATGGCTGTGGAGTGGCGATTAATGCGCCTGAGGCTATTATTCCTATTCGTACCCTGCAGAATCTTACAACCCATCCTAACTTTGGCGGAGAAATAATGGTAGTGGGTTTGGGCTGTGAGAAACTGCTCCCAGAAAAAATGCTACCAAATGGTGATGCCGGAACCATCGTTTTACTACAAGATCATCAAGGCTTTAGTAAAATGGTTCAGAAGATTATGGAACAAGCAGAAGAACAGTTGCAAAGATTAAATGATCGAAAGCGGATTACCTGCCCTCTTTCTGATTTGGTAGTTGGTATGCAGTGTGGTGGGAGTGATGCTTTCTCTGGTGTTACTGCCAATCCAGCAGTGGGTTATGCAGCAGATTTGTTAGTCCGGGCTGGGGCGACAGTTCTATTTTCAGAAGTCACTGAGGTACGGGATGGAATTCATTTATTAACACCGCGCGCAGTGAATGAAGAAGTGGGTCGTAAGCTTATTCAAGAAATGAAGTGGTATGATCACTATTTAGATCTTGGTGAAGTGGATCGAAGTGCCAATACCACACCAGGTAATAAAAGAGGTGGATTGGCAAATATTGTGGAAAAAGCCCTGGGCTCTATTGCCAAATCAGGAAGTAGTGCCATTGTAGGAGTGTTATCACCTGGGGAAAAAGCAATGCAAAAAGGGTTAATCTATGCGGCAACACCCGCTAGTGATTTTGTCTGCGGCACCCTGCAGCTTGCTTCAGGAATACATGTGCAAGTGTTTACCACCGGCCGAGGAACACCCTATGGATTGGCTATGGTGCCTGTCATTAAAGTAGGGACACGAAATGCCCTGGCGGAGCAATGGCATGATCTCATCGATGTGAATGCAGGACAAATCGCAACAGGCGAAGCTACAATTGAAGAGGTTGGTTGGGAAATATTTCGTTTAATTATCGATGTTGCTAGCGGGCGTAAAGAGACTTGGGCTGAACACTGGGGATTAAAGAATGCATTATGCTTGTTTAACCCTGCGCCAGTGACCTGATCAAAATTTCATCATATAGCAGAACTTCTTATAAAGATAGAATACTTTCAATATAAGAAACGATATTTCAATATATGAAAATGATTGTTTAAAGATGAAATAACTAGGGCGATGTTTCTTGATAGTATTCCTTGGTAAAGATGCCTGCGGAGCAGTAGAGGCTAGGTTTAAATATATTGCGAGGGGTGTTTAGTATGTTCGAAAATGCATTTAAAGAAAAATTGTCGCGTGGTGAATTAACGCTGGGTTTATTTGTGCCCTTTTATGCGCCGTCTCTTGTGGAAATTATTGGGTATGCAGGATTGGATTTTATCGTCATCGATAACGAACATGGCGCTTTTACTGACGGCCAAATTGAAGAATTGATCCGAGCAGCCGAGTTAACCGGCCTAGCGGCCATCGTGCGTGTATCTTATGATAATTCCGGTATTCAGAAGGCTCTTGATCGAGGGGCTAAGGGCGTACAAGTGCCAATGGTCAACACTAAGGGTGATGCGGAAGCTGTTGTTAGAAAGGCCAAATTTCCACCATATGGTACTAGGGGAACGGCATATTCTGTGCGGGCCGCGCGCTTTGGTAATGACTCTGGCAAAGAATATTTAGAGGCTGCCAATCGTAATACTATGGTTATTGTGCACATCGAAACTCCGGAAGCTGTGGAAAATTTTGAGGAAATCATCAGCGTGCCTGGCATTGATGTTGCATTTATAGGTCCTACAGATTTGTCCGTTACCATGGGCTATCAATTGGAAGGACCAAATCATCCAGCTGTGAAAGCTACTATTAAAGAATTGCTTCGCAAGGGCAAGGAAAAAGGTATCACCATGGGCGTTATGGCTGGTGGCATTGACGATATTGGCCGGTGTGCAGGTGAAGGTGCCAAAGTTGTAACGTTGGTATCGTCGGGGCTAATTTCGGCAAAGTTCAAGGAAATGGTAAAGGCAGGAAGAAGCAATAATTAAATAATCTAACAATAAACATCTTAAATGGGAAGTTGCATAGTATTAAATTTAAAAAATAAAGGAGTTAATAAAAATGAAAATTGGATTAATTGGACTAGGAATTATGGGGAAACCTATGAGTAAAAATTTACTTAAGGCTGGTTATGATCTTACTGTTATGGACCGAAATCAAAGTGCTGTTGCTGAGGTTGTAGCTGCAGGGGCTAAAAGTGCGGCCACGGCTAAGGCTATAGCTGAGCAGGTTGATGTTGTTATTACCATGCTGCCTAACTCGCCTCACGTAAAAGAAGTTGTTTTAGGGGAAAATGGTGTACTTGAGGGAGCAAAAGCAGGCACTATATTCATCGATATGAGTTCGATCGCGCCACTGGTTAGTCGGGAACTCTCAGCAAAGCTTGCTGAAAAAGGTGTAGAAATGCTAGACGCACCAGTGAGCGGCGGTGAGCCGAAAGCCATTGATGGCACAATGTCTGTTATGGTTGGCGGAAAACAAGAAGTATTTGATAAATGCTATCCTGTTATGAAAGCTATGGCTGGATCTGTTGTACGGGCTGGTGAGATCGGCGCAGGGAATATAACCAAACTTGCCAACCAAGTTATTGTTGCACTCAATATTGCAGCAGTCTCTGAGGCCTTGGTGTTAGCCAGTAAAGCTGGAGTAGAGCCAGACTTAGTTTATCAGGCAATCCGTGGAGGTTTGGCGGGAAGTACGGTTCTTGATGCCAAAGCACCTTTGATGATGGATCGTAAATTTGATCCTGGTTTCCGTATCAATCTTCATATTAAGGATTTGAATAATGCATTGGAAACTTCTCACGAAATGGGTGTGTCCTTACCCCTTACCGCAGCCGTTATGGAAATGATGCAAGCCCTCAAAACAGACGATATGGGTGAAGCTGACCATAGTAGCTTGGTAAAATATTATGAAAAAATGGCGAAAGTTGAAGTAAAACGCTAATTTACTCTAATAGAAGGGCTGTCTCAATCAATGATTGGGACAGCCCCTTCCTGCTTTTCAAAGGTCACTTTAGTAGGATAATAAAAGCCAAATTCTCGTAATTGTTTTCTTTTTATAATCATTATAGCTTATAATATAATGATTATAAATACACTATATTATCATAAAGAGGTGACCTTTCTTGAACAATTTATTGAAAATTATTGGACAAATTTTCTTATTATGGGTTATTTACTATCTTAGTACATGGGTAGTAACATTTTTACACTTACCAATACCAGGTAGTGTTCTAGGTATGATCAGCCTTTTTGTCCTTTTATCTACCGGCATCATTAAAGAACAATGGTTGTCAGCAGCAGCCAATCCTCTACTTAAACATCTATCCTTTTTCTTTATTCCTATTGCGGTAGAACTCATGGAATGGGGAGATTTGTTTATTCAAAAAGGATATCTTTTATTTCTACCCCTCGTGGTCAGTACTTTAGTAGCATTGCTAACAACAGGAGGAATCGTTCAAATCCTCAACAAATCTCACCAGGGCAAAAAAGGAGTGAGTTAGCTTGCAAAGCGTAACATTGACTGTTTTCACTATTATCATGACTGTCGCTATATATTTCATCAGCCGAAAGATTTATTTGAAGATAAAAAATCCGTTACTAACCCCTTTACTGCTCAGTACTACTGCTATCATTCTTATCCTGCACTATTCAGGAATCACATTTGAGCAGTACAAACCAGGCAAAGATATTATGACCTTTTTACTTGGGCCTGCTACTGTGGCACTCGCGCTGCCTCTTTACCTAAATCGGCAGGTTCTGCGTGCATCATTGGTTCCCATACTCGTAGGCATAGGATGCGGTGCTGTATCTACATTAACAACCGCCGTAATGCTCGCTAAGCTGAGTGGCCTGGATTCCCTTATTGTCACATCTATCGCTCCTAAATCGATAACGGCTCCGATTGCCATTGATATTGCCCTTATTACAGGTGGCGACCCAGCGATTGCCGTGGCCTTTGTCGTCTTTACAGGCACACTAGGTTCGATGATTGGCGCGAGCTTCCTTTCGTTATGCAAAATAGATAACCCTGTAGCCAGAGGGTTAGCGATGGGCGTGACTGCCCACGGCCAAGGTACAGCTACTATCTTGCAAGAAGGACAAACCCAAGGAGCAATGTCAGGAGTGGCGATGGCACTCTCTGCTATCTTTATTTCATTTATTGCCCCATTTTATATTCCTTGGCTTTTAAAGTGATCGAAGGGTCAGGTTTGACTTATAGAGAAATATCCTACCTAAGTAGTAAAATAAGTCATTTTTTTCTATAATAAGTCAAATAGGAACCCTGATTTTGGATTTTCCTGCAGGTTTTTTTACATTTTTCGCGAATTACTAGTAAAAATTGTTCTTAGAGGCAAGAAGGAAATAAGGAGAAGAGGGAAATGAATTTAAAGGCAAAACTCACATTAATATTCTCAGTATTGTCGGCAATAATTCTATTAGTATCATCGATTGTCGGATACCTGTTTACCAAAGAACAGGTAGTTATAGGAATTCAGGAAGAAATGAATCAAACTTCTGCTTCATATGTAAGCAAACTAGATGGTTGGCTTATTAGTAAGGCGAAAATGCTTGAGATTACAGCAGGCACGATACAAAGTTCTTATGGTGATGCTGAAATGACTGTACCCATGCTAGCGGGTTATAAGACAGTTGATAAAGAAATATCTGATGTCTATTTTGGTTCTAACGAGGGGAAAATGATTGATGGGAGTGGATGGGTGCCACCTGCAGATTATGATCCTCGTAGCAGGCCATGGTACAAATCCAGTAAGGAACAGGGGAAGCTTAGCTTTACAGATCCTTATTTAGATATGGTAACAAAACAAATGGCCGTATCGGTGGCTATGCCAGTGAAAAGTAGTTCAGGACAATTTCGCGGAGTCATGAGTGCTGATATATTACTACAAACTCTGGTGGACAATGTAAAAGATATTAAATTGCATGATGCCGGTTATGCTTTTTTGATTGATAGCAAAGGAATTATATTGGCTCATCCTAATGGGGATTTAATATCAAAAAATATCTTTGAGGACGATAAATTAAAAGTAAATACTTCTTTATTTAAAGAAGCTCTTACAAAAGATAAGGGTTATGCTAGGTATAGCTTTAATGGAAAAGATATGATGATGGTTTATAGGAAAATACCTTCTACTGGATGGCTTTTGACAATTAGTGTGCCAGAAGAAGTTATCTATCAACCTCTTGTTACTTTGAAATGGTTATTTGTAGTGATATTTATTGTATTAATGCTAATTGTTATAGCTAGTACCATATTTACGGTCAAGCGTATAACGAAGCCCATTGAAGAACTAGTTGGTCAGGTGCAACTGGTTGCTGCAGGAGATCTTACTGTACAGGCCAAGACAAATGGTAAAGATGAAATTGCCGTTTTGGCTGCTGGCTTTAATACCATGGTTCGCAATTTACGTGAATTAATTTTGCAAGTCCATACGAGTGCAGAACAGTTGGCTGCCTCATCAGAGGAGTTAACTGCCAGTTCCCAGCAATCGGCTCAGGTTACCAATCAAGTGGCAAGCTCGGTGGTGGATATAGCCCATGGGGCGGACGTGCAACTGCAAGGAGTGGAAAAGACGGCTACTGCAGTGGAAAAGATGTTGAATAACATTCATAAAGTGGCTATGAGTGCCAATCAAGCTGAAGAAAAATCCTCTCAAGCTACTGATAAAGCCCAAGAAAGTGGTCTTTCAATTGACAAGGCCATTAATCAAATGGGTCTTATTGAGCAAACAGTTAATACTTCTGCTGAGGTTATTGCTAATTTGGGTGAGAGGTCAAAGGAAATTGGACAAATTGTAGATACCATATCAGGTATTGCCGGTCAGACAAATTTATTGGCCCTTAATGCTGCCATTGAAGCGGCCCGGGCTGGTGAACAAGGTCGGGGGTTTGCCGTGGTTGCTGAAGAGGTTCGCAAATTGGCTGAGCAGTCACAGGAAGCTGCCAAACAAATCGCTGGTCTTATTGGACAAATACAGGGAGATACTGCTAAAGCTGTTTCGGCTATGAATGACGGAACGCGTGAAGTAAGTCTGGGGGCTGAGGTTGTAAATCGTGCTGGTAGTGCATTCCGGGAGATTGCTCAGTTAGTGAGCGAAGTATCAAAGGAAGTTACGGAAATTTCTGCTGCTGTAGAGCAGATGGATAATGGAGGTCAACAAATTGTATCTTCTGTACAGGTCATAAACGACTTGAGTAAAAAGGCAGCAGATGAAGCGCAAACAGTATCAGCTGCAACGGAAGAACAAGCAGCATCGATGGAGGAAATTGCTTCTGCTAGTAATAATCTTGCCCACATGGCGCAAAAACTTCAGGACATCGTTAATCGATTTGAAATTTAGTAAAAAAATTCTTTAATACAGCGTGTTCCACAAATAAGCAAAGACTTGGTGCAAGAAAATTGCAATCAAGTCTTTGCTTATTTTGAGAATTATTATAATTTGGCCAGGTCGAAAGGTGTCTCTTGATAGACATAATAGTTGAGCCAATTGGAAAAGAGTAGATTGGCAGCACTGCGCCAGAGGACAACAGGTGCTTGTGTGGGATCGTCATTAGGGTAATAATTATCAGGAATGTTAACAGATAGCCCCAGAGCAACATCACGGTCGTATTCAGCCTTTAGGGAGAGGGGGTCATATTCTGAATGGCCTGTGATAAAAAACTGCCTACCGATAAGATCAGCTACCACGTAAACACCCGAAATGTCAGATTCGGAGAGTATGCATAGGTTGGGGTTCTTGGCGATATCTTCCCGGCGGACTTCAGTATGCCTTGAGTGAGGAACATAGAAGATGTCATCAAAGCCACGGAAGAGTTTGACTGGTTGAGCTAATTTGTTTTGGTGGGGGAACACACCAAACATTTTTTGGGGAAGATCATATTTTGGAATACCATAGTGGTAGTACAAGCCAGCTTGGGATGCCCAGCAAATGTGAAATGTGGAGTAGACATGTTTTTTACTCCATTCCATTATTTGGCAAAACTCTTCCCAATAAGAGACTTTTTCAAAGGGCATTTGTTCGACAGGTGCTCCTGTAATGATCATGCCATCATAGTTGCGAGATTTAACATCTTCGAAGGTTTCATAAAATTTAATTAAGTGTTCTTGTGATGTATTTGTAGGTGCATAGCTGGCTGTATAAATGAAGTCAACTTCTACTTGTAGGGGAGAATTCCCCAAGAGCCTTAGTAACTGGGTTTCTGTAGTTATTTTAGTTGGCATCAGGTTCAAAATCAATATTTTAAGAGGACGTATATCCTGGGTATATGCTCTATTTTCGTGGATTACAAAAATGTTTTCGCTTTCAAGGATGTTGGTAGCCGGTAAGTTATTTGGAATTTTTATAGGCATATTGTATTACCTCCATTTTTTTGACTTTTATTAAAGGTCGGATATACAAAAACATCTATCTAATATGCAAATAGATGCTTGTAAATTGTCCTTATTGGTAAATAGTAACTAAGGTAAAAGTACATAATAAATGGTTTAGAAAATTTGTAGTTAATATAACTTATGTTGACGAAATAGTCAAGCAATATAATAACTATGAGTAAATGATCAAGGTACTCTTACTGATAATAACATACAAAGGTTAAAACATTAGGAATTTGAATTAATTAGTGAAAAAAATTAACTTTTACAGGATTACCATGTATAATAAAGGAAGCTTGGCTTGAGAAGGATGTTCGACTGCTCACGCATCGAACGAAGCGATCACATCGTCGCTAAGGCGTCGTGAGCCTGCTTTAATAAATTTATAGTGGAGGTACTCAAGATGGATTCTATTATATCGCTTTTTGTATTAGGTGTTTCTGTTGGAACATTTGGTACTCTTGTAGGAATTGGGGGAGGTATCATTCTTGTTCCTATTTTTCTGTTGCTATTTCAATGGACACCTCAAAATGCAGTGGGGACATCGTTAGTCGTTGTATTTTTGAATGCAGTTTCTGGGTCTATTGCATATATAAAACAAAAAAAAGTTTATTATGATGCTGCTATTCGTTTTAGTATAGCCACTCTTCCCGGGGCAGTCATTGGAAGTTACCTAGCTGAATATTTTACAAGTGCTAGTTTTAAGGTTAGCTTTGGTGGATTGTTAATGGTTATTTCAATAATAATGTTTTTTCGTACTAAACAGCAAGAAGGTAAAAGTAAATTTGGGGAAGAAGGGTTTACCTATAATCGTACACTGGGTGTTTTATTAAGTACACTGGTCGGTTTTTTATCGAGTATTTTAGGAATTGGTGGCGGGGTCATTCATGTTCCCGCTATGGTTTATATTCTCGGTTTTCCTACTCATGTTGCGACAGCTACATCCCATTTTGTGTTAGCAATATCCACATTGTTTGGTGTTGTATCTCATTATATTATCGGGAACATTCTTATAAAACCAGCGTTAGCTATCGGCATTGGGGCAGTCGTTGGAGCGCAAATTGGTGCTGGTTTGTCGTTAAAAGTAAAGTCTAAATCTATTTTGACCTTGTTATCCATTGCGTTATTTTTATTGGGGCTACGCTTGGTTCTGACTGCTCAATCGGTAATATAATAGATTAATAGTAAGGCCCTACAGTCATTGGACTGTAGGGCCTACTCGATTGCCTACTTGCTATTTTTGGCAATTCTCCTTAGGCAATAGACAAGATTTTCTTTATCGCGATGAAAATCTATACATTTGCAGCACTTCCCATGACGTTCGCAATCGGTTTTCGGACAAGTACAATTTTGTTCATTGCATCCAGCCATGTTTAACCTCCACTAGTTTATCAAATTAATTTTTAACGTTGTTTTTATTTTAATGTAACTTATGAATAAAAGTAAAGTAGTTAGATTTGGGAATCGGAAAGTATAACCCTTTTTAACAGAATCATAAAGTAGCATACTTTATGATTCTAAGTAAGGGCAATTAAGGCTTGGGTAAGCCAAGTTTTCTTTATACGAGATGGAAGGGATTAGAATAGATTAAGCGTATTATAGATAACTGGAGAGAATTTTTGATCGATAAGGAGTCGAAACAATGATGAAGCCCTTTGTGCCCCGGGTAGCAGCGGTCCAAGATATATCTTGTTTTGGGCGTTGTTCGTTAACTGTTATTATGCCAATATTGTCATGTATGGGGATTCAGGTATGTCCCTTACCTACTGCCGTATTAAGTACTCACTTAGGCGGATTTACCGATCTTGCCTTTTGCGATTTTACAGTGCGTATGCCAGATTTTTTCCACCACTGGAAGAGAGAAGGTATTACATTTGATTGTATTTATAGTGGTTTTCTTGCATCAGAAGAGCAAATTGAGGTGGTGCATCATTTTATTGATGAGTTTTCCTCCAATGCTCCTCTTATTCTAGTAGATCCAGTGATGGGGGATGAAGGAAAACTGTATTCTACATATACACCTAAAATGCAGGAACAGATGAAGACTTTGGTGGGAAAAGCGGATATTATTACCCCTAATTATACGGAAGCATGTTTTTTATTAGGAGAGCCTTATCAGGAGAATGTTTGTGAAATGCATACAATTAAGGAGTGGCTTATGGGTTTGTCTGATTTGGGGCCATCGATTGTAGTGATGACAGGGATTCCCTTTGAAAAAGAAAAAATTTTTAACATAGGATATGATCGCAGTAAAGGTGCTTTTTGGGAAATTTCCAAGGACTATATTGAAGCTCGTTATCCAGGTACAGGGGATATTTTTGCCAGTGTATTAGTAGGCGGATTACTTAAGGGGGAAAGTTTGCCGACCTCTATGAAAAGGGCAGCCGATTTTGTAGAGTTGGCAATTAAAGCTACCGTAAATGCGGTTACTCCTACTCGTGAAGGTGTATTGCTAGAAAGTGTGCTGCCTTGGCTTTGCAGGGAATTTTAAAAAAAGTGTTTTATTGTAATAGAATATTTGGGAGGTTACATAATGAATATAAAGCGTAAATTCAATATAAGAGATTTGGTTACGGCAAGTGTATTTGCGGCGATGTGTGCGATTGCTACAGCTATTAAAATTCCCTTTGGCGTTGGCGCTATGGTGCATCTTGGTACTGCCTTGGTCTTTACGATTGCCATTGTTTTTGGTGGTGTATACGCTGGCCTGGCAGGGGCGATTGGTTCAGCATTTTATGATCTTCTCATGGGCTTCTCCCCTTATACCTTATGGTCATTTGTCATCAAAGGAATTGCAGGCCTCATAGCTGGTGTGGTTGCTAAGGGGCTATGGCCTGAAACAACAGTAAACATTTTCACTGTGCCAAGTCAGAAATCGATTCTAAGGGCTGCATTAGGCTGCATACTAGCGGCAACTTGGACTTTAGGTGGTTATACAGTAGCCTGGTGGCAAGTAACTGGCAGTCTGGCAACTGCTATTGCTAATATGCCCAGTTCACTGATGACATCAGGTGTGGGGTTAGTGATTGCTCTCTTGTTGGCGCCTAAATTACGTAAGGTGTTAAATAGATAAATAGTTGCCGTACATCGTTATTAGTTTTAGGAATGCTTTTAACCGCAGAGGCGCAGAGGACACAGAGGGATTTTAATAACAATCTTATCTCTGTGCTCTCTGCGCCTCTGCGGTTAAAATTTTCGCCTTTATGTTTTAAAGGTATCTAAGTTTTATCGCAAGCTAAGTCTTTTGTTGGTAACGTTGTAAAATTAATCATAATGATACTGGATATAATCATGGCTCCGCCTACTATTTGGGCGGGGAAAATAGTTTCTTGTAGAAAGAGGTGGCCTCCGAGAACACCGATGATAGACATAAGGTTTAAGTATAGTGTTGTAATGGTAACATCAAGTTTACTCAGTGCATAGATGTATAAAAAGTAACCTAGTGCAGAGCATCCAATGGCGAGAAAAAGAATATTGCCGAAGGCTGTGAGTGAAAATAAATGCCACTCTTTATATTCAAACAGTGATAGAGGAATTAAAAATATTGTTCCAAACAAAGATTGATAAGTGGTTAAAAACAAACCTGAGTATTTACCTTGAAAGGATTTATTGAGCAAAGTATATAGGGACCAAGAGAGCATTGCACCAACTATCAAGAGATTTCCGATAAAAGTTTGGGAAGAAAAATCAAGCCGACCATTTGCTGTAATGGCTAAATATGCTCCAGACATGGCAATAATGATCCCAATGCATTGGATAAAGGAAACTTTGGTTTTGAAGACAAGGATATCCAGTGTAATAGCGATAATCGGGATGATAGAAGTAATCAGTGCGGCACTCGATGCAGTCGTGAGTCTGAGCGCAGTATTTTCAAAGAAGAAATACAAGGTGATGCCAAAGAAACCTGCTATTATCATTTTACCCAAATCACGGGGCAGTAATTTAGTAGTAGGTTCGATTTTTTTTGTGATAATCAATAAAATAGTACTGGCAATCATGAATCGAAGGAGTGCCAGCGTAATTGGAGGGACTTCACTGACAGCTGTTTTTATGCTGATAAAGGATATTCCCCATAAGGTAACTGTGACAAGCATGGCAAGGTTGGCCAAGAGCTTGATAGAGATCAGTGTATGTATCGTTGCTTTGGCCTTTTTTAAGAATGTCTGCATTCTATAATGTTCCTCCATATTTTCAACCTAATTTAAATATTATTAGTTTTTACTGCCAGAGGGTAGCCAAGTTATCAGTTTTATATTTTGCCAATGCTTTTTGCTTTAGGTCAGCAAGAACATCGGTTTTATCATCAAATATTGGATTTCTAAGATTGTCTAAATCGGTTAGTTTCCAACCATTACTAGAGTGGCTGATGGTGAAGGTCATCATAGCTAAGTCAGTATTGCCATTCAGCGTCATACCGTTAACCAGTTCTCTCGTATAGTAACAAGCACCAGTAATAGAAGAGGAATTTGCGGAAAAAATATCAACATAGCGAAGGGTGTAGTTATTGTATTTACTCACCCAGCTGTCGAATTGCTCCTTCGTCAGTTGTTTTGATAAGGTATCTATTTGCTGAAGTTGTGACAAATCTTTGTTGTTGAAAGCCGCCATGCGTTTGAGAAGTACATACATTGCATGACGCTCATCGATTGCAAGATCAGTTTTCAATTCACTGACATTGGATAGTTCAACAAT
>Ga0316604_10000510_pt1 | contig 46230 bp, 45 predicted proteins | sample OWC_soil_day20_C_FD_207650 | JGI IMG/M metagenome (GOLD analysis project Ga0316604, IMG submission 207650) | Wetland soil microbial communities from Old Woman Creek delta, Ohio, United States - OWC_soil_day20_CT | ecosystem: Environmental > Terrestrial > Soil > Wetlands | place: USA: Ohio...
CAGCGAAGGGCTGCTGACGGTGGTCATCATGAACGCCATCAGGCGCTTCAATCCGCAGGAACTCAAGGCCATGAAGCTGGTGAGCCGCAGCGAGGTTAACGCGTGAAACGCCATCAGAACCTGATCATGCTGGTCGCCGTTGTGCTGCTTGCCGCCTTGCCGCTGTGGCTGGTGCAGAAACCGGCGCCCGACGCCGACGGCAAGCAGGCCGAAATCTTCGCCGGCGCTGACGACCAGGCCAAAGACCTGATCGGCACAATCGCCCCCGATTACCGGCAGTGGTTCGAACCGCTGATCGAACCGGCCAGCGGCGAAATCGCCTCCTTGCTCTTTGCCTTGCAGGCGGCGCTCGGCGCCGGTTTCATCGGCTACTACCTGGGCGTTTCGCTGACCCGCGAAAGGATGCGGCGCGAGTCCGCCATCGCCGAGAGCTCGGTCGGCCAAAAGACCGGGGAAAGCCGTTCGTGCTGATCGAGCAGTCGGCTTACGCCAACCGCTGGCGGAAAGTTGCTCCCGCCGCCAAGGGCACTTTCGCGCTGGCCGGCTTCGTCGCAGCTTTTGCCGCGGCGACGCCGCGTGCCGCGATCGCGGTCGCCGCGCTGATCTGCCTGGTGACGCTGGTCGGTGCGCGGGTCGCTGCCGGACGTTATCTGCGCGTCGCTGCACCGGCGCTGATTTTCCTCGCGATCAGCTGCCTGTCGCTGGCCTTCTCGGTCAATGTCGACGTGTCAGCGTCGGCCTTCGATCTGACGCCTGGCGGCTTGCAGAAAGTCGCCGCAGTCGGCGCGCGTTCGCTCGCGGCGCTCGCGGCGCTGCTCTTCCTGGTTCTGACGACGCCACTCATCGACCTGATCGTGCTGCTGCGTCGTCTCAGGACGCCCGAGATCCTGCTCGAGATCATGGTGTTGTGTTACCGCATGCTGTTCGTCTTCTCGGAAGCGGTGCATGACACGCTGACCGCGCAAGCGGCGCGCCTGGGCTATTCGTCCAACGCTCTGGCGCTGCGTTCGCTGGGCGGGCTCGCCGCCAACCTGACGCTGCAGGTCTGGCAACGCGCCAGCGACCTGCATATCGCAGCGCAATCGCGCAACAACGACGGTCCGCTGCGCTTTCTCGAACCGAGTTTCGCCAACGGCCGGCGCGACGTTGCGATCGCCTGCGCCGGCGGCACCGCGCTGGTCGTTCTCGCGCTGCTGCTCGGGTGGGGGATTTGATGACGCTGCTCGAACTCGATCACGTCGACTTTCGCTATCCCGATGGCGCGATCGGGCTGGCCGGCTGTTCGCTGGCCATCGAACGCGGCAGCCGCAATGCGCTGATCGGCGCCAACGGCTCGGGCAAAACGACGCTGTTCCAGCACTGCAATGGTCTGCTGCGGCCGCAGTCGGGAGTCGTCCGCTACGCCGGAAAGCCGCTCGATTACAGCCGCGGCGGACTGCGCGAGCTGCGTTCGTGCGTCGGACTGGTTTTCCAGAATCCCGATCACCAGCTCTTTTCGGCGAGCGTCGCCGAGGACGTCTCGTTCGGCCCGCTCAACCTCGGCCTCGACTCGCCCACCGTTCGCCAGCGCGTCGCCGCCGCGCTCGCCGCGGTCGGCATGGCCGGCCACGCCGACAAGGCGGTGCACAACCTCTCGTTCGGGCAAAAGAAGCGCGTCTGCATCGCCGGCGTGCTGGCCATGGAGCCCGAGCTGCTGGTGCTCGACGAGCCGATGGCCGGACTCGACCAGCGCATGCGCGGCGAGCTGCTGGCGGTGCTCGACGGCCTGCACGCGCAAGGCATTACGTTGCTGCTGGCGACGCACGACATCGATTTCGCCTACCGCTGGGCAGAGCGAATCCATCTGATCAACGCTGGCGCGTGCACCGCGTCGCTGCCTGCCGCCGACCTGGCGCACGCCGATGACGCGCTGTCAGCGCTGGAAATGCCGTTGCCGACCGTCGTCGAAGTGCATCGCCGGCTTTGCGCGCAAGGCCTGCTGCCGGCTCAGCCGATACCGCGCAGCCACGGCGAATTGTTGGCATTGCTCGAAACTCATCAAATGGATTCAACTTGGAAAAAGCAGCTGACCACAACGAACACAACGATCACGACGAAAAAACAATGACCTGCAATATATTTACGGATCGCCCATAAGATGATTTACAAAAACACCCAAAAGACAAAGATTGCACGTTGTGCCCGTCGTGTCGTTGTGGTTGGAACTGCGGTTTGCAGGTTCCATATGACGCTAGGCCTCTGGAGTGGAAACTGATGCCGGGCAAAATCTGGTTTATCGGTGCCGGTCCGGGCGACCCCGACCTGATCACCGTCAAGGGCCGTCGCTTGCTCGAAGAATCGGGCGCCATTCTCTACGCCGGCTCACTGGTCGATCAGGCGGCGACGCGTTACGCGCCGGCCGGTTGCGCAATCCGTGACTCGAAGGACATGACGCTTGACGAGATGAGCGCCTGGCTGCTCGATCAGGCGAGTCGTCACGCGACCGTCGTCCGCTTGCAGACCGGCGACCCCGGGCTTTACGGCGCGCTGATCGAGATGACGCGGCCGCTCACCGCCGCCGGCGTCGACTGGGCGGTGGTTCCCGGCGTCTCGTCGGCGATGGCGTCGGTCGCCGCCGCCGGTGAAACGCTGACGCTTCCCGAAGTGACGCAGACGGTGATCCTGACGCGAGTCGCCGGGCGAACGCCGATGCCCGACGGCGAAGACCTCGAAGCGCTGGCCAGCCACCACTGTACGCTGTGCATCTATCTGTCGATCACTCTGCTGCACGAAGTGACTCGCGCGCTGCGCGCCGCCGGCTGGGCCGAAGACGCGCCGATTCTGGTGGTGCAGAAAGCGAGCTGGCCGGGCGAAGAGAAGATCATTCGCGGAACGATCGCCGACATCAAGCAAAAATGCCAAGCGGAAAAAGTCGGCAGCCAGGCGATGATCGTCGCCAGCCCGACGCTCGGCGCCGCCAACTGGTCCGACCTCGCGCGTTCCAAGCTTTACGACCCGGCGTTCACGCACCGCTTCCGCCGCGCAGCCGAGAATACTCTGGAGAACGACCATGAATGACACCACGCTGCTGCTCGCCGGCCACGGTTCGCGCAACGCCGAAGGCAATCAGGAAATCGAGAAATTCGCCGATCAGTGGCGCGAACGTCATCCCGACTGGCGGATCGAGGTGTGTTTCATCGAGCACGCCGACGTGCTGCTCGGCGACGGGCTCGACCGCGCCGCGCAGGGCGCCTGGCGCGTGGTGCTGGTGCCTTTCATTCTCAACGCCGCCGGCCACGTCAAGATGGAGTTGCCGGCGGCGCTGGCCGCGGCGCGCGATCGTCACCCCGGCGTCGAGTTTGTCGTCACCCGACATCTCGGCATGGGGCGCGAAATTCTGACGGTGCTGCAAGGCCAGCTCGACCGCTTGATGAAAGCGCTGGCGGTTCCCGATCCGCAAACTACCGGCGTCATCCTGCTCGGCCGCGGCTCGTCGGACGCCGGGGCCAACGGTGAACTGGCGCGAATGGCGCGCTGGGTTTTCGAGGGCAACGACCACGAACTCGTCGACCTAGCGTTTACCGGCGTCACCTGGCCGCGGCTCGAGGTCGTCGTCCAGCGCCAGGTCAAGCTGGGAATGACGCAGCTCTGCATCGTCCCCGTCTACCTCTTCACCGGCGTGCTGATCGAACGAATCAAAGCGCAGGTCGACCGGCTCAAACAGCAGTATCCGCAGATCGCCTTCGCGCTGGGCAGCCATTTCGGTTTCGACCGGGAAATCTTCGACCTGCTCGACGCCAAGGTCGATGGTCGCGAACTCGCCGAAGGCAGCCTGCTCGAATGCGACGGCTGCAAGTACCGCGCCGAAGCCGAAGCCGAACACCTGCTCGACCACAGCCACACCGCGACCGGCGCCTGCGAGCACGCGCACGGCGAACACAAGAAATGCCATTGAGCGTTTAAATTTGAACCACGACGACACAACGGGCACAACGAAATACAAAGCGGAATGCGTTATGTGGGTTTGCTTTCGTCGTGTTCGTTGTGCCCGTTGTGGTTAGTTTTCAATCTCTAGATTCCGAGCCGCCATGACCGCAAATACTGTCACCGAACAACTGACCGATGCCGGACGCGCGATCGAGCACAGCTCGTTCGCCATCATCGACGATGAGGCCGGCGCACACGACGCGTACACCGCCAAGCAGTGGCCGCTGGTGCGGCGGATGATCCACGCCAACGCCGACTTCGACTTCAATGGCCTGACCGCTTTTCACCCCGACGCGATGCGCGCCGGGCTCGCCGCCGTGCAGAAGGGCGGAACGCCGGTGGTCGCCGACGTCGCGATGATTTGCGTTGGCCTCTCGGCGCCGCGCCTCGCGCACTTCGGCATGAGTACGTACCACTACATCTCCGACGCCGACGTGATCGAGCGCGCGCGTGCCGAGGGAACGACGCGCGCCGTGCAGGCGATGCGCAAGGCGTGCCGCGAAGGCAAGCTCGACGGCGCGATCGTCGGCATCGGCAACGCGCCGACCGCGCTGATCGAGGTGATCCATCTGGTGCGTGAGGAAGGCGCGAAACCGGCGCTGATCGTCGGCATGCCGGTCGGCTTCGTTTCTGCGGCCGAATCGAAAGATCTGCTGATGACGATGAACGATATTCCCTGGATCGCGATCCGCGGCCGCAAGGGCGGTTCGACGCTGGTCGTCGCCGCTATCCACGCGCTGCTGGCGGTCGCCGAAGGGAAAGCAACTGCATGAGCGAAAGCGCCCCTGACTCGACGGACGCAAAGGTTCGCAAGGGCGACGGGCGTCGCTCACGCGGCAACCGCTCGGGCTTTACCACCGGCGCCTGTTCGGCGGCGGCGGCGCGCGCGGCGACGCTCGGTCTCCTGTGCGGCGAGGTTCCGCTCAGTGTGCTGTGCTGCCTGCCCAACGGCCAGCAGGTGAGCTTCGCGGTGAGCGATGGTTGTGTCGAGGGCGAAGGCGATTCGCGGCGCGCGCACGCGGTGATCGTCAAGGACGCCGGCGATGACCCGGATGCGACCAACGGCGCGCATCTGACCGCTGACGTTCGCCTGTTGCCGGGCGAGGCCGGGCAGATCGTGCTCAAGGGCGGGCCAGGGGTCGGCACGGTGACCAAGGCCGGGCTCGGCCTCGAAGTCGGCGGTCCGGCGATCAACCCGGTGCCGCGGCGCAATATCGGCGACAACGTCGCCGCCGCTGCTGCCGAATTGCTCGACCGCGACGGGTTGGAAGTAACGATTTCGGTCCCCGGCGGCGACGAAATGGCCAAGAAAACGCTCAACGCGCGCCTTGGCATTCTCGGCGGCATCTCGATCCTCGGCACTACCGGAATCGTCCGCCCCTACTCGACTGCGGCGTTTCGCGCCAGCGTCGTTCAGGCGATCGACGTCGCCGCGCGCCAGGGACTGAAGAGCGTCGTGCTGACTACCGGCGGGCGCAGTGAAAAATTCGCCATGCGCCAACTGCCCGAGCTCGATGAATCGTGCTTCGTGCAAATGGGCGACTTCGTCAAAGCCGCGCTCAATGCCGCGATCAAGAACAAGATCGACTACGTCCACATCGGCGCGATGGCCGGCAAGCTCACCAAGATGGGCCAGGGGCTGGCCGTCACCCACGCCTGGAAGGCTGAGATCGACCGCGATCTGCTCGCCGACTGCGCCATCGAAGTCGGCGCGCCGCCTGAACTGGTCGAGGAAATCCGCAACGCCGAAACGGCGCGTTTCGCCGCCGAGCACCTGGCGGCGCTGGGACTGACCGTCGAGTTCCACCGCGCGCTCGCCCGGCGCGCGATCCGCAGTCTCAAGTCCTGCTATCCGGGCTCCTATCACCTTTGCGTCCACGTCTGCGATTTCGACGGACGCTTCATAGTTCGGGTCGAAGACGATGAAACACTCTAATCAGTGCGCGCTTCTTGGCATCCTCGACGACGGTTGGGACGGTCTGTCGGCGACCGCGCGCGCGCGGCTCGCCCATGCTGGCCTGGTGATCGGCGCCGGCCGCACGCTGCAGCTCGTTGCCGCGCAACTGCCGGCGAGCGCCGAGCGGAAAGACATGGACGGCGCGCTCGGCGACGTTCCGGGCTGGATTGCCGGGGCGCATGCCGAATGCCGCAACGTCGTCGTTCTGGCCACCGGCGACCCGCTCTGCCACGGCATCGCCGCCTGGCTCGTCGGCAAGCTCGGCGCCATCGAGATCGAGATCCTGCCGTCGCTATCGACGCTGCAGGTCGCCTTCGCGCGCTTCCAGAAACCCTGGCACGACGTCGTCATCGCCTCGTGCCATGGCCGCGACGCCGGCGAATGGACGCTCGGCGCGACGCCCGAACACGGGCTCTACCCGCTGATTCGGGCAGTCGCGCGCAACTCCAAGGTGGCCGCGTTCACCGGTCCGCACAATACCCCGGCGCGTATCGCTCGCGCGCTGCTGATCGCTGGTTACGGTGACGAGGCAAGGATCTCGGTGGCTTGCCAGCTGCTCCTGCCCGACGAACAGCGGTATGCCGACCTTACGCTCGAACAGGCGGCGGCGATGGCTTTTCCCGAACCCAACGTCGTGCTGATCGAACGCGCCGCCGACGATCGAGCGCCGGCTTTCGGCCGCGAAGACGACGAATACATCCAGCGCACTCCGGAAAAGGGGCTGATCACCAAGCAGGAGGTGCGCGCTCTCTCGCTCGCCAAGCTACGCCTGGCAGCCGACGCGATCGTCTGGGACATCGGCGCTGGCTCGGGTTCGGTCGGCATCGAGGCCTCGTGCCTTGCTCCACTGGGCCACGTCTTCGCCATCGAGAAAAACGAAGCCGACGCCGCTAACGCGCGCGCCAACGCGCTGCGTTTTCGCGCCACCAACTACACGCTTGCCGAGGGCCGCGCGCCCGAGCAACTGGAGCACTGGCCCGACCCGGACGCGGTGTTCATCGGCGGTTCGGGCGGCGAACTGGCCGCTTTGATCCGGCTGATCCTCGCGCGTCTCAAGCCCGGCGGCAGGCTGGTGATGAACATCGTGACGCTCGAGAACCTCGCCACTGCCACCGCCGAACTGACTACCGCCAGCGCGAGTGGTGGCAAAAGCGGTGGCATCCGCTGGGACGTCGTCCAGCTGCAGGCGAGCCGTAGCCAGCCGATTTTAGACATGCACCGGATGGCCGCGCAAAACCCGGTGTGGATCGTTACGGCGGCAAAAAGGCTTTAACCACAACGAACACAACGGGCACAACGAAAAACCCTAATAAATATGACTATTAACTATCGAGTACGCCTCCACGCCGGTTTCTCAATTGGATCTCGTTGTGTTCGTTGTGCCCGTTGTGGTCAATCGCTTTTTCAGGAATGATATGAGCAACAAGAAACTTTACGGAAAACTGATCGGCGCCTCGCTTGGGCCTGGCGATCCGCTCCTCATCACGCGGCGCAGCTGGGACGTTCTGCAGTCGGGCGCGCGCTGGCTCTACCCGGTCAAGAAGGCCGAGGAAAGCTCGTATGCGCTGGCGATCGTCGAGCGTGGTGGACTGGCGGTTCCCGCCGACGCGCAGGAGCTCGTCTTCCCGATGACGCGCGATGCCACCGCGTTGCTCAAGGCCTGGGCGGGCGCTGCGGCGCGTACCGTCGAGCTGCTTGCCGAGGGCCGCGACGTGGTCTTCCTGGTCGAGGGCGACGCGTCGACCTTCGCCACCTTCGGCCATCTCGCGCGAGTCGTTCGCGAGCTGGTGCCACAGATCGAGGTCGAGACGATCCCCGGCGTCTCGTCGTTCGCCGCCGCTGCGGCGAGCGCCGGCGTCCCGCTCGCCGAGGAGGACGAAACGCTGGCGATCATTCCCGCCGCTTACGGCGTCGGCGTCATCGACCACCTGCTCGACGAATTCGACACGCTGGTGCTGCTCAAGGTCAAGCCGCTGATCGGCGAAGTGCTCGAACTGCTCGAACGGCGCGGGCTGATGGCCACCAGCTGTTTCATCGAGAAGGTCGGCTCGCCCGACGAGCGCATCGTTCGCGACGTTGCCAGCCTCAAGGACGGAAACGTCAATTACCTCTCGCTGATGCTGGTGCAGAACCCCAAGCGCCAGCGCGGCGAACTGCGCCGCGGCTGCCGCCAGCGCCAGGACGCGCAGCAGGCGACGGAGTCGCTTTGAAAATCGCCGTCGTCGCCATCACTCGCCACGGCATCGCTATGGCCGGGCGTATCGTCTCGCTACTGCCCGGTGCGACGCTGTTCGCTCCCGAGAAGTTTCGCGCCGAGGCGCAGGCGGCGGCGCCCGGGCGCTTCACCTGTTACCAAGGCAAGACCGGTGAGCAGATTCCGGCGCTCTTCGTCGATTTTGACGCCATCGTCGCCATCGTCTCGCTCGGCGCGGTCGTCCGCCTGATCGCGCCGCACCTTGGCAGCAAGGAGCGCGACCCGGCGGTGGTGGTGGTCGACGAGGCGGGCCAGTTCGCCATCCCGGTCCTCGCCGGCCACCTCGGCGGTGCCAACGCGCTGGCCGGCGAGCTCGCGCGCGCGCTCGGCGCGATCCCGGTGCTGACCACCGCCTCAGACTCGCAGCAGACGCTCGCCGTAGACTTGTTCGGACGCGAGCTCGGCTGGGTTTTCGAGGCGACGCACGACGAGCTGGTTCGCGCCAGCGCCGCGGTGGTCAACGACGAACCCGTCGCGCTGGTGCAGGAAGCCGGCAGCTCCGACTGGTGGACGCGCCACGCCAACGGCCGATCGGGGCCATTGCCGGCCAACCTGCGCCGCTACGACTGCCTTGAGGACGTCGACGTCGAGCGCTACGCCGCCGTACTCTGGATCAGCGAACGGCCGATGCCCACAGGTTACGCCGAGCGGCTCGCCGGGAAATGCGTCGTCTATCGCCAAGGGAAGAGCGCATGAACGGGCCAATAAAAGTCGCGCTGGGCCTTGGCTGCGACCGCGACACACCGGCGTCGACCATCGCGTTGGCAGTCGATCAGGCGCTCGCCAGCTGCGCCGCGACGATCGACGACGTTGCAGCCGTCGCGTCGATCGATCTTAAGGCGGACGAAGTCGGATTGCTCGAATTCGCCCGCGCCAAGGGCTGGACGATCGCCTTTTATCCGGCCGCCGAACTGGCCGCAGTTGATGTTGCCAACCCCTCGGAAACCGTTCGCCGGCACACCGGAACGCCTTCGGTCAGCGAGGCGGCAGCGCTGCTCGCCGGTGGTGTCGACAAGACTCAGCTACTCATCGAAAAACACCGCTTGCGCGGCCCGGATGGACGCAACGCCACCGTCTCTATCGCCAGGATTAGCCCATGACCCAAACCCAGCCCACCCCCACCGGAAAAATCATGCTCGTCGGCCTCGGCCCGGGCAGCCACGACTACCTCACGGCGCGTGCGCGCGCGGCGATCGCCGAAGCCGATACGGTGATCGGCTACGCCACGTACATCCGTCTGGTCGCCGACTTGCTTGTCGGCAAGGAAGTGATCAAGAAGGCGATGACCGAAGAACTCGACCGCGCCATCGAGGCGCTCGACCGCGCGCGTCAGGGCAAGAAGGTGGCGCTGATCTCTTCGGGCGACGCCGGTGTCTATGGCATGGCCGGACCGACTTTCGAGGTGCTGTTCCAGGCCGGGTGGACGCCCGACTCGGAGATCAAGGTCGAGATCGTCCCCGGTGCTTCGGCGCTCAATACCTGCGCCGCGCTGGTCGGCGCGCCGCTGACGCACGACTTCTGCGCCATTTCGCTGTCCGACCTGCTGACGCCCTGGCCGACGATCGCTCGCCGGCTCGACGCGGTGGCCTACGCCGACTTCGTCGTCGCGCTCTACAACCCCAAGAGCGGACGCCGCACCGGGCAGATCCTCGAAGCGCAGCGCCTGTTCCTGCGCCACCGCGACGCGCAAACGCCGGTGGCGGTGGTCAAGTCGGCGTACCGTCCCAAGCAGAAAATCGAATTCACCACGCTCGAAAAACTGCACGAGGCTGACATCGGTATGCTGACTACCGTGCTGATTGGCAACTCGAACACCTTCGTCAAACACGGCCTGATGATCACACCGCGCGGCTACGCCAACAAGTACGACGTCGAGGTCGGTAACAGCGCCGCGCGCGCTGGCGAAAAAGCCGGGCGTTCGCTGTCGACGGGCCTCGACGGCTGGCGCAGCGCGCTGCACGCCAGCGGCAAGTCGCCCGCCGAACTGGCGCGCGACTACCGCCTGCCCGAGGACTACATCGCCGCCGTGCTCGCCGAGCCGCTTGAAACTGATCAGGAAGTCTGAGAAGAAATCATTAACCACAACGAGCACAACGAGCACGAGGAAAAAACAATTACTTGCACTTGCGATGTATTTACGTATCACCCATGAGGCGATTCGCAAAAACACCCAAAAAACTAGGGTTCTTCGTTGTGCCCGTCGTGTCGTTGTGGTTAAAAATTGCCGTCAAATTTCAGGAGAATGACCGTGTCACAGACCTCTTTGCCCACCATTGGACGCGTCGCGTTGGTCGGCGCCGGGCCGGGCGATCCCGAGTTGATCACGCTCAAGGGCGCGCGGCTGCTGCGCGAGGCCGACGTCGTGATTTACGACAATCTGGTCGCCCCCGGCCTGCTCGATCTGTGCTCGCCGGCCGCCGAACGCATCTTCGTCGGCAAGATGGCCGGCAACCATACGCTGCCGCAGGATGAAATTTCGCAGCTGATCGTTGCCAAGGCGCTGACCGGCAAGTTCGTCGTCCGCCTCAAGGGCGGCGATCCCTTCGTTTTCGGTCGCGGCGGCGAAGAACTTGCGGTGCTGCTCGAAGCCGGTGTCGCCGTCGATATCGTCCCCGGCGTCACCGCGGCGATGGGTGCCGCGGCGAGCTTCGGTTTTCCGCTGACGCACCGCGATCACGCGCAAAGCTGCGTCTTCGTCACCGGCCATCTCAAGGACCATACGGTCGACCTCAACTGGCCGGCGCTGGCGCAAGCCAACCAGACGATCGTGATCTACATGGGAATCACCGGGCTCGAGACTATTTCGACGAAGCTGCAGGCCGCGGGGCTGGCGGGTGACACGCCGGCGGCGCTGATTTACCGCGCGACCTGGCCGAACCAGCAGATTTACCCGTGTTCGCTGGCCAGCCTGCCGGAAACGGCGCGAATCAACGCCGTCAAGCCGCCGGCGCTGATCGTCATCGGCCAGGTCGTCGCCTTGCTCAAGTCGGGCGAGTGATGGCGGCCGACGACAGCAGCGAGCGCGACGCGCGCCACCGGCAGCGAATGACGCGCAAGAAGGCGGTGATCGATGGAATGATCGCCGAGGCGCAGCAGGAACGCGGCGTGCTGGTGATCAATACCGGCAACGGCAAGGGCAAGTCGAGCGCAGCGTTCGGCGTTCTGGCGCGAGCGCTCGGCCACGGTATGCGCGCGGCGGTGATCCAGTTCGTCAAGGGGCGGTCGGACACCGGCGAGGAAGGTTTCTACCGCCAGGTCGCGCAAGCGACTCCCGGTTGCCTCGTCTGGCACGTTTCGGGGGAAGGGTTTACCTGGGAGATCCAGGACGGCGCGCGCGACGCGCTAGCGGCGCAAGCGGCGTGGTCTATTGCTTGTGCTTATCTGGCCGACCCGGCGATCGATCTCATCATCCTCGACGAATTCACCTATACCTTGAAATACGGCTGGCTCGATGCCGCTACGGTGCTCGCCGCGCTCGCCGCGCGCCCGCCGATGCAGCACGTGATCATCACCGGGCGCGGCGCGCCCGACGCGCTGATCGAAGCCGCCGACACGGTGACCGAAATGGCGCCGCTCAAGCACGCCTTCAAGGCCGGCGTCAAAGCGATGAAGGGACTCGAGTGGTGAGCGTAAAAACCGTTTCGTGCCCGGCGCTGTTCGTCGCCGCGCCGTCGTCGGGGCAGGGCAAGACCACCGTCGTCGCGGCGCTGGCGCGGCTGCATTCGCGCCAGGGGCGGCGCGTTCGCGTCTTCAAGTGCGGCCCCGATTTTCTCGATCCGCAGATCCACACCATCGCCAGCGGCGCGCCGTGCTACAACGTCGATCTGCGCATGTGCGGCGAGGACGACGCGCGCCATCGGCTGGCGAGCGCGGCGGCGGAGGCCGACCTGGTCCTGGTCGAGGGCGTGATGGGACTTTACGACGGCGAACCATCGGCGGCCGAGCTCGCTGCGCGTCTTGGCTTGCCGATTCTGGCGGTGATCGACGGCGCGTCGATGGCTGCGAGCTTCGGCGCCATCGCCTACGGCCTCAAGCACTACCGGCCGGGAACCGAGCTTGTCGCGGTGCTCGCCAACCGGGTCGGCAGCGCGTATCACGCCGAGCTACTGGAAAAAAGCCTGCCACCCGACATTGCCTGGTACGGCCATTTGCCGCGCGATGTTGACGCCGAGCTGCCTGAGCGACATTTGGGCGTTTTGCCGGCCGCCGAAATCGACGGCCTCGCGCAACGCATCGAGCGCATGGCCGACCTGCTGGCAGCGACCGCAGCGGCGCAATTGCCGCCGCCGGTGCGCTTTTCCGTCCCCGCCGCTCCGGTAATCGAACCGCTGCTCACCGGCAAGACCATCGCGGTGGCGCGCGACGAAGCTTTCTGTTTTCTCTACCCTGCCAATCTCGACTGCCTAGCCGCGCTCGGCGCGCGCCTCGTCTTTTTCTCGCCGCTCGCTGACCGTGCGCTGCCCGACTGCGACGCGATCTGGCTGCCCGGCGGTTACCCCGAATTGCACGCCGAAAAGCTTGCAGCTAATCGAGCACTGTGGGCCGCGCTGACGTCGCATGTCGATTGCGGCAAGCCGCTGCTCGCCGAGTGCGGCGGAATGATGGCGCTGTTCGAAACGTTGGTCAACCTGGAGGGGGAAGGCCATCAACTGGGCGGGCTGCTGCCGGGGCGGGTGACGATGCAGAAAAAGCTTGCGGCGCTCGGCATGCAGGACGTTGAACTGCCCGAAGGCATGCTGAGTGGCCATACCTTCCACTACTCGCTGGCGCAAACTCCGCTTGGGATTCTGGTGCGAGCCCGGCGCGCTAACGGGAGCGCCGGCGAAGCGGTTTATCGCCGTCAACGGCTGACCGCAAGTTATCTGCACCTGTACTTTCCGTCCGACCCGCAAGCCACGGCGCGGCTGCTCTTGCCGTAAGCGCTGCCGCAATTGCGCGGCTTGCGGATCAGCGCTCGAAGTGCTGTCTGACGCGTTCTTCGAGCAGCGCGCGCGAGTCGCTTTCGCTGCTGTTTTCGAGTTGCTTGAAAATGGCTGCCGCCATGGTGCGAAAAACGGCCATCACCGCCGGGTCGAAATGGCTCCCCGTATCCTTCTCAAGAATCGCCATCGCCGCGTCAAAGCCCATTGCTTCCTTGTAGGGGCGCTTGGAGCAGAGCGCGTCGAAGACATCGGCGACGGCGAAAATTCGCGCGGCGAGCGGAATGGCTTCGCCGGCGAGATGGCGCGGATAGCCTGAACCGTCCCATTTTTCGTGGTGCGCGGCGACCACCTCGTTGGCGCCGTCGAGCCAGCCCATTCCGGTGACGATCTGCTCGCCTTGCGCGACGTGCGTGCGCATGATGACGAACTCGGCTTCGTCGAGCTTGCCGGGTTTGAGCAGGATCGCGTCGGGGATCCCGATCTTGCCGACGTCGTGCAGAAAACTGCCGGCGATCAGCGCCTGCATCGCGCTGCCGGCGAGCCCAAGGCGCTCGGCGATTCGCGCGGCGATCCAGGCGACCCGGTAGTTGTGTGCGCCGGTATCGGAATCGCGTTTGGCGATCGCGCGTCCCAGCGATTCCATCATCGAAATATGCGAATCGAGCACTTCGCGTGCCTTGCGCTCGTTGTCCGCCGATAGATGCACGACGACCGGATAGAGCGCCGCGCCGCACAGCAAGGATGCCAAGCCGACCATTAGCGCGACGGTCAACGCGGTCGCGAAGATCTGTTGCTCTTGCCATTTCGGAACGATGCGAACGCCCTCGAAATAGCCGGTGATCGGCGCCTCGTTATCCGTTGCCGAATTGCGCAGCGGAACGAAGACGCGCAAGGCCCATTGCCCTTGCGGTAGCGCCAGGCTTTCGTAGGATGCGGCGGTGTAGGCCGGATGACCGTGTTTGGGCAGCGCCGCTTCGACGGCGTCACCCTCGGCGGTCAGCGATTCGGCGAGTTTGTTGCCGCTGGCGTTGTAAATCTCGGCGATGTCGAATAGTCCGCCGACAATGGTCTTGGCGGCGATTGTTGCGTGCTGCGTGGCGTCCGGACCGGCGAGTTCAATCGCGTCGTAATGGTGCAGCAGGCGACCCGATTCCTCGATCGCCAGCGAGACGACGCTTTCCTCGGCTTTTTCGCGCGCGACAAACCACGACGCCGGACTGGCGATCGACGCGAGCACGACGCTGACCGCGGCGATTCGAATCGCCGCACGCTGCTGAGAGGGGTTCATCGGTCGGTTCCGTAAATGGGCGGGCGGATTGCTCCGCTGCTGACTGCGGATTGAATCGGAGGGGACGATGTCGCAGCTTAAAGAAGCTCGCTCGCTCGGGCAAGCTCGCTAACCGCCCCGCCGCCGGCGAGCGTTGTTTTTTTGACGCTGCGGCGTGCAGTGCCTTGCCTTCGATGCAAACCGATACAATACGATGCAACGATATCCCGTAGCATGGGTCCTATCGACATCGGCGCGTGCTCTGGAGGCTGGCTACGGACATCGGCGCCGATCATTTTGACCGCGTAATGGATCGTTGATGATAAAGAAACTGCTGTGGATAGTCCTGGTGCTGGCGAGCGTCGCGCGGGCCGCGTCGTTCGATCCGAACGCGACGCTGGCGCTCAAGCCTTTGCCGCAACAGTCGCAGACGGCGCATCTGGCGGCCGAGCTGCTGATCCGCTACCACTACAAGGCGACCCCGCTCGACGACGCGATGTCGAAAAAGATCTTCGACCGCTATCTGAAGTCGCTCGATCCGGAGCGACTCGTTTTCGTCAAGAGCGATATCGACCAGTTGTCCGCAGCGCGCACCCGGCTCGACGACGCGATCATCGGCGAAGACCTGGACATCCCGTTTGCCATTTACAACGTCTACGCGCGGCGATTCGGCGAGCGTTTCGCCTACGCGCGCAGCCTGCTCAAGGGTGGCTTCGATTTCGCCGCGCAGGAAGGTTATCGCTACGAACGAGAAAAGGAAGACTGGGCGAAATCCGAAGACGAGGTTCGCGATCTGTGGCGCAAACGCGTCAAGAACGATTGGTTGCGTCTCAAACTCGCCGGCAAGGACGACAAGGTCATCGCCGAGACGCTCGACAAGCGCTACGAGAATTCGCAAAAGCGCATCGCTCGCGCCAAGAGCGACGACGCCTTCGCGCTGTTCATGAATTCCTACACCATGGCCATCGATCCGCATACCAATTACATGGGGGTGCGTGCCGCCGAGGATTTCGACATTGCGATGCGGCTGTCGCTGGTCGGGATCGGCGCTTCGTTGTCCGAGAAGGACGATTACACGATGATTCGCGAGCTGATCGCCGGTGGTCCGGCGATCCTCTCGGGCGAGCTCAAGGTCGGTGACCGCATCCTCGGCGTCGCGCAGGGCGATGCCGCGATGGTCGATATCCAGGGCTGGCGCCTCGACGACTCGGTGGCGATCATCCGCGGCGCCGCCGACTCGGTGGTCAGGCTCGACATCCTGCCGGTAGACGCCGGCCCCGATGGCAAACACAAGCTCGTTTCGCTGGTCAGGAAAAAGATCACGCTGGAGACGCAGGCGGCGCAGAAGTCGGTGCTTTCGGTGCGCGACGGCGAGCTCACCCGCCGCGTCGGCGTGATCGCGCTGCCGACCTTCTATCAGGATTTCGATGCGCGCAGCAAGGGCGAGCCGAACTTCAAGAGCGCGACGCGCGATGTGGCGCGCCTGCTCGGCGAACTCAAAAAGGAAAAAGTCGATAGCGTGCTGATCGACTTGCGCAATAACGGCGGTGGCTCACTCTCCGAGGCGATCGAACTTACCGGTCTGTTCGTCGGCAAGGGGCCGGTGGTGCAACAGCGCAACGCGCAGGGCAAGATCTCGGTCGAAAGCGACGAGCGCGCCGGCGTCGTCTGGGACGGTTCGCTTGGCGTGCTGATCAACCGGGGGTCGGCGTCGGCGTCGGAGATCTTCGCTGCGGCGATTCAGGACTACGGTCGCGGTGTGGTGATCGGCGAGCCCAGTTTTGGCAAGGGCACCGTGCAAACCGTGATCAACCTCGATCAGCTCGCCAAGAGCGACAAGCCGAAATTCGGCGAACTGACGATGACGATCGCCCAGTTTTTCCGCGTCAACGGCGGCACCACCCAGCTGCGCGGCGTCAAGCCGGACATTCCCTTCCCGGCGCTGACGCATGATTTCGGCGAATCGAGCTTCGACAACGCGCTGCCGTGGACGCAGATCAAGCCTGCAGCGTATTCGCCAGCCAGCAAGCTCGGCCCGCTGCTGCCGATACTGCTCGAACGGCACCTGGCGCGGGTCAGGAAGAATAAGGACTTTCAGTACCTCGAGCAGGACCTTGCCGAAATCAACCGGCAGCGCAAAGACCCCGTGCTTTCGCTCAACGAAGCCGAGCGGCGTCAGCAGCGCGACGTGCAGGAACTGCGGCTCAAATCGCGCGAAACGCGGCGCGCGGCGGTCAAAGACGGCGATCCGGACGTCGCGGCGAAAGTCCATGCGCTTGGCGACGATGGCCTGGAGGCCGACGAACGCAATCTGACCAACGAGTTGAGCACCGAAAAGTCGCTCAAAAATGAAAAGGACGTTCTGCTCAACGAAGCCGTGCATATTCTGAGCGACGAAGTCGATCTGCACCAGCCGCGCACCGTGGCGCGGGCCAAGCGCCGCGCCTGGCCGATGGCCGGCGCCAAGCAGGCGTCGGCGGCGCCTGCTGCGGCGATCCGCTAGGCATGTCGCTGGTGTTTTCAGGCCCGTCGTGAAATCATCCGTTTACGATGATTTCGAGTCCTGATCAGACCGACCGTTCGGTCAAGCGTTATCTGCCGTGGGTGGTCGCCACCGCGCTGTTCATGGAGCAGCTCGACTCGACGATCGTCAATACCGCGGTGCCAGCGATGGCTGCCAGCCTCAACGTGACGCCGCTCAGCCTCAAGGCGGTGGTCACCAGCTACATCCTGAGCCTGGCGGTGTGCATTCCGATCAGCGGTTGGATGGCCGACCGTTTCGGTACGCGCCGCGTGTTCAGCAGCGCGGTGGCGATCTTCACCTTTTCCTCGGTGCTGTGCGGCCTTTCGCTCAACGTGCCGATGCTGGTCGCAGCGCGCATCCTGCAGGGAATCGGCGCAGCGATGATGATGCCGGTCGGCCGGCTGACGATTATCCGCACCTTCCCGAAGTCCGAGCTGCTGATGGCGATGAACTTCGTGATTATCCCGGCGTTGATCGGGCCGTTGCTCGGACCGACGATCGGCGGTTTGATCGTGCACTGGTTGCCGTGGCGGGCGATATTTTTCGTCAACGTGCCGGTCGGGCTGGCGGCGCAATGGCTGATCCATCGGCACATGCCGGACTACCGCGGCGACAAGTCGCGGCCGCTCGATGTCGTTGGGCTGGTGCTGTTCGGCGCGGGAACGGCGCTGCTCTCGTGGCTGCTCGAAATCTTCGGCGAGCACCGCATCGACGTGACGTCGGCGGCCATTCTGCTGCTGCTCTCGCTCTGCCTGCTCGCGGCGTATGTCGGGCATGCGCGCCATACCCGCTTCCCGATCCTGCGGCTGGCGCTGTTTCGCGTGCGCACCTTCCGCGTCGCGGTGGTCGGCGGCTTCGTCACCCGCCTCGGCCTCGGCAGCCTGCCTTTCCTGCTGCCGTTGCTTTACCAGCTCGGCCTTGGGTTGCCGGCCTGGCAATCCGGACTGCTGATGATGCCGACGACGGCGGCGGCGATGGCGATGAAGTTCCTGTCGGCCCCTATCCTCAAGCGCTTCGGCTTCCGCCGCGTGTTGACGCTCAACACCGTGATGATCGGTGTCACCATCAGCCTGTTCGCGACTGTCGCTCCGGCCACACCGATCGCGCTGATCGTCGCGCTGAGCCTGGCGCAGGGCTTCTTCAATTCGCTGCAGTTCTCAAGCATGAATACGATGGCCTATGCCGACGTCAAAACCGCCGATTCGAGCATGGCGAGCAGCATCGCGAGCTCGCTACAGCAGCTGTCGATGAGTTTTGGTTTGGCCTGCGGCTCGCTGATTACCGCCTGGTATCTGGGAGATCTGCCGCAATCCGACCAACTTGCGGTGATCAGCGCGCTGCACCACGCTTTCCTGACGCTCGGCGCGTTGACCGTGATTTCGTCGCTGTCGTTCTGGACACTGCGCCGCAACGACGGTGCCAACGTCAGCCAGGGCTTGCCGCCAGACTGAGCGTTGCTCCACCCCATACCACGGAGAAAATCATGAAATTTGTAAACCTCACTAACGGAGAGCAGGTTCCCGCGCTGGGAATGGGAACCTGGTTCATGGGCGAGAGCCGTGCCTTGCGCGAGCAGGAGATTCGCAGCCTGCGGCGCGGCATTGAGCTCGGCATGGGCTTGATCGATACCGCCGAGATGTACGGCGAGGGCGAAGCTGAATCGCTGGTCGGCGAAGCGATCGCCGGTCGCCGCGACCAAGTCTTCCTGGTCAGCAAGGTTTATCCGCACCACGCCAGCCGAAAAGGCACCGTCGCCGCGTGCGAGCGCAGCCTGGCGCGCCTCTCTACCGACCGGATCGACCTCTATTTGCTGCACTGGCGCGGCAACGCACCTTTCGCTGAAACCATCGCCGCTTTTGAAGAACTGCAGCGCGCCGGCAAGATCAGGCACTGGGGCGTCTCCAACCTTGATCCGGCGGACATGGCCGAACTCTATGCAGCGCCCGGCGGCGATCGGGTGGCGACCGACCAGGTGCTCTACAATCTCGCGCGGCGCGGCGTTGAATGGGACCTGCTGCCGTGGTGTGCCGAACGCAATATTCCGCTGATGGCGTATTCTCCGATCGAACAGGCGCGATTGCTCGATGAACCGCGCCTGCTCAAGCTCGCCGCGAAAATCGGCCGGTCGGCGGCGCAGCTCGCTCTGGCCTGGGTGCTGGCGAAGCGCAATGTAATCGCCATCCCGAAGGCCGGGCAGGCCGCACACGTCGACGAGAACTATGGCGCGCTTGAGTGTCCGCTGACGGCCGAGACGCTGCGCGAGCTCGACGCGATTTTTCCGCCGCCGCGTCACGCCAGACCGCTCGAAATGCTCTGAGCCCGGGCTTTGGCCGCAGTTGGTCTTGGTTGCCTTGACCCAACGAAAACCGCCTCGGGTGACCGGGCTCAAGGTACAATCCCCAGCCAGACCACGTCAGGCAAGCGACGATGCCTGGTTCTCCGCGCAGATCAGATCGCCAACCGAGGCGTGGCAATTTGCTACAAGAACGTTCTGAAGCATCCCGATGTCGCAGAGCCTTTAGCTCGCGTTCGCTTATGCTGTCGCAAGCCGGTTTTTGTTCGAGTTGGAATTGTGTTTTTGCCGGGAGCGACTGCGCTGTTTGGCGTTAAAGACAATATGAAAAAAATCGAAAGAAACAAAGGAGCCGACTATTAGCGCCCCCTGGTTATCATCCTTGGCTGCGCCGCTGTCGCGTTTTCGATCCGGGCTGCCCGGCCTGCCGTGCGGGTTGGAAAGACTGTTGATCGTCGTGCTGTGCTGGCAACTGTCCGGGCTATTCTGGCTGATGTTTTCGCCGGCGACGGCTGACGTCAATCTGCTGATGCCACGGCAGAACTCGGCCGCCAGCCTGGTTTCGCGCGACGCCTTTCTGCGCTGGTACGGTGCCGACGGCAAAGCCGTTGCCGAGGTGCTGGGCGACTACACGCTGATGGCGGTGATCGCCGGCAAGAATGGCGTGGCTTTGCTCAAGAGCGGCGACACCAGCGTCGCGGTTCGCGTCGGTATGGAAATACGGCCGGGCAGCAAACTGGTTGCGGTCGAGCCGAACCAGATCACCATCGAGCAGGCCGGGGTGCGCAAAGAGCTCAAGTTCTCGCTGCCGACGTCGGCTGCCACGCCCTTGTTTGCCAAAGTTGGGTCGGCGCCAGCGCGCGCTCTTCCGCCGATCCGCCTGACGCGCGGCCAGATGGCCACGCTGATCCAGGGCGGCAACCTCGGCAACTGGGACCAAGGACTGGCCGCCGTGCCTGAAGGGGGGGTGCGTATCGAGAATGCCTCCAGTCAGCCGCTGGCCAAACTGCTGCAGCTCAAAAGCGGCGATATCCTGAAGCGAATCAACCAACGTCCGCTCGATCAGCTTGCCGACATTTCGCTGGTTTTTCATTATTTCGGACAATCTGCTCCGGTGGATATCGTCCTCGTGCGCAACGGCGCTCACCTGACCCAGCACTACGAAATCCAACCATGAAAAATGTTTTCCGCCCCTGCCTGCTGGCGCTGCTGCTGGTCGCCTGCTTATCCTCCGCCGTCGCGCAAGACAATCTGGTGACGCTCAATTTCGTCAATTCCGACATCGAATCGACGATCAAGGCGGTCGGTGTGATCACCGGCAAGAATTTTGTCATCGACCCCAAAGTCAAGGGTTCGGTCAACATCATCTCGAACCAGGCGGTGGCGCGCGACCTGGTCTACCCGATCCTGCTCTCGGCATTGCGTCAGCAGGGTTTCACTGCCGTTGAAAATGGCAGCATCATCAAGGTGATGCCTGACGCCGATGCCAAAACGCAGGCCATGCAGGTCTTTACCCGCAAGGGGAAAAGTTCGGGCGACCAGTTGATCACCAAGGTCTTTCCGCTCGTCTACGAGTCGGCGACGCAACTGGTTACGACCCTCAGGCCGCTGGTTTCGGCGAACAACTTCATGGCCGCCTACCAGGGCAACAACACCTTGGTGATTACCGACTACGCCGATAACGTGGCGCGCATCAGCCAGATCATCGAAGGCATCGATCAGCCGCAAGCGGGCGAAGTGCTGACGATACCAGTCAAGTACGCTTCGGTGCTCGATATCGTCCAGACCATTGCGCGCCTGCTGCCCGAGGTGGTGGTCCAGGGCATCGCCGCGCCGCAGCCGATCCCCGAAGGTGTCCGCCGCACGGTCATCGTTCCCGATCTGCGCGGCAACCAGCTGCTGGTGCGCAGCGAAGCGGTCTCGCACACCAAACAGATCAAATCGCTGGTGACTCGCCTCGACATCCCGGCGGCATCGGGCAGCAATATCAACGTCGTCTATCTGCGCAATGCCGAAGCCGTTCGTCTGGCCAGCACCTTGAAAGGCATCCTGACCGGCCAGGATGGCGGATCGGGATCGAGCCCATCCGCATCGAGTAGCAACGGTACCGGTGCCTCCAATAGCGGCTTCGCAAGCACCAATACCTCAGGCACCGGCAACAGCTTCGCTTCGACGACGGCTTCACCGACGACCTCATCGACGACCTCCTCAACGACATCGTCCGCGCCGCAGACCGCCAGCGTCAACGTCCAGGTCGGCGGCGCCACGGTGCTGATCCAGGCCGACGCCGTGACCAACTCGCTGGTTATCACCGCGCCGGATCACGTCTACAACAACCTGCGCTCGGTGATCGACAAGCTCGATGTGCGCCGGGCACAGATTTATATCGAGGCGCTGATCGCCGAAGTCGATGTCTCAAAGGCGACCGAACTGGGCGTGCAGTGGGTCGCCGGGGCGGGCGACAACCATGTCAATGGCGGCGCGCTGCAGTCGATCAGCCCGACCGGAACCAATCTGGCCACGTTGTATTCAGGTTACAAGGCGAGCGACTTGACCATCCCGGTGGGTTTCAACATCGGCCTGGTCAATTCGAGCGGCACCTTCGGCGTGCTCGCCAGCGCCATCGAAAAGCTCGGCGACGGCAACGTCTTGTCGACGCCGAATCTGCTGATGCTCGACAACGAAGAAGCCAAGATCACCGTCGGGCAGAATATCCCGATCCTGACTGGTTCCTATACGACCTCGGCCAACAGTTCGAGCAATCCGTTCCAGACCGTCGAGCGCAAGGACATCGGCATCAAGCTCAAGATCAAGCCGCAGGTCTCCGACAGCGGCTCGATCACGCTGACCGTAGTCCAGGAAGTGTCGAGCATCGACAACACGGTCAATACCAACGGCGCCGGCATCGCCACCCGGATCAGGCTGATCGAAACCAAGGTGCTGGTCGACGACGGTCAGACCATCGTTCTGGGTGGGCTGATCGAGGACCGCGTCGCGCTGGCCGTCAACAAGGTGCCGCTGCTCGGCGACATTCCCTGGCTCGGCGGCATGTTCCGCTACGAAACCCGCGATCACAGCAAGACCAATCTGATGGTTTTCCTGCGCCCGGCCGTGCTGCGCGATGCCAAGTCGAGCGCCGCGCTGTCGTCCGAGCGCTACGACTATATCCGCGCCGAGCAGGGGCGTTTCGAGATGCCCAAGAGCCTGGTGCTTGACGCGCCGCCTAAAGTGCAACTGCCGCCGCTCGCACCGGCACCGGTGGTCGATGCACGGATCGAAACCAAGCCGTTGGCGGACCGCCCGCAGCCATGAGCGCTTCCCTCGTTCCGTACGCTTTCGCGCGGGAGTTCGGCGTGTTCGACGCGGGCGAAGCCGACGGCGCGCTGACGGTCTTTTTTCGCCGCGACGGCGATCTGGGCGCCTTGAGCGAATTGCAGCGCCATACCCCCTTGCCCGTGAACCTCAATATTCTGTCGAACGAAGACTACCAGCAGCGGCTGGGCCAGGTCTTCAATGACGGTGGCGGTCGCGCGGCGAGCATGGTCGATGACATGGCCGAGATCGGTGATCTGTCGGATCTGCTCGAAGAGATGCCGCAACTCGAAGATCTGCTCGACGCCGAAGACAACGCGCCGGTGATCCGCTTGATCAATGCCTTGCTCGCGCAGGCGCTGCGCGAGGGAGCGTCCGATCTGCATTTCGAAATGTTCGAGTCGCGCGCCACCGTGCGCTTTCGTATCGACGGCCAACTGCGCGACGTGATCGAACCGCGGCGTGGTTTGCATTCGGCGATGGTTTCGCGGATCAAGGTGATGGCCGGGCTCGATATCGCCGAAAAGCGATTGCCGCAGGATGGCCGCATTGCGCTGCGCATCGCCGGGCGCCCGGTCGACGTCCGCGTCTCGACGCTGCCGACCGGCCACGGCGAGCGCGTCGTGCTGCGCTTGCTCGACAAGTCGGCCGGTCGGCTCGACCTCGAGAAGCTGGGCATGCGACCGCAAACGCTCAGCCGCCTGCAACACCTGCTGCAACAGCCGCACGGCATCCTGCTGGTGACCGGGCCGACCGGCTCGGGCAAGACCACCACCTTGTATGCGGCGTTGTCGTCGATGGACAGCACGCAAACCAACATCATGACCGTTGAAGACCCGATCGAATACGATCTGGACGGCGTCGGTCAAACGCAGATCAACTCGCGCATCGACATGAGCTTCGCGCGCGCGCTGCGCGCCATTCTGCGTCAGGACCCGGACGTCATCATGATCGGCGAGATCCGCGACCAGGAAACCGCGCAGATCGCCGTGCAGGCCTCGCTGACCGGCCACCTGGTGCTCGCTACGCTGCACACCAACGACGCGCCGAGCGCCATCACGCGCCTGGTCGATATGGGAATCGAACCTTTTCTGCTCGCCTCGTCGACGCTCGGCGTGCTCGCCCAGCGTCTGGCGCGCACCTTGTGCCCGAGTTGCAAAACGCCGTATGTGGCCGACCCCGGCGAAATGGAGGTGCTCGGGCTGGATCGACCGGTCACTCTCTATCGCGCCGTCGGCTGCCCCGAATGCAGCCACAGCGGTTATCGCGGCCGGGCCGGGCTCTACGAGCTATTGACCGTCGACGAATCGCTGCGTACGCTGGTGCATCAGGGCGGTAACGAACAGCAGCTGCGCGTCCAGGCGGTGAAGAGCGGCATGACGCTGCTGCGTTCCGACGGCATCGCGCGCGTGCTGACCGGCGAAACAACGCTCGATGAGATTCTGCGTGTGACGCGGGACGCCTGACCATGAACAGCCTACGCCATTTTCACGTATTACGCGTCGTCCTTCCCGTTGCCGCCGGGTGGACCGAACTGCCCTGGTTTGCTTTCGATTCGCAGTCGCGCTGCGTGGCGCACGGCGTCGATGCGCTGGATCGTCTGCCGAGTCACGACGAGCTGGAAGTCGTCGTCCCGGCCAAGCGCGTTGCTGCTCACCAGCTCGACTTGCCGGCGCAGGCGGGAAAGCATCTTGACGCGCTGATCGCCCAGGCGCTGGAAGACCGTTTGCTCGGCGATCGCGCCGATGTGCTGAGCTGGCCCGGTCCACAGATTGGAACGCAAAGGCTGACCTGGGTTTGCGGTCGCCGCTGGCTGGAGTGCGAACTGACGCGCTTGAGCGCTGCCGGGTTGCGGCTCGACAGAATTTTCCCCGACTATGAATTGCTTGCGGCGGACGGCGACGCCATTGCCTGCGCGCAGACTTCCGACGGTATGCTCTTCCGCATCAGCGACGGGCGCGTGGGTTTGGTCAAGGCGCAGGCGACGATCGCTTTGCTGCCGGGGGGGCTGGAAACACGTCTGGTGCCCGAGCTATACCGTTTGCCGACCCCGACCCCGGCCGCGTGCCGCAATCGCTTGCCCGCAGCGTTCTCCCGCTTCAATAAAAAGAGCTTCGACCCGCGCTGCTTGCGCTTGTCCGCACTGATGCTGGCCTTGTCCGGCGCGCTGCTGCTGGCCGGCAGTGTGGCGCACTGGCGGCAGCTGGAAAACCGGGAATCGCGTCTGCGCCACGAAATTCGCCAGACCTTTGCCAGCACCTTCCCGGGGACGCCGATCATCGATCCGCTGCTGCAATGGGAAAGCAAGCTGCGCGAGCAGAGCGGAGCCGCCAAGGGCGGCGATGCGCTCGACGATGTGCTCGATCTGGCATCTCGCCTCAACGCGCCGGTCCACCCACGTCGCATCGAAGCGCGGGACGGTTTTGTTCGGCTCACGCTGACCGACACCGAAGTCGCTCAGTTCAAGACACAACTCGACAGCGTCGGGCGCCCCGAATCGACGCCGGCGGAAACCGGCTTGACGCGCCTGCAATTTAGCCGGGCCCGATAATGAACGCCAAAATCATGCATGATATGAAAGAGAAGGCGATGCTCTGGTGGCACGCCCGTTCGCCACGGGAACGGGCCATCCTTCTCGCCTGGGCGATCATCGCGACGATCCTGCTGCTCTGGTTTGCCGTGCTCTCGCCGCTTGGCAGACGCATCGATCAACTGGAAAAGCGGGTTCCCGAACTCGAATCGAAACTCTATGCGATGCGTGCGCAGCCGCCGGGCCCGGCGCGCGCGCCAAGCGCGACCAGCGCGGCGGACCTGCGCAGCACGCTTTTCGGCTTGCTCGCCGAGAAGAAGATCAGCGGCGAATTGCGTGCGCTGTCAGCGTCGCGCGTCGAGTTGCGCCTGCCGGAATTGCCGATGAAAGAAGCCCTCGAATTGCTCGAATTTCTGCGTCGGGAATCCGGCGCGCGAGTCGTCGTCGTGAACGCCAAGACCGACCCCGCTCCGGCGACCGCATCGCGTCTGGTCGTCGAGTTGGAGCGGACGTCATGAAGCGCCTGCCGCGTCGCGTCCTGATCACGGCGTTGGCCGTTTTTTCGCTGTTTAGCGTGATCCGTGCGCCGGTGAGCCTGGTCACCCTGTGGCTGCCGAAAACCATTCAGCTCAAGAACGTCGAGGGGTCGTTGTGGAACGGCAGCATGTCGGCGATCGGCGTCGACGGGATGATCGTTCAGGAGCGCGTCGAATGGCATTTCCGGCCGCAGGCGCTGATGTCGGGCGCGCTGGCGTGGGCGGTCAGCGGTCGCTTCGGCGGGCAGGCCAGTGCGTTGAGCCTGACGCTGCGCGGGACCGGCGCGCAGCTCAATGAAGTCAGCGTGTACCTGCCGCTCGAACCGTTGGCGGCGCTGCATCCGAAATTGAAGCTGGCGCAGCTCGGCGCGCTGCTGCATGTCACGAGCGGCCGCCTGAGTCTGCACGCGCCGATCAAGGTCGCGGTCGATGTGGATCGCGCGTTTTCGCCGCTGGCGGCGCAATCGGGGCAATTTGGCAGCTATCGCGTCGAGGTCGAGGTCGCCGCCGACGGCAAAGGACGGTGGACGCTGAGTTCGTCGCCGGTGCTGCTGTCGGCGACTGGCGCGGGCCAGTTCGACGTCAATCGCCGGCTTATCGACGGGCGCCTGGTGCTCACGCCCAGCGCGCCAATTCCCGGCTTGTCGCCGCTGCTGACCCAGCTGCCGCGGGCCGGCGACGGTTATCTGATCACGCTCTAGGGATCGACCATGAGTGTTCGTGAAGAGAGGCTTTTTTGAGCGTCTTCCGCTACAAAGCGATTCCGCTTGATGGCGGTCGCGCTGTCGGCGGCAAGCTCGATGCCGACAGCGCGCGCCAGGTCAGAATCATCCTGCGCGAGCGCGGCCTGCTGGCGACCGAGGTCGAGACCGACCAATCGACGCTTTCCGAGCGCGCCAGGCTGCGCTTGGCGACGTCGGCGCTGACCAGCTTCTCGCGGCAGTTTTCCGCGTTGCTCGATGCCGGACTGACGGTCGATGACGCGCTCACCGTGCTCGTCGACCAGTCCGAAAGCGAGCGCGAAAAGCAGCTGATCGGCGCGCTGCGCGGCGACATCGCCAGCGGACTGTCGCTGTCGGCGGCAATGGCCAAGCTGCCGCGCGCCTTCCCGTCTTTTTACCCGACGCTGGTGCGCGCCGGCGAAGAGTCCGGACGCTTGCCGCACGTCATGCAGCGCCTGGCGGTCTACCTCGAAGAACGCGCCGAGCTGGTGTCGCGGGTGGCGCTGGCCTTCATCTACCCGGCGGTGGTCTTCGGCGTTTCGTTGCTGGTCATCGTCGGCATGCTGACCTGGGTCGTTCCGCAAATGGTTCAGGTCTTTCAGGGCGCCAAGCAGACGCTGCCGATCATGACGCGCATTCTGCTGTCGACCAGCGCCATCGTCGGCGACTGGGGCGGCATCTTCCTAATGGCCGCGTTGCTCGGCGGCGCAGCCTTCGCTTACGGACTGCGCAACGACGCTTTTCGCCTGCGCTTCCACGCCTGGCGGCTCAATCTTCCGCTGTTCGGTCGTTTCGAACGGGCGACCAATACCGCGCGCTTCTCGAGCACGCTGGCGATCCTGGTCGGTAGCGGCGTTCCGCTGCTCTCCGCGCTGTCGGCTGCCGAGGGGGTGATCAGCAACCGCGTCCAGCGCGCTGCTGCCAGCCAGGCCGCCGCTCAGGTGCGCGAAGGCGTCGCGCTCTCTCGCGCACTCGCCGCGACGCACCAGTTTCCGCCGATGCTGATCCACCTGACCGCCAGCGGCGAAGCGACCGGGCGCCTCGACAGCATGCTCGAACGCGCCGCGCAGGAACTGTCGCGCGACCTGTCGCGGCGCGTCGAAGCGTTTACCAGCCTGCTCGGGCCGGCCGTCGTGCTGCTCATGGGCGGCGTCGTGCTGTTCATCGTGCTGGCCATCCTGCTGCCCGTTTTTGAAATCAACCAATTCGTCAAATAGTCTTCGGAGCAAACGATGAAACGATACAAGCAAATGGGGTTTACCCTGATCGAAATCCTGGTGGTGGTGTCGATCCTGGCGATTCTCGGCGCCCTGATTGTGCCCAAGATCATGGACCGCCCGAACGAGGCGCGCGTTGTGGCCGCCAAACACGACATCGGCACAGTGGTCGCCGCGCTCAAGCTCTACAAGCTCGACAATGGCCGGTATCCGACCACCGACCAGGGGCTTCAGGCGCTGGTCGAAAAACCGACGACCGACCCGGTGCCAGGCAACTGGAAGGGCGGCGGTTATCTCGAAAAAATGCCCAAGGATCCGTGGGGGCACGACTACCTCTACCTCAACCCCGGAATCAAGCGCGAAATCGATGTCATGAGCTATGGCGCCGACGGTCAGCAGGGCGGCGAAGGTTTCGACGCCGACCTCGGCTCGTGGATGCTCTGAGCCAGAATCTTGCAAGCCGGCCTGTACCGCGTTGCGCGCGGCTTTACCCTGGTCGAGATTCTGGTCGTCTGCGCGATCATGGCGATCATGGCCGGCTTGGCGATGGTCAGGTTTGAGCATTCCGACGCCAGCCGGCTGGGCGACGCCGCCGAAGATCTGACACGACGCCTTGAATCGGCACGTGACGAAGCGGTGATCCGTGGCCGGCCGATTGCCTTTTCCAGTGACGGTCAGGGCTACCAGTTCTGGTTGGCTGCCGACAACAACCTGTGGATTCCCCTGCCCGGCGCCGATAGCGCCAGCCGTTTCACCCGCGGTGTCGAGCTTAACGCCTTGCGCCTCAACGGCTCGGCGCGCCCGCTCGGCGAGCGAATCGTTTTTTCGCCCTTTGGCCTGGTCGAACCGTTTGCGCTGACTCTGGCGGCCGGACCGTCGCGCGTCGAAGTGCTGGCCGACGCCTTGGGACGCTTCGAAACACGACATGCGCAATAGGGAGTCATCGGCCTGTTGCGTTCGCAGGGCTTCGCCAGGCTCAGCCCGAACGGGGCGAATCCTGCGTTTTCCCGGTGGCTTTGCGCTGATCGAGACGCTGGTCGCGCTGGCGATTATCGGTATCGCCATGGCGGCGGCGATGCGCTCGACGCGTTTTTCGATCGACACCGTATACGATCTGAAAACGCGCACGGCGGCGGCCTGGGTCGCGCAGAACGTGAGTAACCAATTGCTCGCCGCGCGCCTCTTTCCCGAACCCGGCGCCTTGAGCGGCAAAGCCACCCAGGGAATGCAGGAATTCGACTGGCGGCAGGAAGTCTCGGTGACGCCGAACTACAGCTTCCGGCGCGTCGAAATCAAGGTGTTTCTTCCCGACAACCCCGAGCACGTCATTTCCCGGCAGGTGAACTATGTCGCGCGCCAGCAGAACTGAGCGTTCGCAGCGCGGGTTTACGCTGCTCGAAATCCTGGTCGCGCTGGCGATCTTTGCGATCGCCAGCGCGATCGCTTACAGCGGGCTCAACGCGGTCGCCTCGACCAAAAGTTCGCTCGACAAGGAGATCCGTTTCTGGCGCGAACTCGGGCAGGTCTTTGACCGCATGGAGATGGATTTCACGCAGACTTTGCCGCATCTGTTCCGCGCCGACAGCGGCGAGCTTTTGCCGCCGCTGCAGGCACGCAGCGCAGAGGCCTCCGGTTTTCTCATCGAGCTTTCCCGCCACGATGCGGAGCGCTCACCGGTGCATGTCGTCTACCGCTGCGACAACGGCGTGCTGAGCCTGAGCGTTGAACCGATCAACCGCAATTCGACGCGATCGACCAGCACCACGGCAACGCCACCGGTCTATCCCTTGCTGCGCAATGTCGATGATTGCGAGGCAGCCTACCTGGACGCCAACAATGCCTGGCGCTCGGCGTGGCCGGACGATCAAGCGCAGATCAGGCCGCGCGCCATCCGCATTCGCCTGTCCCTGGCCGGGCGCGGGCAGTTTGAACGGGTCTATTACCTGCCATGAACTCGCCCACGTCGTTGTCCGGAAAGCAAAAAGGCATCGCGGTCGTCACCGCGATCCTGATTGCCGCCCTGGTCGCTTCGCTGGCCTTCGCCTTGACGGCGCGCGAACGCCAGTGGCTCAACCAGATGGAGAATCGCAACGATCTGTCGGCAGCGCAGGCGGTCGCTTTTGCGGCGGTCGATCTGGCGCGTCTGACCTTGCGCGACGACATGCGCAACACGCAGGTCGATCATCTGCTCGAAACGTGGACCGTCCCGGTGCCGCCGATCAACGTCGACGAAGGTCGCGTCAGCGGGCGCTTGATCGAGCTGCAGGGGCGCTTCAACCTGTTCAATCTGCAGAGCGGCGGCAAGGTCAGCGAGACCAGCGTGGTCATGCTGCAAAGGCTGCTGGCGGCGCGCAGTCTGCCCACCGAGTGGGCAGGGAAAATGGCGCTGGCGGTGGCCAAGCAGGTAGCGCTGACCCAGTCGATCAGCACCGCGAACAAAGCCAGCAAGCTGCTGCCGCTGGCCAATCTCGCGGAACTCTCCGACTTGGCCGGGATCGACGCGGGCAAGCTTGCCGCGCTCGAGCCGCTGCTAGTGATGCTGCCGGAGCTCTCCGCGGTCAACGTCAATTTCGCGTCGCCCGAGGTGCTGATGGCGGTGACTCCCGGGCTGTCCTCCGGAGAAGCCGATCGGCTCGTCAGTCGACGGGCGTCGGCGTATTTCAAGAACGTTGGCGATTTTACCGGTGCTTTGCCTGAACGCCTGCGAACAAGTGCCGTCTCGTCCACCTATACGGTCGAGAGCCAATATTTCCTGTCCGAAGCACAGTCCTGGTTCGGTCGCGCGCAGGTGCGTCTGCAGGCCTTGCTCTATCGGCAGCGCAACAAGATGCCCGAGATCGTCTGGATCCGCCGGGTCTGAGCGCGGCGGTCAGAACGTCGGCGCGGTGCTCGGCAGCGGCGTCCCTAAATCGATCCCTTCGCACCTGGCGTTGGTCACCGTTGCGTTACCGACAGCGTCGAGCGTCACCGTCCAGATGCTGTCGTAGTCGGCGCTCGGCCATGCCGGTGCCAATGGCTGGCTCTTGCTGGCATAGCCCGCCAGCAGCGTATCGATGATCCATGGAATGTGGTCGTGTTCCCATGCCAACAACATGGTCGTTCCGGAGAATTTGGCGGTCTTGAAGAAAAAATCCCGCGTTTTCGATGGCGAGTCGACGGCGTTGAGCTCGAAATTGGCGACCAAATTGTAGGGCAGGTTGTTGGTCATGGCGTAGGGCGCGACGGTCAGCGATGGTCTGACATACGACCAGTTGGAATTGCCCCAGCTGCTGCCGGCGCCGGCGATGATCTGCGCCGGGTCGATCGACCACACCTGGCTGGGAGCGATCTTGCCGCGCAACGTGTCGCCCAACGCCAGCGCGCGCCATTGTCCAGCCGCGACGTAGTTGCCGCTTTCCCACCAACTGGTCGGATGCGCCTCGGCGTGACGAACCATGTAAAGCGTTTGGTTGGTGTTGGTTCCCGCTGGTGCGCCGGTGGCGGTGATGGTAAACGGCGACGGCGTGAGTACCGTGCATGCGGTGTTGCCGAGCGCTGGCGGCGGCAGGGCCGGGTAGCTCACCGGTGGATTGAGGGCGCTGTCGTAGGTGACCAGGCTGGCAGCACCTGCCGGCGTGATCGAGATGGCGTAGACGGCGTTGGGCCCGGCGTAGTTCGCCGGCAGCGCGAGCTGGTAGCCTTGGTGCGTGTTGATGCTGGAGAGCAGTGCGCTGATCGTCTCCCACGGCGCCGAGAAGACGTAAAAGCCCGGTGCCTTGGTCTTGACGATGGCGTCGACCAGCGCCGCGTTGTCGCCTTTGTCGTCATTGAAAACGAGGCCCTGGCAGGCCGGGCACGGGGCCACCGGGTCCGGCGCGGCGACGCCGTCGGGCAGCGAGCCGAGTTTGTACGAGACATTGATCGGGTAGCCATAGTTGGCTGCCGAGTTCTGTCCTTTGGTCAGCGTGATCTGGTTCTGCATCGCGAACTGCTCGATGTAGAGCAGCGCCGTCATGTCGGGGGTGGCGCTGGCCGTCTGCAAATGGCTCATCGGCTGGAGCGCGTAGATGCGGCTCACGTTGTTCGTCCCCAGCACCTTCTGTTGCAGGTAGCTGGCCATCATCAGTGAGCGTTGCAAGCCCTGGCTGGTGAGGTTGGCGGTATCTTTATGCAGGTCGCCTTCGGCGTGATACGCCAAACCCGGACTGACGACGAAGATTAGATTGAGGTTGTCGGCGGAAAGTGGCGGGAGCGCATTTGCGCTCGAACCCGAGCCGCCGCCACATCCGGCGAGCAGCGTCAGGGCGAAGGCCAGGACCAGTGACTGTACAATTCTATTCATGACTTTTTCCGGTAAGCAGGGGATGGTTTCACGACGCTGCCACGATTCTAGCGCGGCGAAACAAAGACCACGAAAAAATTAGGGATTTGGCGTGCTCGTTCATCTACAAGCGAGAACCCGGGGCATAATGGCCGCAGCTGCGCGATTCGCGCCGAGGCTCATGATGGGGGAAAATGATGAATCACAATGATTCGACGAAGCGCGCCGTTGTTCCGGGTGTCGGCCAAATCACGCGGCGGACCTTTCTGAAGTATTCTGCCGGGACCGTCGGCGCGATTTCGCTGGGTTCATTGACCTTCGGCTGTGGCGGAGGCAGCAGCGACAGCGGCGCTGCGGCGATAGCGTCGTACCCGATCGACTCCAACGTCAAAACGACGCTTGATCGGATGCTCTCGTTCCCCGCCAGCCTGCCCGGTTTGAGCGCTTCGCGGCTCAGGGAAGTGGCGCAATACGCCAAATACGGCTACGGCAACTGGACTTTCGGCTCGCCGCTGCCTATGAAGCAAAGGCCGACGGATATCATGCCGGTCGGCTACAGCGTGCCGACCAGAAAGACAAAGCTGCTCAATTTCTTCGCCTTCACCGACATCCACATCACCGACAAGGAAGCGCCGAATCAGCTGACCTATATCCAGAAACTCGATCCGGGCTCGTACAACAACACCTCGATTTACTCACCGGTGATGATGTGTACCACCCATGTGCTCGACGCTGCGATGCAGACGGCCAACGCGCTGCACCAGCAGGCCCCCTTCGATTTCGGCATTTCGCTCGGCGACACCTGCAACAACACCTCGTACAACGAATTGCGCTGGTATATCGACGTGATCGACGGCAAGGTCATCACACCGAGCTCGGGTGATCATCGCGGCGCCGACAGCATCGACTACCAGAGGCCTTACCAGGCCGTCGGGCTCGATAAATCGATCCCCTGGTATCAGGCGCTCGGCAATCACGATCATTTCTACATCGGCTCGTTTCCGGTCGATGCCAATCCCTCCTATGGCCTGCGCAGTTCTTACCTTGCCGACTCGGTCTGGGCGGTCGGCGATGTTCTTGCTTTGCTGCCGACGACCTTCCCGATCCTGATCGACCTGGCGAGTATGCTGACCAAGCCCTCTTACTACATGGGCGTGCTCGACGGTTCGTCGCCGTATGGCGAGGTGATCGATTCGGGTCCGGCCAGCGACGCGGCGTTTGCCGCCGGCGCGCCGAAGGTCGCCGCCGATGCCAATCGTCGCTCGCTGGTGCGATCGGGCTGGGTGCAGGAGTTTTTCAACACGACGAGCAACCCGGTCGGTCACGGTTTCAACCTGGTCGACCCGGCGCAGGCCAGCGACGGTTTCGCCTGTTACAGCTTCGTTCCGAACGCCAATGTGCCGCTCAAGGTGATCGTTCTCGACGACACACGGTCGGAATACGACGGCGCGACCGACATCCACGGTCACGGCTATCTCGACGCCAAGCGCTGGACGTGGCTGCAAGCCGAGCTCGACAAGGGGCAGGCGGCCAACCAACTGATGATCATCGCCGCCCACGTGCCGATCGGCGTTGCGGCGATTGGCGCGCTGACCGAATGGTGGGCGCCCGTGCTGCCCGCGAATCCGGTCACGGCGCCGCAGTATGTGAATGTACCGTTGCAATATCAGAATGCCGTGACGCTGACCGACCTGGTCGCCAAGCTGCAGAGCTGTCCGAACCTGCTGATGTGGGTCGCCGGCCATCGTCATCTCAATACCGTCAAGGCTTTTCCGTCGGCCGATAAAGCCAAGCCCGAGCAGGGTTTCTGGCAGGTCGAGACGTCGTCGTTGAGGGATTGGCCGCAACAGTTCCGGACCTTCCAGATTTATCTGAACAGCGACTACACGGTTTCGATCGTGACCGTCAACGTCGACCCGTCGGTCGCCGCCGGAACGCCGGCGGCAACGTCGCGCAAGTACGCGATTGCGACGCAGCAGATCGTTCAGAACAACGTCCAGTTGAGCAATCCGAACTATGCGAATCTCAAGGGTGTGGCCACTAGCCCCGCGCTACCGACCATGGATCCGACGCGGGTTCAGGACAACTCGGGGACGCCCGACCCGACGATTCAATTCGTCGATCTGAGCACCGCGCCGATTCCCGTCCCGTACAATGGTTCCTACAATGCCGAACTGTTCAAGCAGTTGAGCCCGCAAATGATCGCCGTGCTCAAGGCGATGTTCCCGTAGGCGGCCAGATGGCGATGGCGTCGTCTCGTCACCGGAGACAACGGATAATTCCTTTGCTGGCGGTCTTCGATTCGGCCGGCGATTACCCTGTTTTTGGTTTTCTAACACTGAGGTGCTTCATGGAAAAAAAATTAAAGCTTGCGTTACTTTCCTGCCTGATCGTGGTTCCCCTCTTTCTTAAGGCTTACGCTGATGAATTGACGATTGCTTACGTCAATATGGAACGCGTCATCCGCGAAGCTCCTGCCGCCGTCAATGCAAGTAAAAAAATGGAACAGGAATTCGAAGGGCGCCGGCAGGATCTTCAGCGAATTGCCGATGACATCGCGGCGCGCCAAGCGGCACTGGCGGAAAAGGGCGCGTCCCTTTCCGATAGCCAGCGGCGAGCCAAGGAAGAAGAACTCGCTGCGATATCGGTCCGTTTTCAGCGCCGGCAACAAGAGTTTCAGGAAGATCTCAATATTCGGAAAAACAGCGAAGCATCAAGCCTTCTCGACAAGGCCAATAAAGCCATTGCTCAAATTGCCGAAGCGGAACATTTGGAGATGATTTTTCAAGAGGCTGTTGCGGTCAGCAATCGATTGGATATCACCGACAAAGTCATCAAAAAATTGACAGCGAACTAGCGGCCGAAAAAGCCTGCTGCCGCAGGCGAATGTTCGCTTGTTTAATTTGTTATTATATGGATCGACTACAAACCATATATAAGGTGTTTGCTGTGGGAATCGTCAAAATTTCAGGACCGATGCACGAGAACCTGCGCCTAAGCAGTGCAGCGCTAAGTCGCTCAATCAATGCGCAAGCGGAACACTGGCTGCGCATCGGCATGGTTTCGGAACTGAACCCGAACCTGCGCTATGGTGAAATCTGCCAGTTGCTCATCCAGGCGGAACAACAGGCGGCGGGTGAGTTAAGCGTTCCATCTTCGCTGTCGGCAAGAGCCGCATGAACGACGTCAAACGCGTGGCTATCCGCTCTGCGGTCGAGATCGCCATGGCTCGCCGGGCCGGGCGGTTGGCCGCCGATGTCTTGCAAATGATTGCCGAGCATGTGAAGCCAGGCGTCACGACCAACGAACTGGATCAGCGATGTCATGACTACATCGTCAACGTGCAGCAGGCTATCGCCGCCAATATCGGCTACCACGGCTATCCCAAGACGGTGTGCGCTTCGGTGAACCATGTCATCTGCCATGGGATCCCTTCGGACAAGAAATTGAAGAATGGCGACATCGTGAACATCGACATCGCCATCATCAAAGACGGCTGGTTTGGCGACACCAGCCGCATGTACTTCGTCGGCGAGCCCAGCATCCTCGCCAAACGGCTGGTTCGCACGACCTACGAGGCGATGCGCGCTGGCATTGAGCAAGTCCGCCCGGGAGCCACTCTGGGGGACGTCGGTCACGCCATCCAGAGCGTCGCCCAGCGCGAGGGGTTCAGCGTTGTTCGCGAGTACTGCGGTCACGGCATTGGGCAGATTTACCACGACGAGCCCCAGGTTCTTCACTTCGGAAAACCGGGTGCGGGCTTGAAGCTTGAAACGGGCATGGTGTTTACCATCGAGCCCATGATCAATGCCGGGAAAGCGGCAATCAGGCAGTTGCCCGATGGCTGGACGGTGGTGACCAAGGACCGCTCGCTTTCCGCCCAATGGGAGCACATGGTGGCCGTCACCGAGCGTGGCTTCGAGGTTCTCACGCCGTGGCCGGATGGCTATGGGGATTACGCGCCGATTATGCCTTGCGCGTGAGCGGGAAAAATCGGTAACACCTGAGTCGGTAACGGGCGTGCGGCAAAGCCGCGTACGTTTTGGGCCATCGACCGAGCGTTGTCAAGTCGGTCCGGCTCTTTTGCGATGCGAGGCGGCGACCAGCAGGCCGCCGGCGACGACGATCGCCATGCCGGCCAGCGTGACCGAATCCGGAAAATCGCCAAAAACCACCATGCCAAGAATACTCACCCACAGTAGCTGGATATAGGCAAAGGGGGCGAGCAGCGACGCCGGTGCGTATTCGAGCGCCTTGATCGTCAGGAAATGGCCGGCGCCCGAGGTGATGCCGATCAGCGCAAAGAAGAGCAGGCCTTTGGCGGTTGGGGCGATCCAGGCGAAAGGCAGCGCCACGCTCATCACCAGGGAGCCGACGAGCAGTACGCAAAACAGCGAGTTGATCGAGTCCTCCCGGCGGGCGACCATTCGCGTGAAGATCTGATAGGAGGAAAAGCTCAAGGCCAGCCCCAGCGGCAGCAGGGCTGCCGTGGTAAACAATCCGCCGCCTGGCCTGACGATCACCAGCACGCCCGAAAAGCCGAGCAATACGGCGGCCCAGCCCAGGCGGTTGACGGTCTCGCCGAGAAAGGCGACCGCCAGCAGGGTGAGCAGTACCGGATGGATGAAGCTGATCGCCTGTGCCTCGGCGATCGGCATCACCCGATAGGCGAAAACGATGAACACTGTCCCGGCCGTCAGCAGAACGCCGCGGATCAGCTGCAGCAGCGGAAACGCAGTGCGCAACATGCGCCGGCCGCGTTGCGGCAGGAAGACCGCGAGCAACAGCACCAGCGGCACCGCGTAGCGCGCCCAGACGATCATTTCGACCGGGTAGTCACGCGCTTGGTACTTCGACAGCGTGTCGACCAGCGCGTAGGCGACCGTCGCCAGCAGTGCCATCAAGATGCCGCGCCCGGCGGTCGAGCGCGGTCCCTGCTCTGAGTTCATCGTGCTGCCCTGTGGCCAATCCCGAGGCCGTGCATGCTAGCAAGAGTCGCCGCGCTTGGGCGCAATTTTTTCGCTCAGCGGTGTCGGGGCGGCGGTTCAGTCGGTCATCAGGTCGTTTGTTCATCAGCAGTCGGTTGGCCATGCGGCGTATCAGGCCTTTTTGCCAAGCGCGAAGGGATGGGCGTGGCGGCTGAGGATGAAGTCGGCGATGAACTTGAGCCAGATCGTCACGCCGGCGATGGCCGACCAGCTGTCGTATTCGAGGACGCCGAGCGCGATGTTTACAATCAGATAAACGGCAATGGCGCCGGCGGTCAGATTGATCGCCGCGGCATAGGGGGCGAAGCGCTTCGGATTGGCCGGCGCTTCGCCGCGCTTGATCGCCACCTCCGAGTAGTCGCTGCGCACCAGGATTTTCCAGGCGCGGCGCAACCAGAAAAAGGCAATCGGAAACAGGGCCAGGAACAGGACCCAGGTCAGGGCGACGCTGGTATCAAAGACCATTGACGGCTCCAGATGCACCGGCTGGCGCCGCGCATCGCAAAAGAGAGTGAAAAAACCCCGCCGGCAGCGCCGGCAGGGCTTCGCTTGCAATCAGGCCCCGCTGCGTCGGGCCTGCCGTCGGCAACTCAATGTGCGCCACTGACCGCCTTGGAGCCGCGCGGGGTGCGAACGGCTTCGACCATGTGCTGGATATGCTCGGGCGGCTCTGCGGTCACCTTGTCGACCAAGTAGGCGGTGACGAAGTTGACGATCGCGCCGATCGCGCCGAAGGCTTCTGGGGTGATCCCGAAGAAACTGTTGGCGCCGCCGATCAGCGGCAGGAATTCGGTCCCCTTGATGAAGAAGATTCCCTTGTGCGCAAAGACGTAGAACAGTGTGATGAAGAGCCCGGCGAGCATGCCGGCGATGGCGCCTTCCTTGTTCATCTTCTTGGAGAAGATGCCCATCATGATCGCCGGGAACAGTGAGCTGGCAGCGATGCCGAAGGCCAATGCGACGGTTCCTGCGGCGAAGCCCGGCGGGTTGAGTCCGAGATAGCCGGCGACGACGATGGCTACCGCCATCGAGATCTTGCCGGCCAGCAGCTCGCCCTTTTCGCTGATGTCGGGAACGAAAATCCCCTTGATCAGGTCGTGCGAAACCGACGATGAAATCGCCATCAGCAGGCCGGCAGCGGTCGACAGCGCGGCGGCCAGACCGCCGGCGGCGACCAGCGCGATCACCCAATTGGGCAGCAGCGCGATTTCCGGATTGGCCAGAACGATGATGTCGGCGTTGACCTCCAACTCATTGCCCTTCCAGCCGGCGGCGGCGGACTTGGCCTTGGCTTCGGTGTTCTTGGTCGCGTCGTTGTAGTACTGGATGCGGCCGTCGCCGTTCTTGTCGGTAAACTTGAGTAGCCCGGTTTTCTCCCAGCGCTTCATCCAGTCCGGCCGATCTTCGTTCTTGATGCTCGACTCGACGGCGAACAGGTCGCCGCCCTTGGTCACCGCGGTGTTGACCGTGCCGTGCAGGTTGAGCTTGGCCATTGCCGCGACCGCTGGCGCCGTGGTGTACAGGATGGCGATGAAGATCAGCGCCCAGCCGGCCGACGAACGTGCATCCTTGACCGTCGGGACGGTAAAGAAGCGCATGATGACGTGCGGCAGACCGGCGGTGCCGATCATCAGCGACAGCGTGTAGACGAACATATTGAGCGTGCTGCCGGCGGTCGTCGTGGTGTACTGGCCGAAACCCAGATCGACGACGACCTGGTCTAGTTTGGCGAGCAGCGAGACATCGCTGCCGACCATGTCGGAGCCCAGGCCCAGTTGCGGAATCGGGTTGCCGGTCAGGTGCATTGAGATGAAGATCGCCGGGACGGTGTAGGCAAAGATCAATACGATGTATTGCGCGACCTGGGTGTAGGTGATTCCCTTCATGCCGCCGAACACGGCGTACATGAAGACAATGGCCATGCCGACGTAGATCCCGGTATCGGAAGAGACGCCCAGGAAGCGCGAGAAGGCGACGCCGACGCCGGTCATCTGGCCGATGATGTAGGTCAGCGACGCGGTCAGCAGGCAAAATACGGCGACCATCGACGCCGTCTTGGAGTAGTAGCGGTCGCCGATGAACTGCGGCACGGTGAACTTGCCGAACTTGCGCAGATAGGGCGCCAGCAGCATCGCCAGCAGCACGTAACCACCGGTCCAGCCCATCAGGAACAGGCCGCCGCCGTAACCCATGTTGGCGATCAGACCGGCCATCGAGATGAACGATGCGGCACTCATCCAGTCGGCCGCCGTGGCCATGCCGTTCATCACCGGCGGGACACCGCCGCCGGCGACGTAGAACTCGCTGGTGCTGCCGGCGCGGGCCCAGATGGCGATGGCGATGTAGAGCGCAAAGGTCGCGCCGACCACCAGGTAAATCGTTGTTTGAAGTTCCATGTTCGCGGCCCCTTAATCTTCGTGTACGTCGAATCGACGGTCGATTTCATTCATCTTCTTCGCGTAGATGAAAATCAGCGCGATGTAGATGTAGATCGTTCCCTGGTGGGCGAACCAGAAGCCCAGCGGGTAGCCGCCCAGATGGATCTTGTTGAAAAAATCGACGAACAGAATGCCGGCGCCGAAAGTCACAAAGGTCCACACCGCCATGATTCCGTAGAGCAATCTCAGCGTGGCAGACCAATAGGCCTTTCCTGAGTCTTCCATGATGATCCCCTCCGTTGTTTTCCAACTTGAGCGCAAGCCCCTGCTTGAGCCACGTCGAAGTCTCACCGTTGAAACTTACAGTTACCTGACAGTTGGACGCCTGACAGCGGGAAATTTCCGGCCCTTGATTCGTTATTTATCAAAGGTTTTCACGGCGTTTGTCCGACGTGAGGCCGTGCCCGCCAGGGCCGGCGAACTGGCGCTTTTGTCGGGGCGAATGAGTTCGCTGTTACGCGCGCGCTGCGTCGCGCAGAATTTGCGCCAGACGACGAATGCCGGGGCCGGCAAAGTCGGGGTCGGCGAGAACCAGGTAGAGCGTCACTGCGCGCTCGCCCCCTTCGCGCAGCGGCAAGGGCTTGAGCCATCCGCTCGCCAGCTCATCGGCAATCTGTGCGCCGGGCAGCCAGGCGAAGCCATGGCCCCGGCTGACGGCCAGGATTGACGTGGCGACGGTGCTCACTGTCCAGCGCTGGTCGACTTCGACCGAAACCGCCTGGCGGTCGCGCTTGGCGCCCGAATCGCGCACCACCACGTGGCGATGGTCGGCCAAGTCGCGCAGGGAAAGCTCGCGTCCGAGCCGATGCAGCGCGTGGTCACGCTGCGCGACGGCGATCACCTGCACCTGGAGCAGCGGGTCGCCGAGGAAGCCGGGCGGGATTTGTGGGCAAATCGCCAGATCGGCCTGGCCGGTGAGCAAGGCGTCCGAGGTGCCGCCGAGCACCGACTCGATCAGTTCGACTCGGGTGCGCGGACTTTCTTCGCCGAAGCGCGCCAGGCTGTCGAGAACGACTCGCGTCGGGAACAGGATTTCGACGGCCAAGTGAATTTCGGCTTCCCAGCCCGCCGACAGCCGGTGCGCGGCCTGCTCAAGGTCGGCCGCTTCAGCGACCAGCGCCAGCGCGCGGCGGTAGAGCATTTGCCCGGTCATCGTCAGCACCGCTTTGCGCCCCTGGATCTCGAAGGCTTTGAGAGCGAGCTGCGACTCGATTTTCTGCACCGCGTAAGTGACCGCCGACTGGCTCTTGAACAGCGCTTGCGCGGCCTGCGCGTAGCCGCCGGCGTCGACGACCGCGATCAACGCACGCCAGTGGTCGAGGGTGATTTGCGGTGCTGATGCCATAGATTTGAAAAATAGATAATAACAAGCTAAATATTGATCTTTTTTATCTGTCGGGTAAATAGTTAAATGGTCGCACACCCCAACAAGGAGAGCCGTTGTGACTACCCCCGCCGCCCAAATCCCCGCTACCCTTCTGCAACTCAACGCCAGCCTGTTCTCGACCGGTGGCCAGTCGAGCCAGCTCGCCGACCAGTTCGTCGCCGCCTGGCGCGCCAACCACGATGGCGCGCAGGTGATCGTTCGCGACCTCGCCAGCCAGCCTTTGCCGCACCTCGACGCCGAGCGCTTCCTGTCGTTCATCGCCGCTCCCGCCGAGCGCACGCCACGGCAGCAGGCGCTGGTCGCTGAATCGGACGCGCTGATCGAAGAGATCAAGCGCGCGCAGACCATCGTTCTCGGCCTGCCGATGTACAACTTCGGCGTCCCGTCGACGCTCAAATCGTATTTTGACCACATTGCTCGTGCCGGAGTCACTTTCCGCTACACCGCGACCGGTCCCGAAGGCCTGCTCTCGGGCAAGAAGGCCTATATCTTCGCGGCGCGCGGCGGCCGTTATGCCGGAACGCCGCGCGACAGCCAGACCGCCTATGTACGCGATTTCCTGGCTTTCATCGGCATCACCGACGTCGAGTTTGTCTATGCCGAGGGCCTCAACCTCGGCGAGCCGAGCAAACAGGAAGCGCTCGCCGGCGCGCACGAACGCATCGAGCAGTTGGTGGCCTGATCGAGAAGTTCAATTTCGAAGCACGACGACACAACGAACACAACGAAATGCTTTGGCTCTATTGGCCTCAGCAGATTCATCTGCGGGCTGACCTGACCAAAGCGACGCAAGCCCTATTTTGCGTCGTGCCCGTTGTGCTCGTTGTGGTCGAGTCTTTTTTTCCGTAATCAAATCCCTGGAGGCGCCATGGCTACGCGTAAATTGCAGCAGGTAATCCACTCTCTTCCTACGTCTGATGGCGCCGGGGTCAAGCTGAGGCGCAGCTTGGGGCAGTCGCCCGAGACTCGCCTCGATCCCTTCCTTATGCTCGACGAGTTCTCCTCGGAGAGCGCCGACGACTATCTCGCCGGTTTCCCCGATCATCCGCACCGCGGCTTCGAGACGGTGACTTATATGCTCGACGGCCACATGCTGCATCAGGACCACCTCGGCAACCGCGGCGACTTGGTGAGCGGCAGTGCGCAGTGGATGACTGCCGGACGCGGCATCATCCATTCCGAGATGCCGCAGCAGCAAAGCGGGCGGATGCGCGGTTTTCAGCTGTGGATCAATCTGCCGGCGCGTGAAAAGATGAAGCCCGCGTCGTACCGCGACATTCCGCCCGAGGCGATTCCGCAGCTCGCGCTGGCCGGTGGTGGCCAGGTCAAGGTGATCGCCGGAATGCTGGCGGTCGACGGCAGCAACGTTGGCGGGCCGATCCAGGGAAATTCGACCGAACCGCTGTTCATCGACGTTCGCCTGCCGGCCGGCGCCGTTTTCGCCTGTCCGCTGGCAACCGGACACAACGCCTTTGTCTATGTTTATGAAGGCGCTTTGACGGTCGGTCCCGCGGACGAAGCGTGTGCGCTTGCCGCGCACCAGGCCGGTGTGCTGTCGGCCGGCGACGAGGTCTGTGTGCGTGCCGATGGTCATGCCGCGTTTCTGCTGCTCGCCGCGCGTCCGCTCGGCGAGCCGGTCGTTCAGTACGGCCCTTTCGTGATGAACACGCGCGACGAAATCGAGCAGGCGATCGCCGACTACCGCAACGGTCAGTTGGTTTAAATCCCGGCGGATGCCGGCCGCGGCGATTACTGCAACACGACGCGCGTGCGGCGCTACAATCGCCGCTGGAAGCCTGGCACCGGCCTGGCCGGGAACCCTTTGGTTCTCTCCCTCTTCCGCCGATAAGGACTAGCGCGTCATGATTCTTGCCCGTCGAATCCTGTTTTTTCTGGCTCTGCTGTCATTGGGCAACGCCCTGGCCCAAACCCCTGCGTTGCCTTCGAGTTCAGAGAACAGTGCGGAAAAATCAGGCGAAACGCGAACGATCGCCATCGGCGACCTGGCGCGGCGCATGGTCGACGAAAGCGACTTCATCCAGCGTGTCGTTCAACGCAGTGCCGCGGTCGTCAAGACCGACGCGCTCGCTCAGGATCTCGACGAGATCAGGCGCAACGTCGACGCACTCGGCGCAAAAATTCAGGGCAAGGACTTTGAAACGCTTGCGCTATCAGGGCTCGAGGCGATTGAGCGCCACCTGATCTTTCTCGATGAAAAACTCAAGCAATTGCAGGACGACATTCAGTCGATCAGTCGGCCGCTGTCTGAAGAAGCCGGAGAGCTCGCGCAAAGGCGAAAACTCTGGCTGGATACGCGCCAGCTGTCCGCGCAGACGATCTCGTCAGCGCTGCTCGCCAGCATCGATCAACTCAACACGGAATTCCAACAAGCCGGCGATGAAGTGGCCAAGCCGCTATCGCGCCTGCTCGATCTCAATCACCAGGCCAGCGTTGCACGTAAGCGCGTTAGCGCAGGCCAGTCGACAGTGCGCAATCAAATCGCGCTGCTTGGCCGCAAGTTATGGAGCTTCGATTCGGGCAACCTGATTTCGGCGCTCTGGAACGTCAGCACCCTGGGCACGGGCAATACGCAAGCGCTGATCAACGGCTTCGCCGTCCAGGTTGATTTCATGAAGGATTTCGATCAGACGCAGATCACCCAGCACCGGCTGCTTGTCGTTCTCGGGCTGATTTCGCTGCCGCTCTTCATTTACCTGTCGCGCTGGGCCAAGAAGATCATCGGCAGCGACGCTTCTCTTGAGCGTTTCAGAACGACGCTCAGCCGCCCGGTTTCCGCCTGGCTGCTGTTCCTGATCATGTGTCAGATGATGGTCGATTTCGACGGGCCTTTACTCAGGATCAAGCTGCTGTTGGCGATCGCCTGGCTCCCGGTGATGCGGCTGCAGCCGAGGTGGATTCACGAGCACATCGGACGATGGATTTATTTGACGGCGCTCTTTCTGGCGATCAGTTCTTTGAGCCACCTGATTGTCAGCTTCCCGCTCGTCTATCGCCTGAGCTTGCTGCTCAACGGCGCGTTGTTGCTCGGTGCTTTGAGCTGGCTGCTGGTTGGCGTGTCGCAGAAGATCGCGACGCAAGGCCGGCGCCGGCAGTTGGTGATCCGCGGATTGATCGTCGCTTTTCTCGGCCTGGTCGCCTTCGCCGTCGTGATCAACGTGCTGGGCGGCGTCCTCTTGGCGGCGCTGCTCACCGAGGCGTCGCTCAGCAGTCTCTATTTGATGCTCTTTCTCTTCGCCATCCGCGAGTTCGCGCGTGCTTATGCGAGCACTCTGGCTATTTCCGGGACGAAAAAACTTGGCCGCCCAACCGAACATGCCAGCCGGCTTTTTGAGGTTACCTTCACCCTCTTCAACAGCCTGCTCACGCTGACCTGGCTGGGCGGTACGCTTAGCGCCTTGCGCGTGCTCAGGCCGCTTAAATCCGAGCTGGCTGCCGTTGCTGAGTTCGCGATCAGCTTCGGCAGCATCACGATCACCGTCGGTGGCATCGTGCTTTTTTGCGTCTCGGTCTTTCTTTCGTTCTGGATCGCGAAAACGATTCGCGGCGTGCTCAGCGAAGACGTCCTGCCCAACATGACGCTGCCGCGCGGCGTCGCCAACAGTGTGTCGACGATGTCGTACTATTTCCTGCTGCTGCTTGGCCTGCTAGTCGCCTTGACCGCCGCCGGGTTCGAGCTGTCGCAGTTGGCCATTGTCGTCGGCGCGCTGAGCGTCGGTATCGGCTTTGGCCTCAATACGGTGGTCAACAACTTCGTTTGTGGTTTGATCCTGATGATCGAGCGGCCTATCCAGTTGGGTGACACCGTCGAGCTTTCAGGGACCACCGGCAAGGTCAGGGAAATCGGCATCAGAACGACGGTGCTGGCGACCTTCGAAGGCGCCGACGTGATGGTCCCCAACGGCATGCTGCTGTCGGACAAATTGATCAACTGGACGCTCAGCAATGAACGGCGCCGAATTGAAATCCCGATCGGGGTGGCCTATGGCAGCGTGCCCCGGACCGTGCAGTCGCTGTTGCTGGAGGTCGCCAGCAAGATTCCCGGCGTCTGTCGCGATCCTGTTCCGGCTGTGCTGTTCATGGGGTTTGGCGAGAGTTCGCTGGACTTTAGCGTGCGCGCGTGGACCGACGACTTTGATCAATGGCTGGCGATTCGCAGCGAAATGGCGATCGAGATTCACCGTGTCTTGAACGAGGCGGGGATCGAGATTCCTTTCCCGCAGCGCGATGTGCACCTGCGGTCGCTCGGTCCCGCACTGGAATGGCCGCGGGCAGCGGTCGTCAAACCTGAGCCAGGGGCAGCATGATGCGCCGCGCAGCCTTGGCCTTGATTTTCACTCGATAAGAGTTTCCTGGTATTCAGGTATCTCGCCTTCTGACAACTGCTTCATGCCGAAGCGCGCGTGATGGGCACAGACAGCGCGTAGCCATTGGTTTCCGGGGTCACGATGAAAGCGCGAGTGCCAGAATTGTTTGACCACCACGTTGGGCATGGGAACCGGGCAGGGGAAGAGCCGTACGGCGTCGCTGCTTCGGTTGGCGAGCATCGTTCCGATTTGTCCGGGAAGCGTCGTGATCATGTCGGTCGCGGCAATGATTTTTACGACGCCAAGTACACCGGGCAGGAAGACCATCACCTTTCTTTCAACATTGCAGCGCTTCATTTCGGATTCGATCAGCGCAAACGATCTGCCGTATCCGAACGAGACGTGCGCTTCGCGCTGAAAGTCTTCCAGTGTCAATTGTTCCTTGATCCGAGGGTGTTTGGCGCTGACCAAGCAGACATAGTTTTGCTCGAACAAGGTCTGTTGATAGAAGCCGGCCTCCATGTAGTGGACGAAGCCCCCGAATGCCAGGTCGGCATCGCCACTCTCAAGCAGTGCCGGCGTGTCTTTATCCAACGGTAGTGCTTCGAATTTCACATTCGGCGCGTTGCGACGAATGTCTTGCAGCATATTGGGCAACAAAGTCGTTTGCGCACCGTCCGGGATGCACATCCTGAACGTTCGCGTCGCGGTGGCTGGATCGAAACGCGGGACTTCTTCCGTGATCTGGCGCATCGCTTCGAGAATTTCTCGCGCCTTGCTTACCACGATCTCGGCGCGTGGCGTCGGGATCATCCCTTCCGAGGTGCGGACAAAGAGGGGGTCGTTGACCTGGGCGCGAATGCGCTTCAACAAGGAACTGACGGTTGGTTGGGTTTGCCCCAGGCGTTCCGCTGTCTTGGTTACGCTGCGGGTGGCGTAGAGAATGTCGAGCAACCGCAAGTCTCTGGGGTCAAGGAAGTTCTTGTATTCGCCGGCTTCGCTCATAAAGATCGATCTGCTCCGAATCTGAAGTGTTCTTACTGTATCAGCAATATTCGGACAAATTCGCTTGACGTCATCAGTGGCTGGTTCGCGATGATGCGCCGATCAAATTGGCGCCGCCTTGAGTCATGCCAGGCGGCGCCGAGCTTTGTGCTTCTGTTTACTTCTTGGCGCGATACTTGGCGATCTCGGCATAGAGTTCCTTGCCCAGCGCCTCGTCATAGACTTTGAGGTATTTTTCGACCACCGGCTTGGTCGCCTCGCGGAAGCGCACCATTTCAGCCGGCGAG